>Ga0209581_1001918_pt1 | contig 22038 bp, 27 predicted proteins | sample Coa_R2_FD_187160 | JGI IMG/M metagenome (GOLD analysis project Ga0209581, IMG submission 187160) | Surface soil microbial communities from Centralia Pennsylvania, which are recovering from an underground coalmine fire - Coalmine... | ecosystem: Environmental > Terrestrial > Soil > Unclassified ...
GGAGGCCGGCCATGGACTTCATCAAGACGCTGGCGATCGCCGCTTCCGGCCTGCGGGCCCAGGCCGGCCGCATGCGCATCATCTCGGAGAACATCGCCAACGCGGATTCGACGCCGTCGTCGCCCGGTTCCGAGCCCTACCGGCGCAAGGTGCCGACCTTCGTCAGCGAGCTCGACCGCTCGCTCGACGTGCAGGTGGTCGAGCTTGGCCGCACCCAGCTCGATACGTCGGACTTTCGCCTGAAATACGAGCCCGGCCATCCGGCGGCCGACAAGAACGGCAACGTCAAATACCCCAACGTCAATTCGCTGGTCGAAATGGCCGACATGCGCGAGGCGCAGCGCTCCTACGAGGCCAATATCAACGTCGTCACCGCCACGCGCCGCATGATCCAGCGCACCATCGACATTCTCAAAGCCTGAGGGGATAGCCTATGGCCTCACCGGTTACCGCGATCGGCGCCTATACGGCGGCCGCCAAGCTCCTGAGCAATCCGGCGCAAGCCGCCGATGCCGCGAACGCGACGAGCTTCACCGCGGTGCTCAAGGAAGCGCTCAATTCCGTCAACGAGCTCGGGCAGAAGTCGGATGCCCAGACGCGGGCGCTCGCCAACGGCAAGTCCGACATGGTCAACGTCGTCACCGCGGTGTCGGAGACCGAAGTGGCGATCGATGCGGTGGTCGCGGTGCGCGACCGCGTCATCCAGGCCTACGAAGACATCATGAAGATGCCGATATGAGATTTTCAGCGTCATTGCCGGGCCGCCGCGTCAGCGGCGTGACCAGGCAATCCATCTGCGAAGAGAGATGGATGGGCGGGTCAAGCCCGCGCATGCCAGAGGAGGGGTTATGACCGGGCCGGAAGTTCTCGACGTCGCGCGCGACGCGATCTACACGCTGATCATCGTCTCCAGCCCGGTGATGCTGGTCGGCCTGACCGTCGGCGTCGCCATCTCGCTGTTGCAGGCGCTGACCCAGATCCAGGAAATGACCATCGCCTTCGTGCCGAAGATCCTGGCGATCTTCGTCGCGCTCCTGGTGACGCTGCCGTTCATGGCCGAGAAGCTGCACGCCGAGATGCTGCGCATCGCCGCCCGTATCGCGTCGGGCTGATAGGGATCGTCATGGCCGGGCCGGTCCCGGCCATCCACGTCTTGCTTCTTCCCTTGGCAAGAAAGGCGTGGATGCCCGGCACCAGGCCGGGCATGGCGGCGGAGAGAACATGACGATCGACGTCTCCTTTCTGCCGGCGCTGGCGGCGGCCTTCCTGCTCACCTTCGCGCGCATCGGCACCATGGTTATGCTGGTGCCGGCGATCGGCGAGCAGAATCTGCCGGCGCGGGTGCGGCTCGCCATTGCCCTCACGCTCACCGCCATCCTGCTGCCGGCGCACCAGAAGGCCTACACCGTCGATCTCAACACGCTGGCGCCGGTTCTGGTGATGCTGATCGAGGAGATCATCGTCGGCGCCGTGCTCGGCCTGACGGCGCGGCTGGCGATCTCGGGCCTGCAGGTCGCGGGCTTCGTGGTGGCCAACCAGCTGGGGCTCGGCTTCGTCACCGCCGTCGACCCGACGCAGAACCAGCAGGGCGTGCTGTTCGGCAATTTTCTCACCGTGCTCGGCATCACCCTGATCTTCGCCACCGACCTGCATCACCTCATCATCGCCGCGCTCAACGACAGCTACGCGCTGTTCGAGCCCGGCGAGGTGCCGTTGTCCGGCGACGTCGCCAAGCACGTCACGCAGGTGGTGGCCGCCGCCTTCCGCATCGGCATCCAGCTGTCGGCGCCGTTTCTGGTGTTCGGACTGCTGTTCAATCTCGGCCTCGGCGTGCTGTCGCGGCTGATGCCGCAGATGCAGGTGTTCTTCATCGGCCTGCCGCTGTCGATCCTGCTCGGCCTGCTGCTCCTGGTGCTGGTGATCGGCGCCATGATGGGCACCTTCGTCGGCTACCTCGAAGGCGTGCTCGGCGCGCTGGCGCCGCACGCGTGATCCCATGTCGTTTACCGACCAGGACGACACCGAGAAAACAGAAGACCCGACGCAAAAGCGCCTGGACGAGGCGCTGCGCCGCGGCGACGTGGTCAAGAGCCAGGAGGTCAACACCTGGTTCGTGATCGCGGGCGCGACGCTGGTGCTCGCCACCTTCTCCGGCGGCATGGGCAAGATGGTGTCGACCACCATGCGCGGCCTGATCGCCAATGCCGGGCAGATTCTGGTCGACGGGCCGGCCTTGCCGCATTTGTTCGAGAAAATCGGGCTCGAATTGCTGGCGGCGCTCGCCGTGCCGTTTCTGCTGCTGATGCTGGCGGCGCTCGCCGGCAACATGATCCAGCACCGCATGGTGTGGTCGTTCGAGCAGATGACGCCGTCGCTGTCGAAAATCTCGCCGCTTGCCGGGCTGAAGCGGCTGTTCTCGATGGTGGCGGTCGCCAATTTCCTCAAGGGCCTGATCAAGCTCGTGGTGGTCGGCGGCGTGCTCACCGCGCTGATGTGGCCGGAGCGCTTTCGCATCATGGCGCTCGGCCGCAGCGATGTCGGCGACATCCTGCCGCTGACGCTGCGGCTCGCGCTCAAGCTGATGGGCGCGGTGGTGGCGATGCTCGCGGTGGTCGCCGCGGCCGATTACCTGTTCAACTACCGGCGCTGGTACGAGCGGCAGAAGATGTCGCTTCGCGAACTCAAGGACGAGTTCAAGCAGTCGGAAGGCGACCCCACCATCAAGGGCAAGATGCGCCAGGTGCGCCAGACGCGCATGCGCAAGCGCATGATGGCCAACGTGCCGAAGGCCGCCGTCGTCATCACCAACCCGACGCACTACTCGGTCGCGCTGCAATACGAGCGCGGCATGGAGGCGCCGGTCTGCATCGCCAAGGGCGTCGACGCCGTGGCCTTGAAGATCCGCGAGATCGCCGCCGAGCACGCCATCCCGCTGGTGGAGAACCCGCCGCTCGCACGCGCGCTGCACGCCACCGTCGATGTCGACGAGGCGATACCGCCGGAACACTACAAGGCGGTGGCGGAAGTCATCGGCTACGTCATGCGGCTGCGGCGCCGGATGCCGGCGGCGGCCGCCAAAAAGGTGTAAGAATCGCGCTGGATTAACCTTATCCGGCCCTTGCGCCGGAGGCTCGCGTTGGGCACTCAGGAGTCATGGCAGGCGAGGATCGGGCAGTGAAGCCGACGGCGCGCACCGCCGCTGACGGGCAGGCGCGGACGGCGTTCGACCGCAGCCAGAGCGCGCCGCGCGGCGGCTCGTTCCTCATGGTGCTGCTGGTCGCGCTTTTGTTGGTCGGCGCCGCGGCCGGGCTCGTCTCTGTCGGGCGCGAGAATGCGCCGACCTATATCCTCGCGCTGCTCGCCCTGCTCGGCACCATCGGCGTGTTTTCGCTGTTTGCGCTCGCCGCCGGCGTGCTGCGGCTGTCGGGCAGGGAGCCGGGCAATCCGGTGCACAAGGCGCTCGCCGACAACGCCTTCGACGGCATTGTCGTCACCGACCAGGCCGGCCGCGTGTTCTATGCCAACGCCGCCTATCTCGACCTGACCGGCGCCGCCGTCGGCGAGGAGGTGCGGCCGGTCGAGCGCGTCTTCATGGGCGACCCCGACGTGTCGGAGGCGATCTACCGCCTGCTCAAGGCCGCCCGCGAGGGAAGGCGCCTGCAGGAGGAGGTGCGCATCCCGGGCGCCGAGCATGCGCGCTGGCTGCGCATGCGGGTGCGTCCGCTCGGCACCGGCAGCGAGGCCAGGCTCAACGTCTGGTCGATCGCCGACGTGACGCGCGACCGCGAACGTCAGGAAAACGTCTTCCAGGAGCTGCAGCACGCCATCGACTATCTCGACCACGCGCCGGCCGGCTTCTTCTCGGTCGATGCCGCGGGCGACATCGTCTATCTCAACGCCACGCTCGCCGCCTGGCTCGACCACGATCTCGCCCAGGTCGGCGCCGGCTCCCTCAAGCTCGCCGACATCGTGGCCGGGGAGGGCGCGGCGCTGCTGACGACGCTCAACGCCGCGCCCGGCGAAGTGAAGACCGAGGTGCTCGATCTCGACCTCAAGACCCGCAGCGGCAAGCCGGTGCCGGTGCGGCTCTTTCATAAAGTCGCGTTCGGCGCCGACGGCGCCATCGGGCCCTCGCGCACGCTGGTGCTCAACCGCGCCCGCGACGCTGGCGACGAGCCGGCGCGCGCCGCCGAAGTGCGCTTCATGCGCTTCTTCCAGAACACGCCGATGGCGATCGCGACGGTCGACAAGCATGGCCGCATCGCCCGCAGCAATGCGCGCTTTGCCACGGCCTTCGAGTCCCTGCGCAAGGCCGACGACCGCTCGATCTTCGCCGTGGTCAACGAGCGCGACCGGCCGGCGCTCGAGGCGTCCATCGCCAAGGCGGCGGCGGGGCAGGGCGATATTACGCCGGTGGAGGCCGCGCTCGCCGGACCCGGCGAGCGCTTTGCCACGTTCTTCGTCTCCGCCGTCGAGGAGGAGGAGCGCGACGGCGAGGCGGCGATCGTCTATGCGCTCGAAACCACCGCGCAGCGCACGCTGGAAAACCGCGTGCAGCAGCAGCAAAAGATGGAATCGGTCGGCCAGCTCGCCGGCGGCATCGCGCACGACTTCAACAACGTGCTCTCCGCCATCATGATGGCCACCGACTTCCTGCTCAACGCCCACAAGCCGACCGATCCGTCCTTCAAGGACATCATCCAGATCAAGCAGAACGCCAACCGCGCCGCCGCGCTGGTGCGCCAGCTGCTCGCCTTCTCGCGCAAGCAGACGCTGCGGCCGCAGGTCCTCGACCTGCGCGAGACCGTCAACGATCTCGGCATGCTGCTCAAGCGGCTGATCGGCGAGAACGTTACCTTGCAGGTGGTCGATGCCCGCGATCTTTGGCCGGTGAAGGTCGACCTGTCGCAATTCGAGCAGGTCATCGTCAATCTCGCCGTCAATGCCCGCGACGCCATGCCCGAGGGCGGCAAGCTCACGGTGCGCACCGCCAACGTCACGGCCTCGGAAACGGGAAAATTCGGCTACAAGGGCATGCCGGCCGCCGACTATGTCCTGGTCGAGGTCAGCGACACCGGCACCGGCATACCGCCGGACATCATCGACAAGATCTTCGAGCCGTTCTTCTCGACCAAGGACGTCGGCAAGGGCACCGGGCTTGGCCTGTCGACCGTCTATGGCATCGTCAAGCAGACCGGCGGCTTCATCTACGTCGAATCGCAGCCGGGCAATACCGCCTTCCGCATCTTTCTGCCGCGCCATCAGCCCGGCGCCGACGACGTCGCCTCGCTGCCGCCTGTGGAGGCCCCGCAGATCGCCGGCGCCATGTCGGCGGCGGAGGAGGTGGCGCGCGCCGCCAGCGCCGACCTCACCGGCCGCGGCACCATCCTGCTGGTCGAGGACGAAGAAGGCCTGCGCGCGCTCAATGCGCGCGGGCTCACCTCGCGCGGCTACACGGTCCTGGAGGCCGGCAACGGCGTCGAAGCGCTCGAGGTGATCGACAAGCAGGGCGCCGTCGATCTGGTGGTGTCGGACGTGGTGATGCCGGAGATGGACGGCCCGACGCTGCTCAAGGAGCTGCGCCGGCGCAATCCGGGCGTGAAGATCATCTTCGTCTCCGGCTATGCCGAGGAAGCCTTCGCCAAGAACCTGCCGAGCCAGGAGCAGTACGCGTTCCTCGCCAAGCCGTTCACGCTCAAGCAGCTGGTCGCCGAAGTGAAGAAAACGATGGCGAGCTGAGCGCCGCAGCCGGCGTTTTGGCGTGTCGTCCAGGTCCCCGTGACAATTGCGTGACTTGTCGCGCAGGGCTTTGGCGGCTGCGGCACCAAGGCCCTTACAAAAGGGCGCGCGGACACATACTCTCTGTTTGCCGTCTGCCGGGAGATACAACCCATGATTCGTCATCGCTGGCTGATCGCGCTTGCTGCGATCGCAACCGCGTTCGTGCTTATTGCGGACGACGCCCATGCGCGTGCCGGCGGAGGCTTCTCCGGCGGCAGCCGCGGCTTCCGCACCTTTTCGGCGCCGCCGACCACGCGTACCGCGCCGAATACGGCGGCGCCGATCCAGCGCTCGATCACGCAGCCGAACGCCGCGACCGGTTTCGGCCAGGCAGCGCCGCGCCCCGGATTTTTCGGCGGCGGCTTGTTCGGCGGATTGGCGGCGGGCTTCCTCGGCGCTGGCCTGTTCGGTCTGCTGTTCGGCCATGGCTTCTTCGGCGGCATGGCGGGGTTCGCTTCGATCATCGGCCTGCTGCTGCAGATCGTGCTGGTGGTCTTCGTCGTCCGGCTGCTCATGGCCTGGTGGCAGCGCCGCAATGCGCCGGCATTCGCCGCGGCGACGCCAGGTCCGGCGGGCGCTCACGGCTTCACCGGCATGGGCATGTTCGGCGGCAATGCGCCGGCGGGCGAGCCGCTGACGATTGCCAAGAGCGATTACGATGCCTTCGAGCAACTGCTCGGCGACGTGCAGGCCGCTTATTCGGACGAGGACATCGCCGCGCTGCGCGCCAAGGTGACGCCGGAGATGCTGTCTTATTTCTCCGAGCAGTTCTCCCAGAACGCCAGCCGCGGTCTCATCAACCGCGTCAGCGGCGTGAAGCTGCTGCAGGGCGATCTGGCGGAAGCCTGGCGCGAGGACGGCGCTGAATACGCCACCGTCGCCATGCGCTTTGCGCTGACCGACAGCATGGTGGAGCGCGCCAGCGGCCGCACTGTCGACGGCGGCCAGCCGGGCGAGGTCACCGAATTGTGGACTTTCATGCGCGCGCGCGGCGGCAACTGGCTGCTGTCGGCAATTCAGCAGGCCTGAACGTCAGGCGGATCGGTCTAGGTGGATTCTGCCGGCGCCGTTTCGCCGTCGGCGGGCGCAAGCGGCGGCGCCGACGTTTCGGGCTCGGGATGCGGTGTAAGGCCGACGCGGTCGGCGGCGGCAAGGCGCTTGGAGAAGGTGACGCCGACCTGCTTCGGTTTGCGCCAGACCACGGTGCACATGCGGCGCGCCGCGCCGTTGTTCGACAGGAACAGCGGAAACTTGTCGGGGATGAGCTTGGAGTCTTCGACGTCGATGCGGGCGCCGCTGTCGGAGATGTCGGACAGGGCGCAGCCGTGCAGTTCACCCTGCTTGATGCCGATCCAGGCCGCGTAGCGGATGGGACGACGGTGCGCCTTGCGTTTGTCGTTGAGCATTCCGCCCCCGCTGCTGCCGCTTCCGGGCGGCGACCGCCGCGCGTAACGATTCATTAACCTGCCGCCGACAGTCGAGCGGAACTATAGGGATCACCTCATTACCAATTCATAAAGCGTTATATGACGGTTGTTTCGGGCGGCGCCGCGCGTGCTCGGCTTCCGCCGTTGACCTTGCGGCGAAATCGGTCTATTTGCCCCGCCGCAATCTGGTTTTCGGCTTCATCTTGCTGCACGCCCCCTCGATTTGGGTCCGCCGCTAAGTGATCTCCCAAAACTTGGATTGTTGCCGCCCGGGCGATGATGCACGGGCGTTCAACGAAAGCGTGAAAGGATAACTGATGCCTGTCGGAACTGTGAAGTTCTTCAATACCCAAAAGGGCTACGGCTTCATTCAGCCGGAGGATGGCTCGAAGGATGTGTTCGTGCACATCACCGCGGTGGAGCGCGCCGGGATGCGCTCGCTGATGGAAGGCCAGAAGGTCAGCTACGAGATTGTCACCGAGCGCGGCAAGCAGGCCGCCGGCAATCTGCAGCCGGTCTGAGCGCGAACCAAAAAGAACTTCGCAAAAATGCAAGATGAGGCCCGGCGGCGACGCCGGGCTTTTTTGTTGCCGGCGGCGCCGCTAGGCTTGGCGCTTTCAGGGAGGCGTCCATGGACATCTTCGCCTGCGGCTCGCGTCCGCCCAAAAAGGTTGGCCCGCCGAACTTCACCGGCACGGTCTGGCAGGACCCGATCATCACCGCGCCCGAGCCGGCGCTGTTGCGATCCGCCTGGGTGCGCTTCGAGCCCGGTGCGCGCACGGCATGGCACACGCATCCGCTCGGCCAGACGCTGCGCGTCACCTCGGGCATCGGACGCGTGCAGAGTTGGGGCGGCCCGATCCGCGAAATCCGCGCCGGCGACACGGTCTGGATCGCGCCCGGCGAGAAGCATTGGCATGGCGCTTCGCCCGAGCACGTCATGGAACACATCGCCATGCAGGAGCAGCAGAACGGCCAGCATGTCGCATGGCTCGAGCCGGTCAGCGACGCGCAATATCTCGGCAAATGACCGCCGGCGAGGGAATAGCAACAACGCCCCGGTGTTGTGCATTGCCGACGGCGGAGCGATCGGGTTCTCCGCCTCAAATCGGGAGGTATGCGATGAGGGTTCATTTCGGCGTGCCGGCGGCGGCATGTCTTGCCTTGTTCTGCACCGCGCCGGCGCTGGCGCAGCAGGCCAACATGAGTTTCTTCGTCACCAGCCACGGTCCGGGCAAAGGTGCCGATCTCGGCGGCCTTGCCGGCGCCGACGCCCACTGCCAGTCGCTGGCCGCGTCGGCGGGCGCCGGCGGCAAGACCTGGCATGCCTATCTGTCGACGCAAGGGCCCGGCGCGGTCAATGCGCGCGACCGCATCGGCAAGGGCCCCTGGGTGAACGCCAAGGGCGTCACGGTCGCCACGAGCGTCGCCGACCTGCACAGCGCCGCCAACAAGCTCAGCAAGGAAAACAACCTGTCGGAGAAGGGCGAGGTCATCAACGGCCGCGGCGACAAGCCGAACCGGCATGACATCCTGACCGGCTCCAAGCCCGACGGCACCGCGTTCCCGCCCGATCAGGACATGACCTGCAAGAACTACACCAGTTCGACGCAGGGCTCGGTCATGCTCGGCCACAACGACCGTCAGGGTCTGCGCGAGGACGAGGCCTCGCACTCGTGGAATTCGTCGCATCCCTCGCGCGGGCCGGATGGCGGCTGCTCGCAGAACGACCTGCGCTCGACCGGCGGCGACGGCCTGTTCTACTGCTTCGCGGTGAATTAGGAAGCGCCGCCTATAAATTTGGCATGTGGGGCCGGTGAAGGCGTGCTATATTTTTGCCGCCTTCATCGGCGGGCAGGCGAATCGGGGGGCCGATCGATCGCCCCGCTTGGGCTTTTTCGGTTTCGTCCATAGCGGATGACTGAACTTGAAAATCTTCTGCTGCTTGTCGGCGACGCGCTGATTTATTTCGCCGCGCTCGGCGCATTATTGCGCGCGCGCACCCGCATCGGGCTCGGCGCCTTCTTCTGCGCGCTCGGCGTGATGCATTTCCTGGAGACCTATCTCGCCGGCATCTTCTACGTCGCGCTGCCTCTCGGCGTCGTCACCTCGCCCGGCTCGAGCGTGCTGTTCACCGGCAAGCTGATGATGCTGTTGCTGCTCTACATCCGCGAGGACGCGGTGGTGGTGCGCCAGCCGATCTACGGTCTGCTGTTCGGCAATGTGCTGCTGTTCGCGCTGGCCTTGATGATGCGCCAGCACACGCTGGCGGCCTTGCTGCCCGGCCACGGCGCCGATTTCGGCTTCCTCAACCAGATCGGCGCGCTGATGGTCTGGGGGACGGCGGTGCTGTTCTTCGACTGCATCGTCATGATCCTGCTCTACGAACGGTCGCGCGACTGGTTTGGCGACCGGGTCTTTCCGCGGCTGTGGCTTGTCGGGGCGCTGGTGCTGAGCCTCGATCAGGCGGCGTTCTTTATCGGGTTGCACGCCCTGACCGGCGCCGGCCTTGCCGTGCTCACCGGCGGCTGGGTTGCCAAGATGGGGGCGGTTACGCTCTACAGCGGGCTCACCACGCTCTACCTGCGCTATTTCGAGCGTCCGCGCGGCCGGAAAGGCGACCGGCCGCGCATCTGGGACGTCTTCGACACGCTCACCTACCGCGAGCGCTACGAGGACCTCTTGGCCCGCGTCGGCTGCGACGCGCTGACCGGCACGCTCGACCGCCATTCGCTGGAGGCCAACGGCCGCCGCGCGGTGGAGCACGCCGCCGCCGCCGGACGGCCCCTGGCGCTGATCGTCATCGACATCGACCATTTCAAGGCCTTCAACGACCGCTTCGGCCACGCCGCCGGCGACAAGGCGCTCAAACGCATCGCGGTCGAGATCATGGCGGCCGCGCGCGTGTCGGACTACACCTACCGCTTCGGCGGCGAGGAATTCGTCATCATCGCCGACGGCTGCCGGGCCGAGGATGCGCTTGCGCTCGGCGAACGCATCCGCCGCCGCGCGGCCACCGCCTTTGCCGCGGGCGGGGAGCAGGTGCGGCTGACGGTGAGCATCGGTATCGCCACCTGTCCCCGCGACGCCAAGGACTACGACGTGCTGTTCGAGATCGCCGACAAGCGCCTCTATCAGGCCAAGGCCGAGGGCCGCGATCGCGTCGTCGCCGGCATTATGCGGCTGGTGCAGGCCGGCTGACCGCGGCTGCGCAGTTCCACCGGAGTTCTAAATCGTCAGGCCGGGCTTGTCCCGGCCATCCACGTCTTGCTTCAATGGGCGCCGAAAGTTGCCCGGCAGGCAGGCGTGCGAAGCACGCCGTCCTTTGGCCCGGCCACGGCCGGGCGTGACGGAGGACCCCCATGCGCTATCAGTTGTTCTACTGGCCCGGCATCCAGGGCCGCGGCGAATTCGTGCGGCTGGCGCTGGAGGATGCCGGCGCAGCTTACGACGACGTCGCGCGCAAGCCGGGCGGCATGGACCGCATGATGGCGATGATGGACGGGCGCGACAAGCGCCCGCCCTTCGCCCCGCCCTTCCTCAAGGCCGGCAAGCTCGTCATCGCGCAGGTCGCCGACATCCTGTTCTTCCTCGGCCCCCGGCTCAAGCTCGCGCCGCGCGCCGAGGCCGACCGGCTGTGGCTGCACCAGCTGCAGCTGACGGTGACCGACTTCGTCAAGGAGATCCACGACACCCACCACCCGCTCGGCGGCGAGTTGTACTACGAGGACGCCAAGCCGGAGGCCAAGCGCTTCACCCAGAATTTCCTCAAGCACCGCGCGCCGAAATACCTCGGCTATTTCGACACCGTCATCGCCAGGAGCAAGGGGCCCTACGTGCTCGGCCGCGCCTTCTCCTATGTCGACCTGTCGCTGTTCCAGCTCATCGAGGGCCTGCGTTACGCCTTTCCGAAGGCGATGCGCAGGATCGAGCAGGATGTGCAGCTTGTGGTGAAGGTGCACGACAATATAGCCGAACGTGAGCGCATCAAGAAATATCTCGCCTCGCCTCGCCGCATTGCCTTCAACGAGAGCGGAATTTTCCGGCATTACCCCGAACTCGACGCCTGAGCGGGCGCGCCCGACTCATCCGCTTGAAAGTCCTCGGAAAATGCAAGGCAAAAAACTTGCAGCAGAATCGGCGCGAATCAGCGAGTGCTAGCGCACGACCCGAAGGGGAGTCGTGACTGTCGCAACGGGAGCGCCGCATGAGACAAGAAGACTCGTATGCGCCGTGCGTTCGCGTCATTGTTGTTGCCAATGAAAAGGGCGGATCGGGCAAGTCGACGGTGGCCATCCACCTCGCCATCGCCCTGCTCAAGGCCGGGCAAAGCGTCGCCAGCATCGATCTCGATACCAGGCAGCGCAGCTTCACCCACTACGTCGACAATCGCATCGCCTGGGGGCGCCAGCGCGGCAAGGAGCTGCCGGCGCCGACCCATGTCTGCTTCGACGAGGAGGCGGAATTCTCCGGTGCCGAGGATGAGCCGGCGGCCTGCAGCGCCCTGCTGCGCACCATCGAGCAGCTTGCCGAGAGCCACCAGACCATCATCATCGACACGGCGTGCCAGAATTCCGCCCTGACGCGGCTGGCGCACAGCATGGCCGACACCCTGGTCACCCCGCTCAACGACAGCTTCGTCGATCTCGACGTGCTCGGCAGCGTCGATCCGGAGACCTTCGCCATCACCGGCGTCAGCCATTACGCCCGCGCGGTCGAGGACGCCCGCCGCGCCCGCGAGTCCGTCGGCAAGCCGCCGATCGACTGGATCGTGCTGCGCAACCGGCTGTCGCACCAGAACACCCGCAACAAGCGCTATGTCGGCAGCGCCATTCAGGAGCTGTCGCGGCGGCTCGGCTTCCGCTGCATTGACGGCCTGGCCGAGCGCGTCGTGTTCCGGGAGCTCTACCCGCGCGGGCTGACGGCGGTTGACGAGCTCGATGAAGCGACCCTGGGCAGCCGCCCGACAATGTCGCACGTCACCGCCCAAATCGAGGTGCAGAGCCTCGTCTCGGCGCTCACTCCCGCGGCGGCGGAAGCGGTACCGCAGGCGGACGCGGCCTGACGCCGCTCGCGGCGGTTCAAGCCGCCGCGGCCTTACGTCCTGCCGCCGCTCGGCTTCACCAGCCGGTCGCGCACCGCGATCGCAACCGCGTGGACGCGGTTGCGGGCGCCGAGCTTGCGGCTGGCGACGCGCAGATAGTGCTGCACCATGCTCTTGCTGACCCGCAGCGTGACGGCGATCTCGTCGCTCGTCTTGCCGTTGGCAAACAGGCTGAGCGCGTCGAGCTCGTTCTCGTCCAGGGGTCTCATCGTGCCCTATAGGGGCATGGCAACTTGGTCTTTTTTCCGTTCTGGCGAGGGCGCCGCCCCGGCGGCATGACGACAATCGCGACAACAATGAGCCTGCCTTGCGGCAATGGCGGCGGCGGGAAAACCTAGCCGTGCGCCTTGAGCGTCTTGCCACCGGCGGTCACGGGTTTGGCCGCGATCAGCGAGAAGGCGATGACGCAGGGCTCGCTTCCTCTGTTGACCCAGTTGTGGATGGTGCCGCGCTGCACCAGCACGTCGCCGGCCTTCAAGTGGACGCTGCCGAGGTCGAGCTCCATGTCGATCTCGCCGGAGATCACCACCGCGTAATCGATCGAGTCGGTGCGGTGGTTGCGCGGGGCGACGCCGGGGCCGTAGCTGACGATGCGAAACACCGAGCCGCCGGGGATGGTGGTCTCGATCGGCTTCTTCGAAGGATCGTGGTCGCCGTCATTGTCGACCGGCAACATGTCGCTCGACCAGATGACGCAGGACTGCGCGCCGGGCCGGGTCGAGATCACGTTGTTCACCTGCTCGTCGATCAGCACCTTGGCGCGGCCCTGCGAGTCGTGGCCGGTGACGACGCGGCGGATTTTCAAGCTCATGCGTTTCTCCTCGTTATTCGACGGTGGGCGGGGCGGCGCGGGCGGCGGCCCGCCGGGTTCTTTCGTGCCAGAGCAAATAGAGGCCGGAGCCGGCGACGATGGCGGATCCGGCAATCAGCGTCACCGTCGGCAGGTCGCCCCAGACCAGGAAGCCCAGGATCATCGCCCAGACCAGCGTGAAATAGTAGAACGGCCCGACCGCGGCGGGCGGCGCCAGCGACAGCGCCCGCGTCCACCAATATTGCCCGATGCCGTTGAGCACGCCGTTGGCGATCAGCATGCCGGCGGCGGCCGGCGCCGGCCAGCTGAAGCCGAACAGCGGCTGCACGGCGACGAACACGATGGTCAGCAGCACCATCTGGTACATGGTCAGCGTTTCCGCCGTTTCGGTCGCGGTCAGCCCGCGCACCGCTGCGGTGATGCTGCCGAACATCACGGCATTGGCGACGGCGAACAGCAGCCCGACGTTGAAGCTCGCCGCGCGCGGGGAGGCGACCAGCACCACGCCGAGAAAGCCGATGACCAGCGCGAGCCCACGGGCGCGGCCGATCTTCTCGTGCAGATAGAGCGCGGCGAACAGCGCGGCAAAGATCGGCGAGGAGAAGTTGATCGCCACCACCGCGCCGAGCGGCAGCAGGCTGAGCGCGACCATGAAGAAGGCCTGCGCCACCGCCTGCGTGGCGTTGCGGCCGACATGGGCGCCGAGCCGCTGCGTCCGGAACACGGCAAGGCCGGTCTGCGGCAGGATCAGCAGCGAGCAGATGGCGAGCGAGCCGAGGCCGCGATAGGCCAAGACCTCGGCGAAGGAGAAATCGGCCACCAGCCATTTCGACAGCGCCTGCGAGGCGGCAAAGGTCAATGTCGCGCCCAGCATGTAGGCGATGCCGAGCGGCACGTGTTCGACGCGGCTGTGCTTCCTGATCATCGCCCGCCCCGCCGTCTTGCCTTGCGGGCCCGCGCCAGCCGCGCGGCTTGGCGTTTTTTGGCCGCGCGACGTTCGCGGGCGCGGCGCGCGCGCCGCCTGCGGCAGCGCGAGCATTTGCAATTGGAGCGGCCGATGACGTTGCGCAGGTAGTCGATACCGTAATCGTAGACGATCTCTTCCCCCGGCTTGATGGGGCGCAGCGACTTGATGAAGACGCGGCCGCGCCAGATCACCGGCTCGGCGTTGGGATTGCAGGAATGGTTGGCGTAGCGGGCGATGTTGTAGCGCGGGGTGCCGTCGATGGTGCGGTTCCTTGAGACCTCGAAGAGGTAGCGGTTGCCGCGGTTCTCGGCGCGCTGGGCGGCCTCGTAGTCGAGGATCGGCCCGCGGTATTCGACGATGCGCGTCTTCTTCTTGATCGGGCGGGTCGCGAAGAGGCCAAAGCCGGTCACCGAACGGCCGATGCGGAAGGGTCTGCGCGGCATTGCTAGAGCGAGTCCAGGAGGGAGGGCGGGAGTGCCAGAAGCGAGCCCGCGCGTCAACGCGGGCCTTTGAACCTTTTGCCGGCGGCCTGCGACCAAGGGCTGAACCACCTCGGGGGAACTGCCATGCTTCGTCTTTTGCGCCTGATCGCGGGGGCTGCCTTTGTGGCCGCCGTCATTTCGGCGGCCGCCGCTATGTTTGCCTCGGCGCAGGAGCCCAAGCCCGCGCCCGCCGCCACCACCACGACCGAGTCCGCCAAATCCGCGCCCGTGCCCGATAGCTGCATCGCCAACGAGGCGAATTTCAAGGCCGAGGACAAACGCGCCTACTTCATCGTCGCCTTGGAGAACCGCTGCGAGCAGCGCGTCAAATGCGAGGTCTTCGCCGGCGTCATCAGCGCGCGCGGCAACAAGCGCGGCCGCGCCACCCTGGTGCTCGCCGCCAAATCGGACGGCGCCGAGGCCAGGAAATCCTATCGCATGCGGGTCAAGGTCGCCGGCGGCATGGCCCAGGTCGACTACGATTGCAAGGCGTATTGAACGGGCCGCCGCGCCGCTTCATGATCGGCGCATGGCGGACGAACGCTGGCCGGAACTCGGCGACGCGGCGTGGCGGGACACCCGCGACACGCTGCATCTGTGGACCCAGATTGTCGGCAAGGTGCGGCTGGCGCTGACGCCGTGGCTCAACCACTCCTGGCATGTCGCGCTTTATGTGACGGCGCGGGGCCTGACCACCTCGCCGATGCCGGCTGCCGGCGGCAGCCTGGAGATCGAGTTCGACTTCATCGAGGACGTGCTCTGGCTGCGCCGCAGCGACGGCCGTTTCCGCCAGGTGATGCTGCGGCCGGTGACGGTGGCGGAGTTCTACGACGACGTGCTGATCGCGCTCGGCGAGCTCGATGTCGCCGTGGCCGTCAACCCGATGCCCTGCGAGATCGCCGACTGCGTGCCGTTCGACCAGGACACTGCGCACAAATCCTACGACGCCGAAGACGCGCGGCGTTTCCACCGCGTGCTGCTGTCGGCGCATGAGGTGTTGAGCCGTTTTCGCACCGGCTTTCTCGGCAAGGCGAGCCCGGTGCATTTTTTCTGGGGCTCGTTCGATCTGGCGGTGACGCGGTTTTCCGGGCGGGGGGCGCCGCGGCATCCGGGGGGCGTGCCGCATCTGCCGGACGCGGTGGCGCAGGAGGCCTATTCGCACGAGGTGTCGAGCGCGGGCTTCTGGCCGGGCGGCGGCGGGCCGGTCGAATACGCCGCGTTCTATTCCTATGCCTATCCCGCGCCCGAGGGCTTCAGCGCCGCCAAGGTGAAGCCCGCGGCGGCGTTCTGGTCGAAGGCGCTCGGCGAATTCCTGCTGCCCTATGACGCCATGCGCAAGGCGCGCGATCCGGATGCGGCGCTGATGGCGTTCCTGACCAGCACCTATGAGGCGGCGGCGGATCTCGGCCGCTGGGACCGCAAGGCGCTGGAAGGCCCGCTCGGCGAGGCGGGGAAGGTGAGATCGCTCTAAACTCTAAGGGCCTCTAGGCTGTCATGCCCGCGAAAGCGGGCATCCAGTAACCCCGGTCTGGGTGTGAGCGATGCGTTTGTGTTTACTGGATCGTCCGCTTTCGCGGACGATGACAGCAGAACTTGATGAGCGGCCTCAGAACGACATCGAGCAGGTGCGGGTGCCGGGCGTGCCCTTGATCGCGGTCAGCTTGCCGCGCAGGTCGGTGGTGCCCTTGTCGTTGAGTTTGCCGGAGAACTCGTAAGTCCACGCCGCCTGGCCCTCTTCGACATTGCCTTCGCCGGCGATCAGGATGGCGCCGGAGGGCGCCACCAGGCCCTTGAAGGCGACGCCCTTGGGCGGGGGATAATCGACGCGCACCACGGTGATGGCGCCGTGCTCGATCTCGACGCTGACGGCCTCGTGCCAGGGCGGCGAGGTCTTGGGCTGCGCCGAGAACGAGCCGCAGATCAGCGTGCCCTTTTTCTTGACGGCGTCCTGCGCGGGAGCCGGGCCGCTCAGCACCAGCGCGACGACTGCGGTGCATCCCGCGAGCGGGATCAGGCGCGTCACCATGTTTGGCCTCCGGGATGACGGGTGCGCAAAGCCTAACGGCTTTGCGGTGCGAGCGCCATCCCGGTAACCTTGGCGCCATCGCTTGCACGGGGAGGAGAGCGGCATGAGCCAGAAAGCCGAATTCCACAATCTGCACCGGCCGGACGACGGCCTGTTCCGCGAGCTGGCCGCCGGCGTGACGACGCGCATCTTTGCCGGCGAGCAGGCCATGCTGTCGGTGGTGACGATTGCGCCCAACGCCTCCGGCACGCTGCACCATCACCCCGAGGAGCAATGGGGCGTGTGCCTGGAAGGCTCGGCCGTGCGCATCCAGGGCGGCGAGGAGATCGCGGTGAAGCAGGGCGACTTCTGGCGCACGCCCGGCAATGTGCCGCACACCATGCGCGCCGGACCCGAGGGCTGCCGCGTGCTCGACATCTTCTCGCCGCCGCGGCCGGAGTACCGCAAGGCGGGGAAGGGGTTTGGGTGAGGGGCGAGGCCGACGACCTTCCTACTTTCGAAAACCGAAAAATTGCGTATATTGGCGATATGACCACAGACCGCACTTTTGCCGTCGTGCTGGAGCCCGAAGACGAGGGCGGCTTCACCGTGCGCGTGCCCGCATTTCCGGAGATCGTCACCTACGGCAAGGACGAGCGCGAAGCGCTGGCGATGGCGCAAGACGCGATCCGCCTGGTGATCGAGGACAGTGCGGCATGACCCACGAGCGGATCGAGATTAATCCCGACATCATGGGCGGCAAGCCGGTCATCCGCGGCACGCGCATCCCGGTCGAGACCGTTTTGCGCAAACTCGGCAGCGGCATGTCCGTGGAGGCAATCCTGGCCGATCATCCACGGCTGACTCGCGACGACGTTCTCGCCGCGCAAGCCTTTGCCGCCGATTATCTTGCCGATGAAGACCTTGTTTACGGCTAGCCGTGCGCTGGCTGGTGGACGAGTGCATTGACGCCGCGCTGGTTTCTCATCTGCGTGCCGGCGGACATGATGTCATCTACATGGCCGAGGTCGCGCCGGCTGCGAGCGATGCCGAAATCCTGGCGCGTGCGCGGTTAGACGGCCGCCTGCTGCTGACCGAAGACAAGGACTTTGGCGATCTGGTGTTCCGGCGCGGCGGCGAAGTGCCCGGCATCGTGCTGTTGCGCCTCGATCCGGCGATGCACGCGCTCAAGCGGCGGCGGCTGGACGCGGCCATCAAGCGGTTCGGCGACGAGGGCTTGCGCGGGCGGTACACGATTGTCGAGGAAGCGCGTTTTCGCTCGCGCCCGTTGCGGGCGTAAAGTTTTCCCGGTCGGGCGGCTGATGGAATTCCTCAACCGCCTCGGGCAGGACGTGCGGATCGCGGGTAGAAACCGACACGGAAGCGAGTGGGGGCGGCGGTGGGGTGAGCTGTAGCCCGCATGGAGCGCAGCGGAATGCGGGGATGCGTGTGCGAAGAGCCCCGGATTGCGCTTCGCTTCACCCGGGCTACGCTTGCTGCGGTGCGAGCCGCATTGAATCCAGGGCCGTCGCCCTTCGAGGCGCGGCCTTCGGCCTCGCACCTCAGGGTGACGGATCGAGGTTTGATGTGTGGCGCACGCCCGGCACCGTGCCGCACACCCTGCGCGCAGGGCGCGGACGGGGCGCGCGTGCTCGACATCGTCTCCCTGTCGTCTCCCTGTCGCGGCCGGAGTACCGCAAGGCGGGGACGGGGTTTGGGTGAGGGATGACAGCCATATCGATATATGGTAGATTAGCCATATGGCCGGAGCGCCGAGTTTCGAATGGGACCCGGGCAAGGATCGGGTGAACCGCTTAAAGCACGGCGTCTCGTTCACCCTGGCGCAGCACGCCTTCTTCGACCCCAAGCGCGTGATCGCCGAGGACCTGGGCCACAGTACCGCCGGCGAGCGGCGCTACTACTGTTTCGGCGTTGTGGGCGGCGGCGTGATGACGGTGCGGTTCACTTGGCGGGCCGGACGCATCCGCATCTTTGGCGCCGGCTACTGGCGGAAAGGAAAGACGATCTATGAGCAGCAGAACCGTTAAATACAGCCGCGGCGAGATCGGGCGCGTGCGCGTGGTCGAGGATTTCCTCCCCCCGCCCGAGGCGCTGGTGCCGCGCGAGGAGAACGTGAAGGTGACGCTGTCGCTGTCGCGCCGCTCCGTCGATTACTTCAAGCGCGCGGCGAAGGCGCGGCGCGTGCCCTATCAGCGCATGATCCGCGCGCTGGTCGATGCCTACGCGGAGAAGCAGGCGGGGAAGGGGTGAGGCGCAAGGCGCTCTCAATTGTCATGGCCGGGCATAGCCCGTCGAAGACGGGCGTGAACGCCCTTATGTCCCGGCCATCCCGCTTAGGGACGCAGTGCCTTCCTAAGCGGGGTCACCGGGACAAGCCCGGTGACGACAAGTCCGTAGCCCGCATGGAGCGCAGCGGAATGCGGGGATGCGTGTGCGAAGAGTCCCGGATTGCGCTTCGCTCCATCCGGGCTACGCTTGCTGATGGAATTCCTCAACCGCCTCGGGCAGGACGTGCGGATCGCGGGTAGAAGCCGACACGGAAGCGGGTGGGGGAGATGGAGGTGGTGGGGTGAAGTGTAGCCCGCATGGAGCGCAGCGGAATGCGGGGATGCGAGCGCAAAGAATCCCGGATTGCGCTTCGCTCCATCCGGGCTACGCTTGCTGCGCACCCTTGCGGCCAATTCTCGGTCGGGCGGCTGATGGAATTCCTCAACCGCCTCGGGCAGGACGTGCGGATCACGGGTAGAAGCCGACGCGGAAGCGAGTGGGGGAGATGGAGGTGGTGGGGTGATCTTTGTAGCCCGCATGGAGCGCAGCGGAATGCGGGGATGCGTGTGCGAAGAGCCCCGGATTGCGCTTCGCTTCATCCGGGCTACGCTTGCTTTGGCCCACGCCTAAAACGGTAGCGTCGTAAGATGCGTTAGCGCGGCCTAACGTGCCGGATTGTTGTGATTGGCGGAATACGCTTCGCTATTCCGCCCTACGGGCTACGAGCTTTGTGTATTCGCTCGAGTACGACTACTATACCGACGCGTGAGGATTACTTGGATGACACCAGTTTACGTATACGTGCTCGAAGGAGAACGTGGTTGCAAAATTGGTGTTTCGGAAAATCCTCGACAGCGGGCACGAAATATCGCGACGCAAGGCGGGTTTTCGACCTTGCGGCTTTGTATAGCCCTGCCTGTTCTTGCAAATATTGGTAGAGAAGTTGAACGGGAGGCTCATCGCCTTCTTGCCGCTTATCGATCCATTGGCGAGTGGTTTAGCATTGACAATTTGGCCGCGACCAAAGCTGTTGAGGCGGCGATCATAACAGTCACCAAGCGTTACACGCTGACGGACCTCGGCGGAAATCTGTTACCTCCACTCGTCGAGCAAAAGCGGTCGACAATATCCGTGCCAGACGTAATCGATCGTTTCATTGCGGATCGGATAGACCTACGCGACGGCGCTCATATTCGGGCCCGTGAGCTTTACCGCGCATTCGTCGATTGGTGCGTTTTGACCGGCGAAGAACAGATATCCGAGACCGCTTTTGGGCGGGCTATGAGTCACCGATTGAAAAAGGACCGCCTGAGTCGTATCAGGCGCTACCTTAACGTCGAAATTCGTGAAGCCGAGCCCCCATGAACGCCCCCGTCACGCCCCCCACGCTGCCGCCCTACCACCACACGCCTCTCTTCCCGCTCGGGCCGGACAAGACGCCGTATCGCAAGCTCGACATTGCGGGCCTGCCCAATGGCGGCGTGCGCGTCGAGAAGGTGATGGGCCGCGACATGCTCATCGTCGAGCGCGAGAGCTTACGCGCGCTGTCGGAAGCCGCGTTCAACGACATCAATCACCTGCTGCGCCCGGCGCACCTCAAGCAACTGCGCAAGATCCTTGACGACCCGGAGGCGTCGGCGAATGACAAGTTCGTCGCCTACGATTTCCTCAAGAACGCCAACATCGCCGCCGGCGGCGTGCTGCCGATGTGCCAGGACACCGGCACCGCCATCATCATGGGCAAGAAGGGCCGCCTGGTGTTCACCGACGGTTCCGACGAGGCCGCGCTCGCCGAGGGCGCGCGCGACAGTTACCTCAAGCGCAACTTGCGCTATTCGCAGCTCGCGCCGCTCTCGATGTTCGAGGAGAAAAACACGCGCTCCAACATGCCGGCGCAGGTCGAGATCTATGCCGAGGGTGAGGACGCCTACAAGTTCCTGTTCATCGCCAAAGGCGGCGGCTCGGCCAACAAGTCGTTTTTGTTCCAGGCGACACCGTCGATCCTGACGCATGACCGCATGCTGGCCTTCCTCAAGGAGAAGGTGCTCACCCTCGGCACCGCGGCCTGCCCGCCCTATCACCTCGCCATCGTCATCGGCGGCACCTCGGCCGAATTGACCATGAAGACGGTCAAGCTCGCCTCGACGCATTATTACGACGAGCTGCCGACCAAAGGCTCCGAAGACGGCCACGCGTTCCGCGATCTCGCCATGGAGCAGGAAGTCCTGAAGATGACGCAGGCGACCGGCGTCGGCGCGCAGTTCGGCGGCAAATATTTCTGCCACGACGTGCGCGTCATCCGCCTGCCGCGGCACGGCGCGTCGCTGCCGATCGGGCTCGGTGTTTCTTGCGCCGCCGACCGCCAGGCGCTCGGCAAGATCACCCGCGACGGCGTGTTCCTCGAGGAGCTCGAGCATCACCCGGCGCAATATCTACCCGAGGTCGATCAGGAGAAATTGGGAGGCGACGTCGTCAAGGTCGATCTGCGGCGGCCGATGAAGGAGATCCTGGCGCAGCTGACGAAATATCCGGTGAAGACGCGGCTCTCTCTCACCGGGCCGATGATCGTGGCGCGCGATCTCGCCCACGCCAAGCTGCGCGAGCGGTTGGAGAAAGGGCAGGGGCTGCCCGACTATTTCAAGAACCATCCGATCTATTACGCCGGTCCGGCGAAGACGCCATCCGGCTATGCGAGTGGCGCGTTCGGGCCGACCACCGCGGGGCGGATGGACTCATATATCGACCAGTTCCAGGCGGCCGGCGGCTCGATGATCTCGCTCGCCAAAGGCAACCGCTCGGCCCAAGTGCGCGAGGCCTGCAAGAAACACGGCGGATTTTATCTGGCCTCCATCGGCGGCTCGGCCGCCAAGCTCGCCGAGCAGTGCATCAAGAAGGTGGAAGTCTGCGAATATCCCGAGCTCGGCATGGAAGCGATCTGGAAGATCGAGGTCGAGGATTTCCCCGCCTTCATCGTCATCGACGACAAGGGCAACGACTTCTTCAAGGACCTCAACCTCGGCTAGCCGTCATTCCGGGGCGGTCGTCATGGCGCGTCAACGCGCTGGTGGCGCCGTCGCGGAATGGCAATGGGCCGCGCGGCCATTCCACAAATCGTTGGTGCGCAAACTAATTCGCTGCGGACGGCGCGCGCGTTGCGCTTGCCGACTCGCGG
>Ga0209581_1001919_pt1 | contig 22037 bp, 21 predicted proteins | sample Coa_R2_FD_187160 | JGI IMG/M metagenome (GOLD analysis project Ga0209581, IMG submission 187160) | Surface soil microbial communities from Centralia Pennsylvania, which are recovering from an underground coalmine fire - Coalmine... | ecosystem: Environmental > Terrestrial > Soil > Unclassified ...
ATCTCGACCCACCGACTGGACAACCACCTCCCGGCCCACCAGGAGGACAGCCGCCCCCGTCACAGCCTTCCCCACCACAGCCCCCACCTCCACCTGTGCAGACGCCCCCGCCTCCTCAACCCGTCTCACCTTTTCCACCACCGCCAGGGACCGGCAAAGTCATCTACCCCATGATCTCTTTCCAGGCTACTCCCTGCCTCGACGCCTTCTCAAAGCTGGTCGGCAAAGATGTACGTTTCCTGGTCATCACTTTTGTTCAGAGCAAATTGAATGATCTACCGCCTTTGCCTTTCTGGCAGATCCCGGTCTTTGACTCGACCTGCGTTTCTGTCGATTTGAAGCATGATGGTACGACGCTAGCAGAGGAACGCGGGGGCATCTGGTCTTACCCCAGCGACGACAATCATTGGAGCCTGCAATACCTGGGGGACCTTCTCGACGGAAACGGCTATGCTATCCGCATTTACGAGTTTGCGCTCCAGCAAATTGTTGACGGCTTATGGCAGCAGAAGGTAAAAGCGCCTAAGAATGTCGAGTTCACAGGCAAGGAGTTGACGCTCGTCCCCCCAAGACAACTGGTGTTGAAGGCGCAGGGAAATTATCAGTCACCTCCCGTCGGTTTCACCGTTACCTATACCGTCACGCTCTCGGTCGAGAACGCACGGCTCACCTTGCGGGCCGATCCGAAGCTGGACGTGGATACAACGGTTTACGAAGGGATCATCTGGGGCTTAGTGGCGGGCCTGTTCCCACTCATTAACATTCCGCTGCCCATCAACATCGGAGCAGGACTGGTGGGACAGGATTTTCTGGATGAGAAGGTATGGGAGGCGCAGAACAATGTCGCTTCCCTGGCAAGTATGGTCACAGCGATCAGCTTCTTGATCCCGGGAGTCATTCTGCTGGCCGGCAAAGATGCCCGTAAACTGGTGTTTTCCTGGGATGATGTCAAGGTCGAGCCGGCCAACGGCATCACGCTGTGGAGTTCAACAGACCTCGCCGCCATCTACCAGCCGAGGAAGCCCGCGATTGCGCTGCTGACCGGGGGAGCTGACCATCAGTTTCCCTGGAATCCTGCTGATCCCTTTAGCAACGACCCACAGTATCCAGGGTACGCCAGAGTGCCCCTCTACGCGAGTGCCGTCGATCTGCGCACACCTTACAAGACGATTAACTGGAGCGTTCCTGCCGATTACTCCGATGTGCTGCTTGTCAATCCAGATACCCCCGGCGCGGTAATGTACGTTCCGCTTGGCACCGCCACTCCCTCGCCTGACTGGACCTACCCGCTGCCGGTGACGTTGCATATCATCGACGCCGACGACCTGGATTGCAGCGGGACCGCAACGATCACCGTCTATTATAATCGGAACTATACACCACCCCCACCACCAGAGCAGGGACCGCCATCCCGGGAGAATCTAGCTCGTTAACCCTCCCCATAAGAGGCAAATGCTAGAAAAATCTCTTAAAGCGTTAGTCTTCTGTAAATGTCATCCCGTAACTGTCAATATATTTCCTGAAAGGGAGGCCAGGAGCCGTTTGCGGCGGCTCCTGGCCTCCCTTTCTAAACTCAGCCAATCCTATGCTATACTCTCTATGGAGACAACTATTCTCTATCTGTTGCTCCTGAAAGGAAACGACCCCCGATGACAGACCGAACTAAACAATTTGACGCAATCATTATTGGTGCGGGCCATAACGGCCTTGTGGCCGCAGGATATTTAGCGCGCGCCGGCAAGAAGGTGTTGGTGTTGGAGCAGCGCGACCGTGTGGGCGGCGCCTGCACGCTTGAGGAGCCGTTTCCAGGCTTCACGATGTCTCCCTGCGCGTATGTGGTGAGTCTGTTGCGGCCTGAGATCATTCGCGACCTGGAATTGCATCGCTATGGTTTCAGCGCCTATGTGAAAGATCCTCAGATGTTTGTGCCATTTCTGGATGGCAATTATCTCTTCTTCCGCGCCAGCACCGAAAAAACCGTTGAGGGTATCCGCCGCTTCTCTGAACATGATGCGCAGACCTACCCCAAATTTCTGCGCTTCTTCGAGCGGGCCTCCGAAATCCTCAATCCTATTTTGCTGGAGGAGCCACCGTCGATTGCTGATCTCGCGGCACGTTTTCGCGGGGAGGACGAGGAGATTTATAAATGGCTCATGTTTGGCAATTTGTACGATATGCTGGCAGATTATTTCGAGTCGGACTACATGCGCGCGGCTTTCGCGGGCCAGGGTGTGATTGGTTCGTTTATCGGTCCCAAAACCCCCGGTTCGGTCTACGTTATGTGGCATCATATGTTTGGCGAGGTGAACGGCGAGCAGGGTATGTGGGGATATGTGCGCGGCGGCATGGGCAAGATTAGCTTCGCGATGGCGGCCTCGGCAGAGGCGCACGGCGCGGTCATTCGCACGGATGCTCGCGTGGCGAAGGTGCTGGTCCACAACGGAAGGGTCGAGGGAGTGCGGCTGGAGAGCGGCGAGGAGTATCGCGCGCGGGCCGTGCTCTCTAACGCTGACCCCAAGCGCACGTTCCTGCAATTCTGCGCCGAGGCTAATCTCGATAAGGATTTTCTCAAACGTATTGCGCGCTTCAAGTCGGAAAGCGGCGTGATTAAGCTGAATGTCGCGCTCAAAGAATTGCCCAGCTTTCGCTGCTTGCCCGGCACAGAGCCAGGACTGCAACACGCGGGTTCGTGCGATATCACACCGACGCCGGATTGGGTGCAGGAGGCTTTCGAGGACGCGGCGCGCGGCGAGCTTTCGCGCAAACCCTATATCGAAGCCTATATGCAGTCGGCGACCGATCCCAGCGTCGCGCCGGCGGGCTATCATACCATCTCGATGTTCTGCCAGTACGCACCCTACCATCTCAAGGGCCGCGCGTGGTCCGAGGAGGTGAAGAATGAGATGGCCGATCGCATCATCGCCACCATGACCGAGTTCGCGCCAAATTTCGCCGACGCGATCCTCGACCGCCAGGTGCTCAGCCCGCTCGATATCGAGCAGCGCTATGGCCTGCCCAACGGCAATATCTTTCAGGGCGAGATCACCCCGGACCAGCTTTTCTCGCTGCGACCAACCCCAGAGTGCGCCCGCTATCGCACGCCCATCGAGGGACTCTATCTCTGCGGCTCCGGCTCGCATCCCGGCGGCGGCGTGATGGGCGCGCCGGGGCATAATGCGGCGATGGCTCTATTGAGGGACTGGAAAGAAATGTAGGAGCCAGAGGAACCTATGTAAGAGTGTGTTTGAATGCCGAGGGGCTCGCCTTTCCTCTGGAACAGACTGGCACGAAGCGCACGTTTCGCGCCATGTCCACCCCTGGGAGCACGCTTGCGCGCCAGTCTGAGCAGGAAAGAGAACGAGATTCTTGGAATCCAAACAAGCTCTTACATCCTGGTTTGCTTCTTTTCTCTCAGCAGAGAACGAATCTGAGCGAGCGTTTGATCTACGCCTGAATCTGGAAGCTTGAAGTGAGGTAAATCTTGCCGGTTATCAATCGGATCTGCGTTAACTGTAGCATCGATGCTCTCACCACTATTAATCCGCAAAGAAAAGTTTTGCAGGCGATACAGGTACATCTTCTGGCGAACAGGGATAGAAAGCTGGACATCATTGGTGGTAGCGCCAACAATATCAGTGTAGAAGTACTCCCATGTCCTCTCTGTGTGGGCCTGTGGATTCAACGCAGTAACATCTCCTCTGTAGACAGCCAGGTGGTGATCCTCCTTCCAGAAAATGGTAAAAATATTGACACTAAAGTGAGCACGTCCATCTTTACTATCTTTGGCTGATTTCCACCGCACATCGTCAGATGCGTAAGGAGTCCCCTGTGCTAAAAGAGCAAAGCTACGCAAGATGAAGGGTTCTCGCTCTCCCCTTTCGCTCTGATCCAGGTTGAGTTTATCGAGACTTCTCGGGATCATTGCCCTGAGTTGAGCTGAAACCCATTGTTCATATTCCTCGTCAGTAATTTTCGAGCGAGGCTGCAGATTGGCCAGTAAGAAAACACCTACAGCGATGAGGGCCAGGCCGACGACCAGAAGAGCAGGAACGTTGCAAAGGACCCCCATACAGAACAGAACGCCAATTACCAGGAATGTGATTCCCGCTTTTGCACTCTTTTTGGGTGCAAAGTACTTTCGCAATTCCTCCAGAGGCAGTTGTGGAACCGAGTTCACCTGATTTTGTTGAAATTGTCCCTGCTGATTCAGGGCATTTGCCTGGGTTTGTTGACCTTGATATCCCATATCCATAGCTCAGAAAAACCTCCATAACTAACTTTGCCAGACGATCACGTTACAAAATGGATGTTCTGTTCTCTCCTTTCAGTTGTTCTTAATGAGCTCAGGAAATCATTCGCAGGAAATCATTCGTAAGATTTGGTTGGCAGATCGCCAGGAGTTCGAGATTCTCGCTATCCTGCTGCGTTTGGTTCATCTCACTCGCCCTCAAAATGAGATCTTGAGCTTCACTGAGGAAATGCGGGTAGCCATTGCGCGCAAAATCACGCTTGCACATTGCCAGCAAGAGCAGATTTGAGAAAGAGGGATGCGCTGCAATAGCAAGACGGAGGATGTTCTCAACCGCACGTATAACAGATAACTTCTGACTAAACGGCCTTTTCCCCTCCAGGGTTATCAGAGCCTGGAGAAATCTCGCCTGAGCTATTTTTTCAGATTGCATATCATCATCGGCCATCTCCAATACTTTTTCTACATTTCTCCCCGCCGATGTATAATCTCCAAGCTTTAAATCGCTCTGCGCGCTTTGTAGAAATCTTCGACTCTCCTGATCACTGACCATCACTTCCGGGTTGAGAATCGCGATTGATGAGGGATTTACCCCTCTTCTGACGTGCAGTCTCGGCGTGTTCTCCTCAGGAATTCCCTGGAGCATTAACGCCGCAATGCCCTGGTCAAATGCCTCCTGGATAGAACGCCCAAAGCCGATCGCCCGATAGAACGAGGAGGCAAAGACAATCGCAGCCTGATCTCCGATCGCATGATTCATCCCTATCGCGCAATCAATCACCTCTGTAAGAGCTTCGGCCTGCGTGTACGAGTAACATGCGTTCAACATAACAAGACGCAGGTTATCTTTCAGCGTAGTAAATAGTGCTCTGATTGCCTGCGGACTGACAAATTGAGGTGATCCATTCGGACCTACGAGAGCAATTGCACCGGTTGGTTGCCCATGAGCACTAAAATGGACAATTTGTGGTTTATACCTGTTCAATTCCTGGAGTAAATCATCTGGACGCACTGCTAATTTGGGGATAAGCTCTAAAGAATCACGATGTTCTGCTAAGCGAATTTTCTGTTCAACCAGACGAATCTCTTCGTCAAGCTGAAGGTGAGCTGTCTTCACAGGGTTAGCTGCAAAGAATAAAATTTTGATTTTGTCGATGTTTTTGTCAAAATTTTTCATTTTTCCCCGCTTATGATAATAAAACTAGGAGTTTCCTATAATCGCTTCATCGATTCCGATCTTTAGTCAAATATATCATTAAAAATGGGGAAAGTCAATCTTCATACTAGATGGATATTTGTGCATTACATAAGAGAGCGATGGAATTTCACTTACAATACTTTTACCATCTCGTACTGGCTAAAGAATTCAGTAAAGCCGATCAGCCGGTATAAAATAGCCCTGAAAGCCGGCGTTGTGCATCTCGCTCAACTGCTCAAGCGTATACCCCAGGGCGTGAGAAAAGCGATAAGTGCGCATAAATATTTCCTCTTCCGCATTGCATTCTTGCGTGTCTATCCCATATACTGAAAGAAATTCGCAGGTAGAGCGAGAGCATGCAAACGAAGGATAGAAAGAGCGACGAGCAATCGTCCTCTCTGCCCCCTCAAGATCAGTACAACCAGCTCTGGATGGTGCCCCTTGCCCGCAATCCTTACTTTGTCGGACGTGAGGCAGAACTGCAAGAGGTGAGTGCAGGCCTGCACACGCCGGGAGCGGGCGGCCTGGCGCTCAGTGCCGCAGGGGGAGCCGGCAAAACGCAGTTGGCGCTGGAATACGCGTTCCGTCATCGCGAGGAGTATCGCGCGGTCTTCTGGGTGCCGGCCTCCAGCCGCGCGACGCTGAGCGGAGCATACAACGATATAGCCATGCTGCTCGACTTGCCGGAGAAAGAGCAGCAGGAACAGGCACTGATCGTCAGGGCAGTCGTCAACTGGCTGGCAAATCAGCGGGACTGGCTGCTGATTCTCGACGATGCTGGCGATCTTGCGCTACTGAAAGATTTTCTGCCGGAGACGTTCTCAGGCCACCTCCTGCTCACCACGCGCAACGGCACTACCGGCAAGCTCGCCCGGCGCGTCAGGCTCAAAAAGCTGAATGCCGACGAAGGCTGCCAGCTCCTGCTGCGCCGCTGCGGCCTCCTCTCAGGATCAAACGAAGCGGTTGCGCCCGCAGACTATAAGCTGGCCGGGGAGGTGGTCGCTGAACTGGACAACCAGCCGCTTGCCCTCGATCTGGCCGGGTCTTATATCGCGGCGACCTCCTGCAGCCTGCCGGGATATTTGGCGCTGCTGCGCCGCAAACATGATGGCTCTCCTCCCGCAGAGGGTGAGGCAGCCGGCAGGCACACGTCCGGGCCGGTGGAAAAAACCCTGCGCCTGGCCTGCGAAAAGGTAGCAAAGGCCAATCACGCTGCGCTGGATCTCCTGCGCCTGTGCGCCTTTTTCGCCCCGCATGAAATTCTGGAAACGCTGCTCACGACGGGCGCGCCTGTCCTGCCCAAGCCGTTGCAGAGACTGGTCGGCAGTGCTGCCAGACGCAATACGGCTCTGAATTTGCTGCAAAAGTACGCGTTGATCGCCCGCGATCCCACGCTCGAGGCCCTGGTCATGCAGCGCGAGGTGCAGGCGGCCCTGCGGGCGATGATGCCGGACGAGGAGGAGAAAACCTGGGCGGAGCAGGCGGTGCGCGTGGTCGGCTCGATCTTTCCCTCCCTGGATGTCAATGATTGGGACGCCTGCCAGTTCCTGCTGCCGCACGCGCAGGCGTGCATCTCCCTGCTGGAGCGCTGGCAATTGAAGCTGGTTGAAGGCGCGTGGCTGCTGCATCACGCTGGCTGGTATCTGCACACGCGCGGGGAATACGCGCAGGCCCAGGCGTGCGAGGAGCAGGCGCTTGCTATCTATCGCGCGCTCTTTGGCGACGAACACCCCTCGACCGCGATGATTCTGAATAACCTGGCGGTGACATACGAGGACCGAGGCAAGCTCAAAGAGGCTGCCCTGCTGCATCAGCAGGCCCTGGCGATCCGCCGCAGCACGCTGGGCGCGAACCATCCCGAGACCGTTACCAGTCTGAGCAGTCTGGCTTCCCTCTACCACGCCCAGGGCAAACTTGAGCAGGCGGCCTCCCTCTATCGAGAGGCCCTGGCGACCCAGCGCCTGCTCTTCGGGAACGAGCATCCCGACACCACCGCAACGCTTGTCCGCCTGGCTGAACTCTCCCTGCAAGAGGGGCAGTTCGAGGAGGCGCTTTCCCTCTATCAGCAGGCGCTCGCTCTGAGACGCAAAGTCCTGGGGAGCAAACACCCTGAGACGCTGGCCATTGTGGGCGGGATGGCCGAGGTATATCGAGCGCAGCAGAGGTTTGAGGAGGCCGAATCATTGCTGCGACGGGTTCTGAGCATCCAGCGCAAGGCGCTGGGCCACGTTCACCTCGATGTGGCCGCTACCCTGCAGAGCCTGGCGAAGGTTTACCAGGCTCAGGATAGGCTCGACGAGGCTGCGTTCTGGCTCCAGCAGGCCCTGGCAATCCAGCGCGAGATCCTGAACCGCGAACTGCTCGATCCGGCCAGAATGCTGGAGACGCTGGCAATTGCTTACGAGGAGCAGGAGCAGAGCGAGAAGGCGGAGGCGCTCTATCAACAGGCGCTCGCCATCTATCGCAAAACACCAAAGGAGAGCGGAGCCGATATCGCGCGCTGCTCCTATAACCTGGCGCTGCTCTATCAAGAACAGAAATACTTCACAGAAGCGCGGGCGCTGCTGGAACAGGCCCTGGCAGCCTGGCAGGAACAGGGCGGACCAGAGTACGCCGAGGCAAAGAAGGCGCGCGCAAAGTATGAACAACTGCTGCAAAAGATGAAGGAGACGCGCACGAAACGCGCACAGCAATCAGCAGAAGCCGGCCAGGGGAGTCGGACCGGTCTGAGGGGAATCACCAGGAAAATCAAAGGACTTGGGCGAGGAAAACCATAGCGTTTCCCTGCGCTCCCCTGGCAAAAGGGCTGAGCCATCAGGTATAATGAAGCAGGAAGCGTCACCCGAGCTAAATTTGAAAAGAGAGGCCCATGCAGATCACTATCGCCGTTGTACAGTTTGAAATTGCGCAGTTCGCCCCCGAAACGAATCTCGCCAGAGCAGAACACTTCATACAGGAGGCGGTCGCCCGGCACGCCGATATCATTCTCTTCCCCGAGGACTTTGTGATGGGTCCGCTCAATGGCCGCGCCGACCTGGCAGATTTCGATAAACGTTATGTCAAGCATTTTCAGGAACTGGCCGTGCGCTACAATGTCGATCTGGTGCCGGGCTCGATTATCGAGGGCGAGGAGACGGGCCTGTACAATACCGCGTACTATATCGAGCGCAGCGGCGACATCCTGGGCCGGTATCGCAAGGTCAATCTCTGGCTGCCCGAGCGCAGCTACATCGATCCTGGGCAGCAGGCGGTCGTTTGCCAGACGCGCTTTGGCAGGATCGGGCTGGCCATCTGCTGGGACCTGGCCTTCCCGGAACTCTTCCGCGCGATGGTTGCGGAGGGAGCGGAGGTGGTCCTCTGCCCCAGCTACTGGTGCTACGAGGACGCCGGAATCGGCATGCAGTACGATCCCAACTCCGAGATTACCTTCGTCGATGCGCTCTGCACCGCGCGCGCCTTCGAGCAGGAGATCATCCTGGCCTATGCCAACGCCGCTGGGAAACTCGAACTGGATGGAGAGCACGCAACGCTGATCGGCCACTCGCAGATCACCGTTCCCTTTAAGGGCGCGTTACAGCGCTGCGAGCATAATCGCGAGGCTATGTTTGTGCAGGCGGTGAATACCGATCTGCTGGCCGATGCCGAAACCGCCTATGAAATTCGCCGGGATCTGCGTAGGGGTCTCTTTCTCACGCGTCCACAGGCCCATGCATAAGCTCTCTCGCCCGCTGAAGGCGGTCCTCTTCGATCTCGACGATACCCTCTTCGATCACCTCCACAGCACGCGCCAGGGCCTGCTGGCCGTCTGCCGGGCCTATCCCTGCTTTCAGCAGCGCCCCATCGAGGAACTCTTCGCCGACTACACCAGGCTGCTCGATGAAATTCACCTGAGGGTGCTGGCCGGCAGCCTGAGCATTGATGAGGCGCGCCGCGAACGCTTCCGCCGCTTCTTTCTGCTGCATGGTCCCGCAACCCCCGATCTCCTCCAGGCCGTAGAGCACGCCGCACTCCTGCACCGGGAAACCTATCAGGCCAGCCGACAGGCGGTCGCGGGCGTCGGACCGCTGCTCGAGTATCTACATGGTAGAGTAAAAATCGCGGTGGTCACGAATAATCTGGTCGCGGAACAGATCGACAAGCTGCGCCATCTCAAGCTGGATCGCTTCATCGATGAGCTTGTCACCTCAGAGGAAACTGGCTCGATCAAGCCTGATCCGGGCATTTTTCGCGCGGCGCTGGAGCGCGCCAGCTGCCAGGCGGAAGAGGCGGTGATGATCGGGGATGCCTGGAATTCGGATGTGCTGGGAGCAACAGGAGCGGGCATCCGCGCCATCTGGCTCAATCGGACGGGCAAGGCGTGTCCCGCGCCAGAACTGGCAGCGGAGCTTCGAGCTTTCGAGCCGCTTGAGAAGGCTCTGGAGTTGATTTTTGGCCGGGAACGCTAACCTACTGCTCGTCCTCTCGCACGTAGCGCAGCGTCTCAATATAGCGCAGGCCATGCTCGGCGGCACGCTGCATATGCACAGGATTTCTGTAGAGATTGCTCAGCATAAGCGCACCTTCAAACAGAGAAACGAGGATTGACGCCACTTCATCCGCATCCACGTCGGGACGAATCTCCCCGCGCTCAATGCCTCTCTGCACGATGCGACCAATGGTTGCGACGCGCAAATTATCCATCGCCTGCTGCGCGCGCTGGCGCAGCGGCTCATTGGCGTCGTCGGCCTCGATAGCCGTATTCAAAATTGGACAGCCTCCGGCAACCAGGGGCTCCTCCACATGCCTCTGAAAAACAGAGACCATCGCTTGCAGGCGCTCGATAGCATTGAACTTTCCACTGAGCGCCTGGCGCATACGCTGCGAGACCAGCTCGTATGCGTAATCGAAAGACTCCAGCGCTAGTTGCTCCTTGCTGGCAAAGTGGTTATAAATGCCACCCTTTTCCAGTCCGGTTTCGCGCATAATATCGGTCAGCGACGCGCCTGAGTAGCCCTGGCGATTGAAAAGCTGGGCGGAATGGGCAAGAATACGCTCGCGTGTCTGTTGGCCCTTGCTCATAGGTACACTCCTCCTGATTCAAGCAGACTGTCCGGTCGGATCAAGTATACCATAGCCTCTGCGCTTGCTCTAGAGGCCGGGAAGCCCCTCTGACTGTAACAGGCATTGAAAGAACTGCGCAATGCCCTCTCGTTCAACCTGCGATCCCAGGCGGGCCAGGAAGATGTTGGCCGGGTCCATGCGGATATTCGGTTCCGAGGTCAGATATTCGACGAAACCATAGGCGGCAAAGAGCCGCTCGATCATCGCGCGATATTGAAAACGCGAGAGGCCGGCCTCCTCAAAATCCCAGTGCCAGGTCAGCCCCAGGCCGATAATGATCTTGCGCTCCAAATCTTGCAGATCGAAGGTGTATCGTAAAAGTTGGTGCGCTATTCCGCGCCTGCGCCAGCCTGAACTGACCTCGATCGCGACCTCGCAGACATCCGCTATTTCCTGCCACTGCGGGCCGGCAGGTGCGAGCGTGACCTGGCCGACAATTTCACCGCTGAGGGTGTAGGCCAGCGTTAATGAACTCTGAGGGTGACGCGCGATGGACAATAGCAGTTGATGCTCGCGCTCTGGCCGACGCGCAAAGGCCCGCAGCCCGTCATCTGCTCGCAGCCGCTCAACCAGTTCGGGCGAGCAGTGCCTGGCAAGCAGGAGCTTCCCGCCCGGCGTTTCATAGATTCGCACGGGCTTAGCGCCGATATGCTCTTTGTCCTCTTCCAGCCTCTCAGAACAGGAGAGACATTCCCGTATCATAACACATTCTCTCTTTCCTTCTGCCTGAGCAGGACCGGGCAGGTGACTGTCACAGCTTCTTCGCCGGCCTGTCCTCCAACGAGGCGGGACGCAAAATCATACACGTGGTAGTGCCGTGCGCGTAGAGCTTGCCACCGGCGTCGGTGAGACGGCCCTCGGCGGTGGCGATACGCCCTCCAAGATGAATGATGTTCCCCTCGGCGTACACCGTGCCCGTCTCCGCGGTCATGGGCCGCAGGTAATTGACCTTGAGTTCGAGCGTGGTAAAAGTGCTCCCCACCGGGAGCATGGAGAGAACGACGCAGCCAAGCGCGGAATCGAGTAACGTCGCCGCCAGCCCTCCATGCACAATACCAAGCGGATTGTAATGGCACTCCCCCGGCTCAGCCGCAAAAACTACCCGACCCTCGCTCGCCTCGCTCATCCACATGCCCAGCAAGGCCGCAATAGGCGGCGGCGGGAGCTCGCCCGCTTGTATCGCCTTGAGATAGGCCAGACCGCTGAGCATCCTACCAACTTGGACGGCAGGCGCGGGATCTTCCCAGCGCACCACACGCGTCCGGCTCACCTGAATATCGCTCATGAAATTTCCCTTTCCCTCAAATATCAGACCGCTCGGTCTTTTTTATAGACATAATTTTAAGACCGATTGGTCTTAAAACAAAGTATACCGCACGTGGTTCGTTTGTCAAGGGATGAGCGGGCATGTTCAGAACGAGGGAAGGCCAAGCCATTTCCTTGACCCCTGCGAGAAAAAACAGTACTGTATAGAGAGAGGAGAGCCACCATGACAGCTACCAGTATCGATGTTTTGATTCGCGGCGCCCGCCTCGTAGATGGAACCGGCAATCCCTGGTTCGCGGCTGACCTCGCGATCGGGGGTGAACGCATCCTCGAAATTGCGCCTCCCGGTCAGATTCCACAGGAGGCGGCGCGCGAGATCGTAGACGCTACGGGCATGGTCGTTTGCCCCGGCTTTATCGATATCCTCAGCCATTCCCATACGCCGTTGATGTACGATGCGCGCGATCTCTCCAAGATCACGCAGGGCGTGACGACGGAGATCATGGGCGAGGGCTGGACGCCTGCCCCCAACGGGGGGCGCATCGCGGACCCCTTCGCAGGCTATGTCGGCAGGGACCGCGAGGACCTGAGCGATTGGATCGAGCGGGCGAAAAACTGGTCCCATTTTGGCGACTGGCTGACCGCGCTGGCCGAGCGCGGCGTCTCGCCCAACACCGGTTCGTTTCTGGGCGGGGGAACCCTGCGCGAGTATGCAAAGGGCATGGAGATGGGCGCGCCCACGCCGGATGAGCTGGCGACCATGCGCCGCGTCATGGCCGAGGCGATGGAGGATGGCGCGTTCGGCGTCTCCTACGCGCTGATCTATCCGCCCGATACCTACACTTCCACCGACGAACTGGTCGAGGTTGCGCGCGTGGCTGCACGCTATGGAGGGATCTACGTCACCCATATGCGCTCAGAGGGCAACGAATTGCTGACCGCGCTTGACGAGGCCGTTGAGATTGGACGACGCGCTGGACTGCCGGTGGAGATCTACCACCTCAAGGCGTCAGGCCGGCAGAACTGGCATCTGATGGCCCCGGCCATCGAGCGCATCCAGGCCGCGCGCGACGCTGGAATCGATGTGACCGCCGATATGTATCCCTACGCGGCCTCCGGCACGGGACTGGATTCGGTCCTGCCGCCCTGGGTGGCTGAGGGCGGCACCTACTTTGAGACCCTGGCCGACCCGGTCATACAACAGCGCATCCGGGCCGAGACGCTCTCTCCCAGCGGTAACTGGGAGGCGATGGGCAATAACGTTGGCCCGGAGGGTATCATGCCCGTCGGCTTTCTCCAACCTGAGAATCGCCAGTACGCCGGCAGACGGCTGACGGAAATTGCGGAGATGCGCGGCCAGCACTGGCTCGATAGCGTGATCGATCTGCTGCTCTCAGAGCGCCAGCGCATCTTCACCATCTATTTCAGCATGGATGAGGCCAATGTGGCGCTCGGCCTGCAACAGCCCTGGGTGAAAATCTCGACGGACGCGGGCGGACTTGATCCCGCCTGGGCCAGGGAACAGGGACCAACCCATCCCCGCGCCTATGGCACTTATCCGCGTGTACTGGCAAAGTATGTACGCGAGGAGAAATTGCTCACCCTGGAGGACGCGATCCGCAAAATGAGCGGCTCCGTCGCGGCCCGCCTGGGCCTGCGCGAGCGCGGCCTGCTGCATCCCGGCTACTTCGCGGACGTGGTCATCTTTGATCCAGCAACGATCACCGACCGGGCCACCTTCGAGGACTCCCACCAGCTCTCAACCGGTATCCGCGATGTCTGGGTCAACGGCGCTCGCGTCGTGCGAGATGGCGCGCACACCGGCGCAACGCCGGGGAAGGTTGTCAGGCCGCGATAAATGTGAGTCAGTGAGTATCTTCAATGGGCTGCACAGCGCCTTATGTGGGCTATGTAGCCCATCGAACCAGTCGTTCCTTCGTCAACAGTATGTGCAGGAACGGTACGCGATTACTCATCCACATCTTATCGTGGATACCACACAGTCGCTTAACGAGTGCGCTGCGAATGTTATTCAATGGCTGAGGTCCCTTGATTTTGTTCGGCTGAAATCTTTAAGCCGCGCAGATTGACCATCGCGTAGAAAGCGCCCAGCACGAAAAGCAGGCCGGTTACGACGTAGATGGTATCATACGTCCCAAAGGATATTCCCAGCAGATTGACGTGCAGGCCCCCTAGCAGCGAGCCGAGCAAACCGGCCAGCGAAACCGAGATCACATTGCAAAGCGTCTGGCCCGTGCTCGCCACGCTCATCACGCGCCCCATGAGATCATGCGGAATAATATGCATGAGCAGCGGCCCCAGCGATGTATTGATCGCCCCTAGCGGCAGTCCGGTCAGAAGGAAGAGAATGAGGGCCGGCCACAGGCTGCTCTGACGGGCAAAGAGAATCAGCAGCACGCCGATTAGATACAGGGTGAGCCAGAAGACGCGCGCTGATCCCAGACGCCTGACCAGCAGCGCCGCCAGAATCGCTCCCAGCACAGAACCTGTTCCAATGGCCATCGGCAACATACCAAAGAGACTGGTGGGCGCGTGCAAGTTTACCTGGAAGAAGAAGACGAGCAGCGCGTCGAGCGCCCCTGTCCCAAGTGTGACAATCAGGACAGAGATAAAAAGCGTGAGCATCACGCGACTCTCTCGATAGAAGCGCACTCCCTGTTTGAATTCGCCAAAGAAGCCAGCTCTCTGGGCGGGCTGGCTCTGCTCTTTGTTGTCGGCAGGCACACGCACAGCCAGAATAGCCAGGAAAGAGACCCCAAAGGAGAGCGCATTCACGATCAGTGCCCACTGGACACCGACGACAAAAAGCAGGGGCGCGGCCAGAAAGGGGCCGATGATCTTTGTGATACTGCTGGAGGTCTGCTCCATCGCGCTGGCCCGCGCACGGTGAATCTCAGGCAGAATCTCGCTTAGGATGGTAAAACGCGCCGGGCTGAAAAACTGGTCACAGACGCTCGCGGCGAGAACTACGGCGTAGATGGCCCCAATCTGCCAGAAGATGGGAAGCGGTCCGCTTACAAATGGCAGCGGCACCAGCCCGGTCAGAGGGATGAGAAGAAGGATCAGAAGGGCGCGCAGCATATCCATGCGGATCATTGTCCGGCGCTTATCCCAGCGATCGACAAAAACGCCCGCGACGGGACCAAGCAGAAGCGACGGCAGCGCCGTGGCTATCATTACCCCGCTGACCGCCGCCGGCGCCCAGGACTGGCCTTTCGCGATGATCGTGGCAATCCACAGGCTCAAGGTCACAAAATAGATCACGTCGCCCAGTTCGGAAATGGCCTGCCCGATCCAGAGCAGGCCAAAATTTCGGTTGATGAAAAAAGAGGGCTTTGCTGCCGGTTTTGCTACCTCGGACGCTGTTTCCACGCTCGTTGCTTCTCTTTCCTCGCGGGCCTTCAGGATGCGATTGGCACTTCTCGTTCTGCTTAGCGCGTCCCTATTATACGCGCTGCGTCCGATAAGCGCAACCGTGATTATGCCTGCCCTGCTCGCTCAGTCCAGCCCGGAAAGCGTATCGCTCTGGGACGTGGACTGTCGCTGATGGTGAGGAGAAAGCCGCCGAAGGTTTCTCCGGTTGCCAGCGCCAGCGCATTGACCAGCGTCCGCGCGCTCATCTCCGAGATGGGGAGCCAGTGCGAGGCCCGCCAGACCAGCGAGGCAGGCAACGTGGCTATCCTTGCCGCCTCAACGCAACTCAGGCGATGACGTTGCAAATAGTTTGCAAACGTCTCCGGGGCAGCGGTCAGGCCGGGCAATGGCTGCGTTGTGATATCCCAGAGGCTCATCGTTCCCTCCCATCATGCAGCGAGCGACTCACTCTTCATCACCTGGCAGGCTGACCGGCGTCTGCTCCCTGCTCGAAGGCGGGACGGGACGCCTCGCGCGCGTTCAACGCCTCCTCCAGCACCCGCTCAACTTCGCTGCGCAACGCCTCCAGCGGCAGCAGCAGGTTGCGACGCTCCTCACAAGCCGGCAGCCAGGTGCGCACAAGCCAAAGGTTACAGATCACCGCCTCCAGCAAGGTAAAGAGGTGCGAGAGATTCAACAAAACCTCTGTCTCCCTGTACTCATCGTCCCCCTCATCAAGTTCGAGACAGCGTATCATCTGTTGCAGATTCTCTATGCTGTCCTGGTGCGCGTGCTGAGGCGGCGCTTTCTCTTGCAGAAACTTCAGGTACACCCCCAGGAGCAGCAACAGCCAGCGCCGATTGCCCTGGTTCGCCTCAATCAGCAGGCAATCCTCGCTCCAGGACAACGCGCCGGTACCCGCCGCCCCCCGTCCCTGCGCTAGCTCACGCAGACCCGCCAGGCCGGGCGCGATATGCAGGCGGGCCGCCAGATCGGAGCGCATCGCCTCGCGGGCATCGCGCACCATGTTATCAATACCCTCACTCTTCGCCGCCGCTCCCCCTGCCCTGATCTCCCGTCCCCCCTCGCGCCCCTTCGCCTCTTCATAGCTCTCGTTACTTGTTCTTGGCATCATACTCTCCTTCTGCACATATTCAATCTACGTTCCACATAAAGGGATGCACAAACCGTTGACCTTGACACTCGCCCGCCGATCCACGCATACTGGAACTGAGACGAAGCCCTACCAAACGCCGAGACTCACCCGCTGACCTGGATGTTAGCAGCATCCAGGTCAGCTTTTCTTGACTCAAAAAATCATCGAGTCAAAACTCAAATCTCACAATACTATTATGTAGAACAACAACCATTTTGTCAATAAGACCCATGCACAAATTAAGACTCAAATTTCACTGGACAAAGTGAGTCAAAAGACTTATAATACCAATAACTCAAAATACAAATCTCAACAACCAACCGAGAAGAAAAATGGAAAATAGATACTACAAACCAGAAGAAGTCATGGAACTGCTAGGCATTTCCAAATCAACCCTAAACAGAAAAGCAGAAAAGGGAGAAATACCAAGCGAACTCGAAGAAGGAAGAAAAAGAGGGAGGAAATACCCCAAAGAAGCCATAGACGCACACGTAAAGCTCTTAAAAGCAAAAAATAAGAGCAAAGCAAGACTCACATTTGGCCCTGCAACTAACAGCGAACTATGGGCAAGTTACCAAAATCATTTCAGGTTATACGAACGAGAAGATATTGTAAGCTACGACAAACTACTAGAATGGCGTGAAGCAAATCAAGAAATATTCATGTCAGCGAGAGAAAACGGCAAAAGAATAGGTGGGGTAACAATTATTCCCTTAGACGAAGACGTGATTAATTCTCTAATAAACGGAGAAATTAGAGAGCAAAATATACATCCCTGGTCAATAAGGAAATGGTCAGAAGGCAATATAACAGCATATATACCAAGCATATCAATACACCATACAGAAATTGACCAAACAGATAGAGAAAGAGGACACTTCGTAATCCGAAGCGCCATAAGATGGGCACTTTCACTAGACAGAAGATACGACATAAAAAAATGGTATGCCATAGCTGCAACAACCGAGGGGAGAAAATTAGTTGAACATCTAGGCTTCCAAAAAGTAGAAGGTAAAAGAGACGCTTATGTACTTACGGATCTAAAAAAAGCGACAAAACCAATAAGATCATTTATCGAAAAATTAGAACAGGAAGAAAACCCTCTCGTTCCAAGCCCCAAGCATTGAAAAAATCCAAACACACTCAAAAGGGCTTTACCTTAAAAATTATGCAGGTGGGCCGCCTGGTCGGTGCGCATCGCCTCGCGGGCATCGCGCACCATAGGTAGCAAGCGCATGAGGAGAGAAGGGCATAGCAAAATCCTACTGGTGGTCACGCTACGGGAGCTTTGATCCGGGCGAAGGAGTGCTGCCCCACATGGGGCAGGTTATAGCACATTATCGGAAGAAGTACGGTTGCAAAACTCAGGCAGATTTTGCCATCGCTGCCGGTGTTAAAGAACGTACTATCATCGATTGGGAATGTTCATCAATGATTGCTGATCAAAACCGGCGCACCTTTCTAGCGCGTATGCTCAAAATTCCGCCCGCCCTGCTCGGTCTCGACTGGCGGCTCATCTATTACCAGGATAATCAGGGTACACAGAGTGCATCTATCCCACCAGAGCACCTTGTTGAACTTCTGCAAGAGGAGAGCTTCTATCACTATGAAGATTTCCTGGTCCTTGCTACCGGGTGGCTTTATAGTGGGAAGCTTATGAGCATTGCCGATCGCGTCGAACGGCGGTTCTGTAAACTAGAAGAGGCTGTTGCACGGGTGCCGGCGACAGAGAAAGAAGCATGGCTCGGCTTGCTTGCCCAGTATTACCGCCTGGCTACAGAGATTCCGCGCCATAGCGGAACAGATGAAGCCAATAAAAGGCGGTGTTTACGATTGAATGCCAAAGCGATTAAAATTGCCGGCGAGATTGAAGATCAAGAGTTGCAGATCCAGCTACTCCTCACCCGCTCGGATATCCATCTGGAACAGGAGCATATGGCACAAGCACGGACGATTGCACACCAGACCCTCCAAATGGCGAAGCAGATTAATTCGCGAACACCGCTTTATGGAAACGTTCAACTCAGACTAGCGCCAGTTCTCTTACCGGAGGCCGTTGCCGATTCTGAACAGATGAAAAGCATCTGGCGCTCGCTGGATAAAGTCTTGAACATGGTGTGGGACAAGAAGGTTGAACCTGACCGCAGCCTCACAACACTCTCTCTTGCAGGCGTCCACCATGAGCGCGCAAAAACTTTCTTGGAACTCTACAAACTTTCTCCGAAGCAGGATTATCTGAGGGATGCAACCAATGAAATGCAGATGGCCTGGGACGGCTTTTCATCAGATTTTGCTTCGTGGGCGCTCTACTTCCATCTCACCGAGGCCCGCCTGTACAAGGCACAACATGAAATTGAACAGAGCGCACGCTCGGCCATCGAAGCATTGAAGGCTGCCAGAGCTATGAACTCAAAGCGCAAAGAAGACGCGATCATGGCACTTTACCGCGAGCTCCACCAGCTCGATGCACGCAATCCGTATGTGTGCAACCTGGGCGTGCAGTTGGGAATGTTTTGAGCGGTGGACCACAAAAGGTGCGGCCCGGCGGGTTGAGTGTCGGGCCGCACTTTTTCGCTGCTCAGTTCTGGCCGGTTACATGCACGACAATCGCCGTGATATTATCGGGTCCGCCGGCGGCGTTGGCTCTGGCGATCAGTTGCCGCACGCTCTCCTCGGGATCAAAGGTCTGGACAATGTGTAACATCTCGTCGTCCTCAACGGAGCCTGAGAGGCCGTCGGTGCAGAGGAGCAGCCGGTCGCCCTCTTCGACCGTCTCGACAAACACATCGACCTCGACCTCGGCTTGCACGCCCAGGCAGCGATAGATGACGTTGCGCTGCTCATGCGTCCTGGCTTGCTCGGGTGTGAGCGTTCCTTCACGCACCATGTCGGCGACCAGCGAGTGGTCCCGCGAGACCTGGCGCATCTGCCCCGCGTGAATCACGTAGACGCGGCTATCGCCCACGTTGGCGACGGTGAGCGTTTGCCCCTGAAGCGCCGCCGCGATACAGGTTGTGCCCATGCCGTCTTTGTCATCAAGCTTGATGCCACGCGCAAGATTCTCCGCGTAGATGAGCGCGTTCGCCTGTTTGATCGCGTGAACAAGCGAGGCCGCGCTGTCCTCCTGGGCATCTTGATAATAGACCTCGCGCACGGTCGTCACCGCAAGCTCACTGGCCCTTGCGCCGCGCGTATGACCACCCATGCCATCAGCCACGACGAACAGCGCTCCTTTATCCTTGAATGTCTGCGGATCTTGTGGCAGAACGGTGAGCAGGTTATCATCATTGACGCTGCGCTTACAGCCAATGTCGGTATGCTGGGCCACTTGCAGGCGCATGGGAGCGGCCAGCGCCAGGGCATCCAGGCCGCCGGGAGGCATGACGCCCATAAGCTGCTTCAGGCGGAGGAGAAGCGAGCGGCCATGTTCTTTGAGCGAGGTTGCGATTAAATCTGAGAGCGTTAAACCACACAGACGAAGCAATCCCAGATTCCCCTCCGCGCGCAGCGTTTCGCGAGACCAGGCGCGAAAGGTCTGGGCCATTTCATATCCATAGGTACGGCGAAAGTGCGCCGGATAGGTCAGCAACAGAAGGCGATAGCAGCGCTCGGCCAGCGCGACCTGGCGCGGAATGCGAACGGGTGTCATTAGAAACCTCCTTGTGGAGCCAGTACGTGCTTGGTGCGAGCAACCTGTAGAAGCTGATCCAGGCGGCGCGACTCAGCCTGGGCCACACGCAGCCCAAATTCGGTCAGGCGATAGTAGCGGCGGCGCTCGTCATCTATCTCGGGATCGGGACGCTCGTCGGTCGCCTCGATCAGTCCGCTGGCGAGCATACGCCTGATCGAGCCATAGAGCGTTCCCGGCCCCATGCGCATACTTCCCCCGGTGCGCTGGCTCACCTCTTTCATAATGCCATAACCATGCTTCTCCCCGTCGGCCAGGGCCAGCAAAATGTGAAAAACCGCCGGGGTAAGAGGTAACATGGCTTCAGGCTCCTGGGCTTTTTCTCTCATTGCTTTCTCTCTCTTTTTCAATAGAACGCTTACGGATATATCCACTGATGATATATTAACCGATCGAAAGGAATCTGTCAAGTGAGCGGCTTCACAATCCCGGATTTTTTCTCCGCTTCTTCTATTTGTAGAACGTAAATTCTAAACATTTGCTCTTGAACATGCGCTCTTGACAAATGTTCAGATCGCTCGGTATACTTGCAGTGTAATCGTTAATGTACGAATTATTGGATCTGTTGCGTAGGTCTGTTCTACATAGAACGCACGTTCTATGTAGATAGTGGAATAGAATGCAGGGTCACAGGTGCCTGTACAGCGCAGAACCACCGACAAGTATGTCGCACTCAGCGTGGAAGTAGGAGGCAGCCAGGCGACCATTGCTCTTGTTGACCGCAGGGGGAATGTTCGTCAGCGTCGCTACGCAAAAGTGCTCTGGAACCGTCCGCCCACGACCACCTTAGAACCCTGCTTGCGCGCCATCGACGATCTCCTCTGTGCTGCCAGGGCCGAGGGCCTATCCGTGCGCGGTCTGGGTTTTGCTCTTCCCGGCTCACTTGATCTGACATCCCGCCGTCCTCTCTTAATTCCCACTTTACCCGCCCTTAACAATTTCCGTCTGGCCGATCTCCTGGAGGCCCGCTATAACCTGCCGGCGACGCTCTCCGTCGATGTCGATGCCGCCGCGCTGGGAGAATACCATTTCGGCATCGGGCGCGGCTTTCGTCGCCTGCTGCTGCTCTCGGCCAACGCGGTGGTTGGGGCCTCGCTGATCATCGACGGCCAGGTTGAGCCGGCCACCCAGGAGTACATCGGACACGTCTGCCACCTGTCGGTCTCCAGCAGCGGACCGCGCTGTAGCTGCGGCAGGCGCGGCTGCATCAACACCCTCGTTACCCTCGACGCTTTGCAGAAGGCCCTGCAGCGCGCCCTGCGCCGGGGCGAATCGACCAGCCTGATCCGACGCCTGGCCAATCGCGAACGCTTCAGCCTGCAATTACTGGCCGAGGAGGCCAGCGCCGGCGACGCAGTGGCCTCCCAACTCTACAGCGAGGTCAACCGCTGGCTGGCCGCTGCGACCGCCAGATACATCGATCTCTTCGAGCCAAACGCCCTGGTTCTCGGCGGCCTCTTCAGCAGCAGCGAGCTCCTCCTCTCCGGCATCCGCGACTCGCTGGGAAGCAGCTCCTCCAGCCGCGTATGCAGCATGGTCGAGGTCGTCCCGGCCACGCTCGGTCGCGATGCCTCCCTGCTGGGCGCGGCTGTCTCGCTCCTGACGTAATGCTTCTTCTGATTCACCTGATGCGGAGGAAAAGGGAGGAGCGGGCCGGCTGAATCTGATTTGCTAGAGAGAGACACAGCGAGATATAATTTCATGGTGCTGCACAGCCCACAGGAGGCACAACGAGATAAACTCAAGCAGATGAAGAACCCTGGTAAGCTGTACGAGGACGTGGATCTTGTGGCATTCCTGGATTTCCGGCTACAATAACAGAAGAAATTTTCTCAAGACCAGGAAGGAATACCGCAAAACGATGCGTAATGTACCCGTCCCCTCTATCGAACGCGTTTCTCCCGAAGAGGAACCAGCCGTTCTCCCTGACCTGATCCATCTGTTGCAGGATACCGTCTCCGGTGGAGCCTCGATTGGCTTTCTGCCACCCTTGAGCACAGAGGAT
>Ga0209581_1001921_pt1 | contig 22022 bp, 17 predicted proteins | sample Coa_R2_FD_187160 | JGI IMG/M metagenome (GOLD analysis project Ga0209581, IMG submission 187160) | Surface soil microbial communities from Centralia Pennsylvania, which are recovering from an underground coalmine fire - Coalmine... | ecosystem: Environmental > Terrestrial > Soil > Unclassified ...
GAGAACGCGCTGCGCCACGGGCGCGCCGTGCACCGCCTGCTGCAAGCGCTCGGCGCCACCCCGGATACGAACGCGGAGCGGCTGCGCCCGGGCGTGGAAACGCGGCTCGCGACGCGGCTGCAAGACACCGAGTGGGAACGGGCGCTGGCGGCGGCGCGGCGCGTGCTGGGCGCGCCGGAGCTGGCGCGGTTCTTCGACCCCGCGCGCTACGTGCGCGCCTGGAACGAAATCCCATACGCCGACGGCGAGGCGACCGGCATCATCGACCGGCTGGTGGACGACGGGCAGCGTCTGTGGATCCTCGACTACAAGACCGCGCGCGGCGCGCCGGATGCGCTGGCGCGGCGCTACCGGCCCCAGCTTCTCGCCTACGCGGCCGCGGTCGGAAAGATCTGGCCCGGCCGGCCGCTCGCGGCGGGGCTGGTGCTGACCGACGACGCGAGCTTCGTCGAAATCCTGCGCACCTGAAAAGCGGCGCGTCGAGTTTTTAATTCAGAATTTGCGCGCCGCGACGTGATCGGCCAGCCAGCGCAAGGGCGCCGCGCGCGCGCCCAGCGGTTGCAGCGCGGCGCGCGCGCGCGCGAACAGCGCCTGGGCGTACTCGCGCGCGCCGTCCACGCCCAGCAGCGCGGGATAGGTGCTCTTTTCCTGCGCCAGGTCCTTGCCGGCGGTCTTGCCGAGCGCGGTGCTGTCCGCCGTCAGGTCGAGCACGTCGTCTTGCACCTGGAAAGCGAGTCCCAGGCAGCGGCCGTATTCGCAGAGCGCGGCTTCGGTGTCCGCATCGGCGGCTGCCGCCGCGGCGGCGAGCCGGCAGCAGGCGAGCAGCAGCGCGCCGGTCTTGCGTGCGTGCAGCGACTCCAGCCGTTCAAGCGCGATGCGCCGGCCTTCGGATTCGAGGTCCACCGCCTGGCCGCCGACCATGCCCAGCGAACCCGCGGCTTGCGCCAGGATCGCCAGCATGCGCACGCGGCGCTCGGCGGGAAGGGCAGCGGCGTCCTCGGCGAGCACGCCGAACGCCAGCGCCTGCAAGGCATCGCCGACCAGGATGGCGGTGGCCTCGTCGAAGGCCACGTGCACCGTGGGCCGGCCGCGACGCAGGGCGTCGTCGTCCATCGCCGGCAGATCGTCGTGCACCAGCGAATAGGCGTGGATCAGTTCCACCGCACAGGCCGCGGAGTCCAGCGCGTCCGGCGCCAGGCCCAGGGTTTCGCCCGTGGCATAGACCAGCAGCGCGCGCACGCGCTTGCCGCCTTCGCAGGCGTAACGCATGGCGCGGTGCAGACGCGCCGGATCGGTGCGCTGCGCCGGCAGGCACCGGTCCAGCGCCCGCTCCAGGCGTTGGACATAAGCGGCGGCGCGCGCGCCGAAGTCGGCGGGATCGGATGGCGAGTTCACGAACGGGCTCTCGGGGAAAAGCGGCCGGCTTTGGTGCACAATCCACGGCCGTCGCGACAAGCATAGCGGGCCGCGCCGACGCCGGCCAGCGAAGGAACCCATGACTTCCGATTCGACGCATCCCGACCCGGTCTGCGCGCGCCTGCAGGCGCTGATCCACGACGTGCCGGATTTTCCCAAGCCCGGCATCGTGTTCAAGGACATCACGCCGCTGCTCGCCGACGCCCAGGCGTTTTCCGCCGCCATCGAGCGACTGGCCGGACGGCTGGCGGCGCATGCGCCCGCCGGCATCGTGGCGATCGAATCGCGCGGTTTCATCTTCGGGGCGGCGCTGGCGCGCGAGCTGCGGCTGCCGCTTTTGCCGGTGCGCAAGCCGGGCAAGCTGCCGCGCAAGACGGTGGCGGCGCGCTACGAACTCGAGTACGGCAGCGACGCCATCGAGATGCACGCCGACGCGATCCGCGCCGGGGCCCGTTACGCCGTGGTGGACGACGTGATCGCCACCGGCGGGACCGCGGCGGCCACCGCGGAACTGGTGCGCAGCCAGGGCGGCGCGGTGGCCTGTTACGGATTCCTGATCGAGCTGTCCTTCCTCGACGGCCGGCGGCGGCTGGACGGCGCGCCGCTGGAGGCCCTGATCCGCTATTGATGGCGGATCGCTTGCCGGGTCAAAATCAGCCCATGGATTTCGCGGCCGGACTGCCCATCCTCGTCGCCTCGCTGGTGGCGGTGCTGCTGTTCACCTGGCTGCAACTCGAGCGCCGCGCGATCACCTACAACCTCATCGCCTACGGCCTGTTGTTCGGCGACGGCGCGGAATTCGCCGCGCTCACCGAGCGGCTGGAGCGCGTTTACGCGCGCACGCGGCGGGTGGTGTTCGGCTCGGCCGTCGCCGCGCCCACGGTGATGTTTTTCTCCGGCCAGCTCGACGCGCACGGCATCGCGCACGTGTTCGACGACGCGCTGCAGATCATCGCGCCGTTCACCTCGGCGTGCTTTTCCGCGGCGGTGGCCTGGCTGCTGGTGTTGACGCCGATGGTGGTCCACGGCACGCACTGCCGGCTGCTGGATCGCTTCCGCTGTCCGCGCGAGCGCAAGGAGCTGTGGTGAAGCCCGCGCCTGGCATGTCCTATAATGACCCGGCCCGTTCCCGCGGCCGTTCCGGCTTTCGCGCCGCTCCTCCCCCGATTGCGAGTTGCCCATGAACGACGACCCTGCCACCGCCGCCTGGAGCGATACCGCGCTGGCCTTCCAGAACCACATCCTGCCGCAGGTCTCGCGCACCTTCGCGCTGACCATTCCGCAGTTGCCCGCCGGCCTGCGCGAGGCGGTGGCCAACGCCTACCTGCTGTGCCGCGCCGCCGATACCGTCGAGGACGAACCGCATCTGAGCGCCGCCGACAAGCGCCGTTACGAGGAAGCGCTGATCGACGTGGTCACCGGCCGCGCCGACGCGGCCGCGTTCGCCGCCGAGCTGGCGCCGCGTCTTTCGGCGCAAACCCTGCCCGCCGAGCGCGAGCTGATCGCGCGCCTGGGGCTGGTCATCGAAGTCACGCGCTCCCTGAACGGCGCGCAGCGCGCGGCCATCGAGCGCTGCCTCGCCGTGATGGGCCGCGGCATGCATCGCTTCCAGCAGAACGCCGGCCTGCAGGGGCTGCCCGATCAGCGCGCGCTGGACCGCTACTGCTATTACGTCGCCGGCGTGGTCGGCGAAATGCTCACCGAGCTGTTCTGCGATCACTTGCCCGCGCTCGCCGCGCGCCGCAAGGCGCTGCTGCGCCTGGCCGTGTCTTTCGGCCAGGGCCTGCAGATGACCAACATCCTCAAGGACCAGTGGGAGGACCGCGCGCGTGGCGCCTGCTGGCTGCCGCGCGAGGTGTTCGCCCGCCACGGCCTGGAGCTCGGCGCGCTGCAACCGGGCCAGCACTCGCCGGCCTACCGCGCGGCGCTGGACGAGCTGATCGGCGTGGCCCACGCCCATCTGCGCCGGGCCCTGGAATACACCTTGATGATTCCGCCCCGGCAGGCCGGCATCCGGCGCTTCTGCCTGTGGGCGATCGGGCTGGCGGTGCTCACGCTGCGCAACCTGCACCGGCGCCCGCAGTTCGCTTCGGGCGCGGAGGTCAAGGTTTCGCGCGCCGCCGTGGCCCGCACCATCATGGTCACCAACGTCGCGGTCGCCCGCGACACGCTGTTGCGCCGGCTGTTCGCGCTGGCCTGGCGCGACCTGCCGCTGGCCGAGCTGCCGCCGAGCTGGGGCGACGAGGCGCTTCCCGCGACGTCCGCCGAGCCGCTGCATCCCGTCTGATCCCGAACCGCGACCACCGCGCGGTCGCCGCACCCGAGAAAGCCAGACCCATGAGCGTCGTTTCGATCCTGCGCGCCTCGGCGCGCACCGCCAGCGAACCGTTGGACCGCGCCATCGCCGCCGCGCGCGAAGCGCTGCTGAACCTGCAGCAGCCGGACGGCCACTGGTGTTTCGAGTTCGAAACCGATTGCACCATCTCGTCGGAATACATCCTGATGATGCATTTCCTCGACGAGATCGACGAAGCCTTGCAGGAAAAGCTCGCGCGCTACATTCGCGCCCAGCAAGTGCTGGACGGCCACGGCGGCTGGCCGCTCTATCACGGCGGCGCGCTGGATCTGTCGTGCACGGTCAAGGCCTACTTCGCGCTCAAAGCCGCCGGCGACGATCCCGAGGCACCGCACCTGCGGCGCGCGCGCGAGGCGATCCTCGCCGCCGGCGGCGCGGCCAAAAGCAACGTGTTCACGCGCATCCTGCTGGCGACGTTCGGCCAGGTGCCGTGGCGCGCGGTGCCCTACGTGCCGGTGGAAATCATGCTGTTTCCGAAGTGGGCGCCGTTCCACCTCGACAAGATCTCCTACTGGGCGCGCACGACGATGGTGCCGCTGTTCATCCTGATCGCGCTCAAAGCGCGGGCCAGGAATCCGCGCGGCGTGCAGGTGCGCGAACTGTTCGTCACGCCCCCCGAAAAAGAGCGCCACTACTTCACGGCCCGGAGCGCGGCGGACCGGTTCTTCCTGGTGCTGGACCAGCTCGGCCGCCTGTGCGATCCGCTGATCCCGAAATCCCTGCGCGCGCGCGCGATCAAGCGCGCCGAGGAATGGTTCCTGCCGCGGCTCAATGGCGAGGACGGACTGGGGGCGATCTTCCCGCCGATGGTCAACGCCCTGGAGGCGATGACCCTGCTCGGCTATCCCAAGGACCATCCCGCGCGCACGACCTGCCTCAAGGCCCTGCAGAAACTGATCGTGCATCGCGCAGACGGCAGCGCTTACTGCCAGCCCTGCGTATCGCCGGTATGGGACACGGCCTGGAGCGCGATGGCCCTGCTGCGCGCCGGCGAGGACCCGCGCACCCAGTCCGCCGTGCGCCGCGCCTTGGAGTGGCTGGCGCCCTTGCAGGTCACCGAACTCGCCGGCGACTGGGCAGCGCAGGCGCCGGAGCTGCCGCCGGGCGGCTGGGCCTTCCAGTACGCCAACGCCTATTACCCCGATCTGGACGATACCGCGCTGGTCGCCGGCCTCATGCACGTCGCCGACCGGCAGACTCCCTATCGCCGGCGCATCGAGCGCGCCGCGGACTGGCTGGTGGGCATGCAATCCGACAATGGCGGCTTCGCCGCCTTCGATCGCAACAACACCCACACCTGGATCAACCACATTCCCTTCGCCGATCACGGCGCCATGCTCGACCCGCCGACCGAAGACGTCACCGGCCGCGTGCTTGCCTGCCTGGGCGTGCTCAAGCGCGAGCAAGACCGGCCGGTCATCCGGCGGGCGGTGGACTATCTGAAAAAGTGCCAGCGGCCGGACGGTTCCTTTTGGGGTCGCTGGGGCACCAATTACATTTACGGCACCTGGAGCGTACTGGCCGGGCTGGCGCTCGCCGGCGAGGACTTGCAGCAGCCCTGGATCCAGAAGGCGATCGCCTGGCTCAAGTCCAGACAAAATGCCGATGGCGGCTGGGGCGAGACCAACGACAGCTATCTCGATCCCCAACTGGCCGGCACCAATGGCGGAGTCAGCACTCCGCAGTCCACCGCCTGGGCGCTGCTCGGCTTGTTCGCAGTCGGCCAGGCGCATTCCGAGGCTGCGCGCCGTGGCGTGGCCTGGCTGCTGGAACATCAGGGCGACGACGGACTGTGGCACGACCCGAGCTTCAACGCGCCCGGTTTCCCACGCGTGTTTTATCTCAAGTACCACGGCTACACCGCCTACTTCCCGCTGTGGGCGCTGACGCGCTACCGTCAACTGACCGCCCCGCGCTGAACCGCGGCCCGGCCGTGGTCGGCATCGTGGTCGCCCTGGCCGGCGAGGCGCGTGCCCTGGCGCCCGGCATCGGCCCCGACGGCATTCATCCGCTCGCGGAAAACGTGCGTGTGATCGTTTGCGGCGTGGGGCCGGAACGCGCGCGCGAGGCGGCGCGGCGACTGGCGGCCTCCGGCGTCCACGCGCTGGCGAGCTTCGGCACCGCCGGCGCCTTGGCCTCCGAGCTGAGCAGCGGCGCCTGGCTGCTGCCGCAGCGCATCCTCACCGAGGACGGCCGGTTTTTTTCCGCCGCTCACGATTGGCGCGCGCGGCTCATGCACCTGCTGCGCCGCGCCGCCGATCCGCGGCCGCTGCTTTCGGTGTCCGCGCCCCTGTTCACGCGCGAGGCGAAAGCCGAAGCCGCGCGCCGCACCGGCGCCTGCGCGGTGGACATGGAGAGCGCGGCCATTGCGGCCGTCGCCGCCGAATGCGGACTGCCTTTCCTGTGTCTGCGTGCCGTGGTGGACCGCGCCGACCAGACCCTGCCGCGCGCGGCGATCGAAGGCGTGGATATGTACGGTCGCGCGCGTTGCCTCGCGCTCGCCGCCGCCTTGCTCAGCCGGCCCGGCGAACTGCCGGCGCTGTGGCGGCTGGGTCGCGGTTTTGCACGCGCGCGACGCGCGCTGGCGCTGGCGCTCGAGCGTGTGGGCCGCGACCTGGCTTTTCCGGCGCCGGGGGAACCCGCCGCCGCGCCGCGCGCCACAACGCCCTGAGGGTTTGAAGATGTCCACCCCCGAAAAAGCCCTGGTCACCGGCGCCACCGGCTTCGTCGGCTCCGCGGTGGCGCGGCGCCTGCTCGCGGCAGGCGTCGCGGTGCGCGCGCTCGCGCGTCCGCGTTCCGACCGCCGCAATCTCGAAGGCTTGCCAGTGGAAATCGTCGAAGGCGATCTCCTCGATCCGCCCTCGCTGGCGCGCGCCTGCGCGGGCTGCGACGCGCTGTTCCACGTCGCCGCCGATTACCGCACCTGGGCACCGCACCCCGAGGAACTCTATCGCGCCAACGTCGAAGGCACGCGCGCCATGCTCAGCGCCGCCCAAGCCGCGGGAGTGGCGCGCGTGGTCTATACCAGCAGCGTGGCCACGCTGGGCCTCCCCAAGGACGGAACGCCCGGCGACGAGGACAGCCCGGTCACGCTCGCCGACATGGTCGGCCACTACAAGCGGTCCAAGTTCCAGGCCGAAGAAGTCGCGCGCGAATTCGCCGCCCGCGGACTGGACGTGGTGATCGTCAACCCTTCGACGCCCATCGGTCCGCGCGACGTCAAGCCCACCCCCACCGGGCGCATCGTGCGCGACGCCGCGCGCGGACGCATCCCCGCCTTCGTGGACACCGGCCTCAACGTGGTGCACGTGGACGACGTGGCCGAAGGGCATTGGCTGGCTTATCTTAAGGGCGTGCGCGGACAGCGCTACGTGCTGGGCGGTCACGATATGAGTCTGCGCGAAATCCTTGCCGAAATCGCACATCTCGTCGGCCGCAAGCCGCCGCGAATTTCCCTCCCGCACGCGGCGGTCATGCCGGTGGCCTACGTCGCCGAAGCCTGGGCGCGACTCAGCGGCCGGCCGCCGCTCGCCACGCGCGAGGAAGTGCGCATGGCGAAAAAACACATGTATTTCTCGAGCGCCAAGGCCGAGCGCGAGCTCGGTTACCGCGCACGTCCCGCGCGCGCGGCGCTGGAAGACGCGCTGCGCTGGTTCCGCGACCACGGTTACCTCTGAACTCGCGCGCGAACGCGCTCGCGCCGCCGGCCGGTTTTCTTTAAACTTCACCGCCCGGCAAACTTCCCGGTCTCCCGGACCACGGCTAGGTAGCTCAGTCGGTCAGAGCGCGGCACTCATAATGCTGAGGTCGGCGGTTCGATCCCGCCCCTAGCCACCACCCCGTCACCCGCGCAGGTCCGGGTGGTATTCCCCGCGCGCCATTCCAACGATGCCCCGAACGGCGGACCGCGCCAGCGCCGAGCCCAACGCCGAACATTTAGTTTTCCTAAACCTCAGACGCAGGAAATATCAATTGTTGCATCGCCGCAAAGGGCGTATAAATTCGCCTCGCATCGTACCGTCGCTTCGCCCCTCCCCCGAGCAGCGGCGGTCTCAATGTCTCCTCCAGATCCCGCACGGGATCCTTCGGGCCGCGAACCCCACGCGGCCCTTTTTTTGTGCCGGCGTTTCGCCAGGGATCGATCTTACAACGGCAATCCCGCCCTCGCCCAGTTCCTGCGCCGTGGGCATTGATTCGGTCCCGGTCGATCCCCCGGCCCTCCGCGTTGAGCGCAAGGTCGCGGTGGCCTGACGCGCGTGACGCGTGGAGTTCGCTGCAAAACCGGCGAGCCTTGCGTGCCGAACGCGTGGCTCACGCCGACGGAGGGTCTTTGGACGAGGGTGATTCGCGCGTGGATGCGCTAACCCCGAGCATGGATGCTGATGCGCGAAAAATCATCCCCGGCGTTTCGGCCCAAGCGGGTGCGACCGAGAGCGTTTGGCGATCGCTTTATGGTTTGCGTTCCGCCCGCGCGACGGCTGCACTGTCCGCGCGTCGGTAGTGATAGGCGTAATACACCGTCGGGATGACGAACAGCGTCAGCAGCGTGGATACGAAGATGCCGAAGATCAGCGATACCGCGAGGCCCGAGAAGATCGGGTCGTCGAGAATGAACAGCGCGCCGATCATGGCCGCCAGGCCGGTGAGCGCGATGGGCCGGGCGCGCACCGCGGCGGCGCGGATCACCGCCTCCTGCAAGGGCCGGCCGGCCGCGGTTTCCAGGCGCACGAAGTCCACCAGCAGGATGGAATTGCGCACGATGATGCCGGCCAGCGCGATCATGCCGATCATGGAGGTGGCGGTGAACTGGCGGCCGAGCAAGGCGTGACCCGGCAGAATGCCGATCAGCGTCAGCGGGATCGGTGCCATGATGACCAGCGGCACGCCGTAGGAGCCGAACTGCGCCACCACCAGCAGGTAGATCAGCACCAGGCCCACGGAGTACGCGATGCCCATGTCGCGGAACGTCTCGTAGGTGATCTGCCACTCGCCGTCCCACTTCAGGCTCCAGGCGGTCGGCGTGTCGGGCTGGGCGATCAGTTTCTGCACGATCGGGTGGCCATCCGGCAGTGGCGTGTGTGAGAGCTTCGCGGCAATCTCCGCCATGCCGTAGAGCGGGCTGTCGGTGCGGCCAGCCATGTCGCCGACCACGTACACCACGGGCAGAAGATCCTTGTGATAAATGGACTGGTCGCGCGTGGTCTGCTCGATCGTGGCGATCTCGCCGACCGGCACCAGGGCGCCGTCGCGCGCGCGCACGCGCAGGAGTTTGAGCGCGTCGAGGTCCGACTTTTCCGCCTCCGGCAGCTCGACGCGCACCGGGATCGGATACTTGCTCTGATCGCTGTGCAGGTAGGACACGTCCGCCCCGCGCAGCGCCATCGTCAGCGCATCCACCACCGTGTCCTGGCTCACCCCCAGGCGTTCGGCGCGCGCGCGGTCCACGGCGAAAATGAGTTTTTTCTGCGGGGCCTCGATCGAACTATCCACGTCGACCACGCCGCCGACCGACTGGAACGCTTTTTCGACGAGGCGCGCGACGCGGATCTGGCCGGCGTAATCCAGCCCGTAAATCTCCGCCACGATCGGCGCCAGCACCGGCGGTCCCGGAGGGACTTCCACGATCTTGACGTTGGCGCCGAGGCGCTCACCGATCTTTTGTAACGGCCCGCGCACCGCCATCGCGATCTGGTGGCTCTGGCGGCTGCGGTGACGGCGGTCCACCAGGTTCACCTGCAGATCGCCCTGATACGGCTCGGCACGCAGGTAGTACTGCCGCACCAGGCCGTTGAAGTTGATCGGCGAAGCGGTGCCGGCGTAGGTCTCCACGTCCGACACCTCCGGTACGGTGCGCAAGTAGGCGGTGAGCGCGGACAGCACGCGCTGCGTGTTCTCCAGCGCGGTGCCCTCCGGCATGTCCACCACCACCTGGAACTCGGACTTGTTGTCGAACGGCAGCATCTTGAGCACCACCGCGCCGAAGACGACCAGCGCGATCGAAGCCGTGATCGCCGTGACCACCCCGATCAGCAGGCCGATGCGCTTGCGCCGGCCGCGTTCGCGGTTGAGGAAGGGCGTTAGCCAGCGGGTGAAGAATCCCAGCAGCGCCGGCCGGCCGGCCGCGACGTCGCCGACGCCGTGGCCGACGTGGTGATGCGCCAGCAGCTTGAGCGACAACCAGGGCGTGAGCACGAAGGCCACCGCCAGCGAGAGCAGCATGCCCAGGCTGGCATTGATCGGGATTGGCGCCATGTACGGCCCCATCAGTCCGGTGACGAAAGCCATGGGCAGCAGCGCGGCGATCACGGTGAGCGTGGCGAGGATGGTCGGCCCGCCGACTTCGTCCACCGCATACGGAATCGCTTCGCGCAGCGACCGGCCGCCGAGGTGCATGTGGCGGTGGATGTTTTCGACCACCACGATGGCGTCGTCCACCAGGATGCCGATGGAGAAGATCAGCGCGAACAGCGAGACGCGGTTGAGGGTGAAGCCCCAGGCCCAGGACGCGAACAGCGTGACGAGCAGCGTGACGATCACCGCAGTGCCGACCACCACCGCCTCCCGCCGCCCCAGAGCGAACAACACCAGCAGTACCACCGAGCCAGTGGCGAAAACCAGCTTCTCCATCAGCGTCAGCGCCTTGTCCTCGGCGGTCAGGCCGTAGTCGCGCGTCACCGTGGCGCGCACCGCGTCGGGGACGTACACGCCGCGCAACTGGTCGAAGCGCTCGATCACGCGGCGGGCGATGACCACCGCGTTCTGGCCGGGCTTCTTGGAAACGGCGATGGTCACCGCAGGAAAGCAGCCATAGGGCGGCGCCGGAGCGGCCGCGCCGGTGCAGTACTGCACGTAGTTCTTCGGCGCCTCGTCGCCGAGCCGCACCTCGGCCACGTCGCGCAGATCGATCGGGCGCCCCTGGAAGCTGCCGACCACGAGGTCGGAGACTTCTTCCGGACGCATCATGAAGCGGCCGGCCTGCACCTGGATGTCGGCGTCGTCCCGCACCAGCACGCCGGCGTCGGCGGAACGGTTGGCACCGGCGAGCGCGCGGCGCAGGTCGGAGGGCGCCAGACCGTAGGCGGCCAGGCGCTGGGCGTCGAGCGCGACGTGCACGATGCGCTCGGGCCCGCCGATGGTGTAGATGTTGCGCGTGCCCGGGATGCGCTTGAGCTCGGCTTCCAGCGCGTGCGCCACGCGCAGCAGTTCGCCGTCGGTCACGTCCGGCCGCTCGCTCCACAGCGTCAGCGCGACCACCGGCACGTCGTCGATGCCCTTGGGCTTGATCAACACCGGCCCCGCGCCGACCTCGCGCGGCAGCCAGTCCTGGTGTTCGTAGAAAGCGTTGTACAGCCGCACGATCGCTTCCGTGCGCGGTTCGCCGACCTTGAAGCGCACGGTCAGCAGCGCCAGTCCCGGCCGCGACACCGAGTACACGTGGTCCACGCCGGCGATCTCGGAGGCGACCTGCTCCGCGCCGTTGGTGACGAGCTGTTCGACCTCCTTGGCCGATGCGCCGGGGAACGGGATGTACACGTTGGCCATGGTCACGTCGATCTGCGGCTCCTCCTCGCGCGGCGTGACGAGCAGCGCGAAGCCGCCCATCAGCACGCCGACCAGCGCCAACAGCGGCGTGATGCGCGACTCCAGAAAGGCGCGCGCGATACGCCCCGCGACCCCCAGGGAGGACGCCCCGGCGACGCTCACGAGCGAGCGCCTTCCTGGGCGCGCAGGACCTGCGCCGCCGCGACTGGATCCACGGCGATCCGCTCGCCGGCGGAAAGGCCCGCGACGATCTCGACCCGGCCGTCGGGCAGCACGGCGCCCGTGCGCACGGCGCGGAATTCCAGCCGCTGCTTGTCGTGCGCCACGTACACGCCGGTCACCTCGCCGCGCCGCGCCAGCGCCGAGGCGGGCACCGCGAGCGCCGGGGCGGATGCGACCGCGAAGGCGACCTTGATCAGCTCTCCCGGGTACAGACCGTGCGCGGCGTCGGCGGAGAACTCTACCCGCGCGCGGAAGGTATGCGTGCGCTCGTCGGCGTAGGGGAAGAACTGCACGCGGTCCGCCGGTACCGTGGTGCCATCGGGGAGGATCACGCGCGCCGCGGGATGGTCGCGCAAGGCGCCGACGAACTGCTGCGGCACGTCCACCACCGCGCGCAGCCGGTCGAGCGACAGCAGCGTGACCAGCGGGCGGCCGGGCTGGGCGAGTTCACCCAGCTCCACGTGCCGCGCGGTGACGATGCCGGCGTAGGGGGCGCGCACCACGGCGTGCGCCTCGTCGTCCGCGGCGCTGTCGTAGGCAGCCTGCGCGGCGTCGCGCGCAGCCTGCGCGCGGTCCATGTGCGCCTTGGCGACGAGGCGCTTGTCGTACACCGCCTTGACGCGCTGGTACTCGGCCTGCGCTTCGTTCAACGCCGCGCGAGCCGCCGCTAGGCGCGCGCGCGAGGGGACGTCGCTCAGGCGCGCCAGCGCCTCGCCTTTCTGCACGGCGGTGTTGACATCCACCGGCAGCTCGACCACGCGCCCCGAAGTCTGCGCCGCCACCGTGGACTGATTGACCGCTTCCAGCACGCCGTCGAAGCGCTGCTCGCGCACCAGCGGCTGCGGGGCCACGGTCAACAGCGACAGTGCAGGTCCCGCCGCGGCGAACGACGTCGGTGCGGCTGGTTTGCCCCCGCAGGCGGCGAGCAGCGGGGCCAGCAGCGCCGCCGCACACGCTTGGCGCAGCGCGGTCACGAGCGCCTTACTTCCCGGCTGCGCCGCAAAACGCCGCGCCGGGCTGGATGCCGAGCCTGCCCAGCAGCCAGGCCAGGGGGCAGAAGCCGGTGAACGAGGCCTGCAGCAGGTTGGCGCCGACGAAGGCGGTGAACCACAGCCAGTACGGGCTGTGCGCCCAGGCCAGGAGCAGCGAGACCAGGATGAAGACGCCGGCGAAGCGGAACACCAGCCGGTCGATGTTCGTGCCGCGCATGGCGTTTTCGGGATGGGATGGAGTGGTCGTTGCGTTCATGGTTCGCCTCCGGGCAAAGCCCGATTGAAAAACTCCTAAAGAAGCTTGCGCACCTCGGGTTCGAGTTTGGTCAGGCCGGCGCTGCGCCCCACCGCCAGCGCGCGTTCGGCGTCGAGCCCGTCCACGTAGCGCGCCTTGAGCGCGAACAAGCCGCCGACGCGGTTGCCGCTCGCACAATGCACGAACACCGGATGGGCCGCGCTGGCGTCGCGGATCGCTTGGGCCAGCTTGCGCGCGTTTTCGGGCGTGAGATCGGCCGGGCCGGCGACGGGGATATTCACGTAGTCGAGGCCCAGCGCGGCGACGACGGCGGCCTCGTCGTAGTCGCAAGCCTCATCCGGCGGGCACAGGTTGACCACCCGGCGCACGCCGCGCTCCTTGGCCTGGCGCAAGTGTTCGGGTCGTGGGCGGCCGCCGGTCCAAATCCCGTCCTGCGGCGCGCAGGCGTTGGGTACATCCAACAGTGGCGAGGTCGTCATGTCTTGATTCTCCGGTTGCGAATCCGTGGTTGACCACAATAAAACTCGTGCAGGGCGCGGATCACGTGCAAAGCCGCGCCCTGGGCCACGGCATAGTAGATCGTCTGGCCTTGGCGGCGTGTGGCGACCAGCCCTTCGGCGCGCAGCACCGCCAGATGTTGCGACAGCGCCGATTGCGACAGCGGTACGCGCCGGTTGAGGGCACCGACCGACAATTCGCCCTCGACCAGGGCGCACAGCACCTGCAAACGGTGCGGGTTGGACAGCGCGCGCAGCAGTCGCGCCGCTTCGACGGCGTGTTGCGCCATGGCGGCGAGCGGCGGCTTGCGCACCGCGCGGAGGGATCCGGCCTGCACGTACATTTGACATTCCTAATTTAGTTTATTCTAATATTAATCACGGCCAGCGATCCTGGCAACACGGGCCGCAAACCGGGCGGTGGCATCGCTGCGGATCGGTGCACGCCTCGCTCCGACGACTGAATTTGGATCCGCCCGCCGCTCGCGGCGGAAAGAGGAGGAGTAAAGTCATGGCTCATATCGTCGTTATGGGTGCCGGAATCGGCGGCATGCCCGCCGCCTACGATCTGAAAAGAACGCTCGGCAAGGACCATGAGGTCACGCTGGTCGGCACGTCCGAGCACTTTCAGTTCACTCCCTCCAACCCCTGGGTTGCGGTCGGCTGGCGCAAGCCAGAGCAGGTGCTGGTGCCGATTCGTCCGAGCGTGGAAAAGAAGGGCATCCGCTTCCACGCCCAGGCGGTGACCCGGCTCGAACCGGAACACAACCGCCTGACCCTCGCCGACGGCCAGACCCTCGGCTACGACTATCTCGTCATCGCCACCGGCCCCAAGCTCGCCTTCGATGAAATTCCCGGTTTCGGTCCCGAGGGACACACGCACAGCGTCTGTACCACGCCGCACGCCGAGGCTGCCGGCCGCGCCTACCAGGAATTCCTGAAGAGCCCCGGCCCGGTGGTGATCGGCGCGGTGCAAGGCGCGAGCTGCTTCGGCCCGGCTTACGAGTTCGCGCTAATCGTGGACGCCGACCTGCGCCGCCGCAAACTGCGCGACAAGGTGCCGATCACCTTCGTCACCAGCGAACCCTACATCGGACACATGGGCCTGGGCGGGGTGGGCGATTCCAAGGGCATCCTCGAAGCGGAATTCCGCCAGCGCCACATCAAGTGGATCACCAACGCCAAGCTGCTCGAAGCCACCCCGGACGGCGTGAAAGTGGCCGAGCACGACGAGCGGGGCGCGGTGCTCAAGGAGCATGCCCTGCCCTCGCGCTACACCATGTTCATCCCCGCGTTCAAGGGCGTGGACGCGGTGGCGGCGGTGCCCGGCCTGTGCAACCCGCGCGGCTTCGTGTCGATCGACGCGCACCAGCGCAACCCCAAATACAAGAACATCTACTCGGCCGGCGTGTGCGTCGCCATCGCCCCGGCGGAACCCACGCCGGTGCCCACCGGCGTACCCAAGACCGGTTATATGATCGAGTCCATGGTCACCGCCATCGTCGAGAACATCAAGCACGAACTCGAGGGCAAACCGGCCGAGCACAAGGCGACCTGGAACGCGATCTGCCTTGCCGACATGGGCGACAACGGCTTGGCCTTCGTGGCGCTGCCGCAGATCCCGCCGCGCAACCTCACCTGGGCCAAGAAGGGCAAGTGGGTGCACCTGGCCAAGGTCGCGTTCGAGAAATACTTCATGAGCAAGATGAAGTCCGGCAACACCGAACCGGTGTACGAGAAGTACGTGCTCAAGGCGCTGGGCATCGTACGTCTCCAGCCCCAGCCTTGAGCGCCGTCACGCCAGAGTATCCTTGAACGAGGCACCCGTCTCGATGAGTGCTTGAACGTAACCGCCGGCCGTTCGATCGACTAATGACTGCGCACGCCATGATCCGACACTGCCCGCACTGCGGCGCCGCCAACCGCGTCCCGGCCAGGCATCTCGCCGACACCGGGCGCTGCGGCGCCTGCAAACAGGAATTACCGCCGCTGGCCGAGCCGCTGGAGGTCGATACTGCGACGTTCAACGAGATCACCAAGGAGGCGACCGTCCCCGTGCTGGTGGATTTCTGGGCGCCGTGGTGCGGCCCGTGCAAGATGGCGGCCCCGGAAGTGGCGCAAGCCGCGCGCAACCTCGCCGGGCGCCTCATCGTGCTCAAGGTCAATACCGAGGAGCACCCGATGCTGGCTTCCTATTACGGCGTACGCAGCATCCCCAATTTCGCGCTGTTCCGCGACGGCCTCCTGCGCTGGCAGCAAGCGGGACTCATGAACCACCGACAGCTCGAGCAGGTCGTGCTGCACAGCGCGTGAGACCATGAGCGCCGCAAGCGCAGATGCGCCGACCGTGGTCGAAGTCGAGGAAACCCTGACCGGCCGTTACATGCAGACCGCGCGCAGCGGACGGCATGCACTCACGCTGGACGAGCTGCCGCAAGCCGGAGGCAACGATGCCGGGCCCGGACCTTACGAGTTCCTGCTGATGGCGCTCGGGGCCTGCACCAGCATGACGCTGCGCATGTACGCCGAACTGAAGAAACTGCCGCTCACGCGCGTGCGCGTGCGACTCATGCACCGCAAGATCCACGCTCAGGACTGCGCGGACTGCGCCACGCGCGAGGGCAAGGTGGACGAGATCACGCGAGAGATCATCCTCGAAGGCGAGCTCAGCGACGAGCAGCGCAAGCGGCTGCTGGAGATCGCCACCCGCTGCCCCGTCAACCGCACACTGACTTCGGAGATCAAGGTGCGCTCGAAGCTGATGGAGTCCAACTGGGAAGGCGGCGCACCCTGGGACGCCGACTGAAGTGACATGAAGCGTCTGGCTGCATCGGGCATGGCGGCGCTCGCGCTGACGTTCGGTGGCGCGCAAGCCGGGGAACTGGGCGCGCTGCTGCACGACGCGCTGGCGCATCCTGCGATCGCGGCGCGCCAGGCGCAGGTCCAAGCCGCGCAATCGCAAGTGGACGCGGCCGGTGCGCGCTATTTCGGATCCGGCACAGCCAGCGTGGATCAGTCCACTTATGAAAGCTCGCGTTACCTCGGCGTGTTCAATCCACCGGCGTTCTCCAATCCGGCGTTCGCGCGCACCCAGTTCCGCTACGGCGCGGAATACCGCTTGCCGGTCGATCTGTTCGGCGCCATCGCCGCCACGCGCGCCGCGGCCCAGCAGGACCTGGCGGCCGCCGAACTGGCGCTGCGCCAGGAGACGTTGATGAAGCTGCACCAGACCGTCACCGCCTACGCGCGCCTGCTCGCCCTGCGCACGCAGGAGCAGGCCTTGGCCGTGCAACGCCAGCGTGTCATGGACACGCTCGAGCGCGTCACCGTGCAGGTGCAAACCGGCGCGCTGGGCATCACCGATCTCAAGCTCGCCCAAAGCGAGCTGGCGCAGGTGGAATCCGAGCGCGTGCGCCTGGATGGCGAGCGGACGCAGGCGCTGGCGACGCTCAAGGAAATCACCGGGATCCGACAACCGCCGGCCCTGGCCGCGCTGGCCGTGCCCGCGTGGGATGCTGCGAGCCCGGAGCGCACGCTGCCGGCGCAGATCGCCGACGCGCACGCCCGGGCCGCGGAGGCGCAGGCGCGCGCTGCACGCCGCGCGTTGTGGCCTTCGGTTTCCGCGGTCACCGACTATTACCGCTACGACGGCGGCGGTCACGACCAGGACACTTGGAGCGTGGGCGCGCGCGTGTCGCTGCCGCTGGATTTCGGCGCCTGGCGCCAAACCGCGGCGGCCGACGCCGCAGCGCAAGCCGCCCGCGACCGCCGCGCGGCCGCGCAGCGCCAGGCGGAAAGCCAGCTGGCGACGCTCAAAGCAGCCTACGACGCGGCGCTCGCGGAGATCGCGGCGCTGCAAAGCGAAGTGGACTATCGCGAACAAGTGGCGGCGGTGCAGAACGAACTGGCCGCCGTGGGCGCGATCAGCGTCGAAGACCGCCTGCGCCATGAGCGCCAGCGTGCCGAGGCCGAGGCGCGGTTGGCGCAGGCGCGCGCGCAGGCGGTCGAAACCTGGTCCGCAGCGCAGGTGCTGTCCGGCATCGATCCGGAGCGCTATATCCGGGCCATCGACGCTGCCACGTCCGATTGACAAGGCAGACACCGACCGACATCGCGCAAGAGGACCTGAAACCTCCGGTTCAAGACGTCGGCGCGGCATCCAGTCTTAGCGTCAGCGCGTGCGCCCAGCCGTCGGCCGACAAGGGCAAACGCAGCATGCCGTCTGCGACGGGCAGCGCCGCGCCGTCGAGCGTCGCGGCGACCACCTGCTGCGCGCAGCCATGGGGATTGCTCACCTCGATCGCATAGCGCGTGCCGGAGCGCGGGCAGCGGTACTCGATCGCATAGCCGGGCCAGTCGTCCGGCACGCAGGGATTCAGCACCAGGGTGTCGCCGCCCTCGATGCGCAGCCCCAGGATCGCCTCCACACCCACGCGCCAGGCGAGCGCGGCCGAGCCGGTGTACCAGGTCCAGCCGCCGCGGCCCACATGCGGGCTCGCGCCGTAGACGTCGGCGGCGATCACGTAGGGTTCGACCTGGTAGCGTTCGACTCCGGCGGCATCCCGCGTGTGCGCGCCGGGACTGAGCAGCCGCAGCAAGTGCGCGGCGCGATGACGCCGGCGCAGCCGCGCGTTGGCCTCCACCAGCCAGCACGCGGCATGGGTGTACTGGCCACCGTTCTCGCGCACGCCAGCGACGTAGCCCTTGATGTAGCCCGGATCCTCCGGCGCCTGCTCGAAGGGCGGCGTCAGCAGCCGGATCAACCCGTGCGCCTCGTCCACCAGTTCCCGGTCCGCCGCGTCCAGCGCCCGCGCCGCGCGCTCGGGGGAGGCCGCGCCGGACAGCACCGCCCAGCTCTGCGCCAGGCCGTCGATGCGGCATTCGGAGGCGCTGCGCGTGCCCAGCGGCGTGCCGTCGTCGTAGTAGGCGCGGCGGTACCAGCCGCCGTCCCAGCCCGCCTCGTCCAGCGCACGGTGCAGCCGCGCACGGTATTCCTCGTAGGCTTGCGCGCGCGCGGCGTCGCCGCGCGCGCGGGCGAGCGGCGCGAAGCGGCCGAGGATGTCGAACAGGAAAAACCCCAGCCACACGCTTTCGCCGCGGCCGGCGGCGCCGACGCGGTTCATGCCGTCGTTCCAGTCGCAGCGGCCGATCAGGGGCAGGCCATGCGCGCCGCGCGTGAGCGCGCGGTCCACCGCGCGCGCGCAGTGCTCGTAGAAGCTCGCGGTTGCGCCGGGTTCCGCGCGCAGATAACGCTCGTCTTCGCCCGGCGCCAGTTCCGGGGCGCGCAGGAACGGAACCGTTTCATCGAGCAAGGAACGATCGCCGGTGCGCTCCAGATACCGGAGTGCGACGTAGGGCAGCCACAAGAGATCGTCCGAACAGCGCGTGCGCACGCCGCGCGCCACCGGCGGCGGATGCCACCAGTGCAGCACGTCGCCCTGCTCGAACTGCTGCCGCGCATGCAGCAGGAGTTGCGCGCGCGTGCGCTGCGGCCACAGCAGGCAGAGATTGCCGGCGTCCTGCAACTGATCGCGGAACCCGTAGGCGCCGCTGGACTGGTAAAACGCCGTGCGCCCGAGCAGGCGGCTGGCCAGCGCCTGGTACGGCAGCCAGCCGTTGAGCAGGCGGTCCAGCTCCGGCCACGGCGTGCGCACGCGCAGGCCGGACAAGGTTTCGTCCCAGAAGCGACGCGTCCGTTCGAACGCTTCCTCGACCGCCGCGGTCTGGCGGTAGCGCGCGACCAGCCGCTTGAGCTCCGTTTCGCTCGTCGCCTCGCCGAGCACGAAGGTGAAGGTCGCGCTCGCCCCCGCTTCCAGGGAAAAACGCAACTGGCGCGCGAAGCACGGTTCGGACCAGGGGGGATCGGGCGGCGCTCCGCAGTGGCCGTCGAGTGCTGGCCGACGCAGCGCCGCGGGCGAACGCCGGCTCGCCTGCGCGCCGATGAAGCCGCGCCGGTCGCAGCTCAGCGACTGTTGATCGTCTTGCGCGCCGGCCACGAAACAGAACGCGATACCGTCGGCGAACTCGCCGGCGGCCTCGTTCCTGGCACACAGCACCGCGCCCTGCCGCCAGGTGCGCAGGCGGGCGGGATATTCCGGCCGCGCGCCGAGGACGAGCTGGTGGTAAGCGTAGAGCGACAAGCGTCTTGCACCATCGCCACGATGACGCAGGCGCAGCCGCACGAATTTCACCGGATCCTCTGGCGCGACGAACATCGTGACTTCCTGTTCCAGCGCGCGGAACTGCGAAACGAAGCGCGAGTAGCCGAAGGCATGCGTCACTTCGTAAGCCGTCGCCGCCGGCGCGGGCCCGGGCAGCGGCGACCAGAATCGGCCCTCGTCCTCGTCGCGCAGATAGAACGCTTCGCCGTGCGGATCGGACACCGGGTCGTTGTACCAGGGCGTCAGCCGGTTCAACTGGCTGTTGCGGCTCCACGTGTAGCCGGCGCCGGTTTCGCTGACCAGACAGCCGCAGCGCTCGTTGGCGAGCACGTTGACCCAGGGCAGCGGCGGAAGCCGCAAGGCGTCGCCCGCCCAGGGCAGGCGGAGGCGGAAAACGGCGCCGTTTTCCGAGAAACCGGCTGCGATCGCAGGACTGCAAGAAACCGGGTGCCCGCCCGCGCGGCCAGGCCCAGGCCGTGGCGCATCGGATTCCTCGGGCGCAAGTTGCGCGGCTTGCGCGATGCGCGCGATGACGCTCGTGCGATCCTCCGCGGCGGCCAGCAGAAAATTCACTTCGCGCGCCGCGCCCGGCGCCAGCTCCACGACGGCGCGCAGGCTGAAACAGGGATCGAGCACGTTGCCGGTCGTGCCGTCCAGATCCAGCGCCGGATGCGTCGCGTCGCGGCCGCGGCCGACGAAACGCATCCGGTCGGTCTGCCAGCCGCACACCGGCGCGCCCGTGAGCGCATGCGCGAGCCACGGCCAGCGCTCCTCGGGCGCGCGCGGCCGCCGCGCGGCCAGCAGCACGGGCGGCTGGCCCACCGCCCAGGTCTGCACGAACAGTTTGGAAAACGCCGGATGCGCGAGGTCCGTTTCGCGATGCGCCAGCGCGATTTCGAGATAGCTGGTCAGCTCCAGGCGCCGCGGACGGTCGCTGCGGTTGACCAGCCGCAGGGCGCGGCGTTCGAGCCCCGCCGCCGGCAGGCTGACGCATAGCGCGCTCTCGATCCCGCTCTGTTGCCGCCGCACCACCACGCGCTCGGCGCTGCGCCGCACCTCGATGCGCGCCTGCGCGCTCGCCACGGGCAGCTCGCAGGCCGACCACAACTCGCCGCTGTCGCAATCGCGCACATAGACGAAAAACCCCTGCGGCTGGGTCAGCATGTCGCCGGCCCAGCGGTTGAGCGCCACGCCGCGGTACGACGATCCTCCATCGCCGGATTCGCTCATCGAGACGCGCCAGCCCTCGCGTTCGAGCAGGTCGTTCATGCCATCCGCTCGTGGATGATGACCTCCGCCGGCGCGCCGGGCAGGGTCACGGAGCGCGCGTCGTGCTCGCGCCAGGCCGCGCCGTCCACGGTCACGCCGGCGATCGCCGAGCGCAGCGGCGGCCGCAGGATCAACCGCGCGCAAACGCCGGCGGCGATCTCGAACCGCAGGCGGCGCGCGTCGAGCCGGCGCAGCCGGTAGCCCAGCGTGCCAAAGGCGGTGGGCGCCGCGTGCAGCCGCACGCCCTCGCCGTCCAGCATCGCGGGCGTGAGGCCGGCGGCCAGCACCAGTGCGTCGTCGCGTTCGTAGACGTACAGACTGCGCAGCGCCAGCAGGTATTCGGCGCCGATCCAGGCGTGCGGCAAGTCGCCGAGGTGGCCCGGCGCGCGCGGATCGCGCCAGGCGATCTCCGGCCACTGGTTCCAGGCGCGCGGCCGGCGCTCGGCGAGAAAATAACGCAGCAAGCGCACCGCCTCCGCGCGCCGGCCCAAGCGCACCAATGCGCCGACGATGCGCACCTCGTAGGGCGTATAGCTCGCCCAGTCGGTCTCGCCGCGGCCTCGCCGGCGCCAGTCGGCGAGGTAGCGATCGAAGGTCTTCTCGAGCGCGGCGCGGTCGAGTCCGGGCGGCACGTCCAGCAGCGCCAGGGCGTTGGCGGTGGCAGCCGGGTCGAAGTCCGCCCACTCGCGGCTGGCGGGAAGGTAGTCGAGACGCTTTTGTTTTCTGGTCGCCTCGATGTCCTGGTACAGGGCCGCGCCAAAATGCGCGGCCAGCGCCAGCCAGCGCCGCGCCTGCGCTTTGCGGCCCAGCGCCGCGGCGAGGAAGGCCGCATCGCGCAGGCCGCGCAGGGTCCAGAAGCCGTCCCAGTACGAATGCACCGGCTGCGCGGCATAGCCTTCGTGGCTGATCGAGGCCGGCATCAAGCCGTCGCGCTCGCGCGCCGCTGCGATGTAATGCACCGCGGCCTGCGCGTGCGGCCACAGCGCTTCGAGGAAGGCGGCGTCGCGCGTGAAACGGAAATGATCGGCCAGCAGGGCGAGAAACTGACCGTGGCTGTCGTGTTCCACCGTCGGGTCGGCGCCCTCGCGGTCCACGATGCAGGGCACGAAGCCGTCCGCGCGCTGGTGCAGCGCGTACCAGCGGAGGAAATCGCCGACCTCGCGGGCGCGGCCCATGCGCAGCAAGGCCGCGCCCATCGTCACGCCGTCGCGGATCCAGGCGCGCGTGTAGCGCCGCGGGCCCGGCTGCAGCGCGGCGCCGTCGCGCAGGGCGAGGATGTGGGCGGCGGCCGTGCGCGCGGCGCGCGCGGCG
>Ga0209581_1001923_pt1 | contig 22004 bp, 17 predicted proteins | sample Coa_R2_FD_187160 | JGI IMG/M metagenome (GOLD analysis project Ga0209581, IMG submission 187160) | Surface soil microbial communities from Centralia Pennsylvania, which are recovering from an underground coalmine fire - Coalmine... | ecosystem: Environmental > Terrestrial > Soil > Unclassified ...
CAGCGGCCTCGGCCTCTCGATCACACGCCAGTTGATCGAGGCGATGGGCGGCACCATCCACGTGGAAAGCAGCGGCATCCCCGGCAAAGGCTCCGCCTTCGTCTTCACCCTGCCCACCGTTCCAGAAGCGAAGGCCACACCACCCACCGTGGAAAGTACACAGAACAATGAAGGGGTAGCCGAAACAGCCTGATGCAGACTCCCTGCGCCCTGCTTGTTTACTAAATACTTACCTGACGACGTTTACAAGTGTGAGTAATATAAATACCGAAATTACATATATAAAGTATATATAGCCCTGCCTGCCTGTATGCGCTGGTATACTGATTTTTTCTTACGCCACCCCTGGCAAAAGCTGATGTTGCAGTTACCTGTCCTTTGCTCCTATCATAAGAGATAAGCCGGTGATGGACGCAAAAAATGTACCTTTCTTTCTTTGTTATCCAGGCAGAGAGACACACAACCATTATGTCAAAGCACTATGTCGGGCATCTATCTACCGATGACCCTTTTCATGATTACCTGCAATACGATATCTTGCCCCTGTTCGGGAAAAAAGATCATCGCCCGGTCTTTCGTGTCTTCCACCTGGGCGGCTCCAATGAGGTGTACCTGTATCAGGAGAAACACAGCCGGGTAGAGGTCATCGGCAAATTCTTCAGGATGCACGGCGGCAACGGCATGGAGCGGGAATTTCATAATCTGTGCCAGCTGCGCAGCTACGGGCTGGCCGACAAACCTCACTATGTCGTGCGCCCGCTTGGCTATAACGGCTGGCTCAACTGCGTGCTGGTCGAAGAATACTGCCAGGGACGCTCGCTGGGCGAGGTTATTCTGGCCGCCATCTTTCGCGGCCAGCGCAACCTGCTGTACAGGAAACTGACCGCGCTGGCCTACTTCCTGGCGACGCAGCATAACCGCACGGCCAACGGCTACGGCGTCAATTTCGACGAAGATTGCAGCTATCTTGACCATATCGTGCGCAGTCTTGCCAGGAAACACTACATCAGTGCAGAGGAAGTTGCAGAATTTGCCTGGCTGCGCGACCGCTGGCACGAACAACCCCGGATGTGGGAGGATCAACAGGTGCTGGTGCATGGGGACGCCACGCCCTCGAACTTCCTCTTTGGCAGCGGCCTCAATGTCATCGCCATCGACCTGGAAAACATGAAACGGGCCGACCGCGTCTTTGATATCGGGCGTGTCGCCGGGGAAATCCAGCACTTTTTCTTGCAGCACACCGGCAATAAATACGAGGCTGAACCCTTCATCGGCCACTTTCTCTGGGAATACGCCTGCCACTTCCCCGACCGCTACAGCGCCTTCCGCTCCATCACCAATCGCATTCCTTACCAGATGGGCCTGACCCTGCTGCGCATCGCCCGCAATTCCTGGGTCAGCGATGACTACCGTCGCAAGCTCATCGAAGAGGCCAAACTTACGCTGAGAACGTACTGGCAGACGTACAGTTAATATGATATGCTCATGGTCAGAAACGGAAAAAGTGGAGGAATTTGAGCATTCATGGATATTCAGGCGCTGATCTTTGATGTGAATGGGACGTTGATCGATATTGAGACAGACGAGGGGATGGAGGAGATTTACCGCGCTATCGGCCATTTTCTCAGCTATCAGGGCATCACGCTGCACCGCCAGGAGGTGCGTGACCTCTATTTTGAGATCATGCGGGAGCAGCGGCGCAACAGCCACGAAGCTTACCCGGAGTGGAATGCGGTCGAACTCTGGCGCGAACTGATCCGGCGCAAGGCCACCGACTACACGCGCTCCCTGCCGCCGGAGAAGCTGGAGCAGATGCCCGTTTTTCTGGCGGAACTCTATCGCGGCATCTCTCGCAAGCGCCTGCGCCCTTTTCCGGGGGTGAAGCAATCGCTCGACCTGCTGCGCCCGCACTATCGCATGGCGGTCATCTCCAACGCCCAGAGCGCCTATGGCGTTCCCGAATTGAACGCCACCGGGCTGCTCCATTACTTTCATCCTGTCATCATCTCAGGCGATTACGGCTTCGGCAAACCGGACAGGCGCATCTTCCAGCAGGCCCTCGACGCGCTGCACCTTGAGCCGGAGCAGGTTCTTTTCATCGGCAACGACCTGTATGACGACGTTTTTGGCGCGCAACAGCTGGGCATCAAAACTATCTTCTTCGCGCCCAGGCCGCAAAACACGCATCGCGAGATTCAGCCCGACTACATCATCTACAATTTCGCCGAACTCCCCACCGCCGTCAACTACTTCGTCGAACGCAAACAACTGGCGAAGGAATGAATGGCCAGACATGACGTGCCTGATGACGCTTTCATGAGCAGGCCGTCAGACAAGTTCGCGCACAACCTCAACGCCGTTGAGCCGCATATGGTAGAGGAAGAGCAGATGCATCATGTCGGCATCGTGCGGCAGCGAGCCGAGAGCGTTAGCCGTCTCGACCGGCATATCGTAGGTCTGCACGGCGTTCTCCGGCACGATGACGCGCATGGGTAGATTGTATGCGTTGGCATAGAGTTTGAGGTGCATCGCCATCTGGTGGATGCAGAGGTCGGTGCAGTCGCCTACCACAACGGCAACGCGCAGGTCACGATGCGCGTCCAGCCACTCGCCCAGCGAGGTGCCATGAAAGGCGTTGAGCGAATTTTTCGAGACAATGGTAAACAGGTCGGCAAAAGGCAGGGCCGCCAGTTCGGGGATCGTATTCGCCTCGCTCGTCCCGGCCTGACAGTGTGGGGGGAAATCGGCGAACTCCACAGATTGCGGGGTATGACAGTCCTGCGCCACAATGAAGTCGCGCACGCCGATGTTGTATGCTCCCTCAAAAGCCGAAACCACCGCCGGGATGATACCTTTCACGCGCGGGCTGGACAGCACACCTTCGTGACAGAAGCCGTTAATCATATCGACGCTGAACAGCGCCACCTTTCCCTGCTGCGCGTCGGCCCGCAGGTCATTCCACGAAATGGTGGGCAGGTTGCGCTCCCACTCGACCAGCGCGTGCAGGAAGGACTGTGATTGTTCGATAAAGTTTGCCGGAATGGTTGAAGTTGCCATAGTCAGGAACTCCTCTTGTTTCAAACAGACGAAACGCTCTACCAGATATATTTTTCCCGTTGCCTTTGTACCTGACCTTTTCTGGTTTTGATGGTACTCTGCCGCCAGACAGAAGCGGCTGCATCTGCGCTCTTCTACGATCTCCCGTTTGGGGTTGAAATGAAGCGGTAGAGTCGAGCGGGACGGTGTGTCCCCTCCATCTTTTTCACGCCTGTATCCTCCAGAATGCCCGTCGACAGCACCTTCTTACGGAAATTGCGCTTGTCCAGCCGCTTATGCAGAATAATCTCATAGACGCGCTGCAACTCGCGCAGGGTGAACTGCTCCGGCAGGAGGCTGAAGGCAATGGTGGTATAGTCGAGCTTGCCCCGCAGGCGCGTCAGCACGTACTGGATGATCTTCTCGTGGTCAAAGGCCAGCGGCGGCAGGTTGTAGACCGAGAACCAGTTTACGTCGGTGGCATCGTCGGCGGCGCGCACACCTCTGAGACGCTCGTAGTCGATCAGCGCAAAGTAGACAACGGTAATCACGCGGGTACGCGGGTCGCGACCAGGATCGCCGAAGGTATACAACTGTTCCAGGTAGACATCCTGCAAGCCGGTCTCTTCCTGAAGCTCGCGCCTGGCAGCTTCCTCCAGCGACTCATCAATATTCACGAAGCCGCCGGGAATGGCCCACATGCCGGCATAGGGCCACGAACGCCGCTTAACCAACAACACCTGCAGGTCGCGCTGGCGCAGCGTCATCATCACCACGTCCACCGTCACCGATGGCCGCTCATACTTGCTCGCGTCGTAATGATGGGCCTTCGCCTCCTCCGTCGCCTGCGCGGCATTCTGCCTATGACGGGACATTTCGCCCTGTTCTTCCGTTTGTTCCATAACAACCAGTAATCTCTTTCCACAAAGAACTGTGCCGATCACACACCCAACGCTTCCGGCACCTCATTCACCCGCCCATTATATATCAGTCGGCCAGCATCAAGGAAGTGGCCCATGACCCATTGGCCGGAATCACTTTAGTGTATGATATACACTAATATAAACGGAAGAGAGACTGCTGTCAAGCCATTGCCGCTTGCGCCTCACTATGATATACTTTCTCTGCGCAACAAACATTCGTTCGTATCACACTCTGGCAGGAGCAAGGGGGAGAAAACGGAGCAATGGCAAATGGAGAGCTTCAGCAGATCGGGACATACAGTATTATCCGCCTGCTCAGCACAAATCCTACGTGGAGCCTCTATCTGGGCAAGCAGCGCAAGAAAGATGTCCTCATCCAACTCCTGCATACACCGTTGTCAACGCCCGAAGCCAGCGAAGCTTTCCTTGCACATGCCCACTCCCTGCGCAGACTCAAACACCGCAATATGGTCGCAGTGCAGGATGTCGGGCTGCTAGAAGACACGGAGGGACGCAGCTGCGGCTACCTCGTCAGGGAATATGTCGAAGGGGAAGAGCTGAGCAAGCATATTCCTCCCGGCTCGCGTCTCGCCCCGGACGAGGTGAAACGCCTCATCACGCCTATCGCCGACGCGCTTCAGTACGCGCACACACACGGCATTGTGCATGGCAACCTGCACCCCGGCAACATTCTCAAAAGCGCACGCGGCGAATTCTTCCTCACGAACTTCTCGCTCCCTGTCTCTCATCTTACCCCCGTCGAGGAAGGTCTCGCGCTGCCCTACACAGCGCCCGAAGTCCTGCAAGGCAGCGCAGCAACAGCCGCCGGCGACCAGTACGCCCTGGCCGTCATGGCCTACGAATGGCTCTGCGGGCGGCTCCCCTACGAGGCCAGCACCCACAAAGCTCTGCTGCGCCAGCAGAAGCAGGCGGCCATCCCGGCCCCGCGTAGCCTCAACGAAGCTATCTCACCCGGAATCGAGCGCATCCTGCTGCAAGCCCTCGCCCGCAACCCCGAAGATCGCTTCCAGAGCGTCTACCACTTCTCCAATACGTATTTACGCACGCTGATGGGGTTGCCGGTAGAAGAGATGCAACGCCCCACAGTCGTGAAGCAGCCTGAAACGAGAGCGTCGCTGCCCGCAACCAGCCCTCCAGACAAGAAAACACGTAGGGATACGCCCTCGAAAACAGCCCTTATAATCCCTGACTCACAACAGGCGTCATCGTCAGGCGAAAACACAGAGACGCTGGTGAACGCCCCGGTCAGCAGCAACGGTCATACCGGCACAACACCACAACCTGCCAGCACTGGAGAGGCGCGAGAGATTGCGCCTGTCGGCAGCAATAATGGCCATACCGACTTAACATCGCAGGCGGCTCTATCCGATACCGATTCTCCCGAACCCGGCAAAGCGGCTACAATCATCCCATTGCAGACAAAATCCAGACCAGCTTCTTCATCTCAGAACCAATCTAGCTTGCACAGGACCGTCACAGCCGATCTGGAACAGGGCGGTGGGCTTTCAAAGAGCTTGCCAGGTTATGAGGAGCGGCTAGCACAATTGGAAATGGCTACAGTTGTTGCTCGCTCGCTCACAGAAGATACACCTGCAATTATCGAGGCAGCAACCGGTACAGGTAAAGCTCTGGATGTAGATACGCCAATTCCAACGCTAACCGGGTGGAAACGAATGGGTGATCTCGTCGTAGGTGATTTTGTATTTGATGAGAAAGGTCAACCAACCCTTGTTACAGCTGCATTCGATGTCATGTATGACCATAAATGCTATGAAGTAGTATTCTCGGATGGTTCGTCAATTATTGCCGATGCCGAGCATGAATGGGTTTCTTACACAGCCACTGACCGCAAGTGGGCTAAAGGACAAAGAAACGATATCTACAATGCCAAAAACTTCGTTACTGCTGAGAAACTTGCTCTACTTGAGCAACTCATTGATCTATCACAAAACGAGGACATCCTCTCAATGGATGAGGCAGTAGCCCTTATCGGAGGACATCACTGGAGTGTCCGTCAAGCTGCAAAGATAGGAGCTATCAACCCGGGCAACCGACCTGCGCGCTACCCACAGAAGCTTCTTCTTACAGCCGCCCGGGATCGCCTCTCAAAAGATCTGAGAGAACAGCGTCGGGATGGTAGCCCATATAGCCTTGTCACAACCGAGGAAATGGCAGCTACATTAACCGTTAGCGCAACTCAGCGTGCAAATCATGCCATTCCAGTTGCTGCTCCACTCTGTTTGCCAGATGCTGATCTGCCCATTGCACCATATTTTCTCGGTATCTGGCTTGGCGATGGCTGCTCCCGCAGTAATCAGATTACCACTGCTGACCCCGACCTCATTTCAGAGATAGAGAAGGATGGCTATACTGTTCGCTCTTTAGTGAGCCATCCATTTCTGTACGCAGTTGATGATGAGAATGGTAAGGCTGTGAGTCGCTGGCAACCGGGCATGACTGGTCGACTAAGGGCAATGGGACTCTGGCGTAATAAGCACATCCCTGCTCTCTATTTACGTTCATCCGAACAGCAGCGCCGTACCCTTCTTGCTGGCCTTCTTGATACAGATGGTACAGTCAATCACTGCGGTGCTGTCGAATTTACGACAACAAACCAGCAGCTTGCAGAAGATGTGTACGAGCTTGTGTGTTCACTTGGCTTTCGGCCCTCACTGCGCTCTGGACAAGCTAAGTTTGAAGGGAAGGACTGTGGTTCCAAATGGACCATCGCATTCACAACAGATCAACAAGTTTTTCGACTGCAACGGAAGGTCAACGCCCATAAGGAGCGGCTGCTTAATTATAGTGCTGAACGAAATCGTTTTCGCTATGTTATTGCAGTCAACGAGGTTCCCTCGCGGCCAGTAAGATGCATTCAGGTTGATTCGCCGAGCCACCTGTATCTTGCAGGTCGCTCTATGATTCCAACTCATAATAGCCTCGCCTACTTAATCCCTATCGTCCGTTCCGGCAAAAAGGCCATCATCAGCACAGCGAACAAGGCGTTGCAGGAGCAGTTATTTTACAAGGATATTCCGTTTGTACAGCAGCATATTGCGCCGTTTGAGGCGGCGCTGGTGAAGGGGATGGGCAATTATGTATGCCTGGATCGGCTGGAGAATGAGCGCAATGGCATGCAATTTTATGCAAAAAATGCTGATTTCACGCGGCTGTACCACCTCACGGAAGACCCTGATGCGCACTTTAATGGCGATTTTGAGACGCTGGGTTTTCCCCTGCCGGGCGATATTCGCAGCCGGGTCTTCGCCGACGGCGATCAGTGTGCGTGGAGCAAGTGTGGCTTCTTCGGCGATTGTTATGTGAGGAAGATGCGCATGAGGGCCGACCATGCGCAGGTAATTGTCGTCAACCATACCCTGCTGCTGCTCGACGCGGCGATGGAGGGCTTTCTGCTGCCCGAACGTGATGTGATCGTGATAGATGAGGCGCACCACCTGGAAGAGGAGGCCAGCCGCTCATTCACCGTCACCGTCAGCCCTACGCAGATTAATAGCCTGCTGGCGCAACATCTGCTCAAAGAGCATAGCGCGCAGAATCTGCAACAGGAAGTCAGCAGGGCCACGTATGAAGCCTGGGAACGCCTGCGTGGTCTGTTTTTTGATATACATAAAGGGCGCGTCAACTTGCAGGAGCCGCTTGAAGAGGGCCTGCGCCTCGCCTCGGCCATCGCGGAACTGGGCGACTCGCTGCGGAAAGAGCGTCCAAAGGATATGCCGGAAAAGGAGAGTACGCTTTACGACAAACTGCTCAAACGCACGCAGAATCTGGCCGATAATGTGCGCCTCGTCTTCTCGGTTGACCAGCCTCACAGATTTGTCTACTACGTCGAGCGCGAAAACCTGGGCGGGCGCGGCAACTACCAGTTCCAGGTCTCAGCCGCTCCACTTGATGTGACCTCGTGGCTGCGCGAGCGGCTGTTTGATAAATGCAATGTTATCTGCACTTCCGCCACGCTTGCCACCATCGGCATAAGCAGGAACAGGAACGGCGGTGATGGCGATGGCGGCGGTAGAACAGAGAGCAAAGGCCCGAATTTTTCTTATTTCCGCCAGCGAGTGGGTCTCAATTATGCCGATTATCCCGAAGTGCTGGAACGGATTTTGCCGCTCACTTTTGACTATGAGAGCAACGCCCTGCTCTACATCCCGCGTCACCTGCCGGAACCGGCCTATGGAGACAACAATCCGGCAGCCGATACCTATACAATGGCCATTGCGCGCGAGATGTACCGGCTGGTCAAATACTCGCGTGGCCGCGCTTTCCTGCTCTTTTCCAGCAAGCGTATGCTCGACAGGGCTTTCGACCTGATGGCCCCGCATCTGGACTATCCGCTGCTGCGCCAGGGCGATATGACGCGCATTGAGCTGACGCGCCGTTTTCGCGAGGAAGAGGGGGCCATCCTCTTCGGCCTCAAGAGCTTCTGGGAAGGCGTGGACATCGCCGGGGAGGCGCTCTCGCTGGTCGTTATCGACAAACTCCCCTTCGAGCCGCCGGACGACCCCGTCCATGAGGCGCGCGTCGCACAGATGAAGGCGGCGGGCGAAAACTGGTTCGGCTCCTATGTGCTGCCGCAGGCCGTCCTGCGTCTCAAGCAGGGCCTCGGTCGCCTGCTGCGCACGCGCGAAGATCGCGGCGTCATGGCCATCCTCGATACCCGCCTGCACACCAGAGGCTACGGCAAACAGGTCCTTAACGCCCTGCCACCGGCGCGTAGAACGTCCAGCATTCGCGATGTGGAGCAGTTCTTCGCCTGATCCACAAATCTGCTCATATCTCATCGTCGACAAGAGTAGCTCATCTGGCGACGCTGCAACACTGCAACGCTGCAACACCGTGCTTCTCTTTGACCAACCGGCATGTTATAATATGCACAACGATACCCGAATATTGAGGAGAAAGGCAGTTATTCTATGCCAACCCTGGAAGAGAGACTAACCGCTTTAGAGCAATCACAACTACAATCTGGCGACGGAATCAATGATCTTAACCATTATGTAACTATGCTGATTGGTATTGTGCAGAAGCAAGAGTGGGAAATCAGGGAGATAAAGAGCCTTCTTCGCACCCTTGCAACCGATGTTCAGGTTATTGGACAAAGCGGCCAACTTACTGCACAAAGTACTCAGTCCCTTCGACAGGAAGTTCAGTCTCTCCGGCAAGAGGGTCAAGCCACACGGCAAGAGGTTCAGTCTCTCCGGCAAGAGGTTCAGTCTCTCCGGCAGGAGATTTGGTCCATTAAAGAGGGGCAAGATAAAAAGTTCGATCAAATCCTGCTCTTGCTCAACACATTGACAGGCAAATCAGATCAGCAAGCATAGTCTTCTCGCATACCAGAAAGCGTCTGTATAATACATCTTCAGACGCTTTTTTGTTCCCTTTTTCCGTTCCTTTTGAGGAAGTAGCAATGGGCAAAAATGCTGGCCTTTTAACCTCGAACCTCGGTGATATGGGGGTAGACAAAACGAACACAAGGGGCTAAAATAGGAGTTGCATTCCGACGCCAACAATTTTTTAGTGGTACGGGGAGATTCGCGCATGAGCAAAATCAAGATGCGATGCAACACCTGCGGCAAGTGGTTCCAGTCGGCTAATGCGAAAGAAGTCACTTGCCCCGATTGTCTGCAAAAGGCCAGAAGAGAGAAACAGGCTGCGAAGAACACGCCGCCTGCCAGACCGACAGGCAGTGGTATATCTGCCACAAGCAATCCGAACCAGGTTCGGCCAGCCCCGCCACCGAAGCCCAAACCAGCCGGTGGAGGCAATCCGAATCGCTGGTTCGACACCATCAACGATATCAAGGTTGGCCAACCCGATCAGCCAGTACGTCCGAAGATACCTTCAGTCCCCGCACCACGACCGAATCGCGGCGGGCCAGAACGAGAAGGACCACCATACGAACGCGAATCCAATGGCCCCGGCTCTTATCGTGACCGCGACCGGGATCGGGATCGCGAGGGACAGCCTGGCTACTATCGTGACCGAGACCGTGAAGGATATCCGGGGCGTGGCCCCGGCGGCTATCGCGGCCCTGGTAATTATCGGGAAAACGAGCGGGGAGAGCGGGACTATCGCGGTCCCGGCGCCTATCGTGCAGGCGGCCTGTCCGGCACGCTTGGGCAGCGTCCGCGCCAGCCGTCAGAGGGAGGTTATCCGCGCGGCCCCAGACCGGGCATGGGTGGCCGCCCCGGCGGACAGGGTGGCCCCGGCGAAAGGCCCTTCAAGCCGAAAAAGCCAAAGATGGCGAAACCCAAACAGCCAGCGCCGCCACGACCCAGAAAAGAGAAACAGCCACCACCGGCCCCGTTTGTGCCAACGCCTGAGCAGATCGCTCAGGTCGAAGCGCGCTACCGTGAACTGGCTGTTCCTGCTGAATATGACGGCATTCGCACGCAGATTTCGAAAGAGCTGAACATCCCGAAGAAGGCCGTCAAGAAGATCATCAAAGACTTGCGCGAGCGCGAGGAGATCCCAAGCTGGTGGGATCTGCAAACCTATAAGGGGCCGAGCGAGGAACTGGAGAAGATCAAGGAACTCTACGTCCCGTTGCTCCCGCTGCCCGACATCGGCGTACACCGTCAGATCGCCGAGCAGCTTGAACTCAAACCCGTTACTGTCTACCAGGCCATCAAGGTGATTCGCCAGGAGCTAGGCCTGCCGCAGTATAACGACCCGGCCCTGCACGGTATCGAGTTGAAACCACGCGGCAAAAAGGCGCAAACGGCGACCACCGAGGGCGCGGAAACGCAAGAGGGCGAACCTGCCGCTTCCACTGCGACAGAAGCAGAAGCCAGCACAGCTGCTCAAGCGGAAGCCACAGCATCCCCTTCGGCTGAGGCAGAAACCTCGCCCACAGAGGCGGCACTTGCTACTGAGATGGTTGAGGTTCCAGCCGAACCGGTAGCAGAATCTAAGGCCGACGCAGAGCCTGCAACAGAAGCCATCACGGCAGAGGTCGAGGGCAGCGTAGAGCCGGTAGCAGAGGCTGAAACCGCCGAAGCCGTTCTCGCTTCTCCAGAGATGCTTCAGGACATAGACTCCCACGAGGCAGCAAAGACTGAAACCGCCGAAGCCGTTCCTGCTGTCGTAGACGGCAACGCCGATCGCGCAGAGGAGTAAAGGTCGGCGGAGCAAGTAGGCCAGAGTAGCGGGGAATGAGCCTGGGGGCAGTCAGGGCAACCCTTCAGGCCGCCCGCGCGTCCCGGTCGCCCGCCGCGCAGGCCACCCGCCCGCCAGGCCAGTCGCGCCGCGTAGGCGTCCCACAGCAGGCCACCGGCAAGGGGCCACCCGCCGTGCAGGCCCCTCGCCGTGCAGGCCACCCGCCGTGCAGGCCACCCGCCGCGCAGGCCACCCGCCGCGCAGGCCACCCGCCGTGCAGGCCACCCGCCGTGCAGGCCACCCGCCGTGCAGGCCACCCGCCGTGCAGGCCACCCGCCGTGCAGGCCACCCGCAAGGGGTGGCCCTACTATATACGATGCATTCGTGCGGTCTGGAAAGCTCTCGTATATAGTAGGGCCACCCCTTGCGGGTGGCCTGCACGGCGGGTGGCCTGCGGCGCGGGGGGCCGGGGCATGGCCGGGAACCGGGGCATGACCGGGGGCCGGGGCATGACCGGGAACCGGGGCATGGCCGGGAACCGGGGCATGGCCGGGGGCCGGGGCATGGCCTGCGCGGCAGGGCATGACCGGGGGCCGGGGTCGGCGGAGGGACCGGGAAGTTCGGTGGCTTCGGGCGGCCTGGCTTTGATCTCTGTCTTATTTTATTTATTCAGGAAAGATGTCTATGGAAAATTGCCTGTTCTGCAAAATTGCGGATGGTCAGATACCGGCAAAGGTTGTCTATCAGGATGAGAATGTGGTGGCGTTCGAGGATATCAACCCGCAGGCGCCGCACCATATTTTGCTCATCCCCCGGCGGCATATTGCCTCGATGGCCGAACTGACGCCCGATGATGGGCAGATGCTCGCCCAGGTCTTTACTACTGCCGCGAAGCTGGCACGAGACCTGGGATTGGAGGAAAGCGGCTATCGTTTCTTGACCAATGTTGGCCCCGATGCAGGCCAGTCCGTCTTTCACCTGCACTTTCACCTGCTCGGTGGGCGCAAACTGGGCTGGCCGCCCGGATAGAAACGGGTATATTCTCCCATGCGTATCGCCATTGATTACACAGCCGCCATTCGCCAGGGCGCGGGCATCGGCCAGTATGTACGCAATCTGGTCGCTGCCCTGCTGGCAGAAGATAGCGTCAACCAGTACACGTTGCTCACCAGCGGTCGCCCCACGAAGGAGCATCCGTTTCCTGCGGGGCCGAACGTGCGCGGGCGCAGCATCTTCATTCCAGATCGTTACCTGAACATCCTCTGGTATCGCTGGCGCCTGCCGCTCAACGCCACGCTTTTCTCCGGGCAGGTCGACATCTATCACGGCCCGGACTTCGCGCTGCCCCCGCTGGGCAAGAAACTGCGCAAAGTCGTCACTGTCCACGACCTCGCTTTCCTGGAACACCCGGAATATGCCGTTCCCGAACTGGTGGCGTATCTCAAAAAGATCGTGCCGGAGGCAGTTGAGGCCGCCGATGTGGTCGCCGCCGTCTCGGAGGCGACGCGGCAAGGGCTGATCAACCATTTTAAGACGCCAGCCGAGAAGATCACGGTGGTTCCCATCGGCGTGGCCTCACACTTCCGGCGCATCACCGACCCTGTCCTGCTGGGCGCGACGCAACACAAATACGAGTTGAAACATCCCCTTGTGCTGGGCGTTGGCACGCTGGAGCCGCGCAAAAACCACCTCAACCTGATTAAAGCCTTCGCGAAAGCCACGCGCAAGAAAAATGGCCCCGCCATGCTCGCCATCGCGGGTGGTAAAGGATGGCTATATGAAGAAACGCAGCGCGTGGTGGCCGACCTGAAGCTCGAAAACAAGGTACGCTTCCTGGGCCGCGTCAGCGATCTGGAATTGATTACGCTCTACAGCATGGCCGATATCTTCGCCTTCCCCTCGTTCTTCGAGGGCTTCGGTATCCCGCCACTGGAAGCGATGGCCTGTGGCGCCCCCACTATCACTTCCAATACTTCGTCGCTGCCGGAAGTCGTGGGCGATGCCGCCATTCTGGTTAATCCACACGACGTTGATGCCCTTTCTCAGGCGATCACTCGTTTAATAGATAATGAGGACCTGCGTGAGGAGTTGCGCCTGAAAGGCTTCGAGCGCGTTCAGCGTTTTAGCTGGCCCCGAACCGCCCGCACGATGCTGGCCGTCTATCAGCGACTCTATGAGGGAGCAACAGATTTTTCGACTTGAGGTTTTTGCATGAAAATTGGTATTAACGCTCTGTTCTATCACTATCCGGCCAGCGGTAGCGGCCAGTATCTCTCGCATTTGCTGCACGCTCTTTCAGCCCTTGACTCACACAATGAATATATCCTGTTTGGCCCACGCCCCCTGCCACAGCAGAACGGCTTACCACAGACAACCTTTCCCTATCACGTACAACCCGTTCCCGGCTTCGCGGCGCGCAGCGAAAATATCGAGAAGGTGATGTGGGAGCAGTGGACAGGCCCGGCGGCGGCGCGCAAAGCCGGGGTCGATGTCTTCCATGTCCCGCACTTCGCGCCGCCGCTTTTGCCACAAACGCCAACCGTCGTCACCATCCACGATGTAATTCCCCTGCGCCTGCCGCTCTACCGCGCCGGGACTCGCGTCAGCGCATACGTTCGTCTCGTTGCCCGCGCCGCCCACAGCGCGAAGCTGATTATTACCGTTTCGCAGCACGCCAAACAGGACATGATCGATGCCCTCAAGCTGCCAGCTGAACGCATCCGCGTCATCTACGAAGCAGCCGGTGAAGAATACCAACCTGTCAGCGACCCTGCTGTGCTGGCGGCGGCGCGCAAACGCTATGGCGTCGGCGAACGCTACATCTTCTACCTCGGCGGACTCGACCAGCGTAAGAATGTGCAGCAGCTGGTGCGCGCCTTCGCCCGCGTCTATTCACAATTGAACGATCCCAACCTGCAACTGCTCATCGCGGGCAACCCCGACAAGCAGCGCGGGCCGCTCTTCCCCGACCCGCGCCCGGTCGCCGCCGACCTCGGCATGTCGGGCCAGATCATTTACCGCTTCATCGAAGAGGAAGACAAGGCCGCCATGTATAGCGGGGCCAGCCTCTTCGTCTTCCCTTCACTCTACGAAGGCTTCGGCCTCGACCCGCTCGAAGCCATGAGCTGCGGCGCGCCCGTCGTCTGCTCCAACCGTACCTCGCTGCCGGAGGTCGTGGGCGATGCCGCCATCAACGTCGACCCCGAAAACCTGCCCGCCCTCGTCGAAGCCATGCGTCGCGTGCTGAGCGATGACACCCTACGGGCCGATCTACGGGAGCGTTCGCTGAAACAGGCAGCCAGGTTTAGCTGGCATAAAACGGCTCAGGAAACGCTGGCCGTTTACGAAGAGGTATATGCAAGGAGCAAGAAATAATGCGCGTTCTGATGATCTCAAAAGCCCTCGTCGCTGGCACCTCGCAGCGCAAACTGGAAGAACTGGCAAAATGCCCCGGCGTCGAGCTGACGCTGGTGACGCCGCCCTACTGGAATCACGACGACGGCAGCAAACAGATGCTGGAACGCCTCTACACGACCGGCTACCAGATGATCGTCACGCCCATGAAGCTGAACGGGAACTACCACCTGCACTACTATCCTGAGCTGGGCAAGATCATGCGCGAGGTGCGGCCAGAAGTCGTCCACATCGATGAGGAACCTTACAATTTCGCCACCTTCCAGGCCATGCGCCTTGCCGTCGGTCTGAAAGCCAGAGCCCTGTTCTTCACCTGGCAGAATCTCTATCGCAACTACCCGCCACCGTTTCGGCAGATGGAGTTGTACAACTATCGCCACGCCTCGGCAGCCCTGGCGGGCAATCGCGACGCCGAAGAGGTGCTGCGCCGCAAAGGCTATCGTGGCCCCATCCATATCATCCCGCAATTTGGCTTCGACACCGACATCTACAAACGCACGAAGCCACGCAACGCTCGCGCCGCCGCAGATCCCTTCACCATCGGCTACATCGGTCGCCTGGTCGAAAGCAAGGGCCTGCCGCAGGTCATCGACGCGCTGGCAACCCTGCCCGACAATTGCCGCGTTGTCCTCATCGGTCACGGCCCCATGAAAAGCGAGCTTGAGGAGCAGGCGGCGCGTCTGGGCGTCACCGAGCGCGTCACCTTCAGGGGCAGCGTTCCCACCTATGAGATTCCCGACGAACTGCAAAAGCTGGACGTACTTGTACTGCCCTCACTGACATGCCCCAACTGGAAAGAGCAATTTGGCCGCGTCCTCTGCGAGGCAATGGCCTGTGAAACGCCCGTCATCGGCTCCGACTCCGGTGAAATCCCCTACGTCATCGGCGATGGTGGCCTCATCTTCCCCGAAGGCAACGCCTCTGAACTCGCCGTCCGCATTCGCCAGCTGCTCGACAGCCCCGACCTCTACGCCCAACTCGCCCGCAACGGTCGCCAGCGTGTCCTCGACCACTACACGCAGGAGCATATCGCCAGACAGACATATGAAGTGTATCTGGAGATGCTGGGAGAGCGCGTCACAGCAGAAATAGTAAGTGAATAAAAATGAAGGAAACGAGTATGATTATGCTGGCAGCCATACTCGTTTCCTTCATTTTGAACATCTCAGGAAATATCTCTCCATTCTTTAGCCTTTACAAACCGCGAAAGATGGCCGACATTAGTAGTAGCGATTATTACATCGTTCCCTCGATTCGCTAACATTGTGGCCTGAGCAGCAAGAATGACGTCCCCATCCAGGGCTTTATCATGAGCTGTTGGTCGTCCTTGCTTGCGAGCCTGAGCCCAGAATTCAGCAGCTAAAAGCATCGTCTCAGTAGTAATGGGAACATAGCCAAGAATCTTTTTCAGATTATCAAGGACCTGAATATCGCTGAACTTATCCATACGCAATAGTTCACGACGAATTTCATAGTCTGCGATTTCAGGGATTTTTGCTTCATATCCCCTGGAAGACAGAGATAGAAGCCATTGCCCACATTCATTCCCATCGCGAGAAGCCCTTGGATAAGTAATCAACCCCAGTATACCAGTATCAAGAAGAATAACTGTAATCATGGAAACAGCTTCCGTTCAGAAAGTCGATCCTGGTCTAACGCTCTCTTTAAATGCTCCCACGTCTCTCGTTGCTCTCGCTCATCACCTTCGCGCCTCGATTGTAATAGCCGGGCAAGCGCAAGATTCCTTTGTTCCTGTTCTGTAGAACGATAGATCTCATCTTTCTCGCGTTGAGAAATTTCTACCTGCCTGCTATTGACCATACCTGCCAGTACTAGTTGCCAGAGATTTCCTGCCGAAGTGACTGAAGAACTTTGCATGATTATTACGTGCTGAGAGCGAATATAAAAATGTCCATTGAAAGGTTCGTAGGCCGCCCTCGAGTTTTCAAAAATGGCATTACTCATCGCTATTCCCCCTCAGAAGACTTTCTAACTTCTCTCCTTTAGAGGATGAGAAGACATCCCAGACATCAGTATGTAACTGCTCTAACACACTCTGGAAGATAGTCTGTTCTAAGGACATCTCCTTTTCTACAATTCGATCAATATCAAAAACAACGGCCCCTTGTCCACTGTTCAAATCCGTTTTAACATCTCCCAACGTAATGATCAACACATTTTCAGTATCTAAGCGCACTTGCTCCCGTAGGAAAAAACCTGGCTTAGAATGAAGTATACTATTGGGGATATAATAGTTTGCCCTCAACCACTCGCCCAACCGGGTTTCTGGCGTTCCCATCATAAATCTATTAATATACCGAAGTCCCATACGATTGATTGCTTCAGGCGCGAGAATGTCAATAACCTGTTCCCATGCTGCTAAGATATCATTACGCATAACTTCCCACCCTTGATAAGGTGGAAGGGTGCTAATACTAAAAGAGTTTTCAGCAAGCTGAAGAATAATTGGACGAACTTTATGTTTGAAACGGAATTTCTGTGATTGAGGCAAAATTTGAGTAGCAGCACCAGTGGGTCCAACTTCCAATTGTAATCCCATTTCAAGCACAGGCTCCATTTCTGGATATTCGTTCTGGATGTGCTTGAAAAGTTCACCTGCTAAAGAGGATTTCCACTGCTGCCCTTGAGAAAGCCGAAAGTGTATATCACAAACAGACTCTATAATAGTTGGATTAGGATACGTTGGATGTTCATTACTCATGCTCTTCTCCCGCAAAACATATCGTAAATAGTCTTGATGACTACGTAAGTTCTGATGAGTTACTATTTAGAATTGGCTTCTGCCTGCATAGATTATAATACATCATCCATATTTTGGATAGGGTAGTCCCATAACCATCGTCAGCGGCCAGAGCATCACCCCCAGGTGATATAATACAGGCAGTGAAACATACAACGACGTGTGGTGTGTTGGTTATCTACAATGAAGTATCGTTAAGGAGTGAGATAATCCCATGCAGATGACAGCCAGTAGCGTTGTGGAACGCGGGCAGACCCCTTTTAAGAATCAGCCGCTGACCGACTTTAGCGTCGAGGCGAACCGCGAGGCGCAGAGGAAGGCGCTGGAGCAGGTAAAAAGCGAGCTTGGACGCACTTACCCGTTGATTATCGGCGGCAAGCATATTACCAACGAGTCGACCTTTGCCTCGGTCAATCCGTCGAATCCTGATGAGGTGATTGGCTATTTTTCACGGGCCACCGTGCAGCAGGCCAACGAGGCGGTGCAGGTCGCGGCTCAAGAGTTTGAACGCTGGAAGAAGGTTCCGGCACAGGAGCGAGCGGGCTACGCCTTCGCCGCCGCCGATCTTCTGAAGCAGCGCCGCTTTGAATTTAATGCCTGGATGATCTACGAAGTGGGCAAGAGCTGGGTCGAGGCCGACGCGGACACGGCGGAAGCCATCGATTTTCTTGAGTTCTACGCGCGCGAGATGCTGCGCCTGGCGGAGGAGCAGCCCCTGGTGCGCATCGAGGGCGAAGATAACGAGCTTGTCTACATCCCGCTGGGCGTGGGCGCGGTCATCCCGCCCTGGAACTTCCCCGGCGCCATCATGGTTGGCATGACCAGCGCCTCCTTCGTAACGGGCAACACGGTCGTACTGAAACCGGCCAGCACATCGCCGGCTATCGCCTATCAGTTCATGCGCATCCTGGAAGATGTCGGCTTGCCCGCCGGCGTGGTCAACTATCTGACCGGCCCCGGCAGCACCATCGGCGACGCGCTGATCGAGAATCCGCAGGTACGCTTCATTGCCTTTACCGGCTCGCGCGACGTGGGCCTGCGCATCAACGAACTGGCGGCGCGCCCACAGAAGGGACAGAAGTGGATCAAGCGCACCATCCTCGAAATGGGCGGCAAAGACGCGGTAGTGGTCGATGAGACCGCCGATCTCGAAGCGGCGGCCAACGGCATTGTCGCCTCCGCCTTTGGCTTCCAGGGCCAGAAGTGTTCCGCAGGCTCGCGCGCCATCGTTGTTGAGTCCGTCTATGACGACGTCTTGAATCGTGTCATTGAGAAGACGAAGCAGTTGACAATGGGCGATGTCACGCAGCCGGAGACCTACATGGGGCCGGTCATCGACGCCAACGCCTTTAAGAAGATCAACGACTATATCGAGATCGGCAAGACCGAGGGTCGCCTCGTGACGGGTGGCGGGCATCACAGCCCCGGCTACTTCATTGAGCCAACCATCTTCGCCGATGTCAACCCGCATGCGCGCATTGCCCAGGAAGAGATCTTCGGCCCCGTGCTGACCTTCATCAAAGCCAGAGACTTCGAGGACGCCATCCACATTGCCAACGATACCGAATATGGTCTGACCGGCTCGCTCTACTCTACCAACCCGGAACGCATCAAGCAGGCTAAAGAGGACTTCCACGTCGGCAACCTCTACTTCAACCGCAAGAGTACGGGCGCGCTCGTCGGCGTCCACCCCTTCGGGGGCTTCAACATGTCTGGCACCGACTCCAAAGCCGGTGGTCGCGACTACCTCCTGCTCTTCACGCAGGCCAAAGCCATCTCGGCGAAGAAGTAACTGGCTGGCACCTGGTACGTCAGGCCACCCGCAAGAGGTGGCCCTCATAGGCGTTAACTTAAGCCCGTGCGAGCGCCAGGCAGGCCACCCGCCAGGGGTGGCCCTACTAGAGACGCGGTGTTCGTGCCGCCTGTGGAGCCGCGTCTCTAGTAGGGCCACCCCTGGCGGGTGGCCTGCGGCGGCTTAAGTTAACGCCTATGGAGGTGGCCCTACTCTACGCGAGCATGGCGCGCTCGCATTGCGAGCGCGCCATGCTCTAAGAGGGGAAATGGCTGGGCGTGTAGAGTAGGGCCACCTCTTGCGGGTGGCCTGGGCGCAGTGATGCGTGAACGAGGAAATAGCATAAGCAGATAGTTATGCAAATCATCCAGAACATTAATCAAAAATACTGGACATGGTGGGGGAGGGTCTGGTATACTACAAACATAGAAAACAAGAAACGCTCGCATCGCTGATTTGAGAGAGCGTCGTAGCTACCAACGATATCGCGGCTTGATTGAGATGGTAGCTACTTTCTTGCTTTTTGGCGATTAGCATAAGCAAAATCTTATCCATCTACACGCCAACGAGCAATCCTCAGTGCGCCCCTTCATCAGCTATGCCCATATCAGGATATGATAGAATGTGAGAAAAAGGGTTGACCACGCCCCGTAGGCGGGGATATCTGGCAAAATTCAGCATAAAACGGGCAATTTAGCCCATTCACAGAGGGTATCTTATGTCGACTGTTACGAAATTGAGTCCGGGGGTGTGGCAGATTTCGCTGCCATTTCTGGGCGAGCATGAGATTGTTGGCTCCTACCTGTTAGCGGGCAACAACGATCTGGCAATCATCGATCCGGGGCCGGGCAGCATGCAGGAACCGCTGCTGGCCTCCATTCGTGAGGCAGGTTTCGAGCCACGCGATGTCACGCACATTCTCGCCACGCACATTCATCTCGATCACACCGGTGGCGTTGGCTCGCTCATGCGCCACATGCCGAAGGCGCAGGTCTACGTTCACACACTGGGCGCGCCGCACCTGCTGGATACCAGCAAGGTCGTCGCCAGCGCCACGCGCATCTACGGAGAGCGCATGCAACTGCTCTGGGGCGACATCGAGCCGGTGCCACAGCAACGCCTGCGCGTCATCGACAACGGTGACATCCTCACCATCGCAGGCCGTTCCCTCAACGTCTACTACGCGCCGGGCCATGCCATTCACCACGTTATCTTCTTTGACTCGCAATCGGGCGAACTGTGGGCCGGAGACGTGGCCGGTGTGCGGCTGCCCGGCGTCGACTACGTGCGCCCGCCTACCCCACCACCCGACCTCGACCTTGAAGCCTGGTCCGCCAGTATTGACCTCATCAACTGCCTGCAGCCTACCGTCGCCTACATGGGCCACTTCGGCGCGACCACCAACGTACACGCTCACCTTGATCGTCTGCGCGAAAAGCTCTACGCCTGGGGCGAATTTGTTCTCGCCGCTATGCGCTCCGGCCACACCGAAGCCGAAATCATCTCCCTGCTCATCGCCCATACCGAACCCGAACTCCATCAGGCCGCCGGAGATGTACATGCCCTGAAACGGTATGAAATCGCGACGAACTATGCGATGACGGTGCAGGGATATATGCGCTACTGGAGGAAGAAACACCCGGAGAGGCTATAGGATAATTGAATGCCATGATCCTCGTCTCTTTGCACTATCGCGCCCTGATGGGTTAGAATATCCATAATGTCATCCCGAAACGTTCTATCAGAAGAAGGGGTCTGTATTATCAAGGCTCCTGGAAGATTTAACAGAGAAGGAAAACCAGACCATGTTTCGTGCTCATCAGGCACACGCGAGACCACATGTTACCGTTGGCGCGCACCAGTACCTCATCTACCTCCCGCAAGATTATGACCCCCGGTCAGGCAAACGCTGGCCGCTTGTGCTGTTTTTGCATGGGTCAGGCGAGCGGGGCGACAATTTGCATCTGGTTGCCCGGCACGGGCCGTCAAAACACGTTGAGGCGGGGCAGCATTTCCCCTTTATCCTTGTCTCCCCACAATGTCCGTCTCACGGCTGGTGGAGCAAAGAAGCGGATGTTCACGCCCTGGCCGAATTGCTGGACGAGATCGAGGACAACTATGCCGTTGATCCCGACCGTGTGTATGTGACAGGGTTGAGTATGGGCGGCTACGGCGTGTGGGCGCTGGCTATCGCCTATCCGCAGCGTTTCGCGGCCATCGCTCCCATCTGTGGCGGCGGCAATCCCCTGGCGGTCTCCGCCATTCGCCACCTCCCCGTCTGGGCATTTCATGGCGATCAGGACGGGGCGGTGCCGATAGAAGATGGCAGGGCGATGGTCGATGCACACCGGGCCTGTGGCGGCAATGCCCACTTCACCGTCTACCCCGGTGTCGGGCATGATTCATGGACACAGACTTACGCCAACCCGGAACTATATAACTGGCTGCTGGCTCAGCGCAGGCATAATGATGAGGATGAGATGTTGGAGAAGAGCGCGTAAGAGAAAGCGCAACAGGTCGCCGCATTCCAGACCACCCGCCAGAGGTGGCCCCAGAAGCGTTCCCTTCAGGCCGCCGGGCAGGCCACCGGCAAGGGGTGGCCCCAGAGGCGTTCACCGAAGCCCGTGCGCACCCGACGCAGGCCACCCCTTGCGGGTGGCCCTACTCTCCACGATGGCTTCCCTGGCCCCACGAGATGTTCGTGGAGAGTAGGGCCACCCGCAAGGGGTGGCCTGAAGGGAACGCTTCTGGGGGTGGCCCTCATAGGCGTTAACTTAAGGCCGCCACAGGCCACCCGCCAGGGGTGGCCCTCATAGGCGTTAACTTAAGGCCGCCGCAGGCCACCCGCAAGGGGTGGCCCTACTATATACGAACGTGTCGTAGGGCTTGTGGAGCCGCCGCGTATAGTAGGGCCACCCCTTGCGGGTGGCCTGCGTCGCGC
>Ga0209581_1001924_pt1 | contig 21972 bp, 18 predicted proteins | sample Coa_R2_FD_187160 | JGI IMG/M metagenome (GOLD analysis project Ga0209581, IMG submission 187160) | Surface soil microbial communities from Centralia Pennsylvania, which are recovering from an underground coalmine fire - Coalmine... | ecosystem: Environmental > Terrestrial > Soil > Unclassified ...
CTGCAACATGCTGGCGCTTGCCATCAGCCCGCGGTAGGAGGCATTGATGTGAATCGGGACCTTGCCGGCGACATGGTTCGTCCGCAGGCCCTTGGCGACCGCGATGCCGCCCGGGTCCGTGGTCACGGTGATGGTCTTGGAGCGGTTGCCGAATTCCCCGGTGGCGCCTTCGGTGGGCAGGGTAAACTCCACCACGGCGTTAGCCACGGGCTTATGGTTTTCATCCTCCACGCGGACCATGGGAGGGGTCGTGCTCTGCCGGCCGGGAGCATCCACCGCGCCGTCGCCGGAAACGACCACGATATTCAGTTGAGTGGGCAGGGTCTGCGCCGTCGCGGGCGAAGCCATCAACGCGGCCAACGCCACGGAACAGGCCCTCAAAGAAAGCGTTTTGATCATCGCGCTACCGCGCCTGCATTGAGCAATTTGCCGTCCGCGTGGATGGCTTTAGGCGAATTGCCCTGTATTACCGTAATTTGGGGCGTATATCCCCGTGTTTGCGCCAAAGACTGAGAAGAAATCCAATTTTTTGGGGCGCTCCCGCCGGCCGGCGAATTACACAGGAATTACATCTGGCGCAGGGCGTCGCCCGGCGTCCGATGGTCCCGAACGTGCAATCAGCGGCACGTTGAGTTTCCTATGTTTAAAGCCGCGGCGGCGTTCATTACGCTCTTATTCACTTACTCTCTGCTGATCGCTCCGGCAGCGGCCCAGAAGCGGGCGGAGCCCGCCGCGCTCATCCAATACGTGCGGGACGCGCGGAAGGCGGGTTTAACGGACGAGCAGATTCGGGAAAACGCCCAAAGGGCGGGATGGACGGCGGACAGCGTCACGCGCGCGCTGGCGGATTCGCGCTCCCCGGCTCCGGCCGGCGAGAAAGCCGCCCCGGAAATCGCGCCGGAGAAAGCCGCCTCGGCCGGGCCCGTGGCCACCGCGGAAACGCCCGCCACTGCCAGATTCGAATTCCCGGCCGCAGCGGCCGGGGGCACGCCCGCCGCCCGTAAGGCTGCCCCGGAACTTCCCAAACAGCGCAACGCTCCCGACGATTACGTCATCGGCGCCGGGGATGTGCTCCAGATTTCGGTGTGGCGCGAGCCGGACGCCTCGGTGCAGAGCGCCGTGGTCCGGCCCGACGGCAAGATCTCCATGCCGCTCCTCAAAGAGGTGCCGGTCCAGGGACTGACGGTCGTGCAGGCGGAACACTCCATTGCCGACCAGCTCTCCAAATTCCTCACGGCGCCCGATGTCACAATCGTGGTGCAGGGCATCAACAGCAAAAAAATCTATATCACGGGCGCGGTCAAAAAGGAGGGTCCGATCCCCTACACCTATCGCATGACCGTGCTCCAGGCCATCACAGAAGCCGGCGGACTCACCGATTACGCCAAGCGTAAAAAGATCTATGTGCTGCACGACGAAGACGGCAGGCAATTTACCTTTCCCTTCGACTACGACGCCGTCCTGAAAGGCCAGCACATGGAATCGAACCGATATCTCACACCCGGCGATACAGTCGTGGTGCCGCACTAAGGACAGGGGACATGACGCGACCATTACATCCCGGAGCGTTTCTGTGCCTGCTCGGGGCAGCAGCGGCGGCCAACGCGCAGCTTTCGACCAGCGCGTACCGTGTGCTCGGCCAGATGGATTTCCAGGGGAACGGGCTGAACCTGGTGCAAGGCGGGTCGCTGCACAATCCCGCCGGCATCGCGCTGGACGCACGCGGCGGGCAGTTGCACGTCTATATCGCGGATAACGGCAATTCCCGCGTGCTGGCGTGGGCGGATGCCGCATCCTACCAGACCGGGAATCCGCCGGACCTGGTGCTCGGGCAACCCGCGCCGAACGGCTCCAGCCCCTTTGGCATCGGGGCGAAGGGGTTCAACGGGGTGACGGCTCTGGCGGTCGATCCCGTCACGGGAAATCTGTATGCGGCAGATACCGGCAATTCCCGCGTGCTGCGCTTCCCCGCCCCGTTCAGCAATCCCGGCCGCGTGGAGCCGGATGTGGTTTACGGCCAGCCCGGGTTTACGACGTTCACGGCCGGAACGGGCGCACGCGGGCTGAATGCGCCGCGCGGCGTCGCCGTGGATGCGGGCGGCAATTTGTGGGTCGCGGATTCCGGCAACAACCGGATCCTGCGCTTTGCGGCGGCAAGCCTGAACAACACCACGCCGCCGGCCGCGGATACGGTCATCGGACAGGCCGATTTCAGCGGCAATGCCGCCAACCGCGGCGGCACTCCGGACGCCACCACGCTGAGCTCTCCGGCCGGGCTGGCCTTCGACGGGCAAGGCAACCTGTACGTGGCGGATTACGGCAACACGCGCGTGCTGCGGTACCCAGCGCCTGCCGGCGGCGCCTCCAACCTGGCGGCGAACGCGGTGTGGGGCGAGAGCAACTTTGCGGCGCACGGTGTTCCCGCGCAGGTCTCGGCGAAAACCATGGCCGGGCCGTTGAGCGTCGCGGTGGATTCGGCGGGCAATGTCTACGTGGCTGTGCCGGCCGATAACCGCGTGCTGATGTTCCCGGCCGCGGCATCTTCCGGCGGGCCGGCCACGCGGGTCTTCGGACAAACGGATTTCTCGACCGTCACGGCCAACACCGGCGCCTTCCCGCTGGCCGCGCCCGGGACGCTGGCAACTCCCACGGACCTGAAGCTGGACGCCAATGGCAACCTGTATGTGGCGGATACCGCCAACAACCGGGTGCTCCAGTTCGCGCCCGGCGCGCAGTCCGCCTCGCAGGTGTGGGGACAGAACGGATTCACACAGAACGGGCCCAACCAGGTGAAGCCGGCCAGCATCAACGAACCGTATAAGATGGCCATCGACTACTCGCAGGCGCCTTATGCCCTGTATGTTTCCGACGCGGGGAACAACCGGGTGCTGGTGTGGAAGGATTCCACCGCGTTCCTGAGCGGCGATCCGGCGGACCTCGTGATCGGCCAGCCGGACCTCTATACGCCCTGGCCCAACGTGGATACGCACTCCGGAAAGCCGACCGCGACCTCGCTCTCGGGCCCGGCGGGCATTGTGGTCAACCCTTACGACGGCACGCTGTATGTGGCGGATTCGGGCAACAACCGGGTGCTGCGGTATCCCCGGCCGGTGGCGCAGACCGGGCGGATCACGCCGGATGCCGTAATCGGCCAGCCGGACTTTACCAGCAACGCCTCCGCGGCGGTGAATGCGTCCTCGCTGAACAACCCCAGGGGATTGGGCTTCAGCGCCGACGGCCACCTGTTCGTGGCGGATTCCGGCAACAATCGCGTCCTCGAATTCCCGAACGGGGCGGGGACCGGAAGCGCCGCGATCCGGGTTTACGGGCAGCCGAATATGAACTCCGCCGCCAAACCCACTCAGGTGTTCCAGCAGCAGCTCTCCGCGCCGCAAGGGGTGTACGTGGATTCCGCGAGCAACCTGTACGTGGCGGATTCCGGCGACAACCGCGTAGTGGTGTTCGCCTACACCGCGGACGCGCCGCCCGCCGGCGCCGCGGCCGCCTATACCTTCGGCGGAGGCGTGCTCAAGACGCCGGTGGACGTAGCGCTGGACAGCTCGGGAAACATCTACGTCTCGGATTTCGGCAACAATCGCGTGCTGGAGTTTTCTTCGCCGATCTCGCTTTCCGGCCCCGCGGTGATCGGGGTCGTGGGCCAGCCGGCCGCCACGGGCACGGCGGCCAATTGGGACGGAAGCAACGGCCTGGCTTCACCGGACAGCATCGCTTCGCCGGTCGGGATCTACATCGACCGCCAGGACACGCTTTACGTGGGGGATGCCGGAAATAACCGCGTACTGCACTTCCTCAAAGCCGCTGCGGCCGTTAACGCGGCCAGTTTCCAGGCGGGCGCACCGGTAGCCCAGGGCGGGCTCGCCACCATTACGGGCTCCGCGCTGGCGGCCAGTACCGCCACTCCTTCGGGACAGGCGCTGCCTTCGTCTCTGGGGAACCGGGTCGTGCAGATCGACGACCAGCTCGCCGCCCCGCTCGGGCTGGTGAGCCCGGGCCAGGTGAACTTCCAGGTGCCGTCGACGGCGCCGCTGGGCACCGCGCGGGTGGCCGTGCGCACGGCGGATACGAATGAACTGGTGGCGGGAGGAAGCATCCTCATCGCTCCGGTTTCGCCGGGCCTGTTCACCGCCTCGAGCAGCGGCAGCGGCCAGGGGCTGATCTATAACCAGGACGGCACACTGAACGGGCCATCCAATCCGGCTCCGGCCGGCTCGACCATTCTGCTATACGGGACCGGCCAGGGACAGGTGAGTCCGGCCATTTCCGATGGCGTTCCGGCGCCGGGGCCGCCCATGTCCGCCACGGTCGCCGTTCCCACCACCGACGGTAAGGCCTGCCTGACCGTTCAGCCGTCGCTGTGTGTGGCGATCGGGAACGCTTTCGGCACGGTGAAGGCCTCCGGTCTGGCACCGGGATACGTGGGCCTCTGGCAGATCAACGTCACGATTCCACAGGGCATCGCGTCCGGCAGCGCCGTTCCGCTGCGCGTCGTGCTCGATGGCAGCCCGAGCAATGTCGTTACGGTAGCCGTGAAATAACATGTACGCTGAATACTACGGTCTTACCAAACAGCCTTTCAACCTGACGCCCGATCCCGCGTTTCTTTTTCTGACTCGGCAGCACCGGGAGGGCCTCGCCGGCCTGGCCTACGCCATCCAGGAGCGGAAAGGATTCCTCGTGCTGACCGGCATCGCGGGATCCGGCAAAACGACCCTGCTGGCATGGCTTCTGCAGAAGCTGCCTCCGGGCCGCGTGAAGGCCAGCGTGATCTTCAACCCGATGTTGACGCGGGCGGAGTTCCTGGAGCTGGTGCTGCTGCAGTTCGGCGTCACGGAGATTCCGGAGAGCAAGGCCCGGCGGCTCGAGATTCTGCGGGGGCTGCTCGAGGCCGGAACTGCCGAGGGCCGGGTATTTGTGCTGATTGTCGACGAGGCCCATAAGCTCGATGCCGAGCTGCTCGAAGAGGTGCGGCTGCTCGGCAATTTCCAGGACGGGAAAGGCGCGATGCTGCAGATTCTGCTGATCGGCCAAAGCGAGCTCGACGAAACACTGGCGCAGCCCGGCCTCTGGCAGCTCAAGCAGCGCATTGCCGTGCGGCTGGCAATCCAGCCGCTGGCGGCGGGCGAGGTGCTGCTCTACCTGCAGCACCGGTGGCAGATCGCGGGCGGAAAGCTGCCGCTGCCGATCGCGGCGGAAGCAATTACCGCGGTCGGGGAGCTTTCGCAAGGGATTCCGCGCCTCATCAATTCGCTTTGCGACAACGCCCTCATGCTGGCATTCGCCGAAGATCAGCGGGAGGTGACGCCGGCGCACGTGCGCAGCGCGGCCGCCGATCTGCGGCTCGGGCCGCCACCCAAGCCCGCGCCGGGCGGCGATCCGCCGCCGGCCGCCGGCGTTCCCCTGCCGGTCATTCCCATGTTCCGGCTGATCGGAGATTCCCGGAGACCGGAGAAGCCAGAGCCGCGCAAGCGGTCCCGCATGACGCAGTGGGCGATGAAGCTAGGGCTCGTCTGACGCATGCGCATCCTTTCGATCGTGGGCGCCCGCCCGCAGTTCGTGAAGCTGGCAGCCATCTGCGAGGCGCTCGGCCGCTGGCCGGGCGAGCCGCCGGAGCACCGCATTGTCCACACCGGCCAGCACTACGACGTCTCGATGAGCGACGTATTCTTCGCCGAGCTGCGCATCCCCGCGCCCGATTACCACCTGGAGGTCGGCTCCGGCGGGCACGGCGCACAGACGGGCGAGATGCTCAAGCGGCTCGAGCCCGTACTGCTGCGGGAGCGGCCCGGCTGGGTCGTGCTCTACGGCGATACCAATTCCACGCTCGCCGGCGCTGTGGCGGCCACCAAGCTCCACCTTCCGACCGTGCACGTGGAGGCCGGGCTGCGCAGCTTCGACCGCCGGATGCCGGAGGAGCTGAACCGCATCGCGGCCGACCATCTGAGCGATCTGCTGCTGTGCCCCTCCGAGACCGCGGTCCGCAACCTGGCAGCGGAAGGCCTGGGAGCGCGGGCGCGGCTGACCGGCGATGTGATGTACGACGCCGTCCTGCTCTACTGCGAACGGGCGCGCCAGGCGGAGGCGGAGGGGCGGCTGACACTGCCGGAGATCGCCCGCCGGCCGGGGGCATTTGCCCTTGCGACGGTGCATCGCGCCGAGAATACGGACGATCCGGCGCGCCTTCGGGCTCTGATTTGCGCGTTGGACCGGGTCGCCGCGGAGATCTGTCCTGTGCTGCTGCCGCTCCACCCGCGCACCCGTCAGGCGCTCGAGCGCGCGGGATGCGCACCGTCACGGGTCGATCTGCTGCCGCCGGCTTCGTTTTTCGAGATGCTGCTGCTCGAGAGCCGCGCCCGGTTCATCCTGACCGATTCCGGCGGCGTGCAGAAGGAAGCGTACTTCCTGCGCAGGCCCTGCGTGACCCTGCGCCCGGAGACCGAGTGGGTGGAAACGCTGGCCGGCGGCTGCAACGTGCTGGCCGGCTGCGATCCGGCGCGGATTGTCGATGCCGCGCGCCGCACCGCCGAAGCCGGCCCGTGGGACAGCCCTTACGGTAGCGGGGAGGCCGCGATCGAAGTGCTGCGGGCGCTCCATTCGCATTGCGGGGCTGCGGCGGGGAACACCGCATAGCCGAGTTACTGAATTTCGTCGCCGTCTACGGCCATGCCGGGCGCCAGGAACGTCGCTACCCGTTCGCCGTTACCGGCGAGGGTGCCGCTGTGGAAGCGCTTATACCATCTGCCAGAGGGCACATCGGGATCGGATTCCAACCAGTGTTTCAATTCGAGGAAATCCGCGCTGGAAATCCGGCCTTCGCGATAGCGCTGAATCAAGTGGTCGAGGCTTCCCTTGGGCGGCGGCAACTTGATCTTGGGCATGAACGGCAGGTTGTGAACTGGTACAGGAGCATCGAGTGTACTCACATAGGTTGCTAGTATAGCCACCCGTCAGGTCCGAGCATATTGCTTATGGAAAATCACGCGTTCCAGCAGATCCGAAATTTCGCGGAGCTCATTCGGGTCGTTCGTCTCCCTGATTCGGTTCAGAAGCCTCAGGACAGCTTCGTCGGATGTATCCATCGTGGTACCCGGCGCGGTTTTCGTTTTGGCTTTTGCCCACCGTGCCTGAACGGCCTTGCGTGCGCTCTCGCTGCGTTCTTTCGGTGTGAGTTTGGCGGCTCGTGCGGGGCCACCCTTCTGGCCGCCCTTCCGTCCTAAAGCGACGGCTGCGGGATCTTTCTTTTTTACAGCTCTGGTGGCCACTCATTCATTATACGTGACCGGTCACGAGGACGCGGCATACGTGACCGGCCTCGGCAGGCCGCGCTTCTACTTCCGCGCGGATGGCTTCATCGGTCCGCCCGGAACGGATTGCGTGCCTCGACGGCCCCATACCGCTGGCCGTCGTTCAGATCCTCGGTATACAGGATTTCCGCGCCTCCCGATTCGGCGGCAGCGAGGATGAGGCCATCCCAGAAGGAGATCCGGTAGCGGGCTTCGTTTTCGATCGCGGCCTGAATGTGAGCCGGTTGCACGATCACGAGCGGACACTGCAAGAACAGCGAAGTAGCGGCGCAAAGTTCCCGGCGCGGCATTCCGAGTTTCCTCAATCCTGCGGCGTAAAACTCCTGCACGACCTGCGTGCTGATCAGCAGGCTGCCCGCGCTCCCATGCGCATAGAAGAGTTCCTTCGCCCTGGCCCGCCTGGCGGCGTCACCACCATACATATACATCAGCACGTTGGTGTCGAAGAAGGCCTTACCAGCGTTCATAGAGCTCTTCCCGGCGGATTGAGCCGGGATCGGTGGTAAAGTACGGTCCGCGCTCCGCGATTTCCAACAGTCTCCTGACCGCGGCGCGAACGCGCGCCTCCTCGCTCACTCTTTCTTCGAGCAACTCCCGCACGATCGCGTTGATACTCGTATCATGCTGAGCGGCATAGATTTTCGCTTGCTTTACCAGCTCAGCGGGGAGGCTCAGGGTAATGTTACGTGTTGCCACAGCTTCAGTGTAACACTGGTTTATGTGTTCCGATTTACCGCACGCTGCGGACGCCTTCCGCAGCCGCGCCGGCGGGCGGCTTCCAGAAGCTGGCGCTGGGGCGGAAGGCGATGGAGACGGCGCACAACGCTGCCGCCATCATGCTGACGAACGTCCGCGCCATCGAGGCCCAGCGCTTGCCGGGGGCGCTCTCGGGGATCCAGCGGTCGGCCGCGGCGATCGCGCAAAAAACGGCCTGCGCGGCCAGCGAAATGGCGGCGAACGGATGGGAGAGCTCGAAACTCGCGGCGGCGATTACGGCGAACGCGAACGGCAGCAGCAGGCGCGCCAGCTTATGGGACACGAAGTGAATCCACATGCGGTTGCGCCACGGCAACAGCAGCTCGGGGAACATCGCGATGACCTGATAGACGCCGGCGAGCGTGCGAACCTTCCGCCGGAACTCGTCTTCGAGCCCCGTCGGCTTGTCGTAGGCGCGCGCGGATTCCTCCATGACGACGCGGTAACCGCGGAAAAACGCCATGAGGGGCAGGCACATATCATCGAGCAGCGTGCCGGCGGGCAGAGGAGATGCCAGCTCACGGCGCATGGCGTAAATGCAGCCGGTGGCGCCGAGAATGGAATCGATGCGGCTGAGCCGCTTGCGAATCTCCTTCTCATAGCGCCAGTACAGCCCGGTGTTTACCTCTTCGGCGGTGCCGCCGCCGAGCGTGATGCACAGCTCGCCGCTGACCACCCCGACGGCGGGATCGGCGAAGCAGGCCACCAGGCGGCGCAGGCAATCCTCTTCGAGCGGCTGGCGGACATCGGTAAAGAAGAGGATTTCGCCCCGCGCCCGCGCCATGCCGGCGTTCAACGCCAGCGCTTTGCCGCCGCGCGGCACGCGCAGCAATTCGACGCCCGAGCCGGCGAACTCGCGCACGATATCGGCGGTCGCATCGTCCGATCCATCGGAGATCACGATTACCTGCAGCAGATCGCGGGGATAATCGAGCGCCAGGATGGATTCCAGCTTCCCGCGGATCCAGCGCTCGCCGTTATGCACCGCCATCAGCAAAGTAACGGAACGCGGCTCGAAATGCCGCGTGACGGGACGCGTCTCGCGCCGCGCCATCCACAAGAGCAGCAGCGGATACCCGAACAGGACGTAGAAGACGAAGGCCCATGCCCCCGCGAATAAGAACCAGGCGAGCAAACGGAATTATTGTAACTTGCAGCACGTCCGGCAGCCGGTATTGAAGGTTCTAGTACAACTCCGCGCCGCCGCCTAATCGCGCTCCAGGGCGGCGGCCATCTCCTCGATCGTGACGGTGGCGGTCCCGAGCTTGCCGACCGCGATTCCGCTGGCGCAATTGGCGAGCGCGGCGGCCTCGCGCGGCGCGGCTCCGGCGCTGAGCGCCATGGTCAGAACCGCGATGGCCGTGTCGCCGGCGCCGGAGACGTCGAACACTTCCCGGGTGCGCGCCGGAATATGGAACGGCGGGCGGCCGGCTTCGAGCAGCAGCATGCCGTCCTCGCCGAGCGTAACCAGCAGGAATCCGCACATCCACCGGTCGAGCAGCTGGCGGCCGGCTTCGAGCAGCGGCCCGTCCGACTCCGGTGGCGACACGGGGTCCGTGGCCGTCATCCCGGCCGCCAGAAACGCTTCCGCGCGATTGGGCTTGATGGCCGTGGCTCCGGGCCAGGAGAGCGACGTGTGCGGGTGCGGATCGACGGTCAGGATGACCCGGCGCTCGCGGGCGAGGCGGCAGATTTCGTCCGCGAGCCGCTGATTCAGAAATCCCTTGCCGTAATCGGCGACCACAATGGCATCGACTTCGGCGGCCGCTCGGGCGATTTCCGTGGCGGTCTCCTCGACCTGCGCGGGAGCGAGCGGCGCATTGCGTTCGCGGTCCACGCGCACCACCTGCTGGTTGCGGGCGATCACGCGGGTCTTGACGGTGGTGGGGATAGAGGCGTCCCGCAGCACCCCGGACGTATCGATGCCGCTCGCCGCCAGCAGCTCCAATAACTGGCAGCCGTAGCGGTCCGCGCCGACCCGCCCCACGATGCGCGTATGCGGCGTGTACTCGCGCAGGTTGCGCGCCACATTGGCGGCGCCTCCGGGGTAATACGATTCGCGGGTGATGTTGACCACCGGAACTGGCGCTTCGGGCGAGATGCGGGACACTTTGCCCCACAGAAACTCGTCCAGCATGAGATCGCCGAGCACCAGGATCCGCCTGGCGGAGAAGCCGGCGAGAATCCGCCGCAGGCTCTCATCGGATAACTGCATCGTAAGAGAGCAGTGTAGCAATACCCGATTCCGCGTCCCCGCACAGTTTTTCTGCGCGCGCCGGTACGTTGCCGGCGGCCTGCGCGTCCGCGCACACGAATACAACACGAATAGAAGGGGATTTGCCGGTCCCGTGATACCCTACTCCGGCACATGCACAAGCCCACCTGCGCCGGGATAACGCTCGGCGCCGCGCTCCTGCTTCTCGCGTTCCGCCCTCCTGCCCTTCGAGCGGCCGTGATTCCGGCGCCGACCTCGGCGGCTTTCCAGTCCGCCCTCAACCAGGCCCAGGCCGGCGACGTGATCGTGCTGACGGCCGGCGCAACGTACACCGGCAATTTCGTGCTGCCGAACCGCGGCACGCTCGCGGGGTACATCACCATTACGAGCTCCGCCGCCGCGGCGCTGCCCGCCGGGCGCGTGCACCCCACGGACAGCGCCAGCATGCCGGCCATCGTGACGCCGAACACGTCGCCCGCAATCGCCGCGGCGGACGGCGCCAATCACTTTCAGCTCGTGGGACTCGAGATACGGCCCGCCAGCGGCATCTATGTTTTCGATCTGGTGCAGTTCGGCAATGCCGCCGGGGCTACGGCGGACGTGCTGCCCTCCAACCTGACCATCGACCGCTGTTACCTGCACGGCGATCCGGCCGTCGGCGGGAAGCGCGGCATTGCGCTCAATGCGAAGGCGATCACGGTGCAGAATTCCTACATCTCGGGTTTCGCGAGCACCGGGCAGGATGCGCAGGCGCTCTGCGGGTGGAACGGGCCGGGGCCGTTCACGATCCTCAATAACTATCTGGAAGCGAGCGGGGAGAACCTCATGTTCGGCGGAGCGGCGCCTTCCATTCCGGGGCTGGTGCCCTCGGATATCACGGTGCAGGGCAACTATTTCTCGAAACCGCTGAGCTGGAATCCCGCCAACCCCTCGTACGGCGGCACGCCCTGGATCGTCAAAGACCTGCTGGAGCTGAAGAGCGCGCAGCGGGTTAGCATCGTCCAGAACGTGTTCGAGAACTGCTGGCCTTCGGCGCAGAGCGGCTTTGCCATCGTCATGACGGTGCGGACCAGCAGCAACGTGAATCCGCCGGAGGTGATCGACAACGTCCTGTTTCAGGACAACCTCATCCGCAACGCGACGTCCGGCTTCAATTTCAGCGGCACCGACGATAACGGTCTGGGATCGAGCGTGAATGTCTCGATTGTGGACAACGTGCTGCTCGGGGTCACGGACCGGGTGTTCCAGATTCTGAACCGGATGCAAAACCTCTCGATCCGCCACAACACGGCGCCGCCGGGAGTGTACGCCTTCATCATGGCCGACGGCGCGCCGAGCCCGGGGCTCACGTTCAACGACAACATGCTGTTCCGCGGCACCTACGGCCTCGACGGCTCGGGTTACGGCGAAGGGATAGCGGCGTTGAACCATTACTTCCCCGGCTACACTTTCCTCAACAATACGATCATCGGCGGCGACCCTACGGTTTACCCGCCCAACAATTTCTTCCCCATCAGTTATTCCCGCGTAGGATTTGTGGATTACCTGGATGGGAACTACGCGCTCGGTCCGGGCAGCCCGTACCTCAACGCGGCGACGGACGGCACGGCGGTGGGCGCGCACGTCGCGAACGTGATGGCGTACGCCGCTACGGCCATCCAGGGCGGCGCTCCGGGCCCTCCGCCTCCGCCGGCTGCCCTGACGCTGACGTGCAACACCACGGCCGGACCCGCGCAGACCGGCATTGCCTATTCGGCCACCTGCACGGCGGCCGGTGGCCGGAGCCCTTACATCCTATCCGTTTCCGGCTCGCTGCCCGCGGGTCTATCGGCGGTGCCGGCGCAGACCGCCATCACGATTGCGGGAACGCCCACGGCGGCGGGCCCCTACAGCTACGCGGCGATCGCCACGGACAGCAGCTCGCCGGCGCAGACCGCATCGGCGGCGTTCAGCGGAACGGTGGCAGCGCCGCCTCCGCCGCTCTCGCCCGCGGCATCTTCGCCGGCCGGATGGTGGACATTCGACACGGCCAGCATCGCCCGCAGCACTGCCGCCGATTCCTCCGGCAACGGCTTCGCCGGAACGATCTACAACGCCATCGCGGCGCCGGGCAAGATCAATCAGGCGCTCAGCTTCGGTGGGACGGGGTATGTCGCTGTGCCCAACGCGCCGCTGCTCGATCTGGGGCACAACCTGACGCTGGCGGCGTGGATCCGCACCTCGCCGCAGGCCTGGCCGCAGACTTTTCTGAGCATGTGCGACTTTACGGGAGAAGGGACCGGTTACCTGTTCCAGGTGCTGCCTTCCGGCGCGCTGAACGTGAATATCGGCGGGGCCAACATCGGCGGCTACTGGGTCAACCTCAGCGATTCCACAAACGTGGCGGACGGGAGCTGGCATTACGTGACCGCGGCGATCACGCTCGGCCAGGATGTGCGGTTCTATGTGGACGGGCAGCTCAGCAGCATCCAGACGGCGAGGGTGCGGGCAGCGTACAGCGCGGCCCCGCTATATCTCGGCACGAACCCGGGATCGCAGTCCGGAGGGCCGTTCATTGGCGTGCTGGACGAGGTGCGGATTTACAGCACAGCACTACAGTCGGGAGATATCGCGGCGCTGGCAGGGCTGCGCTAGGGGATCCCGAGTAATATGCCATAATTATGGCATATGAGGACCACGATCGAACTTCCCGATGAGCTCCTCTCGGCAGCGAAGAGCCGGGCGGCGCAGGACGGGGTTTCCCTCCGGGAGTTCTTCATCGCGGCGGTTCGGCAGAGCCTGACGCCGGCAAGGAAAGTCCGCCGCCCGCCGCCGCGGGTGGGCTCCGCAGACGGGCCGCCGATTCCGGATCTGACGCGGGAACAGGTCGATGAAGCCCTGTTTGGTTGATGTGAACGTCTGGCTGGCGCTTCTTGTGCCGCGCCATGTGCATCACGAGGCAGCAGACCGCTGGTTCGCTTCACTCGCCCCTGCCGAGGGCGGCATCTGCCGGATCGTACAACTGGCGCTCATCCGCCTGCTGGGAAATCCGGCAGTCATGGGCGGCGATGCGGTATCGGCTGCGCACGCCTGGCGGATCGCCGGCGAGCTGATGGAAGATGAGCGGGTTGCGTTTCTCCACGAACCTTCCGAATTAGAAGCCATTTTGCCCGGCTTATTTCAATACCCGGGACCTACCGCCAAACTGGTGGGCGATGCGTATCTGGCCGCCTTCGCCATTGCGGCGGGCCGCAAGATGGTGACCAGCGATCGCGGCTTCCGCCAGTTTCGCCGCCTTGAGGTCGAAATCCTCGCCTGAAGCTCAGGAGCCGACCCTTTGGGGGACCGACTGCCGCCGCTCGGGCTCCACGCCGGCATCGGCGGATTGGCTGCGGGCGACCACGATCAGCGACAAACCCTGCCACGGGAGCAGGGCGTCGATCCGGCGCCACAGCCACACCGTCTTATCGAAAATTTTCAGCACCACTTTGCTGATATTGCCGGCGCGCACGAGCCGGCTGAAGGCCCACCACGGGAGCATGCCGGCCTTATTGAACTGGTACACCGTTTCCACCGCGAAGCCTTCGGCGGCCAGCAGGCTCCGGAGATCGGCGGCGCGGTAGCGGTGCTTGTGGCCGAGGCGGCGATCGACGCTGCCGAATAGCGCCGGAGCCTGCGGCGCGAGCACGATCAGCGATCCGCCGGGTTTCAGCACGGCCCGCGCAGCCTCCAGAACCGGCCGCGGGTCGTCGAGGTACTCCAGCACGTTGACGCACAGCGCCGTATCGAAGCAGCGCTCCATGGCCGCGATGCCTTCCGGCCGCTCCGGATCGAGCCGCTGCACCACCACATTCGGCGTGCGCAGGAAGCGGTTGCGCAGCGCGTGCAGGTGCAGGGGATCCTTTTCCGCCGCGACGTACAGCAGCCGCCGCGACATCAGCCGCGCCGAGAGATTGCCGATGCCGGCGCCGATTTCGAGCACCGTATCGCCGACGTGCGGGCGCAGCCGGCGGGCCAGCCAGCTCAGGTACTGCGGCGTGCCCGTCAGGTTATTCAGCACGCCGCGCCCATACGGCGCCGCGTATAAGTCATCGATCAGCCAATAGCGCACGATGACGCCGAGCGCCTTCACGCCGTCCTTCCAGCCGATCTTCTTGCCTTCCTCGTAAGTGCGGCCGTGATAACTGATCGGCACTTCGTAAATGCGAAACTTCCGCTTGGCGCTCTTCATGGTAATTTCCGGCTCGAAGCCGAACCGGTTGGAGCGGATCGGGACGGATTTCAGCAGGTCCGTGCGGAAGACCTTATAGCAGGTTTCCATGTCCGTGAGGTTGAGATTGCAGAACATGTTGGAAACCAGCGTGAGGCCCTTGTTCATCATGGAGTGCCAGAACGGCAGCACGCGCGTCTGCTCGCCCGCCAGATAACGCGAGCCGAAGACGGCATCGGCGTGTCCGTCGAGAAGGGGCTTCAGGAGGCGCGGATACTCCGCGGGGTCGTACTCCAGGTCGGCGTCCTGGATGAGCGAGAAATCACCTTCGGCCTTGCCGATGGCCGTGCGCACGGCGGCGCCTTTGCCGGCGTTTTTTTCGTGCCGGAAGAGGCGGATTTCAGGATAGGATTGCGCGAGCCGCTTGAGAATTTCGAAGGTGCCGTCGGTCGAGCAGTCATCGACCACCACCAGCTCCCGCTCCATGTTCTCCGGCAGCGGGGCGGCCATGACCAGGGTGATGGAGCGCTCGACCACCGTGCGTTCGTTGTATACCGGGATCAGGATCGAGAGCTTCATCTATTCAGAGGTAGTGTACCAGCACCACCGCACCGGTAGTACCCGCCGAAACCGCTTGCGCACGATTGGTTGCTATCATGACTCGTAGTTTTCCTATGTCATCCGCTCTGGCCACGCCAAAGGCGCCGTTTGCGTATAGGCACGCGGCGATCCTCGGCGCACTCATTCTGCTCTGTTATGCCCCGCTGATCGCTTCCATGGCAAAGATCTGGTGGAACGATAGCGACATGGGACACGGCTTCTTCGTGCCCCTGATCGCGGGCTACATCGTCTGGCAGAAGAGGGAAGAGCTCGAGGCTACGCCCGCCCGGCCGGACTGGCGCGGGCTGCTGCTCGTGGTGTGGGGCGCGGCGCAGTGCCTGGTGGCGACGCTCGGCGTGGAACTGTTCCTGGCCCGCTCCGCGATGCTCCTGACGCTGGCGGGCGCCATCTGGACCGTCGCCGGAACGGCCTGGCTGAAGAAGCTGAGGTTTCCGCTGCTGCTCCTTTGCTTCATGGTCCCCATCCCCGGCGTCATCTTCAACAGCTTTACGTTCCGCCTGCAGTTATTGGCGACGCGGCTCGCCGAAGGCGCCCTGAGCGTTCTCAACGTGCCGGTGCTCCGCGAAGGCAACATTCTGGAGCTGCCGACCGGAAAGCTGGAAGTGGTTGAGGCCTGCAGCGGCATCCGCTCCCTCATGTCGCTGACATTTCTTTCGCTCGTCTATGGCTACTTTTTCGAAAAGCGCCGCTGGGTGCGCGTGGCGCTGTTTGCCATGACCGTGCCGATCGCGATTTTCGCCAATGGCGGGCGCGTCACGCTGACCGGCATCCTTTCGATGCTCAACCCGAAGCTGGCGGAAGGCTTTTTCCATGAGTCCACCGGCTGGGTGATTTTCATGCTGGCGCTCGGCATGCTGGTGGTGTTTCACCGCGTGCTGGCGCGGACGGCCGGAGCGGCGCGGGTACAGGTGTAGCCATGCAGATCATGAAAACGCTCCCCGCCCGCATTCTTGCCGCCGTCCTGCTGCTGCAGGCGCTGGCGTATTATGCGGTGGCCTCGCGCAGCGAGCGGATTCCGGCGGCCTCTCCGCTGGCCGATTTTCCCCGCAGCATCGCCGGCTGGACGGTAGAACGCGAATTTCCGCTCGAAAAAGAAGTGCAGGACGTCTTGCGCGCCGACGACACCCTGAACCGCTTTTACGTGAACCCGAGCCGCAACGCCGCTGCCGATCTCTTCATCGCATTTTTCAAGACGCAGCGCTACGGGCAGACCCCGCATTCTCCGAAAAACTGCCTCCCCGGCGCGGGCTGGCAGCCCGTCGAAGACCGCGTGATCGCGCTCGACGTGCCGGGGCGGGCGGAGCCGCTGCAGATCAACCAATACATCATCACCCACGGCGATCAGCAGAGCGTGGTGCTCTATTGGTACCAGAGCCATGGCCGGGTGATCGCCCGCGAGATGGAAGCCAAATTCTGGCTGGTCGCCGATGCCGTCCGGTATCACCGCAGCGATACGGCGCTGGTCCGCGTGATCGTGCCCGTGGTCAATGAGAACCGCGGCGCGGCCCGGCAGTCCGCGATGGAATTCGCCCGGACGGTTTTCCCGGCGATTGTGCAGCAGTTGCCGCAGTAAGCCGAAAGTGGCTGCGCGTATGCACCATCAGCACGGCGGTTACACTGATGCTTTGCCCTCGATCCTGTTCATCGTCGGCACGCGGCCCGAGGCGATCAAGCTTTGTCCGGTTATCCGCGCCATGCCGGCTTCCTCGGACCTACACCCGCTGGTCTGCGCCACCGCCCAGCACCGCGAGATGCTCGACCAGGTGTTCGACTGCTTCGGCGTGCGTCCGGACTACGATCTCGACCTGATGACTCCGGGGCAGAGCCTCTCGCAGACCACCGCGCGGGTGCTCGAGGCGCTCGACCCGCTGCTGGCCGAAATCCGCCCCGCAATGGCCGTCGTGCAGGGCGATACCACCACCACCCTGGCCGGCTCGCTGGCCGCTTTTTACCGTGGCGTTCCGGTGGCGCATGTGGAGGCCGGCCTGCGGACCGGCAACCTGGCTGAGCCGTTTCCCGAAGAGCTCAACCGCGTGGTGGCCGGGCGGCTGGCCGCGCTGCACTTCGCGCCCACCGAACGCGCCCGGCAGAATCTGCTCGCGGAAGGCACGCCGGCGGACCGCATCCTCGTCACCGGAAATTCCGGAATCGACGCGGTCCTCGAAGTCGCGGGCGCGCTGGCCCGCGGCGCCATCGCGGCCGGCCATTGGCCCTGGCTCGACGCGGCGCGCAAACTGATCCTCGTGACGGCGCACCGCCGCGAAAGCTTCGGCGCGGGAATCGAGCGCATCTGCGAAGCCCTCCGCGCGCTCGCCCGCCGCCCGGACGTGCAGATCGTCTACCCGGTCCACCGCAATCCCAACGTGCTTGGGCCGGTCTCGCGCCTCCTGGCCGGATGCCCCAACATCGTTCTGCTGGAGCCGCTCGATTACCGCTGCTTCGTCGACCTGATGCGCCGCGCCCACCTTCTCCTCACCGATTCCGGAGGCATCCAGGAGGAAGCGCCGTCGCTGGGCAAGCCCGTGCTGGTGCTGCGCGACCGCACCGAGCGCCCGGAAGCCGTGGAAGCCGGAACCGTGAAGCTGGCCGGAACCGATCCCGGCCGCATCGTCGCGGAGGCTGCACGCCTCATCGAGGACGAAGCCGAATACACCCGCATGGCGCAGGTCCATAACCCGTACGGCGATGGCCGCGCGGCCGGCCGCATCGTGGAGGCGATCCGGGCGTATCTCCCATGAACCCGACCGATGCCGTGCCCGCTGTTATCCCGGAGCCGCCGCCGGGGCGCGCCCGTCGCGCGTTGTGGTGGCTGATTGCGCTCGCGCTGGCGGGCGCGCTGCTGTATCTCTCGCTGCGCGGTGTGGAATGGAAACGGGTATGGGCCGCCATCGCCGGCGCCCGGTGGGGCTGGCTCGCCGCTGCTGCCGCAACCTCCTGCGCGTCGCTGTTCCTGCGCGGGCTCCGCTGGCGCATCCTGCTGAACGCCCGGGCGTCGCTCGATGTCTGGACCGTGTTTCACGCCAACATGGCCGGCTATCTGGGGAATAACTTTCTGCCCGCCCGCGGCGGCGAGCTGGTCCGCACGTTCCTGATCAGCGTCCGCTCGCCCCTGAGCAAGACGTACGTGCTCACCACCGCCCTCGGCGAGCGCCTCATGGACGCCATCGCGCTGGTGCTGTGGAGCTCCGTGATCCTGCTCGAATTGGACGCGAAGCCGCGCTGGATGGAGGATGTTTCCCGCACGACCGCCGCCATCGCCGCCGCCGGGGCGCTGGCCATCGCGGTTCTGCCCCATACCGGCAACCTGCTCGAAACCGTGCTGCGGCGCATTCCCCTGCCCGCCGGTCTGCGCGCCCGGCTGCTCGATCTTGCGGAGCAGATCCTGCTGGGCCTCCGCGCGCTTCATAGCTGGCGGCGGTTTCTCGGGTTCGGCGGCGCGACCGTCGCAATCTGGCTGCTGGATGCGTTGGGTGTGGTGCTGGGCGTCCGCGCCTTCCACTTCGAGGTATCGCTTTCGGTGGCGCTCCTGCTGCTGACCGGGCTCGGGCTCGGCAGCGCCCTGCCCTCCACGCCGGGATATGTCGGAATCTACCAGTTTGTCGCCGTCACCGTCCTCACGCCGTTCGGCATCGGCCGCGATTCCGCGCTGGCGTATATGCTGGTCGCGCAGGCGATGGGCTACGTAGTCGTGCTGCTGCTTGCGCTGCCCGGCGTGGTGCGAATGCAGCGGCAGGGCTTTTCGTTCCGGCGGGTGGATGCGGCGGGCCTGAATTAGCGGACGCTTGATCAACGGGAAGCCGGTGATCGTCGATCACGCATCACGCCTTTTCCTCCTTGCGCCATGCACGACCGTTACGATCTCGATAATTTCCGTGATGCGGTAGATGAGGACGTACTTTCCCACGACGAGCTCCCGCAGCCAACCGGCACGCGCCTCGCGGCCAAGATACGGGTGCCGCATCACCGCGGACGCGGGTGCTTCCGCGCTTTCCCTCGGGCGAGGTCACGGAGCCATGGCGCGACGCGCTCGTGCGACACCCAGCGCCCTGCATCGAGGTCCGCCAGCCCCTCACGGATATTTTCGAGGATCTCCTCCTCATCCTCGATATATGATTCGAGTGCCCGCACTGCCACATAGCTGCGCGACCGTTCCGCTGCTTTAGCCACCCGGTCAATCCGCTTGGCAAGCGCAGCCGGTACCCGAACGCCCAGTCTGGTTGTATCAGCCACTGTCATCCTCTGTCTGACAGCAGTCTACCGCTGGCCTCGGATCTCAGCCAATATCGCGACCAGGTTCCCCCGCCCGCAGCAACCCGCCCGCTTCCAACTCCCGCCGCGCCGCCGCCGCGGCCTCCTGGGGCGAATCGCCGAGCGCCGCGGCGTCGAGATAAACGAAGCGGTCCGCCCCCAGCCGGTCCGCGAAGTGTTCCCGCTCGCCCGAATCGAGCGCCGGACCCGCGCAGATCGCGATCAGCCCGGCGGCGTTCAGGATGCGTGCGAGATCGGGCATGGCCTGGCGGTTGCCCTCTTCGGCCAGAACGTAGACCTGGCAGCCGCGGTGGAACAGGTCCGCTTCGAGCAGGTATGCGGCCTCGCGCCCGCCCGCCAGCCACACGGTGGCCGCGCGGTGGCCGGCGCGGCGCTCGCGGTCTTCGACCGTGATGCGGCCGGCGCCGTATGCCACGCCTTCGAGCGGCTCTTCCGCTCTCTCGCGCGCCGGGCGGCCGGTGATCATGCCCGCGCCCACCGTTTCATTGCTCACCGGATCGATCAGGATGAAGCTGCCGGTGGCGTGGTTGCGGCGGTACGGGTCGAAATACAGCGGCCGGCTGGTCTCCAGCACCACCGCGCCGATTTCGTTCATCCGCAGCTCGCCGGCCGCGGTCTTTTCCAGCGTATCGGTGTCGATCCGGTAGCGGATCGCGGTTACGCGGGCCGGCACCTGCCGCGTCGTGTGCTTCACGATGTAGCCGCGGCCCACGGTCAACGGAGCGGGGCTCATCCAGACCACGCGCGCGTCGATGTTCCGCTCGACATGCGGCGCGTGCTGCGGATGCACCAGCATGTCGCCGCGGCTGAGATCGATTTCGTCCTCCAGCCGCAGCGTGATCGACATCGGCGGAAAGGCCATGGGCAGCTCGCCCTCGCGCGTAACGATGGAATGGATGCGGGTGACCGCGCCCGAAGGCAGCGCCATTACGGGATCCCCGCGGCGCACGATGCCGGAGGCCACCTGCCCGGCGTAGCCGCGAAAATCGCCGGCCGCGCGGATCACGTACTGCACCGGAAAGCGCATCTCGGTGAGGTTGCGGTCGCTGGCGATGTGCACCGTTTCGAGATGGTGCAGCAGGCTGGGCCCCTCGTACCACGGCATGCGGGCGCTCTTTTCGACGACGTTATCGCCGATCCACGCGCTGATCGGGATGAATTGCACGTCGCTCACCTGCAGGCCGGCCGCGAATTCGGTGAATTCGGCGCGGATTCGCTCGAAAACGGCCTCGTCGTAATCGACGAGGTCCATCTTGTTCACCGCCACAACGATATGGGGAATGCCCAGCAGCGATGCAATGAAGGCGTGGCGCCGCGTCTGCGCCAGGACTCCTTTCCGGGCATCCACCAGGATGACCGCGAGGTTCACGGTGGAGGCGCCGGTGGCCATGTTGCGCGTGTACTGCTCGTGGCCGGGCGTATCCGCGATGATGAACTTGCGCCGCGGCGTGGAGAAGTAGCGGTACGCCACATCGATGGTGATTCCCTGCTCGCGCTCGGCGCGCAGGCCGTCGGTGAGGAGCGCGAAATCCATGCCGCTCGCCGGGCGCGCCGCGGCGGCTTTGCGCGCGGAGGCAATCTGGTCTTCGTAGACGCCTTTGGAATCCACCAGCAGCCGGCCGATCAGCGTGGATTTGCCATCGTCCACGCTGCCTGCCGTCGAAAACCGCAGCAGCCCGATCTCTTCGCTCTGCCGCAGAAACGCTTCGATATCGAGCGCCGGTCCGCGCTGCTCCCACCCCGCCCGCACCGCGCCTGTCGCGCCCTCGCCTGCCCCGCCCTGCCCCGGCATCAGAAATACCCCTCCCGTTTTTTCAGCTCCATCGATCCGTCCTGATCGTGGTCGATCACGCGGTTTTCGCGCTCCGACCGCCGCGCCAGCATCATCTCCTCGACAATCTCCGGCACCGTCGCCGCCGTGGAGCGGATGGCGCCGGTGCACGGGCTGCAGCCGAGCGACCGCATGCGGCACATCACGGGCTCCGGCCGCTCGCCCGGCAGCAGCGGAATATCCTGCTCGACCGGAATCAGCATGTCGCCCCGCACCACCATCTCGCGCATTTTGGCGAAATAGAGCGGCACCACCGGGATATTCTCCAGGTGGATGTACTGCCAGACGTCCAGCTCCGTCCAGTTGGAGAGCGGAAACACGCGGATGCTTTCCCCCTTGTTGATGCGGCCGTTGTAGAGGTTCCACAGCTCGGGGCGCTGGTTCTTCGGGTCCCACTGCCCGAAGGCGTCGCGGAACGAATAGACCCGCTCCTTGGCGCGGGATTTTTCCTCGTCGCGGCGGGCGCCGCCAAAGGCCGCGTCGAAGCCGCCCTCGCTCAGGGCATCGAGCAGCGCGCGCGTCTTCAACAGGCCGCAGCACTTCTGCGTGTCCATGCGGAACGGGCTCGCGCCGTCCGCGATCGCCTGCCGGTTGGTGTGGACGATCAGCCGCGCCCCGATCTCCGCGCAGAAGCGGTCGCGAAACTCGATCATCTCGCGGAACTTGTACGTGGTGTCGATGTGCAGCAGCGGAAACGGCAGCGGCGCGGGATGGAAGGCCTTCTGCGCCAGCCGCACCATCACCGAGGAATCCTTGCCGATCGAATACA
>Ga0209581_1001925_pt1 | contig 21968 bp, 21 predicted proteins | sample Coa_R2_FD_187160 | JGI IMG/M metagenome (GOLD analysis project Ga0209581, IMG submission 187160) | Surface soil microbial communities from Centralia Pennsylvania, which are recovering from an underground coalmine fire - Coalmine... | ecosystem: Environmental > Terrestrial > Soil > Unclassified ...
GATGTAGTCGCGCCTTGTCACTGTTTTGATCGCGGTACCCTGAGCGGGACCACCGGTGGAGAGGATGTTATGTCCAAAATTTTGATTGTGGAAGATGACGCCGGATTCGCTTCCGGACTTGCCGAGGCAGTGCGCGATTTTGCTCATGAGCCGTTTATCGCCTCCTCCGGAGAGGAAGCGCTGGCACGTTTCGATGAGATTGATCCGGCGCTGGTGTTTCTCGATCTGCGCCTGGGCGGGATGCAGGGCTTGGATGTGTTGCGTGAGTTGAAAGCTCGGCCCGATCGCGCGGCCAAACCCGTCGTGATTTTGACCGCGTTCGCCGACGCCGCCAACACCATCGAGGCCATGAAACTCGGCGCGTTCGATCATCTCACGAAGCCCATTGGCCGCGATGACGTGCGCGCCGTGCTGGCGCGAGCTCTGGCAGGGCCGCGCGCCGTATCGCAGGAAGCCGGTGTGGATGACGCCGGAGAATTTATCGGGTCAAGCGATGCGATGCGCGAAGTGCAAAAACGCATCGGCCTGGCCGCGTCCGGTGACGCGACGGTGTTGATTCTTGGCGAGACCGGCACAGGCAAGGAGCTTGTCGCGCGCGCGATCCATCGACACAGCGACCGCGCGCAAGGGCCTTTTGTGGCAGTGAATTGCGCCGCCATTCCGGCCGACCTGATGGAGAGCGAGCTCTTCGGCCACGTGCGAGGCGCGTTTACCGGGGCGGTGCAGGCGCGTGCGGGATACTTTCGGCAGGCCGACGGCGGCACACTGTTTCTCGATGAGATTGGCGATATGACTACAGCGATGCAGGCGAAAATGCTGCGCGCATTGCAGGACCGGAAGATTACGCCCGTGGGCGGCAGCGCGGCGCACAGCGTTAACGTGCGCGTCATTGCCGCTACCAATCGCGACCTGACTGAGCTCGTGCGCCAGGAAAAGTTTCGAGAGGACCTTTTTTACCGGCTGAACGTCTTGCGCATCGAGCTGCCGCCGCTGCGAGAACGCGGCCCGGACATTTTGCTTTTGGCGGAGCATTTTTTGCGAAAAGCCGCTCCGCAGGCGCCGAAGAAGTTGAGCGCGTCCGCTGTGCAAGGCATGCTGAAATACGCGTGGCCGGGTAACGTGCGCGAGTTGGAAAACCTGATGCGCAGCCTGAGCCTCACTGTGCGCGGTCCCGTGATCGAGCGCGACGATCTGCATTTTGAACCTGCGACAACGACTGCCAACTCGATCGATGATTTGCTGCAACTGGATCTGCCAGCCGCCACCGCACGCCTCGAAAAGATGCTTTTGCAAAAAGCTCTGCGCCAGAGCGGCGGCAACCGCGCCGAGGCTGCGCGACGGCTGGGTATCCGACGGCAGTTGCTTTATTCGAAACTGAAGGAATACGGCATCGGTTAACGCGCCGGGAATCTCGCCAGTGTCCCGTGCGATTTGAAGAAAGGGCCTGCCGCAGCATGCGCAGGGTTGTCCGCGATAGGGACACGAATCGTCCCGCGGATGGACATTGCTGGAATCTTCGGACTTTGGCGATGCTGATTTCGAGCGGTTTGCGCCTGGGCAACGGCCGGCATACAACTTGATTGAGGGATGCAGCATGAAAACAAAACTGATTTGCATTTTGACTGCCAGCATCCTTGGGGCGGCAAGTTCCCCTGGACAACCGGGAGCACCCGTTCCCGCGGCACAAATCACGGGCGTCGTCGCCCAGTATCTGATGAACCCCAATGGCCAGCTCGACGGTCTGCTTCTGAGCGACAACACCGAGGTAAAGTTCCCGCCGCACATGAGCGCCGATCTCGCTCGTGCCGTTCGACCCAACGATCGGGTCACGGCCATTGGCGAACGCGAAGGCCCGCAGACGTTTCACGCTTTCACGATCGTCAATGCCAATGGCCAAACCCTCAACGAAGCGCGGCCGAGCCACGCGCCGCCTCTGCCCGGCGCGCGCGGCGCAAACCTTCAGCCAATGAGCGTCAGCGGCAGGATCAAGGCGCTATTGCACGCGCCGCACGGCGAAGTGGACGGCGCCGTGCTCGATAACGGCGCGATCCTGCGCATCGCCCCGGATGCGGGCGCGCAGGTCAGCGCCCTGTTGCAGCCCGGCGCAGCGATTTCCGCGAGAGGTTATGGAACGGAGAACGAATTCGGCCGCGCGCTGCAGGCGACCGAAATTGGCGCCGCGGGTGCCGCGCCGATTTCCAGCGCGACGCCGGCGCCCCGACCGTGATGAGGACGAAAATGGTCACTGCGATTTTGCTGATTATCTCGAACATTTTCATGACCCTCGCCTGGTACGGTCACTTGAAGGTGAAGCAGGCGCCGCTCTGGCTCGCTGTGGTGGCGAGCTGGGGTCTGGCGTTCTTCGAATATCTTTTTCAAGTGCCCGCAAACCGCATCGGCTCGTCGCGTTTCTCGCTCGTGCAACTGAAGGTGATGCAGGAGTGCATTACCATCGTGGTGTTCACCGCCATCGCCTGGGCGTTGTTCCGGCAAATGCCGCGCTGGAACAACGTGGTGTCGTTCCTGCTCATCATCGCGGCGGTCTATTTCACCTTCAATTTCGACGGGTGAAAAAGGTCGGCGCCGAAGATTGAATCCGGCGGGTGGCATGCAGTTTTTGGCAACGTGATTTCGCGGCGCTTGCTGTTTAGCCTTTCACGTTCCCAATGGGCGTGAAACGCGCCACCGGCCTGCTGATGCCCGCAAGCTCCGTGGCCGCGATGACTTCATCGATGTTTTTGTAAGCGGGTCCGGCTTCTTCAGCCAAACCCGCCCAGGAAGTGCTGCGCACGTAAATGCCGCGCGCTTCCAGATCGCGCTGCAGTTGTCTGCCCTGCCATTGTTTGCGCGCTTTGGCACGGCTCATGGTGCGGCCGCTGCCATGCGCCGTGCTGAAAAATGTTTCTGCGCCGGAGGATGTGCCGACGAGCAGATACGAACCGGTTTCCATCGAGCCGCCAATGATCACCGGTTGGCCGATCTCCCGGTAAGGCGCCGCGATTTCAGCGTGTCCCGGCCCGAAAGCGCGGGTGGCGCCTTTACGATGAACGAGCAACTCTTTTTCTTTTCCATTCACCATGTGGCGTTCCAGCTTTGCGGTGTTGTGGGCGACGTCGTAGATCATTCGCATCCCGAGATCTTCCGCACTGCGGCCGAACACCTCGGAGAACACCTCCCGGATGCGATGGAGAATAACCTGCCGGTTGGCAAACGACATGTTGAGCCCGCATTTCATGGCGGCGAAATAATCGCGCCCCTCGGCAGAATCCAGGGGCGCGCAGGCCAGTTCGCGATCCAACACTTTGATGCCGTATTTTGGCTCCATCACCTTTAAAAATTTTTGGATGTAATCGGTGGCCACCTGGTGACCAAACCCGCGGCTGCCGCAATGGAACATCACGACAATCTGGTTGGGCATTGTGATCCCGAATCTGGCCGCAAGCTCTTTATCGCGGATGTCCTCCGGCCGGGCGACCTGCACTTCCAGATAGTGATTGCCGCTGCCGAGCGTGCCGACCTGGTTATAACCGCGCTCCACGGCGCGCTCGCTGATCTTCGACGCGTCGGCGCCGGCGATACAACCGTTCTCCTCGGTGACTTCCAGATCTTCTTTCCATCCGTAGCCGCGTTCAACGCACGAGCGCGCGCCTTGCTCGACCAGGTCGCGAAACTCCCGGTGCGATAATTTGAGGAACCCATGGCTGCCAACTCCCGCCGGCACGCGTTCGTAAAGCCGATCGACGATCCGGTGCAGATGCGGTTGCACCTCATCGAGGGTGAGGTTTGTGATCACGAGACGCATTCCGCAATTAATGTCGAACCCGATGCCGCCGGGCGAGATCACGCCGCCGTCTCGCACATCCATGGCTGCCACGCCGCCGATGGGGAAACCGTACCCGCTGTGGCCGTCCGGCATGCAGAACGCGCAGCGCGTGATCCCTGGCAAAGTCGCCACGTTGCTGATCTGTTGATAAACGGCCTCGTCCATTTCACGCACCAGCTTTTCTGTGGCGATGATGCGCGCCGGCACGCGCATTCCGCCCTTGTAAGTGGGCGGCAGTTCCCAGACGGTGTCGGAAATCTTTTGCAGTTGCTCGAGGATAGCCATTCAAAATAATTTCCATCCGCCCCCGGCGATCTCAACTGAAGGCAGTCGCGCCGAAGGCGGGAGCGACTTTTGCCGGGCGCGCAAATGTGGCTTGCAGGAGCGCAGCGACTGTCAACCAGCCCGTGTGTGGCGTTTGTGCGCACCGCGATGGTGAGCGACCAGTTCCGCTCCAGCTTTAAGGAACGAATCGACCCACCAAAAAACGTTCTCGTTGCGCACGACGCGCCGCATTCGTTTCATGCGGGCGCTGCGCTCAGCGGGGTTCATCTGGAAGGCCTGCAGGATGGCGTCGGCCACCTGTTCCACATCGTAGGGATTGACCAGCAACGCGCCCGGCTTGAGCTGCTCCGCTGCGCCGGCAAACTGGCTCAGAATAAGGGCGCCGTCGTTCTCGACGCGACAGGCGCAGTATTCCTTGGCCACCAGATTCATTCCATCCTTCAGTGGTGTGACGAAAGCGATGTCGCATCCGCGATAGTGCGCGAGCAGATCTTCGCGGGAGAGACTGCGAAAATGATATTGCACCGGCCACCAGTTGCTGGTGGAAAACCGCCCGTTGATGTCGCCCACCAGCCGGTCGATGCGTTGTTTGAACTCGTTGTACCGGGGAATCTCCACCCGGCTGGGCACCACCACCTGAATGAGCACGACGCGTCCCCGCAACTGCGGGTGACGTTCCAGCGCATTGCCAAACGCGCGCAAACGCTCGGGAATTCCCTTGCTGTAATCGAGCCGGTCCAGGCCCAGGATCAACTGGCAATCGGGAAACGTGGCACGCAACTGCTGCGACCGCCGCGCGACCGTCTCCGAGCCGGCGCCCCGCTCGAACGAGTCGAAATCAATTCCGATTGGGAAATTGCCCGCGCGAATCGCGCGATCCTCGAACCGGATCAGTTGCAGGTCGCGCCCGGCTGCGACCTCCGCGTCGCCCATCACGCGCCGCACGCACTGTACGAAATTGCGAAGATCGCGCCGGGTTTGGAAACCGAGCAGATCGAACTGGAGCAGCGCGCGCAGGAGGCGTTGTTGCTGCGGGAGCTTGGCAAAAATGTCGTAGGGCGGAAAGGGGATATGGAGGAAAAACGTGAGCGCTGCGCGCACGGCGCGTTCGCGCAATGCCTGGGCCACATACATCAGGTGGTAATCGTGCACCCAGATGAAGTCGTCAGCCCGGGAGTGTTGCGCGATCGCCTCCGCGTATCGTTCGTTGACTTCGCGGTAGGTTTGCCAGTAGGCCGGCTCGAAGTTGCAGAAATTTTGCAGGTCGTGGAAAAGCGGCCAGATCACTTCGTTGGAGTAACCGTAGTAAAATTCGTCGCGCTCGGTTTCGCTCAGGCTCACGGGCACCACCTTGTACCCGGCGTCGCGCGTCGCTTCGGCCAGCGGCTCGCTGGGGATTTCGCCAGCGATTCCCGGCCAGCCGATCCAGGTTCCGCCCCGCTCGCGCAACACCGGTTCCACGGCGGAGACCAGGCCGCCCGCCGCAGGGGTAACGGTCCAGAGATCCTCACGCGTCAAATCCAGCGCGAAGGGCAACCGGTTGGAGACGACGATCAGGCGATTCATTTTGAAAGCGGTTAAAAAAGTTAAAAAGTTACAACGCTACAAAGAAAGCACGTCTCTTTTTACCTCGTAACCTTGTAACCTTGTAACTCTTTTAATTCTGCTCGTTGAAAAAAATGCTTCCCTCGGCGCTTGAGCACGTTGAAGAAATCGTCGGCAGAGGCGGGCGCAGTTTTGCGATTTTTCTGGACTACGACGGCACGCTGACGCCGATCGTCAGTGATCCGGAGAAAGCGTGGCTCTCCGATTCCATGCGACAAACGTTACGCGAGCTGGCTGCAAAAGCGCCGGTCGCCATTCTCAGCGGTCGCGATTTGAAAGACGTCCGCCAGCGCGTGGGCATCGACGCAATCATCTACGCCGGCAGCCACGGTTTTGATATCGCCGGCCCAGGCGGATTGCGCAAACAAGTGGGCACGGAGTTTCTGCCCGGGCTCGACACCGCGGAAAAAAAATTGCGCGACGCGCTCGATGGAATTCCGGGGGTGCTGATTGAAAGAAAACGTTTCTCCATTGCCGCGCACTACCGAAACCTCAAAGCGCAGGACGACCTGCCAAAGGTGAAGCGCGCGATAGGGAAGGTGGCAGCGCAGCTTCCTGACCTGCGCATTATCGAGGGTAAAAAAGTTTACGAGATCCAGCCGAATATCGATTGGGACAAGGGCCGGGCCCTGATGTGGCTAGCCAGTTCGCTGCGCCTGGACCGGGAGGAACGATTTCCCATCTACATCGGCGATGATGCGACGGACGAAGATGCGTTCCGCGTTCTCAAGCAACGTGGCGCAGCCATAATCGTCTCTGAACAATCACAGCCCAGCATTGCACGTTACATGCTCCGGAACCCGGAAGAGGTCGAAGTGTTCTTGCGTACTCTCACTGCGCGCATCATGGCTGCTTGAAATTCGGAATTGAGTTTGCTAATCAACGGGCAAATGAATGCACAAAAATTTGACGTCCGCACCTTGCTTGCTTTAGTCGGCCTCGCCCCTCTCTTTTGTTTCACTGCTATCGGCGCAATTAAAATTGAGAGTATGCGTAACACGGCCCTTCAACAGGAGATTAATCGGGTTTCCCAAGTGAACCTCACTGAGTCGCTTCGGATGGCCAGGGAAATTTGGGCAAAAAAACAGGAGGCGCTCTTTCACAGTTCGTTGCCCGACCTCAAGGATTGGTCCGGCAAAAGAGTATTCGATTTGATTAGTCGCGCCCTGGCGCGCGAGGACGAACGTCTGGCTGGAACTGCCAAACAAGAAGACTCAATCGTCGTTCCCCTGGCGGAGATGCTGGTTCTGCTGGAGAAAACGACCAACCCGGATGAGGATCTTCGCGAGGCAAAATTATTGTTCAGCCAGGCGCTGATGCTGGAAGAGATCCGCTTGTATTCGCATCGGTAAGGCGATCTTCAGCACAACTTTGCTGTGGTCACTTCTGCGGCCACTGCAAGAGAAGATCGCCCTCGTTTAGCCGGACGGACGTGCCAAACGTCCCGCCTAGTTCATTCAAAAGGCGACAGAGCCATTTGGCGTCCTCCGTGGACACACGCTGCAGTTTAAACTGCCGCATCTGCATCGGAACCAAACGCGCGCTGATCAATTGGCCGGTGCGCGAATCGACCTCAATCAGATACATCAGGGCCAGATCGCCGCGGAACATTTCGTAGCCGCTGATCCCTTCGTAGTCGGTTATGAAATCGCCGCACCCGTAGAGGATAAGGCGGCCCTTGAAAACTTCGATCGCCTTCACGTGATGCGAGGAATGCCCATGCACGATCGACACACCGCGCTCGATCAGATAATGGGCAAACGCAATCTGCTGCTGCGGGATTTCGTAACCCCAGTTGCCGCCCCAGTGGATGGAAGCAATGATCACATCGCCGGGTCGCTGACAGGCGCGAATGAAATCGCAGACGCGCGCCGCGGTTTCTTCCGAAAGATCATCCAGCAGATTCACTCCCGGCGAAGCGCCTGTTGCTCTCCATTTTTCGGGAATTCCGCTGGTTGCCGATCCCAGGGAAAAAAGCAGCGCGCGACTGTTATCCGGCCCGTTGAGTATGGCGGGTCGCATCGCTTCCTCGAGGTTGCCGCCTGCGCCTGCGTGCGCGATCCCTGCCGCATCCAAAGTTTGCAGCGTTTCAGTTAGTCCGTCGTATCCCCAATCGAGCACGTGATTATTGGCCAGGCTGCACGCGCTGAGGCCTCCGGCGATGAGGCAGCCGACGTTGGCCGGGTGCATCCGATAATGGATCCCTTTGTCGGGCCATGGCGTTTCGGCCGAGGTGATGGCGGTCTCCAGGTTTGCAATTTTAAAATCAACCGCAGCGCGCTCGAGCTCCATCAGCGCATGGCCCCAGATGTCATCGAAACAGAGCGGCCGCGGTATTGGTCCGTGCGCTTTCTCTGCAAGCGCGACGTACTCGCGCGCGTCGCGCACGTACGGTTCGTACAAATGCGGGTTCACCGGGTGGGGCAGGGCCTGATCAATGCCGCGGCCGGTCATCACATCGCCGCAGAGAAAAAGGCGCATGATTTCCGAGTCAGTTTCAGCGGGCAAACTTCCGTGCAAAGGGGAAAGCTGTAAATTCCTGCGCGCGCTGGGCCGCGGCTTACAGCGCTTTGTAATCCACCGAGATCGTGCGATAGACGAGATTCTCGTGTTGCGCCGAGAAATAGAAGAGCTCGAGCATCGTCGTGCCGACCATCCATTGATAGCCCACCAGCGTTTGGATCACGTCCGTATCGTGATCGCGGGAACGGGAGACCAATTTTCCGGTTCCGTATTTTTCGTCAAAGTATTTGCGAATCTCGGCCATGCGCTGGTTGTAGCGTTCGATGGACCAGTCGGGATATTCATACTGCAGTTCCACCGCGACCAGCCCCCGTTGGCGGAAGGTAAACAGAGTGCGCTTCAAACCCGGATGGACAAGGCCTTCCACGGTCCAGACTTCGCGGTTCTCTTTTTTCTCGCGCGAAACAATTTTCGCTTTGGCGCCATGCAAAACCGCTTCCACGCGCGCCATGGAATCGTTCCAACGGAACCCGAACGGCGGCGACAATTCGTCGGCAGCGCGCGCGCCTGACACGCAGACCCCCCATGCCATGAGGCTGGCCAGCAGCATTCTGCGGATGGCCAGCCGCCGACAGTCGGCGGGAGGAATCGCCCCGCGCCAGCTCATTCTGTTTGGCATTGGGCGCATTTTCGCGTGGCGTTTCTGCGCATTTTTAGCGGCGGCAAATTGCGCAAGCCGGCGGTCCAGGTCAACTGAAGAAAGGCAGCAGCCATTGTGGCATTCATTGCGCCGATCGTCATCCAGCTCTGTGGCACCGAGTCCCGGGCATCGAAACCGTTGCCGTGTCTCGAGTTTTTTTGCGTTTCCCTCGGAAACGCCATCTTTGTTTTTTTAGTCAAGAAAATTTTTGATCGCGACGAAAAATAAAATTGAAAGAAAAATCATTTTTTTCTTGTCGCGTTGGGGAGCGATTTCTAATCTCAAGCCCGCTGGCGAGGCCGCCAGCAGGATGCATGTGAATAAGTTGTGAACATTTCTGAGAAACTTTTGCCAGCAAGAATGAATCGACTCGAAAGTTCACCGGAAACGCGACGCAAAGCAAAGTTACGGCCGGCTGCCGCCGCGGGAACATCCACAGAGAGGGCAGCCGGTTTTCCCTCGTATTTACGTGTTTACGACATTTTTTTGGGGAGTTCCTCGTGGGGCGCGCCGGGTGGCGCGTTTCCGTGGCGTCACTCTGTCGGGAGGCGATTTTCCACAAAATCGTCCAGTGTGGCGATTATGTAACACTGTTAACAACTCCGCTATGGACAAGAAATGTGCGCAATTGTGGCAGCGGCTATCGGCAGCACTCAAGCCGCAGATTAGCGCCGATAGTTTCAAACGCTGGTTCTCTTCGGTTGAGTTGATTGAGGCCAGGGACAAATCGATCACTCTGGCTGTTCCCAACAACATTTATCAGTTTTGGATCGAGAGTAATTACATGCCGGCGTTGCAGGAGGCGATCGTCAGTGTGCTGGGCGGGCCGCGCACGATAAAGTTTTCTCTGATGTCGGGACGCGACGCGCTCACAGCCGAGGATGCCGGGGCGTTGAAGGAGATATTGGAACAGCCGGCCGCGGAGCCGAAACCGAGCGCAACGGTCCCCGGCCTGAATCCTCGGAACACGTTTGAGTCTTTCGTAGTGGGGCCAAACAACGAGATCGCGCATGCCGCGGCCCTGGCGGTGGCTCAGGCGCCGGCCAGAACGTACAACCCGCTGTTTATCTACGGCGGGGTTGGGCTGGGCAAAACGCACCTGATGCAGGCCATCGGCCAGTACGTCTGGGCGAAGAAGAAAAACATGAAGGTGATTTACGTCTCCAGCGAACTGTTCATCAACGAATTCATCGACGCCATTCAGCACAGCAACCTGGTCAAATTCCGGAAGCGTTATCGCCAGGTGGATCTTCTTTTGATCGACGATATCCAGTTTCTTGGCGGCAAGGAACGTTCGCAGGAGGAATTCTTTCATACCTTCAACACGCTTTTCGACGGACATAAACAGATCGTTCTTTCCAGTGATCGGCCCGCTTCGGAAATCGCAAATTTGGAGCATCGCCTGGTGTCGCGCTTCGAGTGGGGACTGACCGCAGAACTTCAACCGCCCGACATCGAGACGCGTCTGGCCATTTTGCGGAAAAAGGCGCACACGATGCAGATCCGGTTGCCGGATGAAATTTGCCAGTTCCTGGCCAGCCGCATTCGCACCAATGTGCGCCGGCTCGAGGGCGCCCTGATGCGGGTGGCCTCTTTTGCTTCGCTCAGTGGCAGGGAACTGAGCCAGGAAGCGGTGGAACATTTGCTCAAGGATATTTTGCAGGAGGAAGCCCGGCATTCCATCACCATCGAGCAAATCCAGCGGCGCGTGGCGGAACATTTCGACGTGCGCGTGGCCGATATGACGAGCAAACGGCGCCCGGCCAGCATCGCTTTCCCGCGTCAGGTGGCCATGTATCTGGCGCGCGAATTAACCAAGGCATCGTTGAACGAGATCGGGGACGCCTTTGGAGGGCGCGACCACGGCACCGTCCTGCACGCCTGCAAACTGGTAAGGAAACGAATGGCCGAGCAGGACAGCATTCGCCAGACGATATCGTTTATCGACAGCTCCCTGCAGCGCTGACCCCGCAACTTGATTCTAAAGGAGTGTCCCGCAATCCAGGATGCGCCCGGTGGGAAGTGATCGCGCCAGCGCGATCGTCGCCCGCTCTTGAGCGCTGCAATCACGACTACTTTGCTGTTGCCGAATAAAATCGCAGGCGTTACATCTTAAGCGCCTGGTTCCATCATGAAATTTAGCGTTACAAAAGAAAAACTGCTCGAAGGTTTGCAACAGGTGCAGAACGTGGTCAGCACGCGCACTACGCTTCCCATTCTTTCCAATGTTTTGCTGCAGGCCAAGGAGAACGAACTGTACCTGACCACGACCGATCTGGACGTCGGCGTGCGCGGCAGTTGCGAAGCGCATGTGGAAAAAGCCGGCGCCACCACGCTGCCGGCGCGCCGCCTCTTCAACATCGTGCGCGAACTGCCTTCCAGCGAAATTCAAGTGGATGTGGACGGCAAAAACACCGCTTCCATCCGCAGCGGACAAAGTTTCTTCAAAATTCTCGGCCTGCCCGAAGACGAATTTCCGCCTCTGCCCAAGTTCGAAGGCGCCAAGGTGGTGACCATGCGGCAGAAAGATTTGCGCGACGGACTGCGAAAAACCTCGTACGCCATTTCCACCGACGAGACTCGTTACGTGCTCAACGGCGTTCTGTTCAGTTTCAAAGACAATAAACTCACGCTGGTGGCCACCGACGGGCGACGCCTGGCGATGGTGGAAATCGAGCTGGAATTTCCCCGCAGCCACGAGGCAGACCTCATCGTGCCCACCAAAGCGGTGACCGAGTTGCAGCGGCTGCTCACCGATGACGGCGACGTGAAGGTGAGCATGGGCAGTGGACAGATCGCTTTTGAACTCAACAAAACGTTGCTGGTCTCCAAGTTGATCGAGGGAAATTATCCCAACTATCGACAAGTCATTCCCACCGAGGCAAAGGAACGCGTCAAGCTCGAGCGCGAAATGTTTCTCAATTCGTTGCGCCGCGTCTCGTTGCTGGCCAGCGACAAATCGCACTCGGTGAAATTGAATTTCAGCAAAAACAACCTCGACATTAGCGCCACCACTCCGGAGGTGGGCGAAGCGAGGGAGTCGCTGGCTGTCCCTTACAAGGGGCGCGAGTTCTCGATTGCGTTCAATCCCGAATTTTTAATGGCGCCCCTGCGCGCTCTGGAAGAGGACGAAGTGTTTCTCGACTTGATCGACGAGATGAGCCCCGGCGTTTTAAAGATTCAAACGCCTTTTCTTTACGTGCTGATGCCCATGCGCATCAGTTCCTGAAGACTCGCTACCAGAGCCGGCGACCGGGCATCGCCGACTGCACCATCATCAGTTCCGTTACATTTTCAGGCGTCAGCAAACCCACCAGGCGCTTCATGCTGTCCAACACCGGAACGGCCGGGCAGTTGCACTCCTGCATGATGCGGAAGGCGTCCTCAAATCGCGTCCCTGTGGTGACAGTGGGAATGTCGCGCCGCATCACGTCGCCCACCCGCAGCGTCGGATCATTCTTGCGCAAGGCGGCGATGAGATCATGTCGCGTCAGCACACCGGTGACCTCCCCACGGTCGTTGACCACGGGGAAATCATGCTGCGAGGTGGCCAGCAACGCGTCCACCGCTTCCTCCAGCCCGGCATCCTCGGCCAGCGTGCGGAACTCGCGCACCATGGCGCTGGAAACCGGAAACCTGCGCGACACGTCCTTCATCTGCGCCAGCGCGGCTTCCTGCGATGCGCCAATGTACACGAACAGCGCGATGAAAAGGAGAAACGGGTTGAAAAGCAGTCCGATAAATCCGAACACAAACGCAAACCCCTGCCCAATCGTGGCTGCGACCTGCGTGGCGCGCGCATAGCTCATCCGCGTCGCGAGCAACGCCCGCAGGACGCGCCCGCCATCCATGGGAAATGCCGGCAGCAAATTAAAAGCGAGCAAAACGAGATTAATCGTAAAGAGCGTATCGGGAATGCCTGTCTCGACTGTTGGTGGATAGGCCCATGAGCCTCCGCCAATCAATGCGCCCATCATGATGACCGCCGTCACCGCCGGCCCTGCGGCGGCGATCACCAATTCCTGCACCGGTTCATCCGGTATCCTTTCCAGGCGCGCCACGCCGCCGATGGGCAGCAGAGTGATGTCCGGCGTATTAATGCCAAACGCTTTCCCTGCCAGCGCGTGTCCAAATTCGTGCAATACGACGCAGGCAAACAGCAGCAGGATAAAAAAAACCTGGCTGATCGCCGCCGGCGAGCCGCCCTGCGCGTAATAGACAAACGCCACCCATCCAATCAGCAGCAGGAAAGTGACGTGAATCCGCAACTGGATCCCGGCGATGCGAAAAATGGGAAGAGACCAACTCATGCCGGTGAATCTTCAATACTAGATGACACGCCTCCCGGCAAGCGCTCGATTTGAAATGCCTGCCGCGCGAGATGCTTCATGCGCTCTCGCCAAATCGCCAGCCCCGGCGCCGTTGACTGCAACGTGGCCATTCCCAATCGCGACACAAACAGGGCGGGTGATTGAACGGGCCGCCTCGCTTCTTTTTAAAATCTCTTTATCAGAGGACGATTTTCTGAATGGTAGATGTCGTTGAAGTTTTTTGACGTGGCCATTATTGGCGGCGGACCGGCCGGCTCGGTGTGCGCGGCGTTGTGCGCTCGCGCAGGTCTGCAGACAGTTATCCTGGAACGGGAAAAATTTCCGCGCGAAAAAGTTTGTGGCGATTGCCTGAACCCGTCGTGCTGGCCGATTCTGGAGCGGCTTGAGCTTGCGCAGAGAGTTCGGGCGCTGCCGCACGCGCAGCTTGAATATGTTGAGTTCGTCGCGATCGATGGGCGCAAAGTGACGGCGCCGCTTTCCTCCGGCGCGCATGGCGAATTATCGATGAAACGAAGTCTTTTTGACGCGTTGCTGCTGACGCGCGCGCGCGAGCTCGGCGCCGAAGTCCGCGAGGAGACCACTGTTGCGGCGGTGACCAGAACTTCTGACTGGAGAATAGAAACCAGCTCGGGCGCCGGCTTTCGCTCGCGAGTTTTGGTCGGCGCCGACGGCCGCAACTCCACCGTGGCACGCCTCTGCAATTTACTTCCCCGTCCCTCGCGCGAGCGCGTTGCGTTACAGGCGCACATCCCGTTGCCCGGGGGTTTTGGGAAGCGCGTGGTTCTGCAATTTTTGCCGGAAGGATATTCTGGGCAGGCTCCGGTGAACGGCGCGGAATTAAATCTCTGCCTCGTGGGAATGCCCTCCGGGATTTCCCGGTTGCGCGAATGGGCGCATCGCCATTTTAAAATTCCTCAAAATCAAACGTGGCGCACGGTTGCTCCGCTGGCGCGCTCGGCGATCTCAGGCGGGGTGGAGAATCTTTTGCTGGTTGGCGATGCTGCGCGAGTCGTTGAACCATTCACGGGAGAAGGAATTTACTACGCGCTTCGTTCGGGTGAACTGGCATCCATGGCAGCTGCGCAATTCGTTCGCAGCGGCGATTGGCCTTCGGCTCGGCGCGAATTTGAGCGTGCCTGCGCGAAGATGTATCGGGGACGTCTGTGGATCAATCGGCTGGCGCGCGCAGCGGTATTGCGTCCCCGCGTCGGGTCGCTCTTTGTTCAGGCCGCGCAAATTGATGCTTCGATTTTAAGACTGCTGACGGCCAAAATTGTCTCTGCATCACCGCAGGCAAAAACGTGAAAGCGTGCATCTGGTCAGGATGCGATGCGGGTTTTCGGAGCATGGAAGCGGACCGCGCGATGTGATTCAGGCAACTGCTTCCAGCTGCCGGGCGGCTTTGATCGTGTTGGCCATCAACATGGCAATCGTCATGGGACCCACGCCACCGGGCACAGGGGTGATGGCTCCGGCTTTCTTTGCAACCTCGTCGAAGGCCACATCGCCCACCAGACGATAACCGCGCGCGGCCGTAGCGTCTTCCACTCGATTGATCCCCACGTCGATGACTACGGCGCCCTCGCGCACTTGATCGGCTTTCACAAACTCCGCGCGGCCGATTGCTGCGACAAGGATGTCGGCCGATCGCGCGATCTGGGAAAGATCGCGGCTGCGCGAGTGCACGACTGTGACAGTGGCGTTGGCGTTTTGCTTTTTTTGCATCAGCAGCAGAGCAAGCGGCTTGCCCACGATCATACTGCGACCCAGCACGACAACGTGGGCGCCGGCGATCTGCACCCGGCTTTCAACAAGCAAACGCTGCACACCGAGAGGCGTGCACGGCACAAAACCGCTGGCGTCATCCAGAACCAGTTTCGCCACATTGTCCGGATGGAAGCCGTCCACGTCCTTGCGCGGATCGAGCGCGCGCACGATAGCGGCCTCGTCGATGTGCTCCGGGGGCGGCGACTGGACCAGTATGCCATGTATGCGCGGATCGCGATTGAGCTGCTCAACGTGGCGAAGCAGTTCGTTCTGCGTGGTCGCCGCGGGCAGTTCCAGCTTCACGGAGTGCAACCCCAGGTCGCGGCACATTTTATCTTTCGAGCGCACATAGGCGCGCGAGGCCGGGTTGTCTCCCACCAGAATGACGGCCAGACCGGGTATGACGCCCTTCGATTTTAGGTCCGCGATCTCGCCGCGCAGCTCGGCATAGACTTTTTCCGCGATGGCGCGTCCATCAATGAGCCTGGCCGTCATTCTGTGCGTGTTCTTCGCCAAAGCGGATCTGTGGCGCGAGGGTCTGCGGTTAGTTTCACCAAGTTCATCGATTTTGGTTCGTTGAGGATGGCAAAAGAGTCAGCGCATTTCAACCAGCGCCATCATGGTTTGTTGCAATGCCAGGCGCTCGGCTTCCAGCGCCTCGGGGGTGTCGGCCGCCTTGACGCGGTGCGGGCGACCGATCAAGACCCGCACTTTTGAAAATGGCCGGGGCAGAATGAACCGGTCCCAGCTCTTCAATCGCCAGCAGCTCGAGTATTCGAGGTTCATCGGCAGAACGGCGGCGCCCGATTTTTGGGCGAGAAAAACGATCCCTGCGCCGATCTCGTAAGCGGGGCCGCGCGGACCGTCTGGAGTGATGACCACATCGCGGCCCGAGGCCAAAACCTCTGTGAGCTGGAGAATCGCGCTGGCGCCCAGCCGCGAGCTTGAACCGCGCACCACATCGTAACCGAAGCGTTGAACGACGTCGGCGATCAAATCTCCATCCCGGCTGGCGCTGATCAGGGCTGCGCCGTGGCGTTGGGGAAAAAATCGGCGCAGGACCAGCGGGAAAATCAGCAACCGATTATGCCAGAGCGCACCGATATAATTTTCCGTGGCGCGTTTGCCTGCGATGCCGGCCTGGTCGTTCAGTTCATAACGCAGCGTGCGGCCCCAGAGCCGCAGCAGGCCAAAGCCAAACGCCGTCAACCACCGCGCCAACCTGCCTCGGATCTTCAACGTTTGTTTCGCGAGCGTTTACTCGGCCTCTCCTTCTTTTCGCCCCAGCGAAATGCGCCGGGATTGGGCAGGCCGATTTGATCAAGAATCCGTGAAACCACCGTGTCCACAACCGCCGCGACTGAGCCGGGCCGACTATAAAAGGAGGGACTTGCCGGAAGAATGATCGCGCCGGCTTCCAGCAACGTGACTACGTTGCGGGCGTGAATTAAACTCCACGGGGTTTCGCGCGGGACGAGAATCAATTTTCGACGTTCCTTTAAAAAGACGTCCGCGGCGCGCAACAGCGCGTTCTCGCTCGAACCGGTGGCGATCCGTCCCAGCGTGGCCATTGAGCAAGGGACAATCACCATCGCATCAAAACGGGCCGAGCCGCTGACAAACGGCGCCTGCATGTCGCTCTCGGCATGCTGTGAAACGGCGTCGGGAATTTCCAGACCGTCCAGCTCCTGCCGGGCAACTTCCCGGGCATACTTGCTCAGGACCAGATGCACTTGGTTTTCAGTGCAATCGATCTGCTGAAGCAATCGCTGCAGATAGATTGAGCCGCTGGCGCCGGTGGCAGCAATTACCAGTTTCATTTAACTCTCTCAGCCGAGTCCGGCGTTTTGCAATCGCAAAGGGGCGGCGTTTTCACAGCTTTGACAAGTAGCAGGGCAGCATTTCGCGCCAGTAATTCCAGTCGTGCCCGCGCCATTTTCCATCGTCGAGCCAGTGTTGGACGCCTTTGGACTTGAGAATTTCGGATAACCGATACGATTCGTGGCGGGTGTTATCCCACTCGCCCGTGCCGAGAATGATGGTCATGTGATTGTACTTCCACGGATCGGGCATGTTGGGCAGATACTCGTACGGGCTGTTAAAATAGATATTGTCATCGTGATAGCCGTCGAAGAACGAGCTGATATCGAATGAACCGCTGAGGCAGATCAAATGGCTGACCCAGTCCGGATAACGAAAGGCAATGTTCGCCGCATGATAAGCGCCGAGGCTGGCGCCGCCGACCGCGACGCGGTGACAACTGCATTCGCGTCGGGCCAGGTCAAACACGTCGCGCACGATGACATTCTCGTACCCATTGTGCGTCCGCATACGGTCGGCCGGATGAATCGATTTGTTGTAAAAACTCTCCAGATCAATCGCGTCCGGACAATAGACCGTGACTCTGCCTGCATCCACAAACCCGCTGATGGAGTCAACCAAGCCGAAATCCTTGTTTTGATAATAGCGGCCAAATGAAGTCGGGAAAAGGATGAGCGGCAGGCCGGAGCGATTCCCAAACACCAGCATCTCAAACTCCCGGCTCAGCCAGGGCGTGTACCATTTGACGTAACGTTCGTTCATCGAAACCCGGGCAACCATGTTGATGGCGACTCGGAGCAACCGCAAGTCCTCTGTGCGCGGCGCGGCGCGCGGCCGCGGGAAGAAGCGGCGTTTGCGCGATGGCGCGGATCAGCGCACCGGCGGCTTGCGCCGCCCTTTCTTTTCGGCGAAACGTCTCCGTCTTCGATGCCGAAACATACATTGACTGGAAACATCCGGCGGCACCGCGCATTTCGATCCAAAATTCTCGGCAACCGGCGCGACATCCTTGTCTATTTGCCGCCCGGTTACCGGCAGTTTTCCCGAAAACGCTATCCCGTGTTGTACTTGAACGATGGCCAGAATGTTTTCGATGCGGCGACTTCGTTTTCCGGCGTGGAATGGGGCGTGGATGAAACAGCGGAACGTCTCATTCGCCAGAGGTTGATCGAGCCGCTCATCATTGTTGCAGTGGCCAACACCGGCGAGGATCGTGTTCACGAGTACGCGCCGACGCGCGGCATTATCGATTCCAAAGCGAAACGAAAAAGACGCAGCAAAGGTTTGGCGCAACGCTATGGGAAGTTTCTGATCACCGAGCTCAAACCGTTCATCGATCGAAGCTATGGAACCAAGCCCGGACCCGAATTTACCGGGCTTGGCGGCTCTTCGCTGGGCGCGCTGGCGACGCTGACTCTCGGGATTTGGCACTGGCAAATCTTTCAACGGCTCATCGTGATGTCGCCTTCGGTCTGGTGGGATGATTGCGTCATCTATCGTCTGGTCGATTCCCTTCGGCAAAAGCCGCCCCTGAAAATTTGGCTCGACACCGGCACGGCCGAAGAAGGCTGGGAACAGACACGCCAGTTGTGCGATCTTTTGCTGCAAAAAGGCTGGAAGCTTGAAAAGGATCTTCATTACATGGAAGCGCTAGGCGCAAATCACAGCGAAGCGGCCTGGGCCGCGCGGGTGGAACCGGCTTTGAAATTTTTATTCCCCGTGACTCGAAGAAACGTCGCACCGTCGTGATGCTCCCCATTGGGCGGCAGACGTGTTGCGGAAGCAGTTTCTGGCCAATGCAAGAGGGGCGGGATTGCCTGCGCCGGCGCTGGCCGCTACAGTGGGCAGGTGCAGAAGAAAACCTGGGAAACTCTCTCGAGCCAGCGGCATTTTGCCAATCCGCATCTGGAAGTTGTGACCGAGCAGGTGCGAACGCCGATGCATCGCAGCCCGCGCACATGGACCGTTGCCCGCCGCAAGGCTGCGGTGGTGATTGCCCCCATGACGCGCGACGGCAGGTTCGTTCTGATTTATCAAGAACGCATTCCCGTTCGTGAGACGATTTGGGAAATGCCTTCCGGTCAGATCGACGCGGTGCCTGCAGATGCCCACCCGGAACGGCCCGAAGAGGTCGCCCTGCGCGAACTTCGCGAGGAGGCCGGTTACGAGCTGGCAAAGGAGGGTGCGCTGACTGCGCTGGGGCATTATTTTACCTCGCCCGGTTTCAGCGACGAACGCGGCTACTTTTTCCTGGCCCGCCCGGTGGCGCCGATCGCCAATTACGCGCGTGATCGGTCGGAATCGATTTTGGATTGCCGGGCTTTTACCGTCTCAGAGATTCGGCAAATGATTGCGGGAAACCAAATTCGCGATGCCAACACCTTGAGCATATGGGCGCGGCTCTGGGCGCGCGGCCTCCTTGCGGAACAAAACGCTTGATTGGATCGCAGGCGTTCGTTTGGCATTTCGCTGCTCGGAATTCAGATTTTCGATCTGATGGCGCTACGGGATATTTTTAAATTTCGAGAGTTGCCGGAGAGCGACACCTCCAAGCCGTTCCTGGAACACCTGGAAGACTTGCGCTGGATGATCGTGAAGATGGCCATTGCGCTGGGGACGGCGATGATCATTTGCTTCGCGTTTCGCTCGACGCTTGTTCATATTTTGCAGGCGCCACTGCGCGACGTTGGCGCGCAAATCGGCACGCTCAAGGCGCTCGGCATCACCGATTCCATTGTGATTTCGTTTCATCTGGCGTTTTACGCCGGGATCGTTTTGTCCTTTCCGTTCCTGCTCTATTTCCTTGCGGAGTTCGTCCTGCCGGCGCTCACCGCGGTGGAGAAACGGTTTCTGTTTCCGGCCATCGGCGTCAGCTTCGCATTGTTCATTGTCGGCGTGTTGATCAGTTATTTCTGGCTGTTGCCGAAAACGATTCTTTTTTTCTTTCGCGACACGTTGTCGCTGGGCTGGGAGCCGATCTGGACCGTGCAACAGTACTATTCCTTTGTGACCCGGTTCTCCATTGCGTTTGGCCTGGCTTTCGAATTGCCGGTGGTGGTTCTGGCGCTGGTTCGGTTTGGCCTGGTCACGCACAGCTTCATGGCCCGCACCCGTCCTTATGCGGTGGTGCTGATCTTTGTGCTGGCCACCATTATCACTCCCACGCCGGATGTGTTGACGTTGATCGCCATGGCCCTGCCGATGTGTGTGCTTTACGAAAGTTGCATCTGGATTGCCTGGCTCATGGAACGGCGCCTGGCCAGGCGGGTTGCCGTCTGATCGCGTGAATCCTCCCTTGCAGCAAACCTTCTTGCAGGCGTTTGCCTTCATTCTTGGCGCGGCAGTCGGCTCGTTTCTCAACGTCTGCATTTATCGTTGGCCGTTTAATCTTTCCATTCGCAGACCGCGCCGCTCGTTTTGTCCGGCCTGCAAAAATCCCATCCCCTGGCAGCAGAACGTCCCCTTGATCAGCTGGCTGGCGCTTCGCGGTCGCTGCGCAAAATGCGGAAGCAAAATCGCCTTTCGATATTTTGGCGTGGAATTGCTCACCGCGCTGTTGTTTTTGGTGATTTGGAAAGCCTTTCCCTGGCCGATGGCGATCGCCTACTGGATATTCGTTTCCTTGCTGATCATTGGAACCTTCATCGACTTCGAGCACTTCATCATTCCCGATCGGGTGACGCTGGGCGGCATCCTCGCCGGAGTGGTTTGCAGCGCGGCGGTTCCGGCCTTGATGGAAACCGATTCGCGCTTGGCGGCCGTTGTGCGCTCTCTCCTGGCCGCCGCACTGGGTTACGTGATTCTTTGGATCGTTCTTGAGGCGGGCAAGATCGCCTTCGGAAGGAAGCGAATCAGCTTCGATACGCCAACGCCGTTCACATGGACTCGCCGCGAAGACGAGGACGCGGATTTCACGGTCGGCTCGGAGCGAAGTCTCTGGAGCGAACATTTTGCCCGGGAGAAGGACCGTCTCCTCATTCAATGCGGTCACGCAAAGATTGATCATCGCACCTACAGCGATGTCACGCTGGATTTTCGCTACGACCGCGTCACCGTGGATGGCCAGCAGTTCCTCCTTGACCATGTGAATGAAATTTCCGGCGTGGCGGTCGAGCTCGTCATTCCGCGGGAAGCGATGGGCCGGGGCGATCTGAAATTTCTCGGCGCCATCGGCGCGTTCCTCGGCTGGCGGGCAGTGTTGTTCAGTCTCTTTGCCGGCTCGCTGCTGGGTTCGGTGATCGGATTAGTCACCCTGGTGATGGGCAAACGCGTTTGGTCGGCCAAGCTGCCTTTTGGCCCGTATCTGGCGTTTGGCGCAGTGACCTGGATGTTCTATGGCGACCTGTTCCTTCGCTGGTACGCAGGCCTGGTCAATCCCTAGGTTAATCCCGACCTGGGATTTCTTGTTGATTGCGTTTCGCCAGCCGTCATTGGTTTACGGCCAATTGCACCGAGGGGTCCTGCGCCGATTGCACTGTTTTCCTGCGCAGCATCAGACCCAGATTGATCAACTCGCATTTCCACCAGCGGCGCAGACCGCGCCAGATTTGTTTGCGCACTCGCCAATCCGGCACGAAGCCATCATAGAGTTCGCACCAGCCGCCGTTTCTCGTTGCGTAACAGCCGCTCGCCCATCTGCGCTTTGCCAGGGTAACCAGCCGCCGGTTGTAAAACGCCATCACATTCCTTGCGACGCGGCCGCCCGCGCCGGAAAAAGGCAGGCTTAAAAACGCGCTCTCGGGGTCACGGTAAACAGCGCGCACCAGACCGAGGTAATAACTGCTGACATCGAGCAGCAGCGCCGCCGACATTAAATCGGCGTCGCCCATGTAAAAATATTTATCCTTGTAGAGACTTTCGAACCAGTAACGATACGTGAGCGGATATTGCCGGTTGTAGTAACGCAGGCGATCCGCCACGTCCTCGCCGCTCAGGCTGCGCGACAGCATGTCCGCCACGTAACACGAGGTGTAAGCGCAAAAATCGAGGCCGGGACTGTAGAGCGGATCGATAAAACCGGCGGCATCCCCCACAAGCGCCCAGCCATCTCCGCACACGTTGTCGCTGTGATAAGGCAGCATGGATAAGGCGCGCACGTCGCCTTCGATGGGTCTGGCTGTGGCGAAAATCTCTCGACCCACCGGATTGCGCAAAATGTGGGTGTGGAGTCGCT
>Ga0209581_1001926_pt1 | contig 21960 bp, 31 predicted proteins | sample Coa_R2_FD_187160 | JGI IMG/M metagenome (GOLD analysis project Ga0209581, IMG submission 187160) | Surface soil microbial communities from Centralia Pennsylvania, which are recovering from an underground coalmine fire - Coalmine... | ecosystem: Environmental > Terrestrial > Soil > Unclassified ...
GCTACTGCAGGATCTTGGTGACGACGCCGGCGCCGACGGTGCGGCCGCCTTCGCGGATGGCGAAGCGCAGCTGTTCTTCCATGGCGATGGGGGTGATGAGCTCGATCGTCATCTTGGTGTTGTCGCCCGGCATCACCATCTCCACCCCCGCCGGCAGCTCCACCGTCCCCGTCACGTCGGTCGTGCGAAAATAAAACTGCGGCCGATACCCCTTGAAAAACGGCGTGTGCCGGCCCCCCTCCTCCTTCGTCAGCACGTACACCTCCGCCTCGAACTTCGTGTGCGGCGTGATCGTCCCCGGCTTCGCCACCACCATCCCCCGCTCCACCTCGTGCTTCTCCACCCCCCGCAACAACAACCCCACGTTGTCCCCCGCCTGCCCCTCGTCCAACAACTTCCGAAACATCTCCACCCCCGTCACCACCGTCCGCTTCTCCGTCCCAAACCCCACCAGCTCCACCTCGTCCCCCACCCGCACCCGCCCCCGCTCAATCCGCCCCGTCACCACCGTCCCCCGCCCCGTAATCGAAAACACATCCTCCACCGGCAGCAAAAACGGCTTGTCCACCTCCCGCACCGGCACCGGAATGTAGCGGTCCAACGCCTCCAACAACTCCCACACCTTCCCCACCCAACGCTCCTCCCCCTCCAACGCCTTCAACGCCGACCCCCGAATCACCGGCACCTCGTCCCCCGGATACTCATACTTCGCCAACAACTCCCGCACCTCCAACTCCACCAACTCCACCAACTCCGCATCCTCCACCAAATCACACTTGTTCAAAAACACCACAATCGCCGGCACATTCACCTGCCGCGCCAACAAAATATGCTCCCGCGTCTGCGGCATCGGCCCATCCACCGCACTCACCACCAAAATCGCCCCGTCCATCTGCGCCGCCCCCGTGATCATATTCTTCACGTAGTCGGCATGCCCCGGACAATCCACATGCGCATAATGCCGCGCCGCCGTGCTGTACTCCACATGCGCCGTCGCAATCGTCAAAATCTTCGTCGCATCCCGCCGCCCCTGCGCCGCCGACGCCTTCGCCACCTCGTCGTACGGCACATACGTCGCCCACCCCTTCGTCGCCGCTACCTTCGTAATCGCCGCCGTCAACGTCGTCTTCCCATGATCCACATGCCCAATCGTCCCCACATTCACATGCGGCTTCGTCCGCTCAAACTTGACCTTCCCCATGATCCCCTCGACACGTGCGTGGTCTGGTGCCTCAGCCCTTCACCTTGCTGAGGATCTCCTCGGCCTTCTGCTTCGGCACTTCCTGGTAGTGGCTGAACTGCATCGTGTACACCGCGCGGCCTTGGCTCATCGAGCGCAGCGCCGTGGAGTAGCCGAACATCTCCGCCAGCGGCACGCTCGCCGCCACCACCTGCGCGTCGGCCCGCTGGGTCATGCCGCCGATCTTGCCGCGCCGCGCCGAGAGGTCGCCGATCACGTCGCCCATGTAGTCGGCGGGCGTCACGACCTCGACGTCCATGATCGGCTCGAGCAGCACCGGGTCCGCCTGGCGCGCGGCCTCCTTCACGGCCAGGGAGCCCGCGATTTTGAACGCCATCTCGCTCGAGTCCACTTCGTGATACGAGCCGTCCACGAGCTCGACCTTCACGTCCACCATCGGATAGCCGGCGAGCACGCCGTTCTCGAGCGCCTCCTTCACCCCCTGCTCGATCGCCCCGATGTACTCCTTGGGGATCACGCCCCCCACGATCCTGTCCTCGAACACGAAGCCGGTCCCCGGCTCGCCTGGCTCGAGGTGGATCACCACATGCCCGTACTGCCCGCGCCCGCCGGTCTGGCGGATGAACTTCCCCTCCACGTACTCGACGCGCTTGCGCACCGTCTCGCGGTAGGCCACCTGCGGGCGCCCGACGTTGGCGTCCACTTTGAACTCGCGCTTCATGCGGTCCACGATGATCTCGAGATGGAGTTCGCCCATGCCGGAGATGATCGTCTGGCCGGTTTCGGCGTCGGTGTGGACCCGGAACGTGGGATCTTCCTCGGACAATTTGGCGAGCGCGGCGCTGAGCTTGTCCTGGTCCGCCTTGGTCTTGGGCTCGATCGCCACGGAGATCACCGGCTCGGGGAAGCGCATCGCCTCGAGGATGATGGGGTGGGCCTCGTCGCACAGCGTGTCGCCGGTCTTCGTGTCCTTGAGCCCGATTGCGGCGGCGATGTCGCCCGCGCGCACCTCCTCGATCTCCTCGCGCTTGTTGGCGTGCATCTGGAGCAGCCGCCCCACGCGCTCGCGCTTGCCTTTGGTGCTGTTGTACACGTAGGAGCCGGCGGTCAGCACGCCCGAGTACACGCGGAAGAAGGTGAGCTTGCCGACGTAGGGGTCGGTCATGATCTTGAACGCGAGCGCCGCGAACGGCTCGTCGTCGGACGCCCGCCGCACGGCGTGCGTCGCGTCGTGATGGGGGAGGTGCCCCTGCACCGGCGGGATGTCGAGCGGCGACGGCAGGTAATCCACCACGGCGTCGAGCAGCGCCTGAATCCCCTTGTTCTTGAACGCGGCGCCGCACAGCACCGGCACCACCTTGCCCGCGATGGTCGCCTTGCGCAGCACCAGGCGGATCTCGTCCTCGGTCAGCTCGTGTTCCTCCAGGTACTTGTGGAGGATCGCGTCGTCGTGCTCGACCACCGCTTCGAGCAGGTGGTGGCGCATCTCGGCGACCCGCGCCCGCAGCGCGGCCGGCACCGGGCCCTCGACGTACTTCTTGCCGAGCGAGGCGTCGTCGTAAACGATCTCCACCTGGCGGACGAGGTCGATGATCCCGGTGAACAGCTCGCCCGCGCCGAGCGGAAGCTGGATCGGGACGGCGTTGGCGCCGAGCCGCTCGCGCACCATGCGGACGCACATCTCGAAGTCCGCGCCCACCCGGTCCATCTTGTTCACGAACACGATCCGCGGCACGTGGTAGCGGTCGGCCTGGCGCCACACGGTCTCGGTCTGGGGTTCCACGCCGCCCACCGCGTCGAGCACCGTGATGGCCCCGTCCAGGACGCGAAGCGAGCGCTCCACTTCGACGGTGAAGTCCACGTGCCCGGGGGTGTCGATGATGTTGATGCGGTACTGCTCGCCGCGGCGGGGCCAGAAGCAGGTGGTGGCGGCGGAGGTGATGGTGATGCCGCGCTCCTGCTCCTGCTCCATCCAATCCATGGTCGCGGTGCCTTCGTGCACCTCGCCCAGCTTGTAGGTCCGCCCCGTGTAGTACAGGATCCGCTCGGTCGTAGTCGTCTTCCCGGCATCGATGTGCGCCATGATGCCGATGTTGCGAATCTTGTCGAGCGGCGTGGTGCGCGGCATGCGTGTCCTTTGCTCAGCAAAAACGCGGGGCGACCGTGACGCCCGCCCGGCGGGCCGGTCTCGCTCCGCTCTCGTCCGGGGGTCCGCCCCCTGCGACGCGGTTCGTGTATTTCGGCTAGCCCCGGGGCGCGGCCCCGGGATCGCCCGCGCCTACCAGCGGTAGTGCGCGAACGCCCGGTTCGCCTCCGCCATCCGGTGCGTGTCTTCCTTTTTCTTGATCGTCTCGCCCTCGCCCTTCGAGGCGAGGATCAGTTCGGCGGCCAGGCGCTCCGCCATCGTCTTCTCGCGGCGCAGCCGGCTGAACTGGATCAGCCAGCGCATCCCCAGGGCGGTACGCCGCTCCGGCCGCACTTCCACGGGCACCTGATACGTGGCGCCGCCCACGCGCCGGGACTTCACCTCGAGCGACGGCTTCACGTTGGCCAGCGCCTGCTTGAACACGTTCACGCCCGGCTGCCCGGTGCGCTGCTCGATCAGGTCCATCGCCTGATAGAAAATCCGCTCGGCCAGCGACTTCTTCCCGCGCTGCATCAGGTTGTTCACGAACTTCGAGACCGTCTGGCTGTCGTAGCGCGGATCGGGCGGCACCGGCCGCCGCACCGCTTTCTTGCGCCGGCTCACTTCGCCGCCTCCTTGGGCCGCTTCGCGCCGTACTTGGAGCGCGACTTCTTGCGCTCGTTCACCCCCGCGGCGTCGAGCGTGCCGCGGATGATGTGATAGCGCACCCCCGGGAGGTCCTTCACCCGGCCGCCGCGGATCATGACGATCGAGTGCTCCTGCAAGTTGTGCCCCTCGCCCGGGATATAGGCCGTCACCTCGAACCCGTTCGTGAGCCGCACGCGCGCCACCTTGCGCAGCGCCGAGTTGGGCTTTTTGGGCGTCGTGGTGTACACCCGGGTGCAGACGCCGCGCTTCTGCGGGTTGCCCCGCAGCGCCGGCGCCTTCTCCTTGCGCTCCACCGTGCGGCGCCCCAGGCGCACGAGCTGGTTGATGGTCGGCATAACCCCGGCGAAAAATTGGCTAAACAGACTTCAAAGCTAGGGCCGGCGGCCCGTCTCGGTCAACCCCGCCGCCCGACCCCTCACCCGCGCCCCGGTGCGCCCCCCGGGCCCGCGCGACGCCGGACGCCCCCGGAAGGTCCTTGGTCAGCCGCTTCATGCGACTTTCCGGCGCCCCGCGATGGTTTTTCGATACCCGGCTGTTGCGCGCCGGGGCCGCATGCGGCTGGGCGAGGGGGTGACCGTCGCGGGCCGCGGGGGCGTGGGTCTGAATTGTGGAAAAGCCCGGCGGCCATCCAGGTCGCTGGGAGCGTCCTGCGCCCGGCCGACCCGCCGGGCCGGTCACCCCTGGGAGGGGCCCAACCGCTGTGCGTTGCGCTGCGCGGCGAGGAGGCGCTCCGCGAAGTCCAGCCGCTCCTCGACCTCGCTCAGGCGCCGCTGCAACTGCGCGAGCTCGCCGAGCCGGGTCTCGAGCTCTTCCCGCATCGGGCTCCCCGCTGCGGCGTCCGGTCCCCCGGCCTGCCCCGCCTCCCGGCGCCGGGCGTGCAAGCGCTGCGCGCCAAGCGCGAAGGCCACGGCGAGCACCGCGTGCAGGCTCGCGTGCCAGGGCTCGCCTGCCCGCGCCGCGAACCAGGCGCCTGCGAGGTTGGCGAGCGCCAGGCCCCACGCGACGGGCATCCAGGCCCGGTGCCGGAACCACAGAGAGCCTCGCTCCGCTGGGCGGCCCATGACCGACTCCATTCCCCCGGGCTAGCGGGCTACAGGGACGTGGGCGGCGAGCGTAAGCCCCTCGGGATAGGTCACCGACGGATGAGGGTGTGTAGCTCCTGAACGTGGCGCTGGGGCTTGACGTCAGGAGGCAGGTTGGGCCGCACGTGCTTCGCGAACCACTCGGCGGCGTGTTTAGATGACTCCCACACTTCCACCACCCGCCAGCCGCCGTCGATCGGGTGGCCGAAGTGCATGATGAAACCGGGGGCCGCTTTGAGGGCGTCCCCAAGCAGCCGAATCGTCTCCTCGTATCCTTCCCGGGTTTGGCCCGGGACATCGGCACTGACCGTCACAGCCATGTGCGGCGCTCCTCCCCGGTTGGCGCACGCGTGCGCTCCCTCAACGTGTGGCGCTACAGTTGCCGGCCGGCACGTGGCCCGCCGCGGCTCCCGGCCGCAAAGCTTGCGCCCCGGCCCGGCAACCGCAAGCGCGGGTCGCGCGGCCTGCGCTGCGCCCGGTCGAACTCCACGATGGTCGGCGGATTGGCCACCCGGGGATCCTTGGCCAGATGCTTCGCCTTCCGCGTGGTGTCGAGGGTATCGAACACGACCTCGAACGTGTCGGAAACGGCGCTGCCGACGACGGCAGCTTGAACGCCGCCCTCGGCAGCGCTCGAGGCCTGGACTGCGAGTCGATGCTGACGGAGAAACTGGAGAAGTGCCGCATGTAAGCAGAGGCAGGCGACGCCTACCAGTGAAGAAGAAGGACAGGAGTCACCGCCGCCACCCCGGCGATAATCTGAAGCACAAGGATGGGAACCGCTCGCCTCGGCGATTCCGGCACCCATCGGATCGCGAAGAACAACACGATCGGGACTTGGGCCGCCATCAGCAGCTGCCAGATGTGCGCTGCGGCACCCTCGTCCGGCTGCGGCGCCGGGCCGTGCACCGCGAGGTACAGCAACACGACCGCGAGTGCGCCGAGCGACATCGTGATAGGCAGGAATGCGCTCGGGTGCTTCAGCAACGCAGGCGACTTCGTCATGGCGCCTCGCTCGGTGTGCGGCGCGAAGCGGAGTTGAGTGCCCTGATCAGCTCCTCTTTTTCCATGTTTCCGTATCCTCGCCGTTCGCGCGATGGTCGCTGTGGAGAGCCGCCTAACGCTCCGCGCGTACGCTGCGCGCGACCCGCCGGCCGGCGCAAGCGCGGTGGACGAACGTCCACGTCCGCCAGCTGCAGGCGCGTGTTAGACGGCAACCTCGTACTCACTTTGAACGAGCCCCCCCTTGTACTGGCGCGTCGCGATGTGCCGCAGCGGAATATCCTGGAGAAGTGGACCGAACAGGGGGATCCCGGCCCCGATCAGGACCGGCACCCGCGTGATGATGAGGCGCTGAATCAACCCGGCTTGCAGGAACCGCTGAATGGTGATGCCGCCATCGACGTACGCATGCCGCACGCCTCGCTGGTCGAGCTGCGCCGCTATGGCGGTGACGTCGCCACCCATGCGCTCGACCACGGCACCTGGTGGGACCGACGAGAGGGGGCCGGAGCGCCAGCTTCCGAGCTACGGGGGCCAAAGGCCGCCCGCTCTCGGCGAGCAAGCGGACCGCTTCCTCCTTGAACTCCCGACCACACTGCCGGCGCTTCCCTGGCATCGGACACCTCCCGCCTCCAACATGGAGGCTCAGGTCGGTGCCCGCCAAATCGGGTCAACTCCAGACCATGCCGACCACAGGTAAGCCGTCCGCTGTCCCGCCCGTTCGCTGCAATGCGTGATTCGGCGTCTAGTCACTACCGTAGTCGAGGAGACCGGTCTGGAAGATGAAAAACCAACGCTCGCCCACCTTGGTATAGACCTTACAGGCGCGGCCCTTCCAATGGAAGGGCTGCCCCGTGGTTCGATTGACCCACAGCGTGTCGACGTCTACGACAGCGAACGCTCCATCGCCCTGCTCAGAGACTGCAATGCGCCGTATCTTGCGATCATTATGAACCAGATCATGCGTCTCGAAGAGCTCTTGCCAAGAGCGTTTCCAGCGCTCGCGATCAAAGCGTCCGAACGGCATGATCCAGGTCATCGGATCGTGTGCCGCCGAGTGAGGCGGCCAGGGCCACACTGTGTCTGGATGGAAAAGGGAGACAAGGGCTTCGGCATCGCGTGCGTTCCACGCGGCGGTCTCCGCGTTGACCATCGCTCGTATTTCTTCTTCCACCGCGGCCATGAGACGGTTCATTCAGACGCCGAACGTCCCGGACATGAGCTGCGAGCCGCGGCCCTCGACAAGGCCCCGCAAGGAGCGCCGGAATTCGCTGCGCCGCGGCTCGCCAGCTAGTTCCATGGTAGACGGTGCGCGCTCGCTACCACTGAATGCAGGGGCCGTGACAAGTCGGTACAGACACCCGTGGTCCACAAGCGAAGGCCGTACAAGAGCCAAACCCCTGGCCACCGCCCGGAGCGGTAGAGATAGGCGGCGGCCCTTCCAGTACCGAGGGACCAAGCGTCCGGAGGGTGATCCTCTGGGCGCTTTTGCACGCCGTCTAACGACCAAGCTCACCGGCGGCCGTGGAGCGTAGCGGAACGGCCGCCGGGTGCAGCGCTTTCGTGGGCGGCACCGCTGTCTGGCTGCGTCAACCGCGCCCGTTCCAAAAGCAGCCACGCCCCTGCGATAGCCAGGCCTCCGAACGTCAAGGGGCCGCCTGGCCAAGCGTGAGTCTTGAAAGCGGTGATGCCAAACCCTGAAATCGCGAGCAGCAGAACTGGCAGCCAAGAACTGCCCGCACGCTTCAGCGCGATCGCGGCAAACACGGTGCCGACCGACAAGGCGATCGCTCCCATCACTGCAAATACCGAGGCCGTGCCGCCGCCCATGATCGGCTGCTCCCAGATCGCATCGATCGGCGCGCGCCATGCCTCGGGGGCGCCGGAGCTATGCGCAGCGTTTACCAGAATGCCGGTCGCCACGCCGGCCACGGCATCCCACGCTGTCCAACTGGCGCCGAAGACAAACATCGCTGCGCGACAGATGCCTGCGATGATCCCGGTTCGTCCCTGCACGAGTCGCACGACGCCGAGAGCGGCCAGCGGAAACAGCGGAATTTGCGCGTAGTGCACCACGAGCCACATTGGCACGTCCAGGTGCAACAGGTCGTGGGGGTGCGGGTGGATCAATTCGACGAGCGCAAGCAGCGCCGGTGCCCCGATCACGAGGGCCCACTCGCTCCGCGATCTCCTCGTCTTCACGTTCGTCTCCCAACGCGCGGCCATTGATGCCTCAATCCGGTGCGGGCCACCGCGGATTCCACACAACCTCCCAGAGATCGCCGTCGGGGTCCTGAAAAATAGCCGGCGTAGCCGCCCCAGAAAGTATCTGCGGCCGGCTTCACAACGACAGCGCCCGCGTTCCGTGCCTGCTTGATGACAGCGTCCACTTCGGCCTCGGAGGACACGTTGTGCCCCAACGTGAACTCCGTTGGGGTCGGCGTACCTGGGGTAAGACCGGAATCGTGCGCGATGCGCGTCCGCGGCCACAACGCAAGCCCGATTGAAGGCCGATGAAGACAACGGCTCCGTAGTCGCACTCCTTGCGGACGATGCCTTCCGTTGCCAGTCCAAGGCCGTCCCGCTAGAAGTGCAGCGACCTCTCGAGGTCCTCGACACCAATCGTGATTACAGTGATCCGCGGCTTCATACGGTGACTCCTCGTGAGGGGCGCCGCCGCCTGTCTTGGAGTCAGGCGTCACCGGGCTGCCGTGGTGGCCATCCTCTTGATGTGCCAGCCGGATGAGGGGGTCAGTACCCAGTCTGCTGTGTACTCTCCGCCGACCGTGACGACTTCACCGGTGGGAAGCCGGACACGCTGATGGTACGTGCCGGATACATGTGCGCCGCCGGTGGACATCTCGATCGCGTCGGCCGTGAGTGACTCCTCGAGCACTTTGTATGCGGCGAATGCCTGAAGGTGCCTTTCGATGGCCTCGCGCCCGTGGATCGGCGGCTGGTCGTCGGCGCGGATCTCGCCGTCTGGCGTGAAGAGCTCCGCAATGGCATGGTGGTTCATCGCGAGCACCAGATCGGCGTAGTGCCGAGTCGCGGCGCGAACCTGCGCTTGCTGGCTCTCCACCGAAGCAGGGCGTCGCGCGATGCAGGCCATCGCGGTGCAGAGCAGCGCGAGCCCAAGGCGGCTCGTGACCGGGCGATGCATTGGTAGTCCTCGGTTGTTCTGGATGTCGCCGAGCGGCGGCTCAGCCGCGAGCGGCGCGCACGGCTGTGCCGCCTGGTCGCAGTGCCGCCGCGCCGCGCGCCGGCGGCAGCGGCAGGACCGGCCCACCGCTGCGCGGAAGAGAACACCGTGAGCGCAACGGACGGGTTGCTCATCAAGTTCTGGCAGTGGCGAGACGCAGGATGCGAGAGGAAGAATAGTTCAAGCGCGTCCGAAGAAACGAAAAAAGCAGTGTTGATGTGAGCCGTTCCTTGGGCCGTCACCGTGGCGATTGAGCGGAGGACGTTGGTCTCGAGAACTCCGAAGACACGCCTGGAGAACTGTTCGCGGCTCATCGGTCTCGAGCCGAGGCTTCGGCCAGCCGCGTTCATAGCCTCGAGGTCACCGATAGCGGAATGACTCACCACGGCCTCCCAGGCGACAGGCCTGGCGCCTAACGGGTCGGCTTAAGCTGGGGGCGACCCGCCGCCGGCGCAAGAGAAATTGTGCGGACGTGATCGTCCTCGGTCGTATCCCTCAAGACCAACTGAACCTCACCAGCCGCGACGATGGTGTCTGTGTAGAACGGAAGTTCACGACCGCACCGCCCGCTGCAACCGGTCTGTCAGACAGCCGCTTTCTCAGCCCCGCCGCGCAGCGTCGATGGCGGTCACGTCGATCTTTCGCATCGTCATCATCGCGGCGAAGGCGCGGCGCGCCTCGTCGCCGCCGGCGGCGAGCGCCTCGGTCAGCGTGCGCGGGATGATCTGCCAGTTTACGCCCCAGCGGTCCTTGCACCACCCGCATTCGCTCTCGCGCCCGCCGTTGCCGACGATCGCGTTCCAGTACCGATCGGTCTCCTCCTGCGTGTCGGTCGCGATCTGGAACGAGAAGGCTTCAGTGTGCGGAAACGCCGGCCCGCCGTTCAGCCCGATGCAGGGGATGCCGCAGACGGTGAACTGGACCATCAGCACATCGCCGGCCTTGCCGGACGGGTAGTCGGCAGGGGAGCGGTGCACGGCCGTCACTTCGCTGTCGGGAAAGACCGAAGCATAGAAGCGCGCGGCTTCCTCGGCCTCGCGGTCGTACCAGAGGCAAATGGTGTTCTTTGGGATGTGTGTCATGTGGCTACTCCATCGAGCGAGATTTCAGATTCGCGCGGCGTCAAAACCTCGGCGGGCGGCCCCGGGGCTTCATTTGCCTTGTCCGAGATCGGTGGGGGCCCGAAGAACACGTACGCTTGGATCGCCACCATGAACAGACCGAATACCGCCGTCAGGACTTGCTGGACGCACGCTCACAGTCATGGCTGAGCGGATCGCGACGCGTAAACCAGAACCGGCGCCACCACAGTGGTAACCAGCACCAGGATCCAGATGCGGCCCTGCGCAACGTTGTAATCGGCCAGTAACCGGTCCCAAGGATCACGGAAGAGGTAATGCCCAGCCAGGAACTCGAAGGCAAGCGTCAGACCGAGCCAAAGGGCTCCGATAGTCCAGGCGTCGCGTCGGGTGAGCGGTCGAACCCACGGAACCAGAAGCCATGCAGCGGCCAGAACGAGAACCGAGAGCAGGATTGTGCTAATGACATGACCAGTGCGTTCGCCAAAGCGCGGGGTCAGCAGCGCTTGACGCACTGCGCCGTTGACGATTGCCAACACCAAAACGGCCAACCAAGCAGCGACCGCTCGAGCAATCATTGGGAGGGGGCGCTCCACACGGTGCGCCGCGCTGAAGAAAGATCACGTTCCATAGTTTTACACGCGCAGCTTCAAGCGTTAGGCCGCACACCACGACGGCCAGCTGGCCAGCACGTGGCCATGAGACGGTTCATTCAGACGCCGAACGGACCGCGCGTGAGCTGCGGGCGACTGGCCCGCCGGTGCAAGAGTAGTGGACGAACGTCCCCTGCCCGCCGGGGCACAACCACTCCGATTCCTTTAAGAGCGATAGGCCCGTCAGCTTCAAGCGCTGGTTGGGCGGCGGCGCCGCGATGACTTGGCCCGCTTGGTGAAGTCGAGGCACAACTTGACCCAATAGTCGAGTTCTCGCTTTGAGGCGACCGCGTCGCCGCGCACATAGACAAAGCCCCGGTAGGCTCGCCCCTTCATCGTGACCGTCCGGACACCGCGGCGCCGTGTCGCCGCTTCGTGTACCTCGGGGTCGATGCGGCACATGAGTCGCTGATGCCCCACGCTGATGCACATCTTCCCATTTACCATGAACGTGACGCCGCCGAACATCTTCCTCTCCGACACGCGGCGGGCACGCGCCAAGGCTGCTCGGACTCTCTCAGTCAAGACCTCCTGCGGCGGCATATCGCTGCCTACTTGGGGAACGGTGCGGTGTCAAAGTAGATGGCGAACGTGGCAATCTTGCCGTTCTTGACCGTGAAGAGCTCAGCTACATCACTCTGGAACCTTGACCCGCCCGGGGCTTGCAACTGATAGCGGGTCAACGCACAAGCCTTCGCGCCTTCGATGATCAGGTCTCTCACCTCAACGGACATCACCATCGAGAAGAATCTCACGGTTGACTCGAGGTAGGCGGACTTACTTGTCAGCTCCTTCACAGGGCTCGTGAAGCTGGTGAACCTGAGATCGTCAGCCAAGAAGGCCTCCCACCTGCCCTTCTGTGCGAGAGCCGCGAAATAGCGCTGAACGACTTCCTTTGTTGACATACGGAGCACCATCTAGGTTAATGGTTAAGGGCACGGAGCCTATCGGGCCGCCGCCTAACGCCCTGCCGCTCAGCCGCGAGCGGCCGGCCCGGTGTCGCGAAGGAGTCTAAACCAACTCGCCGCTCGGCGGCTGCAGCGGCTTGTTAGGCCGCAGGTAGCCGATAGCCGGCCACGCGCCCAATGGGCGCCAGCAGGGCGTACGTGATTCGCTGCACCCACGCCGGTGGTCGTGTGACCCGTACTTCATTCCAGAATGCGCGTCCGAACAAACCCAGCATAAGGAACGGTGGCATCCCGCGCTCATCCAGCATTCGGTCACGCGCAAGAGTGAAGAGCACTTCGAAAAAGTGCTCGATACCCAACGCGGGCCGAAACTCCTGGCGATACAGTGCTTCCTCCGGCCCCTCAACCCAAAAGCAGTGCGGTGTCGCTGCCGGCACCACCACCCGTTCTCCAGGGCCGACTACTCGCTCCTGACCGCTGATCTTGAATCGCAAGGCGCCACTGTGGACTTCGAAGCTGTTCTCCTGATACGGGTGCACATGCTCGGGTTCGCGCTCCATGCCCGGAGGGCTAACGCACTCCATTGCCACGAGCGCGCCTTGCGAACCGTGGGCGGTTTCCACGAAGCGCAACCGTTGGCCCGTGCGGGGATTGACGAGTTCCATTCCCGATATCACCATGGATCTTGTTCCGACAGGGTTGCGTAGTGTCGACGGCCTAACGCTTCGCGCGTAAGCTGCGGGCGACCCGCCCGTCGGCGCAAGAGTAGTGGCCGAACGTCCACGCCCGCCAGGGCGCAAACACTCCGGCTCCACTAAATCGATCCGCGCCCGCCAGCTTCACGCGCTTGTTAGGTGGCGCGGCCTGTATTACATTGTCTGACATGAAAACGTCAACCCTCACTATTCGCCTGGATCCGAACCTGAATCGCCAGCTGGCCCGCTTGGCCAAGCGCACCGGGCGCAGCCGGAGCGACGTGGCGCGCGAAGCCCTGCGCCGGCAGCTGGCCCTGGCCCAGTTCGAGGACCTGCGGCGCCGCGTGATGCCCCTGGCTGAGGCGCGCGGCTACCTCACCGACGACGACGTCTTCCGCGACGTCTCGTGAGGGTCTTTCTCGATACCAATGTCGTCGTAAGCGCGGTGGCCACCCGGGGCCTCTGTGCCGATCTCTTGACCGCCATCCTCGCCGAGCATGAGTTGGTCCTCGGCGAGACCGTCTTGGGCGAGGGGCGGACGGTCCTGACTCGGAAGATGCGCATCCCCCGAGACACGTGCCTAGAATTCGACGCGCTCTTGCGCAACCAAGCAACAGTGGTGCGAGCAGCTGGCGAAGGGCGAATCGAGGGCCTCGATCCGGCTGATGCTACGGTCGTCGCGGAAGCCGTGGCCGGACGTGCGGATGTGCTCGTGAGCGGCGACCACGATCTGCTGCGGCTGGTCGATCCGCCAATCACGATCGTGTCACCGCGGGGCCTATGGGACCTGTTACGCCGCGCCACCTAACGGCCTGCGCTTCACCTGCGCCGCCAAGCGCAGCGGAGCGGCGTCAGGTGGAAGCGCGTGTTAGGCGGCAGGCGGAGATCCCTCCGGGTGAACGATCGTTGCCCAAGCGAACAGGGCGTCCCCAAGTGTTTCCTCATCGAGGACCTTCACCGTATTCACAACAATGCGATAGAAACGGTACTGACGCGCCAAGTCATCCTCCGACAGCGAGGCCTTCCAGGTGTGGTAATCCGGAAACCGGGCTCCGTACGACCGTTCCGCCCTTTCGGCTGCCGAACCCGACGCTTCCTCGGCAATACCGAACAGCTGGATTCCCCGTCCCGGCTGCGTCCACCGCTGCCCCGAGGAAAAGACTGTGAGCGCGACGGACGGATTGTTCACCAGATTGCGGCAGTGCCGAGAGGCAGGATGTGAGAGAAAGAACAGTTCCAGGGCGGTGGAGTATGCGAAAAACGCGGTGTTGACGTGAGCTGTTCCCTCTGGCGTCACTGTGGCAATGGAGCACAGCACGTTATCCTCAAGAACCCTAAACACGATGCCCAGAAATTGGTCCCGCGTAATCGTTGTCGGCCCAACCCCACGACCGGCCACGTCCACCACAGCGAGACCGCCAATGACGAAATCACTCACAACGGTATCCCAATTCATCGGTCTGCCGCCTAACGGCTCGCGCTCAAGCTGCGGCGCGCTGGTGAAAGATTCATTAATCTACGCGCGCCGCCAGCTTCAAGCGCTTGTTAGGCAGCACACTCGTCACTGGAGCCTGGCTGCCGGAGTGATGCGCACCGGCAAGGCAGTGCGCGTCAGCTTGGATATGGCACTCCCGTCACAGGATCGCCGCCCATACCCCCATCATTACGAGGGATACGACAATCATGGCGATACCGCTGCCAACGTCCTTCTTTGTGAGCGCTATGATCCCGATGATTATCCCCACGAACGGGAGTAGGAATGCGCACACCCAGCCAGCGGTTCGGAGGCCGCTGGAGAGGCCAGCGGCAGCCTGGTCTTTGACAGGGGTCCCACAGTGGGGACAGATGACCGCGGTTGCTACTATCTCCTTCCCACACGCTGCGACAGAACATGTCGCCTCCGGGGCTATGCGTGTCTCGCTGTGCAAAGTTGGGGGCCGCTGGCTGATGGCGCTAGGGATTGGTGTAATGCTGACGAGCAGCAGGCCCCGCCCGGCGACGGTAGATGCTTGAGGGCCGGGCGTGCAGTGAAGCTGATTCTTGTGGATGCCCGGGTGGGGACGCCGCTCGCCCTGGATGGGGTGGTCAGGGCGTACGGCGAATGGTGTGCCGCCTAACGTCATGCCGCTCAGCCGCCGGCGAAGCCGGTCGGCTGCAGCGGCTTGTTGGGCCGCGTTGCTGCGAGCTACTCCACGACGTAGGTGCTCATGAGCTTGTCGTGCCAGCCCTGCTTGTCGCGGTCGAACAGGATCCAGAGGAAGCCCAGCGAGAGGAGCAGCCCGGATATCGCTTTCCCGATCCATTCGCGGATGAGCATAGTGAAAAAGCCAGCGCTTGTACCGTCCTCCTTGATCACTCGCATGCCGAGGAGTCTGCGGTCTAACGCCTTGCCGATAAGCTGCGGGCACCGCAGGCGACCGCCAGCTTTATCGGCCTGTTAGGCCGCGGCCATGCCTCGCAAGCTCGCACTCGACCGAGGCCAGCTGCTACGGAAGTACGGTGAAAATGGTCCGCATCCCTGCAGCGAAATGACCAGGCATATGGCAGTGGAACAGCCAGACGCCAGGATTGTCGGGCACCATGTCGGCGATCGCCGACATCATTGGAGTTAACATCACCATGTCTGTTCGCATGTGCGCAACCGTCGCCGTCTGGCCGTGCCAGTGCGCCGTGTGGGTGTCCCACGCTTCCTCCTCGTTCGTGCCAGCAAAGACATACCAGCGTACGTGTTCGCCGCGCTTCATCGTCATCGCGGGCCCGTCACCCTCCATGTATCCGTTGATCGTGAAAAAGTGGTGGAACTCAACGACATGCGGGTCTTTGCTGTCATAGCGGGTTGAGTCGCCGTACAGGCGCAGCAGGTTCTCGGGCCACTGCCAGCTCAGGTGCTCGTCGAAGAGCGCAAACATGGCGACAAATTCGCGGTCAACGTCCACAGGCGACCCATCAGGCCGCGCCATGCCGCGGCGCGTGATGACGATGGGACCAATCAGGCCCGAGTTGATGTCACGGCCTTCGTCAACATGCGAGTGATACACCCAGAACGCGGTACTACCGTCACCATCGGCTGGGCCGGCCCGCTCCGGCACTTGCCACTGGTACGTGTAGGTGGCGCCCGGGGCGACTGCATCGTCCGCCTTGCCTGCCCCGGTCGTACCATCTTGGTACGCCGTGCCCTCGTTCTCCTTGGTGTAAAAGACCCCGTGGGGATGCATGCTGTAGGGTCGCGACGCGTGGTTCTGGAAAACAACTCTGATCGTATCCCCGACTTCGGCGCGGATCAGCGGTCCGAGGATGCCCAGGTGGGCCCAATCGGCCGATCGCGTCTTCAGCGTCTGGAACGTGTCGTCCGTGTATTCGCGGTAGACTGTCTTCCGGTATGCGGTCGAGTTCGGGTCGAGCGTTCCCCTGGAGCCGGGGTCGTCCTCGAAGTGCGCCCGTTCGCCCGTTATTCGGCTGGCGTGCGAGGGAGTGAAATCCCAGACCACTTCGTCGGCGGCAATGTAGTACGTGCGGACCCTCCTCGAGCCAGGGGCCGCCCCCTGGCCGGTAGCCGGCCTTGCGGCCACACACGTGATGATCATGCTGGCGGTGAACACCAGCACACGGACCGCAGAGACCATTGACCGATCCTCCGAAATGAGCCCGTTCGCGGCCTAACGCTCCGCGCGTAAGCTGCGGGCGACCCGCCCGCTGGCGCAAGGATCCCGAACGTTGGGCGATGAGTGTCTGGGCACGACGGGCAGGGTTCCTCTAAGGCGTTCGCGCCCGTCAGCTTCAAGCGCTTGTTAGGCCGCGGGCATGGCACGCGATAGGAAAAATGGCACGCGATAGGAAAAGGAGTCTGTATGCGGCCCGCATGCCAGCCCGGGCAGCGTCGCGTTGCTCGTCGAAGGCAGCAAAGCGATCCAGGGCCGGAACCGTGATACGAACGGAAGCCGACTTTCCGGTTTTCACAACCTCTGAATCCTTTCCCAACAGGTGTTGGAAAGATCTTGCGAAGTCAGGCACATGAGCGGATGCGTCGGGGATTGACAGGTCGACGAACCCTTCAGGAAGCCTGTGGAATATGGCCCAGCCGCGTGGGAGCTGGCCGGGGTGAAGCTCAACCCAGCCGCTGCCAGCCGCTCTGGAGCCAGGGTCACGCATTTCAAGCTCTGGGAATTCGTGAGACGCGCATTGCCAATAGGCGCGGAAAAAGGCCGTGACGCGTTCATCAGGTTCCTTAGTGTAGACTCGCTTGTTCTGTTCGATGGCGGATTGGATGATTTGGGCGCGGTACTGGCAGCGCACGTCATGCTTCACCGCTTTCAGCCAGTCCCGGATGTTTTCATAGGGAACCCGGGAGTCGTACTTCGCCGCGTCAGTAGATGATTCGAGGTACCGGTGCGGTGCGCAGATGCAAGTGCGAAAGCTGGTCCAGTCGCCACTCGCGACTCCGGCCTCCCCCCGACGCCTATAACGATCCGCCTGGTCAGGCTGGGCTGGAGCATCAATTTTGTTCTCCGCGAGAATCGCATGGTGCGCACCTGCGGCGTCGCGGTAAAGGATAAGGAGGTCGGACTCTCCAAGCGTGGGATGAGTGACGGAGTGAAAAGCACCAATGAGGTGATCAGAGGGGCAGCTAGGGCCCCGAACTGAGGCGATCCACCACGCAAGAAACTCAGGCCGGACATTCAGCTCCTCAATGAGGAGGAGGTCAATGTCTCGCTCTGTGACGACCTCTACCAACGGACGATCCATGTGAAGAAGGGTGACGTGTCCGCGGCCTAACGCCCCGGTTCAGCGGCGGGCCGCGCAGCGGGCCGCCCGCTGCAACCGGTTGTTAGGCGCCGCTCTTGTTATCTCGAACTTGTTTCCATTCCTGTACCAGGTCTGGGTTCGCCTTCGTAAACACCCATCCGTGCACGTAGCGGAGAAGAATCTCCGTTGCCGCCCGGAACGCATCGACAGCTTCGATGTAGACCGAAATCGGCAGGGGCTTGTCCTCGGCTGCAATCTTGATCCTGATCTCTTTTGATCGATCGGACTCGGCGATACCCTTCGTTGGGCCAATTGCGCTCAAGAGATGTGTTGCAGAGAAATGAACATAGCCCGAAGTTCGCTCATACACGCGCGGGACCCAGTCGTACTCCTGCCCAAGCTTCTTCACAAGGTACGCATCGGTCATCCTCACCCCGTCTCGGTCCTTCAAGTCGCGCACGCGTTTGCCCCGCAGAACCGCGCGCGCAAAGTCGTGCGGCTGTTCGACAAGAAACGCGGCGTAGAAACGGAGCGCCGTGTCCAGCTGAAGTCTGATGAGCGCACCTGCACAGATCAGGTTCTTAGCCTCAATCAGCTGTCGAAAACCAGCGATGTGCGCCTTGGATCGGTTCAGCGCCCCTGCCGCCAGCAGGTCCATTCCGTACAGAGCCCGGCCAAACGCGTCGAACATTTCCTTTCCGAGTTCGAGGTGGGCCTCATCGAGAGGCACCAACCTCGCAAGACCCTCTTCCAAAGATTTGCTGTGCAGAAACCCCATGCTGTGAAACCGTGCGCCTAACGGATCGCGCTTAAGCTGCGGCGGACATCTCGAAGGTTAGGCAACAGACGTTTCCTTTGAAAGCAGCGCCGCCAGCTTCAAGCGCATGTTAGGCCGCGGCCTCAGCCTCGGGCCCGGGCCAACGCTCGCTGCTCGGCAACCTGCCACCGACCGCCGCGCTTGACCACCACGATGAAAAGGGGCGTGCAGTCCGGTGGCAGCTGTGGAGCACTCCCGCTTGCTCTCGGAGCAAAGCAGCCGTCGACATCGGCGACCGCAACACCCAAGCCCAGGAATTGAATCTTGATGGTCTCGGGTGGATGGAGGTGGATCGATCCGCCCCCAACCGTGTCCTCGGCCAGCCAGTCGTGATGCGCTTGTTCGATCGCCGCTCGACCTACGAGCAGGCGGCCGGACGACGTCCGCACAACTGCATCAGGCGCGTACACGGCCGCTGCCGCGGCTGCGTCTCGATGGTTCCACGCGGTTGCATGAGCCTGAATCACGTCGCGAATGGCTTGCTCGTCTCGGGCACCCTGCGCTTCGCCCATCAGCGGCTGACCCGCGATCAGATAACCCAGCGTGAGGAGGAGTACAGTGGAGGACTGAGTCATAGGGCCTCCTCGAGAGGCTTTGACGCCGCGGCCTAACGCTCCGGTTCAGCGGCGGGCCGCGCAGCGGGCCGTCCGCTGCAACCGGTTGTTAGGCTGGATCACGGTGCCACCATACGGAACCAGTCCCGCATGGTAAGCCGCACTCGCTCTATCTCTTCATCCGAAATGGGCGTCATGTGCGCTACTGTGTTCCTTAGGTGGGACAACGCGCGCGCTTCCTGAACGAGGGTTTTGTCCCTCAGAAGGTCCACGAACCCGTCTTTCCAGCACTCGTCAATGACGCGGATCAACTGAGGGTACGTCATGAGCGAAGACTTGTCCCGCGTTCCGAGAGCCATCCAGCTCTTGGTCTCCTCCGTCTCTTCCAAGTCCCCAATATCCTTGCGGACGTCGGCGGGGATCTTGTCCCACCACGGGACGGCGGGATCATTCGAAAGAACCTCGACGATCAGTTCACGAAGGTAGGCTTCGAATACGAAGAATAGTCTATATGCCTCGGCCGCCTGATTGGCAGCGCTAACAACCTCCGGCAACGATTCAGCGATGTCAATGGATGGGGAGATCGGAAGGGTCTGGGCCGGCACCAGCTGCGGGTCGGCGCGGACGGCACGCTCCGCACTCTGGCCAAGCATAAGGAACAACGCCAGTTGCGAATCGGCGATCATGAGAATGCCTTTCTAAGCGCATTGAAGATGTTCAGATAAGTCTCTTCGGAGGCGTTTGACGGGAGATGAACCTGAATGTTGTAGTGAAATTCTGGCCTCACCGAAAGTCGCCCGGCTGCGCCCTCAAGCTCACTAGGTTTGGAGGGCAGAGATGGAGGAGGTTTCACGCCCTGTTCTGGCTCGGGCTTCGTCGAGAAGTCCGATAGCTCAACGAGTGCCTGGAACGTACCAACGGTGCGTCGAGTGACCTCGTCGTCCGTTCCCGCGACCTGAGCAACCAGTCCCTTGAGCTCATCGCCGTCGAGAGTATGAGCGTTCTCGTTCGCTGCGAACAGCGGCGCGAACGCCTCCCTCGTGGCCTCTGCGATTGCGCGCTTAGCCTCCTTGGGGTTCTTGAGAGAGTTGTAGGCAGCAGTGGGTTTCCCGGCTGCATCGATAAAGCCAAGCTGTCGTAGGAGGGGAATCAAGGGGCGATCAGAAGTGCTCTTGAGTCCAAGAGTCTGGGACAGATACGCGTGGGTAAACGAGTCGGGTACCTTCGCGCTGTGGATCTTGGTGAAGAGAGTCTTGATCTTGCCGTATGACGGAACGTACGGAAGCGCAGCAGGCATATGACGACCTTCCTCCCCCAAGCAAATCAGCCTAACGGATCGCGCTTAAGCTGCGGGGCGAGCGCAGGCCGGCGCAAGCGCCCCGCCCTGCGGTACGAGCTGGCTGGCGCACGAACGTACGCTTCCCTTGAAGGCCAGCCCCGTCAGCTTCAAGCGCTTGTTAGGCGGCTGCTTGATCATCTAATGGCCTCGCGAAACATGCGCATCGCCTGATTCTGGGGATCACGCGCGAGTACAAAGGCTGCCTCCGCCGCAGCGTCTTTGCGCCGCCCCTGGTACCAAAGCGCAAATGCGAGGCCTTCGTGGACGGTCGTTTCGTCCCTCGACCCCGGCACCACCTGCGCGCTACGGAGCAGCTGTTCCGCCTTGGGCGCGAGTTCCAAGCCGGCGTTGATGTAAAGGCGCGCCAGCGACAGGCGTGCAGGAAGCAACGTGGAGTCAAGGGTCAACGCTCGACTCAGATGCGCCTCGGCGCTGTCAAATGCACCGGGCACATCAAGGCGCTGCCCCTGGTGCCAGATATCGCCAAAGAGCCACTCGCGAATAGGGCTCTCGGGCGCACGTGCAGCAACACTAGTCATATGGCGTTGAGCTTCAGACCATGCGTTCGCGATGACGGTCCGCTCGGCAATTGGTCGCTGGTCGGGCGGTGCCATGCCAATCCGGCGCTCCAGTGCCTCCAACGAGTCGGCGGCGGCCGAAAGGATGGCGCTATCCGCGGAAGTCGGCGCTGAGCCGCGCGCAGGGACCCCGGGACGGCGTGTACAGCTCGCTAGGGTGACGAACGCGAAGGCGATGTGGAGCTTTGTCCTCATTAGCGCAGCCGCCTAACGCATCGCGCTTAAGCTGCGGGCGACCCGCTCGCCGGCGCAAGGATGTTTGACGACAGTCCGTGCCCGCCAGGGCGCAAACACTCCGCTTCCTTAGAGCGATCACCGCCCGCCAGCTTCAAGCGCATGTTAGGCAGCGCGGCCTTCATCGCACAACCACCACGCGATCAATCGTATCAGACCCTATCACACGGACGTGGGCGACGCCCGGGCGCGAAAACCGGAGTGGGACCGTGCGCCGAGCGTCCCAGCGAACGGCAACGCACACATAGTCGTCCGGTCGACGGACTAACACGGAATCGAACAGTTGAATGGTAACGTGCAGGTCGTCCTCAGTGACCTTGGGTCGCACGATACGTGTGCAGCCGCCCCCTCTCGTCCAAGCTACGACGGTATCGGCGGAACCGGCGTTCATGGTGTCTGGTACGTGAACCGCAGGTACGTGGCTTCCTGGGGACATGATGGGGGACGGAGTTAGCCGCCACACGACCTTCGCATGGCATGCCGCGAGGACTGCACACCCAAGGAGGATGGCAAGTAGGACCCGCCGAGGGGATCTGTACACAGATATCAGGCCGCCGCGCTGCCTAACGCCCCGCGCATGAGCCGCGGCGCGCGGCCCCAGCCTTCACGAACATACGGCTTCCTTCACAAGCCGGCGCCGCCGGCTCCATGCGCTCGTTAGGCTGCGGCTCGCCCGGTCCCGTGCAAGCCGCCGTCGTTGACTCCACATCCCGCACCGCCCTCCCGCCGAAGATCGATGCGCAGCACCGGACCCGCCCCACGACTCGCGTTTCGCACCCCCGGTATCGCGGCTCGACGATCGGCGTCAGCCTAACGCCCCGCGCATGAGCCGCGGCGCGCGGCCCCAGCCTTCACGAACATACGGCTTCCTTCACAAGCCGGCGCCGCCGGCTCCATGCGCTCGTTAGGCTGCGGCTCGCCCAGTCCCGTGCAAGCCGCCGTTGACTCCACATCCCGCACCACCCTCCCCGGCGAAGATCGATGTGCAGCCCCGCGCCCACCCCACGACTCGCGTTTCGCACCCCCGGTATCGCGGCTCGACGATCGGCGTCAGCCTAACGCCCCGCGCATGAGCCGCG
>Ga0209581_1001927_pt1 | contig 21953 bp, 15 predicted proteins | sample Coa_R2_FD_187160 | JGI IMG/M metagenome (GOLD analysis project Ga0209581, IMG submission 187160) | Surface soil microbial communities from Centralia Pennsylvania, which are recovering from an underground coalmine fire - Coalmine... | ecosystem: Environmental > Terrestrial > Soil > Unclassified ...
GGGCAGTGGGATTAGTTGTTATGAGACAATTGAAATAAGGGAAAGTAAAGGAACACCCATGCTCTGGTAAGGGGTGTGGGTGTTTTCTGGTGAGGGGGTGGTGCGAGGTTTTGAGAAGTTGCCAGCAAACAGTAAAATGAGAAGCTATTTGCACATAATACGCAGCAAGTTCAATCAAATTCTTGAAAGAAATTACAGGAAAAATGTGTGAAAAGTACATATGCACTATTATCTGGAAAATATCCATAAATCCCTTGTCAGAAATCGTTGAAAGTCATGTATCTGTTCGCGGAGTCTTTCATTAACGAGCATATCTGGTCTTGGGTCGACGTAGTACACTCCGTCCAGCCTGTTTAAAGCAACGGTGTAGCCTAAGAAATGGTTGGTTTTGAAGGTAGAGGCAATGTTAAAGTAACGGTCTCCTGAGCGATCAAGGTCTTTACTTGCTGTAGCCCGCTGTACATCGTGCAAGAAAATAGCAACCACAGGGATTTCTCTTCCAAGCAACTTTGTCAGCAAATACTTATCCAGGAATATTTTGTCTATCCTATCTTTACTGGTTGTTTTAACTGAACCGACTACTTCCGATGGATATATATAGTGCTGTTCAGTTTCAGTGGTGAGAATAGCTTTATTACGCGAGAAAACAACGTCTAACTCGTAGGACATACTGTAGCCTGGATAACCTGGAATAGGTATCTTTATCGTTCGAGGTTCACAGGTTACGCCTACTTCCTGAATCAAGAGCTTTATTAAGGTCTCGAAGAGTTGGCCTATGCGCTTTCTCGATTGATTGGGATTTTCAAATGTATCTCCAATACAGCCAAGTGCCTGCTGAACGGTATAGACAACTCTGTTAATCTCCTTTGAGGCCAGATAGGCTTGATTATTTACTGTATCCTGATGTTTACGCAGATCAGCTAGAAACGCTATGAATCGTTCAAAAGCTTCTTTGAAGGCTATAGAAGACTCGATAAACAGATTTGTATTTAACGGACGGGTAATCCTGTGCTGGACATCCACACCATACTGATAAAAGATGTAATGGTGATTCTGAGGAAAAGGGGAAATAATGCGTGTTAGTCGTGTCGATGCAATAAAATTGAGAAAGTCAGAACAAATAGTGTAATAATCACTGAGATACCAACCTGTTTTGTCTTGAACACTCCTCCTGAGCGCCTCCAAATCTTCTCCCATTATCTAATCGACTTCCTTCTTCTCTCATTCTCTGCATCGAATGCAATCCATTCCTCGATGGATTTTTCCTGCACCAGTTCTATCCTGCCCGCAGCCCACCGGCAATACTCTAAGACGTTGTCACATCCCTTCCACTTACGTTTTAGCTGTTCTGCTACAACAGCGGTAGTGCCTGAACCAAGAAACGGGTCTATCACCATATCGCCTGCGTTTGAAGAAGCGAGGACGAACTTCCTCAATAATTCTTCTGGCTTTTGCGTTGGATGCGGAGTTTTTTCATTCATGCCGTTGCAGGTTGTTGGAACTTCTATCACGTCGCGCGGTTTTGCTCCGTTTGGATGGGGTTGCCAGAGATGATCTTTATGCTTCTTGTTACCATACTGGCTTGTTTCCGCCTGTGGATGTTCGGGGTACTTGAGAGTGTGATTGCCGTATGAAATCCTGATCTCATCGATATTAAAGGTAAACTGGCTGCTTTTCCTGAAATGCAGGATACTTTCATGCGAACGGCCCCAGTCGGAGCCGAGATTTGCTTTATTCTTATAATGCCAGACAATCCACCTGCAGCCAGCGAAGAAACGGGATGCCGGGAGTTTCAGGTCTGCTAATATCTCAGAAAAGCCACAGATATAGAGCGTGCCATATGGTTTGAGAACACGGGCAGCTTCCTTTATCCACTTGAGCGACCATTTCAGATATGCCTGTTGCGATTCAAACGTATCCCATTCGGCTTTTTTGATATTGTAAGGAGGGTCGGCGAATACGAGATCGACGGATTCACTTTCCAGCGTTTTTAGCCAGTTAATAGCGTCTCCCAGCCAGATTTCACCATGAGGATGAGAATAGAAGAGCTTTGGCGTTCGAGAACTTTCCTGATCATGGCTAAGATCGAAATATTTTCCCTTGAGAGCAGTTTGAGCCTCAGAAAAGCCTGGTAGCTCTATTGCCATTGCCGAAGATCGTAATGCTTTTACCATCAATAGTCGTCTTGCTGCTGCTTTTCCAGCACGCAAGACGTATCCTCCCTTCTGGAAGAGTACCTATCGCTAACATCAAGCTAAAAGCTCTTATACTGGTTGATAGAGTCGTTGCCTCCATTATAGTGGAGATCAGGGCCGGGTTGCAATGGGAACAGGGCTGCTTCTCAAGAAATCTAGCCTTTCTCTCCCATCCCCTCATCGCTCACTCCTAACTTTCCACAAAACCCCGTTCACTCCAATAAACACATGTGCTACAGGGCCATTTTAGTGGACGATTGGAGCAGTAGTATCCTTATGCTTTTCAAAACGTATTTCAGTAGATGGCATGCATTGACAGGGGCGAGGCGCGCGCGCACTTCTCGCTCGGTGGTGGTGGCATCGTTCTGGTTGCTGGTCGTGTTGCTCGGCTATGGGCTGTTACGAAACCTGGTTGGCGTGCGGGCGGAGTATCCTGCTATCCTCAATACGGTCTTTTCCGACACCGCTAATCCTGCCTTTACGATTGCTACCGTTGGGAGTGACGATAGCATCTCCTATAGCGTGACCAGTTTCTCCGGGGCAACCATCTTCAAAGGGCAGGCACAGGCACAGGGGAAGCAGGTCTATCTGACGCTGCCCCGGCTGGAAGATGATTATTATGTGCTGCATGTGACAGAGCAGAACGCGGGTAGTACGAGCAGTCAGAATATCTCGTTTGCCGTTATCTCTGCTTTCAATAAGGTAGCAGGTGCCAGCACACCTTTTGGCGTCGGGGTGCATTTGCTGGGGACGCATAATGCCGCACTGGTTCAGCTCATTGCCGGGCTGGGGGCGGGGATGGTCAGGGATGATGCCGTCTGGGCGACGGTTGAAAAGGCGCCCGGCAGCTACAATTTCAGTTCGTTCGATCCGGCGATGCAGATGTTGCAGCAGAATAGCCTCGATCCTTTGCTGATCCTGGACTATAACAACCGGTTTTATGATAATGGGCAGACGCCTTACGATGCTGCCGGGTTGGCGGCTTTTGCTAACTATGCGAAGGCGCTGGTGACGCATTACGGGCAGCAGGTGAAAGAGGTCGAGGTGTATAACGAGTACAACGGGACGTTCTCGACGGGGCCGTGCGCGCGCAAACCGGCATGTTATGCGCAACTCCTGCGCTCTACCTACCAGGCGGTCAAATCTGTACGCCCGGATGTGATGGTGATTGGCGGCGCCGTATTTTCTACGGATACGAGCTGGTTCAGGCAGCTTTTCGCGGACGGCGCGCTGGCTTACATGGATGCCGTCTCAGATCACCCGTATGCTCCCTTCGATCTCGTCTCCCCTGAAGTGCAGGGGCTTGAGGAGGAGATGCAGGAGTTGCAGGGCTTGATACGGCAGTATAATCACGGGGTGGCAAAACCAGTCTGGATTACGGAGATTGGCTGGCCATCCTGCCTCCTGCATGTGAGCGAGCGCGCGCAGGCAGACTATCTGGTACGCGGCACGATTCTCAGCCAGGCGGCGGGCGTGCAGAAAATCCTCTGGTACGATGCCGTCAACGATGGTAGCGATAGCACGAAGATGGAGCAGAATTTCGGCCTTCTCCGGCAGCGCGATGCTCTGGGACGCTATACGCCGAAACCTGACTTTGTGGCCTATGCTGTACTCATCCGCGAACTGGCGAACCGCTCGTTTCTGGGCCGGGAATCCGTCTTCCCCGGCATTTACGATATGCGCTACAGCGGCAACCTGCGCGTCTTCTGGTCGACGCCGCTCAATCAGAGCGTCACACTCTCAACAAACGCTCCGGTGACGGCGATCAGCATGACCGGGAGAATGCAGACGCTCGTCCCTTCGCATGGCCGTATCGTTCTCAATGTAACGCCTGACCCGATGTACGTTCTGGGCAATATCTCCGGGGTAAGCTGGCATATGTGATGTTCTCTCAATCCCGGTACGCAGACGGCATGCTATGACAGCATACGTGTAATTTCATACTATGGTAGCCCGTTTTTCCCGTAGGTATTGTTGCTGAGCCAACAGGATGATATAATGCTGAAAAACGCTGCGGGAAGGGTACGCAATGGCCAGATTGCTCGATTCCGGGAAGGTGATTCCGCCCAGGTTCACGCTTGCTGCAAGAAGTTTGCTTCCCGCTCCTGCCGACCCTCCGCCACAGAGCGTCCCACCCCGGCTTACGCTTCCTGCCAACCCGCCAGTAGAGCAACACGGCTTCTCCATATATAGACAGGCGCCGATGGAAGTGGACATGGAGCCGATTGCGCTGCCCGAAGCTCGCGTGTCGGACGTGGTTGTGTTGTGGGTGCAGCTTGCAGGTATCGCGCTCTGCACGCTGACGGTCTGGGTCGCGTTGTTGCTTTTCCATGTGCTTTTCACCTATCTCGTCTTTTCGGGTGTTGTCACGACGATGGTTGCCTCGCTCTGCGCCAGCCTGGTATATCGAAGAGCGTATATGCGGCGAGTGCGGCGAGAGGCGCGACTGTGGACACAGAGTATGACGGCTCTGCGCCGGGATACCTGGAGCCATCTGCGGGCCGTCACGGCTGATACGCTGAGCTATCTGGCGGCGGTAGGAAGAGACCGACAGTGATCAGGCAAACGCTGAAGGATTTTCTCTCCTGGCCGCCGACGCACTATTGCGTCCTCTATATCCTGCTGGCGTTTATGATTGTGCCACCGTTGTTCTATAGTGGCGATCTCATCCAGCCGCGCAACCCGTTGTTCTGGCCGCTCTCGTTTTTGATGTTCATACTCTCATTCAACTGGCTGCTCAAGGACTTTCTCTACCTGCTGTGCGCGCCCTGGTACGACTGGTGGCTCCTGCGACGCCGCGTGCAGGCAAAGCAGTTGCGCGCCGTCCGCGCCTACGAGCCGCTGGTCTCGGTCATTATCCCCGCCTATAACGAGGAAGTCGGGCTGGTTGCCACGCTCAAGACGGTGATTGCCAGCACGTACTCCCGCATGGAAGTGATTGTGGTCAATGATGGTTCCAGTGATGGCACGGAGCAGGAGATGCGCGGCTTTCTCTATAAGTACCATCTGGCAAGCCATTACCAGCCTGCGGTTCCGGTGAAATATTGCTACCAGCCAAACGCGGGCAAGGGCGTGGCGCTCAACACGGGGATAGCGATGGCGCGCGGGGAGATCATTGTCACCTTTGACGCCGATTGCGCCGTGCATAAAGATTGTATCAGGCAGATGGTCGCAGCCTTTGCTGACCCATCGGTGATGGCCGTCTGCGGCACCATCAAGATCGGCAATATGGGCAGTATTCTGGGCGTGGTGCAGTCTCTGGAATACGCGCTGGGCTTTTTCCTGAAGCGGGCTGAGGCCATGCTTGGCACCGTCTTCGTGGTTGGCGGCGCCTGCGCGGCGTACCGACGCGAGGTATTTTTCAAGCTCGGCCCCTTCGATAACCGCTTTTTAACTGAAGATATGGAGATGTCGTTCAGGATACAGCAGGCGGGTATGCGCGTGGGCTATGCCCCGCGCTCTATCGTCCACACGGAAGGGCCATCAACCATTGCCGGGCTGATCAAGCAGCGCATCCGCTGGAATCGCGGGCGCCTCGAGACGATTGTGCGCTATACGCCGGAGATCTTCAGCAAAGGGAGCAGGAACAGGCTCTTTTTCTGGTTTGTGGTGCCTCTGGTCTATCTGAGCGATCTGGTGGCGGTCCTGCGCGTTGTCCTCACCCTGCTTCTCTACATCTACTCGCTGGAAATCGTCAACTACAGCTTCCTCTACGTCTTGATGGCGATGACCTCCTTTATCTACCTGCTCGTCTTCCTGAGCGATGACCACGACCGCGCCCCCGGCAACATGGCGATTATCCCTCTGGTGTACTTCCTTCTGCATCTCAGCACGCTCGTCGAGGTCTATACCCTGCTCACCGCCTACTGGACAATGCTGACCCACCGCCGGGTCGGCTGGCAGAAATTGCAGAGGCGAGGGGTGGTAGATCGGCAGTGAAGACAGGCTCACAGGCATTCATGGAAGGGCGAGCAGCATAAGCGTTCACTTCAGGCCGCCCCAGGCCAGCCGCCTGACTTGTTATCACAAGTCTAGTCGATAAGCTACTGCCGCCTCTGAGGCTGACTGATCATGATCAGTTCGCGTCGGTTCTCGCTCATCGCTAAAGGCGACGAGCATTTTTCGTCGGCTTGCCATCAGGTTTTGTACCATGTCGATTAAACTTGTGATAACAAGTCAGGCCACGCGCCAGGGGTGGCCCTCATAGGCGTTAACTGAAGCCCGTGCGAGCGCCAGCCAGGCCACCCGCAAGGGGTGGCCTGCGGCAGCCTTAAGTTAACGCCTATGGGGCTGGCCCTACTATATACGAGGCGGTCGTGCCGCCGGTGGAGCCGTCGTCTCTAGTAGAGCCACCCCTGGCGGGTGGCCTGCTTCGCCCTCGCACGGGCTTCCGGTAACGCTTCTGGGGCGAGCAGGCCATACGCAAGGGATGGCCTGCTCGCCCTCGTACCAGACTAATTTCCCCTTATTTACTCGAAGGGCTGTCCCCAGCGTTCGCTGTAGGCGACTTCGCTCAGGGGCTTGCGTTTCTTTTTGCCTTTGCCGACCGGCTGGGCCGGGTAGCCGAAGGGCAGGATGGCGAGAACGGAGACATCCTGGGGGATGCCCAGCAGGGAATTGACCTGCGGCAGGTTGTTGAAGCCGACCCAGTTGGAGCCGATGCCCTGCGACCACGCCGCCAGAATCATGTCCTGGATGGCACGACTGCCATCGGAGACGGCAAAACGGCTCTGATCCATCGCTACCACGATGGCCAGCGGGGCCTGCGCGATATAGCGACCGGTAGGCGCGAGCTGACCGAGCTTCTGCAGCGTCTCCTTATCCTGCACAACAATAAAGTGCCAGGGCTGCCCATTCTGACTGCTGGCGGTCAGACGGCCCGCCTCGACAATGTCCCGCACAATCGACGCGGGGATCGGCGTATCTTTGAAACTGCGCACTGCCAGCACGGTGCGAATCGCCTCAAGCGTATCCATGCACACTCTCTTTCTTGCTCTACGACTGATAGAGAGAACCGACCGAAGTATATTAGTAACTTACAGATAGTAAGCTATAGTTAGATAAAAACATATTGCTAACGGGCATGTCAAGCTGAGGCATGATAAAGAGAGGTATGGTCGGCGCATGCAGCAATGGCGCATGCGCCAACCATACCTCTCTTTGTACTTCTACGAGAGCGCGGCCAGCACCCTTTCAGGGGTCATGGGAATGTGTGTCAGGCGGGCGCTGGTGGCGTCGTGGATGGCGTTGGCGATGGCGGCGGCGACGGGGACGACGGGCGGCTCGCCGACGCCTCTGGCGCCGAAGGGGCCGAGGCCGGAAGGAACTTCGACCAGAAGCGTGGCGATAGTGGGAATGTCCTGGCTGTGAGGCAGGGCGTAGTCCATCAGGGTTGAGGTGAGCAACTGGCCATCTTCGTCGTAGGCATGGCCTACGACGAGCGCCCAGCCAATACCCTGGGTGACGCCGCCATGAATCTGGCCCTCTACTTCGGCGGGGTTGATGGCGCGGCCAACGTCCTGGGCGGAGGCGTAGTCGAGGACACGCACCTCGCCCGTTTCAGGGTCGGTGGGGCCGCGTAACGCGCCTGCCCGGTCACTTTATCAAAGCCATCCACGCGGGGCAAAGATGTGCCGACGCGCGCGAATTGCTCCTGTTGTGTTCCCTGTACCATAACCGACCTTTCTTCTTCAATAGAGAGCAGCACTATCCGGGTCTGCGTGTTACACAGCTTCCCCGATTTTTGGCGATTCGTTGGTGACCGGCGCCGACCCTGCAACGGGCGGGATGATGCTGGCGGTGGTTGGCTCGGCGGATTGGCCTTCCTCCTGCAGACGCACGGCGCGAATCTCGTTTTCAAAGATGCGGCGCACGATGGCGACGGAGCAGGCGTAGGTGGAGTCCATGCCGAAGTAGGAGAGGCTGCCCGCGCCCAGGTTCTTGCCGCGCGTGTAGGGCGTGTCCGAGGCGTAGTGCAGAATGCCCAGTTCGTAGGGCAGGCGGGCAAAGTTGATGTTCTCCCACGTCGGGTAGCGTGTCAGGTACTGGTCTTCGTAGACGGCGTTCAGGTAGGGGCCGCTCTCCATCTCGACAACGGTGTAGTTGGCGCGATAGTAGAAGTCCAGGTACTGGCGGTTTTGCAGGAAGGTACCTTTGCCGGAGACCGCCTTCTGGTTGTCCAGCACGGAGCCGTAGATCAGGTAGGGCTGGACATCCTGCGCGGTGAAGCAGTTGTCGAGCCAGTAGGTGTTCTGGCTGTGTTCGTCCAGCACGACGTTGGAGATCATCACGTCGCCGATGCTGCCGTTGAGCGTCGCGGCCTTGCCCAGGATGTAGATGCCGCGAATATGCGTCACGTTCTCCATGATCTCGCGCAGCATGCGATAGGCGGCCATGCCCAGCGGGTAATCAATGTTGAGGATGACGGCCTGGCTTTTTGCCAGCTTATCCATGCCGGACATGCGGCAGCGCGGGTCGATCTCCATCTGGTGCAGGCGGGCAATCTCGAAGATCTGGGCGTCAATCTCCAGCCCGTGCCGCGCGTTGACATACCAGATGCCGCGCTCCTGCTCATACTGCTGGCGGTTGCGCGCAAACTCCTGCCCCGGCCGCGTGCTACGCATCCACTCGCGAGCCACGAAGTAGAGGAAGTTCTGCCAGTTGCCCGGCACTGTTCCCTCGTGCAGCTTGCGATACTCGGACTCCAGGTACGGGTCCTGCCCGCTTTTCGCGAAGTCGATCAGTTCCTTTTCGTGGCTGAGAATGGCGCCGGAGACGAGGTTGACGATACTGTGCGTGTTGCTGGAGACGAAGTAGACGGGGCGGTCTCGCAGGCCCAGCGTTTCCAGCACGTTTTCGACCGGCGCCCACCACTTGTGCGTCGCCCGCACATAGCCTACGTGCGAGCCGCCAAGCATGCGCAGGGAGAAGCTCTTGCGATGCCGCCCGATCTTTTTCAGGTTTTCCCACAGCCGGTCCCCCCAGATGACTTCCAGCCGCCGCCAGTCGTCGGGCGAGATGTGCAGCCGCTCGCGCAGCACTTTGGTGATCTCGGCGAAGACAGGCGAAGAGCGGTCCATGCGCGTCTCCAGCAACTGCATGGTGGTGGGGTCAGCGTTAAGCAGGTAGTAAATCTTGTTCCACTCGATCTGAAACGCGACCAGGATGGGTACGATATCATCGGTATCGCTGACGCTGGCGACGTAGACGGCCAGCGTTTCTTTGCCGTCATAGAACCACTTGCGCCGCCGCGCCGGGGCCGTCACCGCCTCCCAGCCCTCAACGGGGTAGCCATGATTGATAAAGACATCTTCGGACTGGCCGAGGACGACCAGGTTACAGTTGATGATCGAGGCGGGCAGGCGCAGCACACTATAGATGAAGGCCGACATATCGGGGTAGGGCGAGCGCGCCTCCGGGTGCAGGCTGGAATCGATATTGTAATGCGCCTGCACCAGCGCCTTCAAACTGATCTCGCCCGAACTGCGCAGCAGCGTGTTATACGTGCGGATATAAAGGTCGACATCGCGTTTGCCTGCCTCGTGCAAGCCCTCTTCGCGCTCGAACTGCGTATCCATAGCAGTATGCGTTGTCGGGTGCTGGTGCAGTTCGTAAGCCTGTTCCGCGTCACTCGCGTCGTTGTAGTCAGGGGCCGTCTGCCGTCCATTAAACGGCTGCGGAGTCATAAACTCATCGTCCTGCTTATTTCTGCGTGGCATCATTATCCCTCTTTCTGCCTCCTCCACAGAGGAGACATATGGTTCAGTTCATTTTCTATATTTCTCATAATTATACCCGCCATAGACAAGTGCGGGTAGGGGGAAATTGCACAGCTTTTTTGAGACATTTATCACACAAATGGCAAAAATGTGCCACTAATCGCTCAGTAAATTCGTTACTACTTTGAGAGATGTTGCCAAAATGACCGGTATCCCCATAGCCGGCATTTCCCCCTGGTAACATCTCTTTCCTGCCACGCCAGACAGCCGCAAAATCTCGTAATGACTCCTGGGATTGGATGAGATTCGTCGGCGCTGATTATCATTTTTATTCTCGGCGGTGCGCACAATCAATCGGCGCCTACGGGAGTGTCGCCAGGGGCAGGGCGACGTGGAAGGTGGCGCCGTGGGCTTTCTGGCTCTCGGCCCAGATGCGGCCATTGTGGCGGCTGATAATCTCACGCGAGAGGTAGAGGCCAATGCCGAGGCCGGCGAAAGGCCTTTCCTGCGGGTAGCTTACCTGGTAGAAACGCTCGAAGATTTTCTCAAGGTCGTCCCCCGCGATGCCGATGCCGAAATCCTGCACGCTGACCAGCACCTCCTGCTCGTTCGTCGTGATGCGGATAAGCACCTTTTCGACGCCGGGCGAATATTTGATGGCGTTCAGCAGCAGGTTGGCGAAGACATGGCCCAGGCGCTCGCGGTCGCCGGAGACGAAGGCAGGGACCTGCGCCGTATCCTCGATGGAGAGGCGGTGCGTTGTTGTGGTGGCCTGGATTTGCTCGACGATGCCCTCTACCACCTCGCGCAGGTCGAATGTCTCGATACGGTACTTGAGGCGACCGGTTTGAATCCTTGATATTTCGAGCAGGTCGTTGATCAGGCGCGTCAGGCGGTTCAGTTGCGAGTCCAGGCGCGAGAGAAAGAGGTGCGCTTCAGGATCGTCGAAACGGTGCAGGCGGCGCTGCAAAAGCTGCGTGAAGCCCTTGATAGTCGTAACCGGCGTCTTCAGTTCGTGGCTGACCACGTTCATAAATTCGTCTTTGCGCCGCTCCATTTCCTTGCGCTCGTCGATATAGCTCATCAACTGCTCTCTGGCCTGCTGTGACTCACTGTAGAGCCGACCATGTTCGATGGCTGTGCTGACGCGCTGAGCGATCTCCTGTGCCAGTTCCAGGTCGGCCTCGTTGAAATGCCGCTTCGATTCGGCAAAGACAAAGGTGATCGTACCAGTGATGTGGCCATTGACGATGAGGGGAACGGCCATGAGCGAGTTATAGCCAACGGCGCGCAGGGCAGCGAGCGCCTGCTCGTTTCCGGCGAGCATCTCATCGGTAAATGCCGGGATCAGTTTCGGCTGTCCCGTGCGTATCACCTGCTCTATCACAACTGGCGCGTCAGGGTTTATGGGGTATTGCTCGCGCCATCGCATTACCCGTTCAACCCTTCGCGGGTCTTCATGGGCAACTTCGAGCAGGTTGATGTTGCCATCATCGTCGAGCAGGTGAATGGCACACCAGTCGGCCAGTGCTGGCACTACCAGACGAACGACACCGGCAAGCGTCGTCTGGTAATCGAGCGAGGAGGCAAGGATTCTACTCGCTTCACTGAGGAAGCGCGCCCGCTCTTCCGCCTGCTTGCGCTCGGTGATATCGCGATGCATAACAAGAATGCCCATAGCCGCCCCGTTCCTGTCGCGTATCAGAGAGAGCGACATCAGGATATTGAGCGGCGTACCGTCGCGCCGTTTCTGGATGACCTCGCCCTGCCAGCTGCCGCGCTCCTCCAGCGCCTCTCGCCATTCTGTTCGCCAGCGCGGGTTATCGGGCATAGTGCTTTCTATAACCTCGATGGCCACTTTGCCGATGACCTCTTCTCTTTTCCAGCCAAAGAGCTTTTCAGCGGCCTGGTTCCAGCCAAGAAACCGTGTCTCCATATCCGTGACGGTCACAGCTTCGGGAATGTTGTGGAGACCTGTCAGGTAGAGGAGTTCCGCCAGATCGTTTTGCATGCTCGCTGCATATTCCCCGGTTGGCCTGTCCTGTGTAACGCCGTCGGCCTGCGCATTCACACCGGGAAAAGCCTGATTCGAGCCATCACGGTAGGACATGTAACAAAAACTCCTTCTCCGGGGCAGGACACAACCGTTAGCACCCTTCATCGCTTCCAACAGGTCCATATACCCCCTATCAGTAAAAAAGCGGTGGAAGCCCGCTTAGAAAGATAGTAACATAGGGTCAGAGTATGTGTAAATACGCTTTGAGTATTCTCAGCGTTTTCTAATGAAAAAAGAAAAAACGAACAGTCGGGGAAGCTGCGCTCACATTTCGCCAGACCGGTAGGCCAGTTCAAGGGTTTGCTCAAAGGTGAGGCTACGGCCTTGCTGCCAGGCTTCGTTCCAGCGTTCGTCGCCGACGATCTGGCGCAGGTGCTGGCGTGCAAGGAGGGTAAGCGGATAGGTCCGTGTCCAGGGGGTGAGGCCGATGGTATCCATTAAGGCTTCGGCGGCTCCGCCTATCCGGGCCGAATGAATGCTGGCGGTCGCGGCATCCGGTTGCGCTCTCAGGCCAACGGCGAAACTGAGCCAGCCGAGGCCGGTGGCGATGAACTGTCGGTGATCCATCTCGTGGCACAGGCGCAGGCTTTGCAACAGGCTCGCGATTGACTCATCGTATTTGCTCTCCAGGATCAGCAGGCCCCCCTGATCTTTCAGCAGATCGGCCAGGGCGCTGCGATCACCCACCTGCTCGAAGAGTTCTTTGCTGCGCGCAAAGCAGACATGCATCTGCTCAAAATTGAAGGATTGTCCTTCAGTGTCGCCAAGGTGGAAGAGCAATTCGGCGTGTAACCAGGGGTCAAGCTCGACGGGAAGCTGTTGCAGGCCCTCGCGGTAGACATATCGGGCCGTTTCAAAATCGCCCTGGGCATGGGCAGCCCAGCCGCGATGCAGCAGGGCGCTGGCCAGCCCTCTGGTCTCGCCAAGCTGGCGGCAGAGCGAGATACTGGCTTCCGCGAGTTCTATAGCTCGCTGCTGGTCATTCTGTAAATCCACCAGGCGTGCAGCCTCGCTCAGCGCCCAGGCGCGCGCCACCAGCAGCGAACGCTCCGTCTCATGTTCGCAGGGCAGCTCGAGCGCGCTTATCAGCCAGTTGCGCCCTTCATTCAGAAAGCCCTTCCACTCCCAGTATGGTCGGAAAGCCGTCGCCAGGCGCAGGCAGAGTTCGACTGCGGACAGTGTTCTCTTGCCGTCCGCTTCCTGACCGGCGGCAGGCGATTGCTGGACGAGGGCGGCGGGAACTGCGATTTGTCTTCCCTCTCTGGCGCTCTGGAGCAGCCACTGGAAGGCGGCGCGGAAATTCTCGCGCTGTTGTGTAAGGTGCGCCAGCCAGGTCAGTTGTTGCGGGCCGCGCAGGCCCTGCACCGATGCCTCCGCCAGTTGCAGGTAGTAGCAGGCATGCCAGTCGCGCAGGACTTCGATCTCGCCATGAACGGCCAGTTCTTCCAGGGCATATTCCCGCAGCGTTTCCAGCAGCATAAAATAGGTACGATCTCGCACAGTCGGCAGGCGAACCAGCAAACTGTTATCGACGAGGCGTTCGAGCATGTCAAGCCCATCAGAGGACGGTGATGGGCTGACTGCCTGCCCGGCCATTGCCTGCATCATCGCCGAGGCGGCTTCAAGCGACCAGGGGCCGGTAAAGATGCCGAGGCGGCGAAACCATGCCTGCTCTTCCGGCGCGAGCAACCTGTAACTCCAGGTGATAGTGTTGCGCAGGGTTTGCTGCCGATCAGGCAGGTTTCTGGGGCCGCCGGTGAGCAGGGGCAGGCGGGCCTGCGAGAGGCGCTCCAGCAGTTCTGCCGGGGAGAGCAATTTGCTGCGCGCGGCGGCCAGTTCAAGCGCCAGCGGCAGGCCATCGGCCCTGGCGCAAATCTGCACGATAGTTCCGGCATTTTCATCGCTGACCGCAAAATCGGGCCGCGCCGCCTGCGCCCGTTCCGCGAAAAGTTGGATGGCCGGAAAGGAGAGAATATCCGCCGCCTTCAGCCTCTCCTGCAAGGCGGGAATGTCTAAGGGGAGTACATCGAAGGCGCATTCGCCATAGAGGTGCAAAATAGCGCGGCTGGTCACCAGTATTTTGACGGCGGGAGCCTGGGTGAGCAACTCATCCAGCATGGCGGTTATGCCCGTTATCTGCTCCACATTATCGAGGACGAGCAGGAGGTGTTTGTTGCGCAGGTAGGCGATAAGTTGCTGGAACGACGGCTGATCAGAGCGGGAAGCGATGTTCAACGCCTGCAAGATGCTTACCGGCACTTCGGCGGCGTCTCGCACGGTTGCCAGGGCAACAAACCAGACGCCATGCACAAAGGAACTGACCATCTCGGCGGCCACGTGCAATGCCAGCCGCGTTTTGCCGCTACCGCCCACGCCCACCAGTGTGATAAGCCGCACATCAGCACGATCCAGCAGGTGTCGCAGGCGCGTCACGGCCCGTTCCCTGCCGATCAACCGCGTCGCCGCCGGGGGAAGATTTTGCTGAGCAGCAGCGGAAGGAGTAGCGTGGAAAAACAGGGACGCGCCCTGCATCCCCGGCGCGCGCAGAGGCAGCGCCTGCCAGTCAGCGTCGCTCATGATGGCAGCCTCGACTCCGGCAGCGGCCAGGAGTTGCAACGCCTGGTCGCGGCTGGTGATGGCGCGCCAGCTCGCAAGTGCCTTGATGATGCCCTTTATTTCCTGGTGATTCAGCCGCGCCTCTCCGTTCCTGTTCACCTTGCGGCTGAGAACCTTCGGGTGCAAACCCACCTCTCGCGCCAGTTCATGCTGGACATGCCCGCTGGCGCGCAAATATTTTTGAATAATGCTGCTCAACGACTCCATATGCCAGGCTCCCACTACTCTCATATATTGCTCTCCAACAGGATCATCTCCCGCCCGTGTCCATCCAGATCAATAGAAGTTGAGTAGACAATGGGTTACCAGAACCGTAGAAGGAAGTTTCAGACGCCAGTATACTCGAACTACCGGGGGCAAATCAAGACATAAGAAGGAAAGGAATCTCTCTATGTGGATGCTGAAAATGAACATACAGAGTTCTGCCCGTTTCCTGGAAATCTTACCCGACGAGGTGGAGAGTACCGAACTGAGCATAGAAAATGGCGTAAGCCAGGTGCTGCTGGCGCTCTTCGAAGATGTGGCAATGGACGAGGTACGGCTTTATACCGTACCTGGCAGCAAGGGGGGCTTGCATTGCTACCTCATCCAGATCGGAGCGCAATGCGACACCATATCTTCTCCCTCGTTCTTCGGCAACGAGGACCATCTGAAACGCATCATCGCACGGGATATTTCCGCTCTCCTGAAAGATTTATTTGGCAGGGTGAGCGTGGAAGGCATCACCCTGCATCCCACGTCCCCCCGGCTCTCCGCGTAAATATATTCAGCCATGCCACATCATGAGAAAGCATCATGGGCGTCTCATGCTGAGGGCCGCGAAGCATATGAGGCTGCAGGACATTGTATGCGTCGAGCAGAGATGCTTCGCGGCCCTCAGCATGGCATGGCAAAGTCAGGCTTTATACCACCGCGCTACTCCTGTTCTGTTGCCGATGCCTGTAGGCCTGTTTGATGGCAGAGAGGCTGCGCTGGATTTCGCCGCGCGCCTCCAGCTGGCTGGCATAGTGGAAGTAGGCACTGGCAACCAGGTCGTGATCGCGTGTCTCTTCCAGTAAAGCCAGCCCCTCCTCAAAGGCGCGGTCGGCCTCGGCGTAATCACCGGCCTGTTGGCGCAACTGCGCCAGTACCAGCAGCGCCTGGCCCCGCGCCCGCGTATCACCACTGGCGCGGGTGATGGCAATGGCTTCCTGCGCCTGCTGCTCTGCCATCCGTACATCGCCGCGCTTGCTCGCCAGTTCGGCCAGGGCAATCAGGCTTTGCGCAAATGAGGCGCTATCGCGAAGTGGGCGGGCCATCTCCGTCGCCTGGAGATATTTCTGCTCCGCCTCCTCCGTCTTCTCCTGCTTCTCCAACGCCCTGCCTAACTCTTGATGGAGACGGCTCTGCTGGAGTTGCAGGCCGCGCATCTGGTAGATGGCACAACTACGCGCGGCCTGATCTCTGGCCAACAAAAACCTGCCCGCAGCCCGCGAACGCTGGCTATTCTCCAGTGAGAGTTGTGCATAGCTCCTCTCGTCGTTATCCAGTTGCTCGACCAGCGCCTGAGCGCGCTGCATATATGTATTCGCCCTCTCAAACTCGTCGAGGGCGGCACAATCATCGACCAGGTTGCAGTAAACTTCCAGGGCGAAGAAGGAATCGCTGATCTCTTCCTCTTCGATGGCAGTCGCGCAGGCGCGATGTGTTTCTTCAGCCAGGGTGTAATTGGATAACAGGAAATTCGCTTTGCCCAGTAGATTGCGGGCGCGTTCGGCCAGCTCGCGCTCCTTGAGCGCCTCCGCCTGCCCGATGGCGGCGCGCAGATCGGCTATGGCCTCTTCAAAGCGACGCCAGGCCAGGGCAATCTGCCCGCGCAGCAGGAAAAACTGGTAGGCATGAGGCGGGGCCAGGCGAGATGGGGCCAGAGGGAGAAGCAACTGCATGGCCTCTTCATACGCGCCCTGCCGCAGCAGCACCGCCGCCTGCAGCAGTTCAACCTCAATCTGGTCGCTCTCATCGCTATTCACCGGGGCGTAGCCGAGAATCTGGGACTGCGAGTCTGCTGCCGGAGAGCTTTCAAGCAACAGGGTAACGGGAACGCCCAGCCGCTGCGCGAGGACAGACAACGCCTTGATCGACGGGCGCAACTTCCCATGTTCAATGGCTGAGATGTAAGAAACAGAGAACTCGGGCGATGCCAGCCGGGCCTGCGTCATGCCACGTTCAATACGGGCTTTTCGCATGTTCGCGCCTATGCGCGCGGAGACAGACTTGACAATACTGGTTGTTTCAAGGTATGGCATGGCTCATCCTTTCACAAATGCTCACCCCTCTACTCCTCTGGCAAGAGGGATGAGTAAACGCTACTCGCTTGTGTGACTCCTGCTCCAATCTGGCAAGCCGTTTCTTCTCTTCATCATCTTTCTCACATTCAAATGAGTTGCATCGTTCGTGAAAAGAAAAGGAGCAGAGCAATCGCCCCCGCGTCTAGTATACACGTAAAGCGGAGTAAAAGCAAAACATAAGAAGTTGAGTGGCTTCACATAGCTCATAATTCCTACTCTTCATGCCTGAATGTCACCTGCCTACCATAGAAGCAGAAAAAGTGCTATGATAAGCTCAGGTAATGGAAATATGCGGATACACGCAAACCGACAGGACAGCAATGAATCACAGCATCTTTCGTTGCCTTCTTTCCCCTCCCCGCGCTATGATACACTATGACATAGAAATGTATGAGTATGGAAACGTTTTTTCTGGAACCGGAAAGAAAAGAGACGAGACGATAGATGGCCACGAAGATAGATGACCAACAGATGCAAGGGCAACAAGAGGCGCGGGCAGCAAAGACAACGCTGCCGCCTGGGCCGGGGAAACTGCCCTATCTGGGCAACCTGCTCGAATTGCGCCAGGACCCGCTACGCTACTTTCAGCAGATGCAACGCACGTATGGGGATATGGCGACGATCCATTTTGGCAAGACGCCGGTGGTGCTGCTCTTCCGGCCCGAATATGTGCGCTACGTACTGGTGGAACACCCGCGCAGCTTCGTGAACAGTTCCTTCGCGGGCGGCCCGAACGATGACAACAGCGCGGCCAACGAGGGGTTGCTGACAATTAACGGGGAGAAGCACCGGCAGCAGCGGCGGGCCGTGCAGCCTGCCTTCCACAAGAAGCGCGTCGAGGGCTATGCCACCATTATGCAGGAGTATACGCAGGAGTTGCTGGATAGCTGGCAGGCCGGGGAGACGGTAGATATGTCGCAGGCCATGCAAGAATTGACGCTGCGCATCGTCAGCAAATGCCTGTTCAGCATCGACCTGTCGAACCAGCTGCGCCCGCTCGGCGATGCTTTCAACGGCTTCATCGGCAGTCAGACCAGCGTGGTAGAGGATTTGCTCAATATCCGCATCGATAACCCGATTACCGGCTACGGCAGACGCAGAGCGGCGATGCGCCAGTTGAACACGCTGGTCTACACGCTGATAGCGCAGCGCCGCGACAACCCTCATGATTACGACGATGTGCTGGCGATGTTGATGGAGGCGAGTAGCGGCGAGGAGCCGGAGGCGAAGCTGACCGAAAAGCAGATTCACGACCACATCATCACCTTCCTCGCCGCCGGCCACGAGACAACAGCTATCGCCCTGGTCTGGACATTTTATCTGCTGGCGCAGTATCCCGCCGTGCGCGAAAAGCTGCTGGAAGAACTGCGCACCGTACTGGCAGGCCGCACGCCAACAGCAGAGGACGTAGCGAAACTGCCCTACCTGGACTGGGTCTTGAGCGAGTCGATGCGCCTCTACCCTCCTGCCTGGATGCAGGTGCGCTTCACCGCCGAGGATGTCGAGATCGGCGGCGTCACGCTGCCGCAGGGAACGATGTTGATTGTCAGCCAGTGGGTGCTGCACCGCCTGCCGGAAATCTGGGGGGACGCGGAGGTCTTTCGCCCGGAACGCTGGAACCCGGCCAGCGAGCAGGCGATCCCGCCCGGCGCCTACTTCCCCTTTGGCGGCGGCCCGCGCACCTGCATCGGCATGCCCCTGGCGCAGCTGGAGGCGAAAATCATTCTCGCCACCATCCTGCAACGCTACACGCCGCAGCCCGTTCCCGGCTACACCCCCGGCCTGCAGCCTGTCATCACCCTGCGCCCGAAACGCAACCTGCGCACTATCCTGATCCCCACTGTGACGGGCAGCAATGGCTCCTCAAACGCCTGGCGTCAGCTTGTCCCCGCCCCCAACGCCACCGTCCAGGAGCGCAAAGGCTGCCTGACCGCCCTGCTGGGCCTGTTCGGGTTGTAGAGACGACCCGGATGAATGTTGCCAGCCGCATGGGGAAAGACGGTAGGGACAGCGCCCTGTGCCTGTCCTGCCTGGATCTCCAGGAAAAGCACTTCCCATTCTCCCATGCGGCTGGCAACATTCATCCAGGTCGCCCTGGAGCAGCCCACCCACAAGGGGCAGCCCACCCACAAGGGAGCAGCCCACACGCAAGGGAGCAGGCCACCCACAAGGGGGCAGCCCACCCATAAGGGAGCAGGCCACACGCAAGGGGTGGCCCACCCACAAGGGAGCAGCCCACCCACAAGGGACCCACGAGTTGCGCAACGAGGTAGTAGAGGGTAGCGAACAAGCGTAGAAATGTGCCTCCTTAAGAGGGAAGAATGAACCAATCCCTTGATAAAGGAGGCATAGTGAGTAGTATCTCCGATTTTGCGGTCAGTATCCAGACCTCTTCCCAAACCGTGCCCTCAACGCCATCCTGGCTGGGCGAAGTGACCGTGATGGCACACTCCTTAAAGCGCCTGGGTGCGCTGACCGCCATTGAGAATCAAGTGCGCTTTGCCCGCCGCCGCTTCGGACACTATGAGGTCATTGACTTTGTCGCCGTTCTGCTGGGCTATGCCATCAGCGGCGAACCGACCCTGCAAGCCTTTTATGAGCGGATCCAGCCCTTTGCTCCCGCCTTCATGGCACTGTTCGGACGGAACCGATTGCCGGCTCGCTCGACGCTGAGTCGGTTCCTGGCTGCCCTTAATCAAGCCCCAGTGGAGGCACTGCGGGAGCTGTTTCTTGAGGATCTCTGCAGCCATCCTCTGACCGAGGAAGAACCAGGAGGGTTGTGGGATCGGCAAGAGAGCCATTGGCTGGTCTTTGATGTGGATGGCACGCGACAAGCGGCTCGTCAACGAGCTTTACCCCAGACTACTGATCGCCCCCCAGCGCAGCGGCGCTTGCGCGAGGTCTGCGCTCCTGGCTATCTGGGGCGCAAGAGGGGCGAGATCGTGCGAACCCGGACCACCGTCTTACAAGCGCACACCCATCAGTGGCTGGGGACCTTCTCCGGAGCGGGAAACGGCGACTACCGTGGAGAACTGCTCCGGGCCGCGAAGGTAATCAGCACGTATGTAAAAGCCCAGTCTGTTCCGCTCAGCCAGGCGGTGGTGCGGCTGGATGGACAATATGGCAATGGAGCCATTGTCGCAGATCTCAAGGGGCTGGCCTACGTCATGCGAGGCAAGGACTACCATCTGCTCGATCTGCCAGCCGTTCAGGCACGGCTGCAAGCTCCCCCCGATCAGCAGACCACTCATCCTGAAACGGGGACCCAGCGCGCTCTGTTCGATTTTCCCGGTCTTGAGGTGACCGCGACGGGAGAACGGAGCAGGGTGATTGTGGCCACTCATCCCGCCTCGCCCACTCCTGCCGCGGTGGGAGAGACCCGAGAGGGGATGGTGTACGAGCTCTTTTTCACGGCCCTCCCGCCCGGGGCTTTCACGGCCGCTGATGTCGTCGATCTCTACCTGGGGCGCGGGGCTTTTGAGACGGCGCTGGCCGATGAAGATCAGGAGCAAGCTTGCGATCGATGGTGTTCGCATACCCCCTGCGGGCAGGAGTTCTGGCAGATCCTCTGCCAATGGGTCTGGAACCTGCGCCTGCGCTTGGGACATGCTCTGCATCCTACTGCGATGCGCACGACGGAGTTGGCCCCTGCTGCCGTCTCTGCCGAGCCTGCCGCTGGTGTGCCCTCCGCTTCCTCTCCCAGCTATGGGCCACCCGTCTTCGCGACCACTTGGAAGCGGGGCCGGATGTCCGGCCAGGACTTTGTTCCCCAACCCGATGGCACGCTGCGTTGTCTGGCCGACCATCCCCTCTACCCGCAAGAACGACGCCCTGAGCATGATGGAACCGTGCGGGTCGTGTATGCGGCTCGCATTGGTCATTGTCGCCCCTGTCCGTTACGGGAACGCTGTCAGTGGCACGGGGCCCAGACCTCGAAACCACGGCGCGTCAGTGCGGTGCTGCATCCCCTCACGGCCCCGACCCCACCGCTCAACGAACCACCACAGGCGCGTCTTGCGGTTCATCCCATCCTGTGGGGAGATTGGGAGCGATGCTCTCATCGGCGCGAGTTCGTGAAGCTCCTTCGGCATCAGCGCGTGGATGTCCGACTGGCTGAAACGTCCCCATCGGCTCTGCCTGCTCGCCCGCTTTCCCGTGCAGAACGAGCGCATTGGCGACTCTCGTGGGCAGAGCGTCTGGCTCGCAATGCTGTGCCGTCTGCCTCGCCTGCTGTCTCGATCACCCTCTTCGGGGTACCAGACGCCTTTGCCCGGTCGATCGGCCTGCAGACGCTCTAATACCAGACACGAACAGCCATTCTGGCTGGTTCTTTCCTCGGCTGGGATCTCCTTTCCGAGCAGGGCGTCATGTCCCCCGTTCCGCTCTCCTGTCCTCTTTTCTCACCATCTGCCCGGCTCGCACCTCTTTTCTTCCCCACCCTACCGCATCTTCTCGTCGAGCAAGCTTGATGGGATCTTCCTGACCAACGCTCTCGCCTCTTCACGCTGCTTCACCAGGCCCTTTCCTCGGCTCTCCCCATCTCGTTGCGCATCTCGTGGGAGGGAGCAGCCCACACGGGCAGGCCACACGCAAGGGAGCAGCCCACACGGGCAGGCCACACGCAAGGGAGCAGCCCACCCGGGCAGCCCACCCATAAGGGAGCAGCCCACCCGTGCAGGCCACCCGCAAGGGGTGGCCCTACTATACGCGGGTCCACTCAGATGGCTCTGGGAGCCATACTGGCACCGTATATAGTAGGGCCACCCCTGGCGGGTGGCCTGCACGGGTGGCCTGCACGGCTGCTCCCATGTCGTCTAGAGTAGGGCCACCCCTTGCGGCTGGCCTGCACGGGTGGCCTGCACGGGTGGCCTGCACGGCTGGTCCCATGTCGTCTCTAGTAGGGCCACCCCTTGCGGGTGGCCTGCCCGGGTGGCCTGCACGGCTGGTCCCATGTCGTCTAGAGTAGGGCCACCCCTGGCGGCTGGCCTGCCCGGGTGGCCTGCACGGGTGGCCTGCACGGCTGATCCCATGTCGTCTAGAG
>Ga0209581_1001930_pt1 | contig 21933 bp, 15 predicted proteins | sample Coa_R2_FD_187160 | JGI IMG/M metagenome (GOLD analysis project Ga0209581, IMG submission 187160) | Surface soil microbial communities from Centralia Pennsylvania, which are recovering from an underground coalmine fire - Coalmine... | ecosystem: Environmental > Terrestrial > Soil > Unclassified ...
CGGCTGCCGCTGCCGGAACTGTGGCGCGAGCTGGTGCCGCTGCTGCGCTGGCCGCTGCTCGCGGTTCTCGCCATTCTCGCGCTGGGAACGCTCTATCGCCTGGCGCCCAGCCGGGCGGCGCGGCGCTGGGATTTCCTCCGCGCCGGGACGATTTCGGCCGGGCTGTTGTGGCTTGCCGGGTCGGCGGCATTCTCGTTCTACGCCGCCCATTTCGGGTCCTACGACCGCACCTACGGCTCGCTCGGGGCGGTGGTCATCCTGCTGGTGTGGCTTTACGTCACCGCCTACATCATCCTCGCCGGCGCCGAGCTCAACGCCGATTTCGACCGCCGCGGCGGCGAGCGCTGAGGCCCGCCGCCGCGGCGAAGCGGCTTACCAGTACGGCACCACCTGATAGTGGCGGTGGATGTCGTCCTCCCAGCGCCGATCGGCGACCCCGGTGTCGAAAAACCCGGTGCTCGCCGCCGGCGCGTTCTGCAGCAGCTCGTCGCTGACGTTCAGCTCGTAGGCGTCGAGCTCCTCGTTGTAGCGCAGCGAGCTCCACGGCAGGGCATGGTAGTCCTGGCCCATCCCGAGAAAGCCGCCGAAGCTCATCACCGCGTAGGCGACGCGGCCGCTGTGCTTGTCGATCATCACCCGGTCGATGGTGCCTACCTTGTCGCCGTTGCTGCGGCGAACCGCCGTGCCTTCGACCTTGTCGCTGGAAATCAGGCGCGCGGTCTCGCGCACCGAAGCGTCCGCTGTCATTGGTCACCTCCAAAAAGAGTGTCTGAGGCAAACCCGAATTCTTCGATCAAGTTCCAGTGTTCGGCAGCGGACATTAAATCGTTTCAAGTAAAACGCTGACAGGAAATCGGGAAAACAACTCGGACGCGGCGATCTCGTCGCGGCCGCAATAGCCTTCGCCGGAGACCGCGTCGCGCCAGGCGCCGGGCCGCGGCAGCTTCAGCCGGGTGGCGCCCCATTCGGCGGTCTCGCCGCCGGCATGGAGGCGCCATACCAGCCGCGGCACGGCGACGATCAGCGCCGTCTCCCGATGCTGGCGCAAAAAGGCGAAGAGATGGTCGGCGCCGCGCCCGCCCTCGCCGTAGAGCGGCGCGTAATCGCCCTCGGCGAACACGGCGGGGTGCTCGCGGCGCAGCTTGAGGAGGCGGGCGGCGAGAAACTGCTTTTCCCGCCCGTCGTGCCAGGCGGCGGCAAGCGCGGCGGGATCGGCGGCGGCGATCTCGGGGAGCAGGGCGCGGCGCCGGCGCCAGTCCGGCGGCCGGCGGTTGTCGGGATCGACCAGGCTGAAATCCCACAATTCGCCGCCCTGGTAGATGTCGGGCACCCCCGGCGCGGTCAGCTTGATCGCGAGCTGGGCGAGCGAAGCGATCGCCGCCGGCCGCAGCATCGGCGCGATAAAGCCGTAAAAATCGGCGAGAAAGGCGCCGGGCCGCGAGGCGTCGAGCACGCCCCCGACAAAGCGTTGCAGGGCCGCCTCGTAGGCGGGGTTGGGGTTGCTCCAGCTCGACTCCTCCTTGCCCTCGCGCACCGCCTTGATCATGTAGGCGCCGATGCGCTCGGCCAGCGCTTTGACGCCGTCGGCGTCGTCCGGCGCGAGGTCCGGCGGCCAGGCGCCGACCAGGGTCTGGTAGAACAGGTATTCGACATTGCGGTCGGGCACGAGGTCGCCCTCGACCTCGCTGCGGCGCGAGCGGTTGGCGCGCAGCCAGCGGGACACCGCCTGGCCCCAGCGGCGCGGCATTTCCGACAGCATCGCCAGGCGGATGCGCCCGTCCTCGCCGCGCTTGGTGTCGTGCGTGGCGGTCGTGCTCATTGCCCGCGGCCAGGTCCGGGCGCGCTCGCGCATCAGGTGGTGGAAGCCGGCCGGCGACAGGCCGAAGCGGCGCGGGTCGCCGCCGACCTCGTTGAGCGCCAGCAGCCGGAAATAGCGGTAGAAGGCAGTGTCTTCGCAGGCCTTGGCCATCACCGGGCCGGTCACCTGCTGGAACTGCATCGCCGTGCGCAGCCGTTCGGCGGCGTACGGGTGTTCGGGCGCCTCGACGGCGAGGACCTGGTGCAGAAAGTCGTAGATACTGGTGTCGGCGGAACGGCCGCGCTTCTTGGCAAGCGCCACGGCCCAGCCGATATAGCGGCGGTCGTCGGCCCCGGCGCCGCGCGCCGAGACGTAGGTGCGATAGACCGGAAACGCGGCGATCACCCGTTCGAGCGCCGCCAGCATGCCGTTGAAGGTGAAGTCGCGGGTGCGCCGGTCGCGCATCGACAGCCGGTGGAAGCGGCGCGCCAGCACGTTCAGCTCGCTCGACAGGTTGACCTGCATGATGCGCTGCTTGCTGGCGAGCAGGACGGCGTCGAAATCGTCCAGCCGCCCGGTCAGCCGCCGATACAGCCGGGTCATCGGCCGCTCGCCGTCGGGGTCGACGAACAGGCCCAGCACCTGGTTGGCGAAATCGTAGCCGGTGCCGCCGTCGATCGGCCAGTCGGGCAGGGCCTCGTAGCGGGCGAGGATCTTCTCGGCGACGAGATAGAGCGGCGAGGGCAGCCGGCGGCGCAGCGCGGCGGCGTAGTCGCCGGGGTCGAACAGCCCGTCGATATGGTCGATGCGCAGCCCGTCGACATCGCCGCGCTCGACCAGCGCGAAGATCAGCCGATGGGTCTCGGCAAACAGCTCCGGCAGCTCGATGCGCAGCCCGGCGAGATCGTTGATGTTGAAAAAGCGGCGGTAGTTGATCTCGTCCGCCGCCACCCGCCAGTAGGCGAGGCGGTAGGCCTGGGCCTCGAGCAGCTGGTGCAGGCGGCGAAAGCTTCCCGGATGGTCCGGCGTGCCGTTCAGCGCGCGCAGCGCCGCGTCGATCGCCGCGGCGATCTCGGGATACCGCGCCGCCTCCGCCAGCCGGGCCTTCAGCGCCTGCGCCTGGCCGCGGGCGTGCTCGCCGCGCGACCGGCGCAGCCCGGCAAACGCCTCCGCCAGCGGATGCAGCGCGGCGCCGCCGGCGGCGAGGACATCGGCATAGGACAGCGGCGAGAGCGGAAAGCGGTGCTCGTAATACCGGAAGCTGAAGCTGCCTTCGGCGGGATCGAAGCGCAGCGCGATTTCGCCGGCTTCGAGGATCGCGCCGTACTGGTCGCCGAGCACGGCGAGCAGCACGCGGCCGCGCAGATCGGGGCGCCCGGCGTCCCAGTTGATGTCGAAATAGCCGGCATAGGGCGAGGCCTCGCCCCATTCGAGCACGTCGCGCCACCAGGCGTTGTCGCTGCCGATGCCCATGTGGTTGGGCACGATGTCGAGGATGAGGCCCATGCCGTGCGCGCGCAGCGCGGCGACGAGGGCGCGGAATTCCTCTTCGGTCCCGATCTCGGGATTAAGCCGGTTGTGATTGACGATGTCGTAGCCGTGGGTCGAGCCGGGCCGCGCCTCCATGATCGGCGAGGCGTAGAGGTGGCTGACCCCGAGCTCGGCCAGGTAGGGGACCAGTTCGAGCGCGTCGCGAAAGGTGAATTGGCGGTGGAATTGCAGGCGATAGGTCGCCCGCGGCACGCCCATCTCGCGTCAGGAAACGAGATAGACGACGACGAACAGGATGACGACGAGCGCCGTCGAGATCGCCAGGACGTAGCGCCCGACGCCTTCCTTCGAGGCGGCGCGCGCCTCGGTCGGCGATTCCTTGATGCGGTCGTTCATAAGACTCTGCCGCGCAGTCGCTGATGTTTTGCCAACGGGGCGTGGCCCGCTTCGATCCATGATCGCGATCACGAACGCGACCGCGCGGCGACCGCGGCGGCAGGATCCTGCGCGCGCAGGACTCCGGCGATCAGCCGGTACTTGACCCGGGCGTTGGTCATGTCGCGGAAGAAGTTGACCAGGTCGCCCCACGGGTCCTTGACCTGGTTCAGCCCCGAGATGAAGGCGACGATGGTGCCGACCTGAGTGCGGTTTTCCAGCACCAGCCAGCCGCCGACGAACAGGATGCCGACGATGCCGAAATGGTGCAGGAAATTCATCAGGAAGTTCATCGCGAACTTGCGCCGGTAGATCTGCATGTTGAGGTCGTAAATGTTGCCGACGCGGCGGCGATAGGCGTCGGCCTCGCGCTTGAGGACGCCCTCGGCGGTCTCGTTGACGATGTCGACGCTGAGCCGGCGCATCACCTGAATGCGCCGTTCGGTGCGCTCGTTGATCGCGTTCTGCATCAGCGGAACGAAAATGAATTGCGGCGCCAGCAGCAGCACGGCGGCCAGCGCCATCCACGGCTCGAGGTAGAGCAGGTAGCCGAACACGCTGACCAGCACGCCGCCATGCAGCACCGGGTCGGAAATGCTGGTGCCGACAAAGCCGCCGAGCGACTCGACCTCGGTCAGGATGATCGACAGGCTGATGCCTTCCTTGCCGCTCGACTCGGCCGGCGGCTCGTTGAGCGCGGTGTTGTAGGTGTCGAGCCGCAGCCGCCGGTTGGCCGCCTCGCCGATCCGGCTGCGGCAGACGTTCATGCCGAACTTGGCGAGGCCGAGCAGCAGCGCGACCACGCCGTAGGCGGCGCACAGCCATGCCAGCGAGGAGAAGACGCGGTGGTCGATCGCGTCGTTGACGATCCGCCGCTGCAATTCGAGCGGGGCGAGGTCGAGCAGAAACACCGCGGCCGAGAGCAGCGCGACGACGATCTGGGAGCGCCCGCTGACGCGCCAGATATAGCGGTAAAGCGAGCGTGGCGGCGGCCGGACGCGGCGGCGAGCGGAGGCTGACACGGCAGCGAAACGTCGTTTTCCGCCGCGGGTTCCACAAAAGCGGCCGCGCCCGGGAGCAATGGACGCGCCGCGCGTTGGTGTCTACGGTTTCACCGATTATCGATGGGGATGGCCGAGGTGGCCGACGTCAAGGCGACGGAGCTGACGGAGGACGCCGGCGCCCCGCTGCGGGGCATCCCGTCCGTTGACGAAAGCGGCGGCACCGCGGCGGTCGCGATCGGCGCCGTGCCGGCGGGCGACGAGGGCGACGACGAGGCCGTCGTCGAAATCCGCACCGTCTTTCTCGGCGGGCTGTTCTTTTTCGCGCTGATCGCGGTCTGTTACGTCGGAGCCGACCTGATCCTGCCGATCGTGCTGGCCTTCGTGCTGATGCTCGTGCTGCAGCCGGCGCTGCGCGCGCTCGAGCGGCTGCACATCCCGCGCCCGATCATCGCCGTGGTGCTGATCGTGCTGCTGCTCGGCGCGGTGGCCGGAGCGCTCTCGCTGCTTGCCGGCCCGGCGGCGGGCTGGGTTCAGCACCTGCCCGGAGCCATTCCCAAGTTGCAGCAGCGGCTGAGCTTTCTGTCGGAGCCGATCGCCGCGTTCCAGCGGCTGGTCGAGCGGGTGCAGGGCCTGATCCATGCGACCGGCCAGACCCCGCTCCCGGTGACGATGGAGGGATCGGCGCTCGGCGACCGGCTGCTCTACGGCACGCGCTACATCGTCGTCGGGCTGTTCCAGACCGCGCTGGTGCTGTTTTTCCTGATCATGGCCGGCGACCGCTTTCTGCGCCGGCTCGTCGAAATCCTGCCGCGGTTCCGCAGCAAGCGGCGCGCCGTCGAGATCTGGCAGCAGATCGAGCGCGACATCTCCGCCTATCTGGTGACGATCACGGCGATGAACCTGGCGGTCGGGATCGCCACCGGGATCGTCGCCGCCGCCTGCGGCCTGGGCGATCCGCTGTTGTGGGGGACGGCTGCATTCCTGCTCAACTACGTGCCGATCCTCGGCCCGACCGCCGGGGTCGTCCTGCTGCTGCTCGCCGGCCTGCTGACGATCGACCGGCTGCCGCTCGCCTTCCTGCCGGCCGGGCTCTATCTCGGCATCCACGTGCTGGAGGGCGAGACGATCACCCCGATGCTGCTCGCCCGCCGCTTTACCATCAATCCGGTGCTGGTGATCATCGCGGTGATCTTCTGGTACTGGGTGTGGGGCGTTCCCGGCGCCATCCTGGCGACGCCGATGCTGGCGATCACCAAGATCATCTGCGACCGCACCGAGTCGCTCGCCGCCTTCGGCCGCTTTATCGAAGGCTGACCGCGCGCTTCTGTCTCGCCGCCGGGCGCCGTATCATGGCCCCCTCGTACAGGGAGGGCCGATCATGACGCAGCAGCCGGCGCCCGGGTTCGCCGCCAATCCCGAGTACCGCATCGCCTTCGAGGCCTCGCCGCGGCGGGTGCGCGTCGCCTTCAACGGCGAGATCATCGCCGACAGCCTGCGCGCGCATCTGTTGTTCGAGACGCGCCACCTGCCGGTCTACTACTTCCCGCGCGCCGATGTGCGGACGGACCTGCTGCAGGCGAGCGACCACCACAGCTACTGCCCCTACAAGGGCACCGCCTCCTATTGGCACATCGCGGCCGGCGGCCGCCTCTCCGAGAACGCGGTCTGGGGCTATCCCGAGCCGTTCCGCGAGGTCGCGGCGATCGCCGATTTCGTCGCCTTCTACTGGGACCGGGTCGATCACTGGTACGAAGAGGACGACGAGATTTTCGTCCATCCGCGCGACCCCTATAAGCGGGTCGACGTCGTCAACTCGTCGCGCCCGGTCAAGGTGATCGTCGGCGGCGAGACCGTCGCCGAGACCCGGCGGGCGCGCTTTCTGTTCGAGACCCACCTGCCGACGCGCTACTACATCCCGCCGGAGGACGTGCGCCGCGACCTGCTCGTCGCCAGCGACACGGTCACCGCCTGCCCCTACAAGGGCACGGCGCGGTACTATTCGCTGAAGATCGGCGACCGGCTCCATCCCGACCTCGTCTGGTGCTATCCCGAGCCGATCCCGGAATGCCCGAAGATCCGCGGCTATCTGTGCTTCTTCAACGAGCGGGTGGACGCGATCCTGGTCAACGGGGTGGAGCAGGAGCGGCCGGTGACCAAATGGTCGCGGGCGGGCTCGTGACGCCGCATTACCGCGTCGGGCTCGACATCGGCGGCACCTTCACCGACCTGGTGCTGGTCGACGGCGCCGGCGCCGCGGTGCGGCTGCACAAATGCCTGACGACGCCGCACGATCCGGCCGAGGGGGCGCTCGCCGGGCTCGGCGAACTGCTCGCCGCCGCCGGGCTCGATCTTGCCGAGATCGGCGAGCTGGTGCACGGCACCACCCTCGTCACCAACGCGATCATCGAGCGCTCGGGCGCCAAGGTCGGGCTGCTGACCACCAGGGGGTTCCGCGACGCGGTCGAGATGGGGATCGAGCAGCGCTACGACATCTACGATCTGTTCCTGCGCTTCCCCGAGCCGCTGGCGCCGCGCGCGCTGCGGCGCGAGATCGGCGAGCGGATCAGCCGCGACGGCGAGGTGCTGTGCCCGCTCGACCCCGGCGAGGTGCGGCGCGAGCTGGCGGTGCTGGCGGCGGCCGGGGTCGAGGCGGTGGCGGTGTGCTTCCTGCACTCCTACCGCAACCCGGCGCACGAGCTCGCGGTGGCGGAACTGGCGGCGCGCGAGTTCCCCGCGCTGGCGGTTTCGCTGTCGGCCGAGGTGGTGCCGGAACTGCGCGAATACGAACGCGCGACGACGACCCTCGCCAACGCCTTCGTGCAGCCGCTGATGGACCGCTATATCGCGCGGATCGAGGCGGAACTGCGGCGCCGCGGCTTTGCCGGGCGGTTCTACCTGATGCAGTCGGCGGGCGGGCTGGCCTCGCCGGAGATGGCGCGGCGCTTGCCGATCCGCCTCCTCGAATCGGGGCCGGCCGGGGGCGGGCTGGCGACCGCGCTGTTCGGCGCCGCCTCCGGCAAACGGCAGGTGCTGTCGTTCGACATGGGCGGCACGACGGCGAAGGCCTGCCTGGTCGAGGACGGGCGCATCGATATCGCGCCGCTGATGGAGGCGGCGCGGGTGCACCGCTTCAAGCGCGGCAGCGGCCTGCCGATCAAGGCGCCGGTCATCGACATGATCGAGATCGGCGCCGGCGGCGGTTCGATCGCGGCGATCGACGAGGTCGGGCTGCTCAAGGTCGGGCCGCGCAGCGCCGGCGCCGATCCCGGCCCGGCCTGCTACGGCAAAGGCGGCACCGAGCCGACGGTGACCGACGCCAACCTGGTGCTCGGCTATCTCGACCCGGGGTTCTTTCTCGGCGGCCGCATGGCGCTCGACCGCGCCGCCGCCGAAGCCGCGCTCGCCCGGATCGCGGCGCCGCTTGGCCTGTCGCCGGTCGAGGCGGCGGCGGGCATCCACGCGCTGGTCAACGAAAGCATGGCGGCGGCCGCGCGGGTGCATCTCGTCGAGAAGGGGCGCGACCCGCGCGGCACCGCGATGGTCGGGTTCGGCGGCGCCGGCCCGGCGCATGCCGCGGCGGTGGCGCGCATTCTCGGGGTCGCCGAGGTGATCGTGCCGCCGGCCTCCGGCGCGGCCTCGGCGCTGGGCTTTCTCGCCGCGCCGGTCAGCTTCGAATTCGCCCGCTCGGCCCCGGCGGTGCTCGACGGGAGCCTCGATTTCGCCGCGGTCAACGCGGTGCTCGGCGAGATCGAGGCGGAAGGGCGGCGCCTGCTCGCCGAGGCCGGCATCGACGACGGCATCACCGTGTCGCGCCAGGCCGAGATGCGGCTTTTGGGCCAGATGCACGAGATCGCCGTCGACCTGCCTGACGGCCCGCTCGGCCCGCATTCGCTCGACGAGATCCGGCGCCGCTTCGCCGCCACCTATACGCGGCTCTATACCCGCCTCTACGCCGGCGCGGTGATCCAGGCGCTGAGCTGGCGGGTGCGCGTTTCCGGACCGACGCCGCGGCTTGCGCTTGGCGGCGAGGCGGCGGCGAGCAACCGGGCGCCGGCGTTGAAGGGCAGCCGCCCCGCGTATTTCGCCGGCGGGTTCCGCGACACCCCGGTCTACGACCGCTATGCCCTGCGTGCCGGCGACCGCATCGCCGGGCCGGCGATCGTCGAGGAGCGCGAGGCGACGACGGTGGTGCCGCCGGGCGACCGGCTCGCGGTCGATGACGGGCTCAATCTGCGCATCACCGTCGGCGAGGGGCAGAAGCCGATCGCCCTGGTGACGCCGCAGACGCCGCGGGCCGAGGCGGTGGCCAGGCTGTCGGCCGACCCGATCGGCCTCGAGATCATGTGGGCGCGGCTGATCACCATCGTCGAGGAATGCTGGCAGACGGTGTGCCGCACCGCATTCTCGCTGATCATCAGCGAGGCGCAGGATTTCGCCGTCGAAATCCTCGACCGCGACGGTAATCCGCTGGCGCACAGCCCGCGCGGCATGCCGGTGTTCAACCTGTCGCTGCCGCGCGCGGTCAAGGCGCTGATCGCCAGGTTCCCGCCGGAGACGCTGAAGCCCGGCGACGTGCTGGTCACCAACGACCCGTGGCTGTGCGCCGGGCACCTGTTCGACATCGCGGTGATCACCCCGGTCTTTGCCGGCGGCAGCCTCGTCGGGCTGATGGGCACGATCGGCCATGTCAGCGATATCGGCGGCACCAAGGACAGCCTGCGGGCGCGGGAGATTTACGAGGAAGGCATCCAGATCCCGCCGATGATGCTGTACCGCGCCGGCGAGGCCAACGAGGACCTCTTGGCGCTGATTGCCGAGAATGTGCGCAACCCGAACCAGGTGCTGGGCGATCTGCATGCGCTGGTCGCCGCCAACGAGATCGGGGCGCGGCGGCTCGTCGAGTTCATGGCCGAATACGGGCTCGGCGACCTCGCGGCGCTGGCCGAGATCGTCCAGGGCAAGGCCGAGGCGGCGATGCGCGAGGCGATCCGCGCGATCCCCGACGGCGTCTACGAGAGCGAAATCTGGAACAATCCGCTCGGCACCGCGCAGCGCTATCCGGTCCGGCTCACCGTCGCCGGCGACGAAATCCATCTCGACTTCGCCGGCGCGCCGGCGCAATTGCCGCAGGGCGGGCTCAACTGCACGCTCAACTACACCGCGGCGCACGCGACCTATCCGCTGAAATGCCTGCTGACCCCGAACGTGCGCGGCAATGCCGGCTGCTACCGGCCGTTCACCGTCAGCGCGCCCGAGGGCAGCGTGCTCAACGCGACGAAGCCGGCCGCGGTCAACCTGCGCACCCGCACCGGCTGGTATCTTGCGCCCAACATCTTCATGGCCCTGGCGCAGGCGGTGCCGGACCGGGTGCAGGCCTTCACCGGTCTGCCGGTGGCGATCACCTGCTACGGCAGCGACGCGGCCGGGCGCCTGTACAGCGACCATTTGTTCCAGGGCGGCGGCCAGGGCGCCTCGGCGCAGGGCGACGGCAAATCCGCGCTGCTGTGGCCGACCAGCGCGGCCAACACCTCGGTCGAGCTGTTCGAGGCGCGCTGCCCGCTGCTCGTCGTCGACAAGAGCTACGTCCCGGACAGCGGCGGCCCCGGGCGGCAGCGGGGCGGGCTCGGCCAGGTCGTGCGGGTGCGCAAACTCTACGACGACGGCCGGCCGACCCTGGCCAGCGTCTATCCCGAAGGGGTCGCGGTCAGGACGCCGGGGCTGTTCGGCGGCAAGCCCGGCGGCGAGACGCACGGCTGGCTGATCGACCGCGACGGCCGGCGGCTCAAGGATTACGGCGTCGGCGAACTGGCGACGCTGACTGCGGCGGACGAGATCGTCGAATTGCAGCTCGCCGGCGGCGCCGGCTTCGGCGATCCGCTGGAGCGGCCGCTGGCGCTGGTCGAAAGCGACCTCGCCAACGGCTACATCACCGCGGCCGGCGCCGAGGCCGATTACGGCTGCGTTGTCGGCGCCGACGGCCGTCTCGATGCCGCGGCCAGCGAGCGGCGGCGGCGCGAATTGCGGGCGGGCCTGGCGCGGGCCGCCGAATGATGCGGACCGTCATCTGCGGCGCCGGGGCGATCGGCGTCTCGATCGCCTATTTCCTGGCGCGCCGCGGCGCCGCCGTGACGGTGATCGAGAGCAGCGGGGTGGGCAACGCGGCATCGGGCAAGTCGGGCGGGTTTCTCGCCCGCGACTGGTGCGACGGCTCGCCGCTGGCGGCGCTGGCGCGGCGCAGCTTTGCGCTGCACGCCGAGCTGGCCGAGACGTTCGCCGACCAGTGGGGTTATCGCCGGGTCGCCACCTATGGCGGCCTCGCCGGCTATCCCGGGCTGCGCGGCGGCGGCTACGAGCTGGGCTGGCTGTCCGACCGGGTGGTCGTCGGCCAGGCGCTCGGCACCGCCGACGACACCGCGCAACTCGATCCCGCCCGCTTCACCCGGGCGATGATGCGCGCCGCCGCGGCGCTCGGCGCCGAGCTGCGGCCCGGCCGGGTCACCGGGCTGTTGCGCGACGGCGAGCGGGTGGCGGGCGTCGTGACCGAGAACGGCACGGTCGAGGCCGAGGCGGCGGTCATCGCGATGGGGCCGTGGTCGGTGCTGGCGGCGCGATGGCTGCGCCTGCCGCCGGTGTTCGGGCTGAAGGGACACAGCCTCCTGTTCGACACCGGCACGGCGGTGCCGGCCGAGGCGGTGTTCGTCGAGTACCGCGAGCCGACCGGGGCGGTGCAGTCGCCGGAGCTGTTCCCGCGGCCCGACGGCACCACCTATGTCTGCGGCCTGTCGAGCCAGGAGCCGCTGCCGCTCGACCCGGCGCGGGTGGCGGCCGATGCCGGCACGATCGCGCGGCTCGAACGCATCTGCGCCGCGCTGTCGCCGGTGCTGGCCGGCGCGCCGATCCTGGCGCGGCAGGCCTGCTACCGTCCGGTGACGCAGGACGGGCTGCCGCTGATCGGGCCGGTGCGCGGCGCGCCCGGCGCCTATGTGGCGACCGGGCACAGCGTCTGGGGCATGCTGAACGCGCCGGCCACCGGCGAGGCGATGGCCGAGCTGATCCTCGACGGCGCGGCGCGCACGGTCGATCTCGCGCCGTTCGACCCGGCGCGGCTGCCGCCGCTCGACCCGGCGCGGCTCACAGGGGTTTGAGCGGCGGCAATACCTCGTCCGGGTCGAGGCCCAGTTCGTAGAGCCCCATCGCATAAAGGCAGAAATCGGCCTGCGGCGGCTGGATCGGCGCGATGGCGCCGTCGCGGAACAATTGCTCGAGGCGCGAGCCCTTGAAGATCGCATGCGCCCCGGCCAGGGTCAGCGCCGCCCGGGTGATGCCGGTCACCGCCTCGCCGACGACGTACTTGGCGCGGTAGAGCGCGGCGGTGGTACGCGGGGTCGGCCCTTCGCTGTCGCTGAGCCAGGCCGAGTGATAGGTGACGAGGCGGGCGGCTTCGAGCTCGGCGCTCATCCTGGCGACGTGGCGCCGGACATCGGGGTGATAGGCGAGGGGCTGGGCGTACCCCGCCGGCTGGCGCGCGGCGAGCACGCGGCGGACCTCGTCGAAGGCGGCCTGGGCGACGCCCAGATAGACCGCGGTGTAGGAGCCCCAGAACCAGTTGAAATAGGCGTGGCGGAACGGGCGGATGTCGGCGGAGCGGTAGACCACCGCGTCGTCGGGCAGGAAGCAGTCGTCGAGCACCAGCGAATCGCTGCGCGTCGCGCGCATGCCGAGCACGTCCCAGTTGGCGTCGACATGCCGCCCCTCGGCCGCACGCGGCACCAGGAACATGATCCCGGCGGCGGGTTCGGTGGCCTCGTCGGGATAGGTCAGCACGGCGCACAGATCGGCGGCCTCGATCATCGAGGCGAACATCTTGCGGCCGCGGAGCCGCCAGCCGCCCTCGACCTTGCGGGCGCGGGCGGCAAGCGGCCGCTCGCCGATCAGCGCGGTGGTGCCGGGCTCGGAGAAGTTGCCGGCGACGAGGCGGCGCTCGCCGACCACGAGGTCGGCGAGGCGGCGCTTGACCGCGGGCGTCACCTCGGGGCTCTCCATCAGCGGTATGACCACCGACGCGTGCATGTTGAAGGCGAGCGCGGTCGACGGGCAGCCCTGGCCGAGCGCGTCGAAGGCGACAGTGTGGCCGAGAAAGCCGATGCCGCCGCCGCCCCATTCCTTGGGCACGCTCAGCCCGCAGAAGCCCTCGTCGCGCAGGATCGCGTAGTTTTCCGACGGATGGCTGGCGTCGCGGTCGTGCGCGGCCGAGCGGGTGGCGAAATCTGCGGCCAGCTCGCGGCAGCGCTCGTAGAGGCGCCGGTGCTCCTCGCTGAGACGGAAATCCACGCGCGATACCCTCCGCGCGCCAGTGTATACTGTCCGCCAGTCCGCGCCGGTAGAGATCCTTGGTCAACGCCGATTTTCGCCTTGTCCTGATGTGCGGCGGTCCGTCGGCGGAACGCGGCATCTCGCTCAATTCGGCGCGCTCGCTGCTCGACCATCTGAGCGGCGACGGGATCGAGATCGTTCCGGTCTATGTCGACCCCGAGCTGCGCTTCCACCGCCTGTCGCCGGCGCAGCTCTACTCAAACACCCCGTCCGACTTCGATTTCAAGCTGCACAGCGCCGCCGCGCCGCTCGACGAGGCGGGGCTGATCGCGCTGCTGCGCGGGGCCGACCTGGTGTTTCCCTGCATCCACGGCGCCTATGGCGAAGACGGCACGTTGCAGGGGTTTCTCGAAGCGTACGGCATCCCGTTCGTCGGCAGCCCCGCTGCCGCCTGCGCCCAAATGTTCGACAAATACGAGGCGCGGCGGGTGCTGCGCGAGGCCGGCTACGCCACCCTGCCGGTTCTGCTGGTGGACGGCGATTCGTCGATCGAGCGGTTCTTCGCCGAGCACCGCCTCGCCCGCGCGGTGGTCAAGCCGGCGCGCGGCGGCTCGTCGATCGGGGTCAGCTCGGTGACATGCGCCGCCGAGGCCGCGGCGCGTGCGGCGGAGCTGGCCGCGCAAGGAATCGACCGCATCCTGGTCGAGCCGTTCTGCCGGGGCGGCGAATTCACCGTCGTCATCCTCGAAGACGCTGCCGGCGAGCCGGTGGCGCTGCTGCCGACCGGAATCGCGATGGATTACGGGCGCGACCGCATCTTCGACTATCGCCGCAAATACCTGCCGAGCGCCGATACCGTGCATCACTGCCCGCCGCTGTTCCCCGACGCCGCGGTGCGCCGCATCTGCCGCGACGCCGAGGCGCTGTTCCGGCGCTTCGGCATGCGCGACATGGCGCGGCTCGACGGCTGGCTGACCCCCGACGGCGACGTGCTGTTCACCGACTTCAACCCGCTCAGCGGCATGGAGCAGAACAGCTTCATCTTTCAGCAGGCGAGCCGCATCGGCTTCAGCCACCGCGACCTGCTGCTGCATGTCGTCGGCAGCGCCTGCCGGCGCCACAGCATCGCGCCGCCGCCGCGCGCGGCGCCGCAGGAGGGGCGCGACAAGGTGCGGGTGCTGTTCGGCGGCGCTACCGCCGAGCGCCAGGTGTCGCTGATGAGCGGGACCAATGTGTGGCTGAAGCTGCGCCGCTCGCGGCGCTACGCGCCCGAGCCCTATCTGCTCGACCCGGACGGCGAGGTCTGGCACCTGCCCTACGCCTATTGCCTCAACCACACGGTCGAGGAGATTCACGCCAGCTGTATCGAGGCGCCGGCGCGGGCGGCGCGGCTCGCGGCCCTGGCGGCGCCGATCCGGAAGCGGCTGTTCGGCGCGGCAGACCCGCCGGGCGACGGCGCGGCGCTACCGCGGCGCCTCGCCTTCGCCGAGTTCGCGGAGGAGGCGGCGGCGGAGGGCGCCTTCGTGTTTCTCGCGCTGCACGGCGGGATCGGCGAGGACGGCACGATCCAGGCGCGGCTCGACCGGTACGGCGTCGCCTATAACGGCTCGGGGCCGGAGGCGTCGCGCCTGTGCATGGACAAGCTGTGCACCGGCGAGCGCATCGCCGCGCTCGGCGAAGCGGGGCTGACGAGCGCGCCGAAGCGGGCGGTCAGTCTCGCGGAGGCGGCTGACGCGGCGGGGCTGTGGCGCGAGTTGACGGCGGCGCTCGGCCCGCCGCCGCTGCTGATCAAGCCGCGGGCGGACGGCTGCTCGGCCGGGATCGTCCGGCTCGATTCGGCGGCGGACCTGGCGCGCTATGCCGAACTGGCGGCGAGCGGCGCGGCGACGGCGGAGCCGGGCACCTTCGCGGCGCAGAACCGCATCGTCGAGATGGGGCGCGACGCGGCGAACGGGTTCGTCGTCGAACCCTTCGTCGCCACCGACCGGGTCGCGGTCGCCGGCATGGCGCTGAGCCATGCGGCGGTCGCCGGGTGGATCGAGCTGACCGTCGGGGTGGTCGAGGAGGGGGGCGTCTACCACGCCTTCCTGCCCAGCATCACCGTCGCCGCCGGCGAGGTGCTGAGCCTCGAAGAGAAGTTCCAGGGCGGCACCGGCGTCAACATCACCCCGCCGCCGCCGGAGATCATCAGCCCGGCGCAGGTGGCGCTGATCCGCCGCCATGTCGAGGCGGCGGCGCGGGCGCTCGGCATCGCCAACTACGCCAGGCTCGACATCTTCTTCAACCGGCTCGACAACCGGACGATGCTGATCGAGGCCAACACGCTGCCGGGGTTGACCGCATCGACGGTGATCTTCCACCAGGCCTTGGCGGAGGAGCCGCCGCTTTATCCCGGCCCGTTCCTCGAACGGATCATCGCCTCGGCGCGGGCGCGGCGATGATCCCGACCCGGCTCGACGCGATCGCCGCGGCGATCGGCGCGCCGGCGCCGGCGGGCAAGGCCCGGGTGGCCCAGGTCTGCGTCGATTCGCGGCGGGTCGGTCCGGACGCGTTGTTCGTCGCCCTGCCCGGGCGGCATACCGACGGGCACCGCTTTCTCGGCGAGGCGTTCCGCAACGGCGCGGCCGCGGCGATCGTGGCCGCGGCGGCGGCAATCGAGGCCGAGCCGGGGTGGCGCCTGCTCAAAGTGGCGGAGCCGCTCGCCGCCTTGCAGCGGCTGGCGCGCTGGTACCGCCGCACGGCGCTCGGCCAGGTGGTGGCGATCACCGGCAGCAACGGCAAGACCGTCGTCAAGGACGCGCTGGCGACGCTGTTCGCCGGGCGCAACGCGCTCGCCTCGCCGGGCAGTTTCAACAGCCAGGTCGGGCTGCCGCTCGCTGTGCTCAGCGGCAGCCGCACGGCCGAGCTCGCGTTTCTCGAAGCCGGCATCTCGGAGCCGGGCGAGATGGCGCTGCTCGCCGACATCGCCGCGCCGGATTTCGGCATCCTGACCAATATCGGCATGGCGCATCTCGCCGCCTTCGGCAGCCGCGAGGCGATCGCCGCCGAGAAGCTGCGGCTGTTCGCCGACATTCCGCCGACCGGCTGGCTGCTGGCGCCGGACGACCCGATCCTCGATCCGTTGCTGGGGCGCCTCGAATGCCGCGTGCAGCGGCCGGCGGAAATCCTGAGCTTCACCCCGGGCGAGGCGGTGGAAGACGGCCAGAGTGTCGATATTTCAAATGGATCGGGAAAAACTTTCACCTTCCGCGTGAACACGCGGTCGCCGCATCTGCTCGCCGATCTGCATATCGCGGCGGCGGCGGCCCACCGGCTCGGGCTCGGCCTCGGCGACATCGCCGCCGCACTCGACGGCTATGCCCCGCGGCCGACGCGGATGGAGTTCCGGTCGTCGCCCGAGCGGGTGCGCATCGTCAACGACGCCTCCAGCGCCGACCCGGTTTCGGTGCACGCGGCGTTGCGCGCGGCGGCGCTGGGCGCGGCGGAGAGCGGGCGCAAGATCTTCGTCTTTGCCGGAATGCGCGAGCTCGGCGCCGAGGCGCGCCGCGCGCACGCTCAGGTCGGCACCGACGCGGCGCAATACGGGTTCAGCCATCTGCTGCTGCTCGGCGGCGAGGCGCTCGACGCCACCGCCGCCGCCTTCCGCGCCGCCCGGCCGGACGGCGAGGCGGTCACGGTCGGCGGCGTGCCGGCGATCAAGGATCACCTGCTGCCGCTGCTGCGGCCGGGCGACACGGTATTGTTCAAGGGGCCGCGCGACAGCGGGCTGGCGCGGGCGGCGCGCGAGTTGTCGGGCTCGATCGCGCAGCGCTGCCTGTGGCTCGAACTGTCGGCAATCGCCGGCAACATCGCCCGCTTTCAGCGCCATTGCGGCGGCCGGGTCAAGATCATGGCGATGCTCAAGGCGCTGGCCTACGGCACCGACCTGGTGCAGCTCGCCGCCTGGATGGCAGAGCTCGGCATCCACCACATCGGCGTCTCCTCGACCGGCGAAGGCATGGCGGTCCGCAAAGTCGGAGTGACGCAGGACATCTACGTCGTGCTGCCCGACCGCGACGACGCCGACAACCTGGCGCGGCACCGGCTGACGCCGATCCTCTACTCGGCCGAGCTGGTCGCCCCCTTTGCGGCGACCCTCGCCGGCAGCGGCCGGGTGCTCGACGTGCACCTGATGGTCAATACCGGGATGAACCATCTCGGCGTCGAGCCGGAGGAGGCGGTCGGCGTCGCCCGCGCGATCGCCGCGACCGGGACGCTGCGGCTGACCGGCCTCGCCACCCATTTCGCCGCGGCCGACGACCCGGCGGCGGACGAGTTCACCCGCGGCAAGCAGATCGCGACGTTCGATCGCGTCATCGCCGAACTGCGCGCCGCCGGGTTCGCCGAGCTGACGGTTCACGCCGCCAACACCGCGGCGGCGGTCCGCTTTCCCGAGGCGCATTACGACATGGTGCGGATCGGCATCGGGCTGTACGGCGTCTACGGCTCGGCCGCGGTGCGCGAGGCGATGGCGCTCGAACTGGCGGTCGGGGTGACCAGCCGCATCGCCAGCATCCGCACGCTGCGCGCCGGCGAGGCGGTGGGCTACAACCTGACCTTTCGCGCGCCGCGGCCGATGCGGATCGGCATCGTCCCGTTCGGCTACGACGACGGGCTGCCCTGGGGGCTGGCCGGCAGCGGCTACCATGCGCTGGTCGACGGCCGGCCGGCGCCGATTGTCGGGCGCATCTGCATGGACCAGCTCCAGCTCGATCTGAGCGCGCTGCCGGAGGTCGAAAGCGGCGCCGAGGTCTTGCTTTACGGCGCGCATGGCGGCTATCAGCTTCGCCCGGAAGAAGTCGCGGCCAAGGCGGGGTCGATCCCGCACGAACTTCTGGTGCGGCTCGGCAAGCGGGTGGAACGCATCTACATCGAGCCGTGAGATGAGCCATTTCACCGTTATCGGCGCCGGGTCGATCGGCATCTGCAGTGCCTTGTGGCTGCAGCGCGACGGGCACCGGGTCACGGTCATCGACCGCATCCCGCCGGCGACCGGCTGCTCCTACGGCAATGCCGGGATCATCCAGACCGGCGCGGTGGTGCCGATCGCGACGCCGGGGGTATTGCGCCAGGTGCCGCGCATGCTGCTCGACCCCGATCAGCCGCTGGTGATCCGCTGGCAATATCTGCCGCAGCTCCTGCCCTATCTGACGCGCTTTGTGCTGGCGGCGGCGCCGGCGCGGGTCGAGGCGATCTCGCGCGCGCTGGCGGCGCTCCTGGGTCTGGCGGCGGAGTCCTACCGCACGCTGGCGGCGGCGGCCGGCGCGCCGGAATTGCTGCGCCAGACCGGCGAGCTTTATGTCTACGAGAGCGAGGCGGCCTACCAGGCGGCAAAGCCGGGGCACGACCTGCGCCGCGCCCGCGGCATCCGCGTCGAGGACATCCCGGTCGAGGAACTGCGCCAGCTCGAACCGGCCCTGGCGCCGATCTTCGTCCGCGCCGTCTACCTGCCCGACAGCGTGATGACGGCGAACCCCTACGTGCTGGCCTCGAAACTGGCCGAGGATTTCGTCCGCAACGGCGGCGAGATCGTCACCGAGACGGTGCGCGACATCGTCATCGACGCGGACGGGCCGAAGGCGGTGGTGACCGATGCGACGACGCGCCCGCTCGACCGGCTGGTGATCGCTACCGGCGCCTATTCGAAACAATGGGCGGCACGGCTCGGCAGCAAGGTGCCGCTCGATACCGAGCGCGGCTATCACCTGATGCTGCCGAACCCGGGGGTCAGCCTCAGGGTGCCGGTCCTGTCCGGCGATTACCGCTTCGTCATCTCGGAGATGATCGGCGGCATCCGCCTTGCCGGCACCGCGGAGCTGGCGCATCTCGACGCGCCGCCGAACTATCGCCGCGCCGAACGCCTGCTCAAGCTGGCGCAGCGCATCGTGCCCGGGCTCGACGGCAGCGGCGGCGAGCCGTGGATGGGCCACCGGCCGTCGACCCCGGACAGCCTGCCGGTGATCTGCCGCTCGCCGCATTTTCCGAGCGTGTTCTTCGCCTTCGGCCACGGCCATCTGGGCCTCACCCTCGGCGCCGTCACCGGGCGAATGATCGCCGCGCTCGCCGCCGGGCGGACCCCGCCGGTCGATCCGCAGCCCTATGCGATCACCCGTTTCTGAGCGCCGGGAAAATTTTTCGCTCGGCAGTTGACCGGCAAGATTTCTTAAAATAAGCTTACAGTCGGCGGCGGTTGCAATGATTACAGCGGACGTTGGGAGGCTTCACCAACCGTCGCTGATCTAGGCTTTCGGCGCGGGCGACTCGACCGAAACCCGGTTGCCCGCGCCGATCGTTTTTCTACCGGCGGAACAGCTTGGCCGCGGAGACGCTGCCGTCGCGGCAGGTGAATCCGAGCGAGACGGGCCGGGTTCCGCTGATCTCCCGTACCTCACTCGATACGCAGGACCAGCAGCGAGGCGGCGCCGGAGACCTCGCGGGCGAAGAACGGGAATTCCACCGGCTCCGGACGGTCGGCGCGGTCGAGGCGCAGCGTGTAGCGGCGGCCGGGCGGCAGCGGTGCGGCATCGGCCGGCGGGGTCAGCCGGCGGCCGGCGAGGCCGAGGCGCTGGACCGCCGCGGGCGGAACGGCGTCATCGTAAACGGCGGCGGCGCGCACCGTATCGGCGGCGGGACCGGCGAGGACGATGTCGAGCCGGTTCGGCCAGCGCGGCGCCGCCTGAATGCCGCGCATGATGGCGCCGCCGACGGAGCCGCCGCGCTCGGCCTCGCCGGCCTCTGCAATCACCGGGCAGGGCGCGTCGTGTTCGGCGGCGATGTTGCCGTCGCTGCGGTAGGCGGTCTGACTCATCACCAGCGTGCCGCCGACGACCGTGACCAGCTTGCAGCGCGCATAGTGCAGGAAGGTGAGCTCGGTTCCGGGCAGCAGCCTGACCGGGCTGTCGGCCGTCAGCTCGGTCAGCGCGGCGAGCGGCGGTTCGGTTGCGCCGGTGACCGCCATGACCATGCCGACCGGCGCCTCGGCGGCCGCCGCCGGGCCCGACAGCAGGCCGGCAAGCAGCACGAGGGCCGGGCGCAGGCGCATCGCGCAAATCTAGCAGGGCCGGCCCGCATCGCCTATTGCAGCAGCGGGCGCACCTCCTCGGCGAGCAGGTGGAGCTGGTCGAGGGCGAGGCTGTTCGGCATGCCCGGCCAGTGCACCGAGGCGACGAGGTGGTTGACGCCGAGGCGGCGGTTGAGCCGGTTGAGCTGGTCGGCGACTTCGGCGGGGGCGCCGAGGAGAAAGCGGTCTTCCAGCAATTCGTCGAAGGCGTGGTCGAAATCGTCGCCTTCCGGCATCACCCTGTCCTGCCCCCAGGCGCGATAGGCCTTGTATTTCTCCTCGAGATAGGGCTGCGCCAGGCGGATCGCCTCGGCCCGGCTGCGCGCGACAAAGACCTCGCGGCGCATCGGCACCTCGGCGGGAAACGGCCGTCCGGCGCGATCGAGCGCCCGCTTGTACAGCTCCATCTGCCGCTCGATCGTCGCGAGGGTGTTGTGCGGGTTGATGTACCAGCAATCGGCAAGGCGCGCGGCGCGCTCGATCGCGACATCGGCGTTGGCGCCGATCCAGATCGGCGGGGTCGGCCGCTGCAGCGGTTTGACCGGGCAGGTCGCATGGGCGAGCTCGAAATGCGAGCCCTTCATGTCGACGAAATCCTCGGTCCACAGGCGGCGGATCGCGACGAGACCTTCCTCGAAGCGGGCGCCGAGCCCGCCGCGCGGGACGCCGAACGCCTTGAACTCGACGTCGCGATAGCCGATGCCGGCGCCGAACACGAGCCTGCCGCCCGACAGCAGGTCGAGCGTCGCCAGCTGCTCGGCCAGGTCCAGGGGCTTGTGCAGCGGCACCAGGACGAGGCCGCAGACCAGCCGCAGCCGCGGGGCGACCGCCGCGCAATAGGCGAGGAACGGCACCTGCTGCACCGACTGGAACGGATGGCTGCTGTAATGCGAGCCCTTGACCACCGCGTCGAAGCCGAGCTCGTCGGCGCGGCGGACGAGGGCAAGGTCGTCGGCAAGATGGGCGCGCGCATCGCCGCCGGCCGGATGCTGGCCGCGGACGATCAGGCTCAATTTCATCGCGTTTCGCCCTCCGCCATGCCCTTTTCGGCGAGCTCGCGCTGCGCCTTGTCGTTCTTGGCGAGGTCGAGCCCCATGCCGCGCAGGACGTGCGGCGCCTTGGTGAACTGGATGTTGGAATACTCGACGATCTCGAGCCGGTTGCCCCACGGGTCGAGGAAGTCGAGGAAGGGGCCCTCGACCATGCGGGCGCCGGCCGCCTTGGCGAGTTCGATCACGCTCGACCGGTCGTCGACGACAAGGCCGATATGGCGGCGCTCGACCCCGTCCGGGCGCGGCCCGGGCGCCAGGGTCATGTTGATGAACTGGTCGCCCATGTCGATGAAGGCGTTGCGCTCGCCCTTGCCGCGCAGGGTGAAATCGAAGATGCGGCCGTACCAGGCAAGCGCCTCGTCGATATCGCCGACCTCGATGGCGACATGGTTGATGCCGACCAGCCGCGGCTTTTTGCCTTCGCTCATCCGATGCCTCGTTCCCTGGGGGATCGCCGCGGCCTACTGTGCGGGAACAACGGGCACGGCTCCAGGGATATCGTCACATGGCAGGCTGGATCATCACCACCGCGGTCGGCACCGGGGAGAAGGGGTTTGACGGCGACGGCGGCCCGGCGGCGCAGGCGAGGCTGAACGGGCCGTTCGACGTCGCCTTCGACCGCGCCGGCAATCTCTATTTCTCGGACACATTCAATTACCGGGTCCGGCGCGTCGCGGCGCAGAGCGGCATCATCGCCACCGTCGCCGGCAACGGCGAGAAGGGCTATTCGGGGGACGGCGG
>Ga0209581_1001932_pt1 | contig 21930 bp, 22 predicted proteins | sample Coa_R2_FD_187160 | JGI IMG/M metagenome (GOLD analysis project Ga0209581, IMG submission 187160) | Surface soil microbial communities from Centralia Pennsylvania, which are recovering from an underground coalmine fire - Coalmine... | ecosystem: Environmental > Terrestrial > Soil > Unclassified ...
GCCTTCCGCGCTCGCCACGGCATGGAACCCGTCGCCGCCGCGCCTGGTGATGATGTTCACCACCCCGCCGATGGCGTCGCTGCCGTAAAGGGTGGATTGCGGCCCGCGCAGGATTTCCACGCGCGCGATGCCATTGACCAGAAGGTCGCCCAGTTCGGCTTCGCCGTCCACGCTGCCCGGATCGTTCAGCCTGACGCCATCGATCAGCACCTCGGTCTGGCCCACTTCGGCCCCGCGCAGGCTGATGGTCGTGGTTCCGCCCACCGGCCCGTTGCGCACGATGGTCGTTCCCGGCGCAAGCGACAGCGCGTCGCTCAGCACCACGCTCTGCAGCGCTTTCAGGTCCTGATCGGTGATGACGGATACCGATTCGCCCGTAACCGCCGCAGGCTGCGGCGTGCGCGTGGCGGTAACGACGACGTTTTCGATTCCCGCATCCGTCTGCGCGGACGCGGATGTGGCGATCAGCGCGGCGATCATTCCGCCGCAAAGAAGAATGTGACGCATAAGGTTCTCCCGGTTGCAGATCCGGAAGCCGGTGCGAATGGCAATTTCGGATGGGTTCTCAAAAATTCTCCCGCAACGACTCCCCTTGTCGTCACGGCGGTTCACCCCGCAAGCCCTGGCTCACCCGGCCGAGGCAAGGACGACGGCGCAAGGCAGGTCTCCTGGCTTCCGGCTCTGGCGCCTGAACCCGCCTTCCCGCGCATCTGCGCAGTGGCATGTGGGTCAGGCTCGCCGGCTACAGTTGCGGGGACAGCCGCGGAATTGGACCGCGTTCCCTAAACCTCGCGCGTTGATGGCAACGCTAAACCGCGACGCCGCCGCACGTCAATTTGTCTCCTGTGGCATGGGCCCCGTGAGCGGCTATGATGGCGGCGCATAGCGAGGCAGCCATGAAACCGGACTGGAAAGGCGTATTCCCCGCCGCCACCACGCAGTTTGCCGAAGATCTGTCGGTGGATCTGGCCGCCACGCAGGAACATGCAGACCGCATGATCCGGGCCGGCATTCACGGCATCGTGGCGCTGGGCACCTGCGGCGAGAATGCCTCGCTCAATGCGGATGAAAAGCGCCGCGTGCTGTCGGCCCTGGTGGAAGTGACCAGGGGCCGCGTGCCGGTCGTGGCGGGCGTGACCGAATTCACCACGCAGACGGCGTGTGATTACGCGCGCGATGCCAGGCGCATCGGCGTAAGCGGGCTCATGGCGTTGCCCGCCATGGTCTATGTTCCCAAGCCGGAAGAATTGCGCGCGCATTTCCAGGCGGTCGCGCGGGCCACCGACCTGCCGGTCATGCTCTACAACAACCCCGCCGCCTATCGCGTGAACATCGGCCTGAACACGCTGGAGGATCTGGCGGCCGAACCCAACATCGTCGCCATCAAGGAGTCGGCGGAAGACACGCGCCGCTTTACCGACATCATGAACGCCTTCGGCGACCGCTACATCCTGTTCGCGGGGCTGGACGATCTTGCCTTCGAAGGTCTGGCGCTGGGCGCCTCCGGCTGGGTCTCGGGCCTGAGCGACGCCTTTGCCGAAGAATCCGTCCGGCTCTACGACCTGATGGCCGCCGGCAAATGGAACGAAGCGCGCGCTCTCTATCGCTGGTTCATGCCGGTCCTGCATCTCGATGCCGGCCATGATCTTGTCCAGTGCATCAAGCTCGCGCAGGCGACGCTCGGGCACGGCAGCGAACGCGTGCGCCCGCCGCGTTATCCGCTTGCGGGCAGCCGCCGCGAAGAAGTGCTGGCGCTGGTGAAAAAAGCGATCCGCACCCGGCCGCGCAAAAGCTGATCATGCGTTACGTCTTTCCCTGCATTGACGGCCATACCTGCGGCAATCCGGTGCGGCTTGTCACGGGCGGCCATCCGCCGCTTGAAGGCCGCAACATGAGCGAGAGGCGCGAGCATTTCCGCCGCGAATATGACTGGATCAGAACGTCGCTGATGTTCGAACCGCGCGGGCACGACATGATGTCCGGCGCCTTCTTCTATCCGCCCTGCGATCCGGCGAACGACGCGGGCATCCTCTTCATCGAAACCAGCGGCGCGCTGCCCATGTGCGGCCACGGCACCATCGGCGCGGTCACCATCGGGCTGGAGCAGGGCGTGCTGCATGCGCGCAACCCCGAACATGTGCGGCTTGAAGCGCCGGCCGGCCTTGTGGAGGCGCAGGTCGAATGGAACGGCCCCTTCGTGGAGGGCGTGCGCATCAGGAATGTGCCGGGCTATCTCGCGGCGGAAGGCATAGAGATCGACGTGCCGGGGCTTGGCCGGCTTTCCGCCGACATTGCCTATGGCGGCAACTATTACGGCATCATCGAGCCGCAGAAGAATTATCCCGGCCTTGACGGTTTTCCCGCGGACAGGATCGTCCAGCTGAGCCCGCTCGTGCGCAAATTGCTGCGCGAAAAAATCGAACCCGTGCACCCGGAAAATCCCACGGTGCGCGGCGTGAGCCACCTGATGTGGACGGGCGAGCCGAAAAATCCCCGCGCCCATGCCCGCAATGCCGTGTTCTATGGCGAAAAGGCGATCGACCGGTCGCCTTGCGGCACCGGCACGAGCGCGCGCATGGCCCAGCTCGCCGCCAAGGGCAGGCTCAGGCCCGGCGACGAATTCATCCACGAAAGCATCATCGGCACGCTGTTCGACGGCCGGGTGGAAGCCGAAGCGCGCGTGGGAAATTTTCCGGCCGTCGTCCCCAGCGTGAAGGGCTGGGCGCGCGTCACCGGCTTCAACACCATCTTCGTGGACGACCGCGATCCCCTGTGGCGCGGCTTTACGGTTTCCTGAATGAAAGACGCAGATGTTGTCATCATCGGCGGCGGGATCGCGGGCGTGTCGCTTGCCGCGCGCATCGGCGATCGCGCGCGCGTGATCCTGCTGGAACGCGAGAGCATGCTGGCCGCGCACACCACCGGCCGCTCGGCCGCGGTATTTACCGAAACCTATGGCAATGCCGCCGTGCGCGAGCTCACCCGCGCCAGCCGCGATTTTTTCGAGCGACCGCCTGAGGGCTTCACCGGTCATCCCTTGCTTCACCCGCGCGCCTCGCTGTTCATCGCCCGCGCCGAAGATCACGCGCGGATCGAAAAATTCGTCGGCGAAAATCCGGGCATGGTCGAATGGCTGGCGCCCGACGAGGCCGTGCGCCGCATGCCCGTCCTGAAGCGCGGATATTTCGCCGCTGCCGCGCTCGAACCCGGCTCCGCCGATATCGATGTCCACGCGCTGTTCGATGGCTTCCGCCGCCTGGCGCTGCATCAGGGTGCGGCGATCGTCACCAATGCCGAGGTCGCCGCGCTTGAACGCGGCGCGCGCTGGGCGGTGGTGGCCGGCGGCGAACGCTACCGGGCGCCTGTCGTGGTGAACGCCGCCGGCGCCTGGGCGGGCGTGGTCGGCGAAATGGCGGGCCTGGGCAATCGCGGCATCCAGCCCATGCGCCGCACCGCCATCATGATCGACGCGCCGGAAAACACCGATGTTTCGGGCTGGCTCTTCGTCAACGATGCGGGCGAACAGTTCTATTTCAAGCCCGACGCGGGCCGGATTCTGGCATCGCTCGCCGACGAAACGCCCTCGCCGCCCTGCGATGCGCAGCCCGAAGAGATCGATGTCGCCACCATCGCCTGGCGGCTGGAAGAAGCCACGCACCTCAACGTGAAGCGAATCCGCCGCCGCTGGGCGGGCCTTCGCACCTTCACGCCAAACCGCACGCCCATCTTCGAGTTCGATGCGGCCGCGCCCGGCTTCTTCTGGCTCGCGGGGCAGGGCGGCTACGGCATCCAGACCTCGCCCGCCATTTCGCAACGCGCGGCGGATGCTATTCTCGCCGCGCTCTAGCGAATCGGGCGAATGCAAACCTTTTCCGATCCGGAAACACTTGCTGAGACCATCTTGCGCGATGTCGGCAAGCGCATCGTGCTGGCCATGCCGCTGGGTCTGGGCAAGCCCTGTCATGTGGCAAATGCGCTGTTTGCCCGCGCCGCGGCCGATCCGTCCATCGAGCTTCGCATCTTCACCGCGCTCACGCTGGAAAAGCCGCATGCCAAAAGCGAGCTTGAGCGCCGCTTCATGGCGCCCGTCGCCGAGCGGCTGATGGGCGGCTATCCCGAGCTTGCCTATGTGAAGGCGCTGCGCGCCAACGCGCTGCCGCCCAACATCGAGGTCAATGAATTCTTTTTTCTGGCCGGGCGCTGGCTGAACAATCCGGCCGCGCAGCAGAGCTACATCTCCGCCAACTACACCCATGCCTTCCGCTATGTGCTGGAGCGCGGGGTGAACGTGATCGGCCAGCTGGTGGCCAGGCGCAACAACCGCTTCAGCCTGTCCTGCAACACCGACATCACGGTGGATCTGCTGAAAGCGCGGAAGGCCGGCGCCGCGAAATTCGTGGTTGCCGGGCAGGTCAATTCCGCGCTGCCTTTCATGCCGGGCGAGGGCGATTTGCCGGAAAGCGAATTCGATTATCTGCTCGAAAGCCGCGAAACGGATTTTCCGCTGTTCGCGCCGCCCAAGGAGCCGCTGTCGCTGTCCGATTATGCCGCCGGTCTTCATGTCGCGCGCCTCATTCCCGATGGCGGCACGCTTCAGATCGGCATCGGCAAGGAAGGCGATGCCACGGTTCAGTCCCTGATTCTGCGGCAGACGAAGAATGACGTTTTCCGCGATGCGGTGGCGCGCCTTGCGCCGGAGGCGCAAAAGGAGCCGTTCCACGAAGACGCGCCGTTCACGCGCGGCCTTTACGGCTGCACCGAAATGTTCGTGGACGGATTTCTCGCGCTGATGGATGCGCAAATCCTCAAGCGCGAGGTGAATGGCGCCGTCCTGCACGGCGGCTTCTTCCTGGGGCCCAATGCGTTTTACGAACGCCTGCGGGCCATGCCGGCGGAAAAGCTGGAGAAGCTGCAGATGGTGGCGGTGTCCTTCACCAATCAGCTTTACGGCGACGAAGCGGCCAGGGCGAAGGCGCGCGCGGGCGCGCGATTTGTGAACAGCACGATGATGGCGACGCTTCTGGGCGCGGCCGTTTCCGATCAGCTGGAAGACGGGCGCGTGGTGTCCGGCGTCGGCGGCCAGTACAACTTCGTCGAGCAGGCCTTCGCGCTGCCCGATGCCCGCTCCATTCTCACGGTGAAATCCACGCGGCGGGCCTCCGGCCGGCTCACCTCCAACATCCGCTGGACCTACGGCCACGAAACCATCCCGCGCCATCTGCGCGACATCGTGATCAGCGAATATGGCGTGGCCGACCTGCGCGGCAAATCCGACGCTGGCGTGATTGCCGCCATGCTGAACATCGCGGACTCCCGCTTCCAGCCGGAGCTGCTGCGCGCCGCAAAGGATGCGGGCAAGCTGCCGCGCAATCACGAAATTCCGGCCCGCTTCCGCGACAATGTGCCGGAAAAGATTTCAGCCGCGCTGTCCCCCTTCCGCGGGCATCTGCCGCCGTTTCCCTTCGGCAGCGATTTCACCGAAGTGGAACAGGAGCTGCTTGCGGTTCTGGGCGCGCTTGAAGGCGCCTCGCCCCTGCGCCTGCTCGGCGCCGCGCTCAGGGGGGCGTTCTCGGCGCCGCGGGACCGCGCGTCGGCCGCCCGCCTTGCGCGGATGGGATTGGACAAGCCCCGCAACATCGGGGATCGTTTCTATGCCGCCCTGCTGCGCGGCGCGGGAACGGAATTGGGGCGGTCATGAACGATGCCGAAGCAAAGCGCCAGCTCATCAGCCTGCGCACCAAACTGTTTTACGGCTTCGGCTCGGTCGCCTTCGGCATCAAGGACAACGGCTTTCAGACCATCCTGCTTCTTTTCTACAACCAGGTCGTGGGCCTTCCCGGACAATGGGTGGGCGGGGCCATCGCGATTGCGCTTTTCGTGGATGCGTTTCTGGATCCGGTCGTCGGCCAGTTTTCCGACAATCTGCGCACCAAATGGGGCCGGCGCCATCCCCTGATGTATGCGGCGGCGTTGCCGGTGGCCATTTCCTATCTGCTTCTGTGGAACCCGCCGCATTGGGGCCAGGGCGCGCTGTTTCTTTATCTCCTGATTGTGGCGATCGTCGTGCGCACCTTCATCACCTTCTATGAAATCCCCAGCTCGGCGCTCGCGCCGGAACTGACCCAGGATTACGACCAGCGCACCTCGTTCCTCGGCTACCGCGTGTTTTTCGCCTGGTATGGCGGCATGACGATGTATTCGCTGGCCTTCATGGTGTTTCTCACGCCCGACGCCGCCCACAAGGTGGGGCAGCTCAATGCCACGGGCTACAGCCATTACGGCGTCACGGCGGCGGTCATCATGTTTGGCGCCATCCTGATTTCGGCGCTCGGCACCCACAAATTCATTCCCTGGCTGCGCAAGCCCCCGGCCGAACGGGTATCGGTGTTCCAGAACGTCCGCCGGATATTTTCCACGCTCGCCAATCGCGCCTTCCTGATTCTCATGCTTGCGGGCGTGCTGTTCAATCTTGCGACGGGGCTTCTGTTTGCGCTGAACATCTATCTGCTCACCTATTTCTGGGAGCTGTCGAACGTGCAGATATTCGTGCTGGCGCTGTCCGCCTTCATTGCGGTCGCGGTCGCCTTTTCCATCGCCTTGCCGCTCTCGCGGCGCTATGGCAAGCGCAGGGCCGCCGTCGTGCTGTTCGTGATCGGCACGGCCATCTCGGCCGTTCCGGTGGTGCTGCGGCTTCTTGGAATGTTTCCGGCAAACGGGGCGCCCGCGCTGATGCCGCTTCTGTTCGGCTTCACCGCCGTGTCCGCGTCGCTCCAGATCGGAAGCTCGATCCTGCTCGTATCCATGCTGGCCGACGTGGTGGAAGACAGCGAACGCAAGACAGGGCGGCGCTCGGAAGGCCTGTTCTTTGCCGGCAACAGCTTCATGCAGAAGGCGGTCACGGGCCTTGGCGTGTTTGCCTCAGGCGTTGTGCTGGCGCTGGTGCATTTTCCGCAGAATGCCCTGCCGGGCCATGTGGATCCCGCGGTCGTGCGCAATCTGGCGATCGTCTATGTCGTGGCGATTTCCGGGATCTATCTGCTTGCCACGCTGGTCATCAGCTATTTCCCGATCACCCGCGAGGTGCACGAGGAAAACCTGCGCCGGCTCGCAGCCGAAGCCGCCGAAGGCCAGGCCCCGCTCTAGGAGCCTGTACAAGAGCCGTGCGGCGCCGGGCGAAAAAACCCTTTATGTCTTGACATGGGGCCCGTCATCCGTTACATTATTCCCATATCTGGAAATGTGCCCTAGGCGTCGTTCGGCGGAAAAATCGTGCCGAAACAGGTACTTGCCTGCTCATGGCGCAGGGACAAACGGGAATCATCCGATGAACAGGCCTATTTTCCGCTAGCCCTTCGGGGCGGCGCATGGAGCTTTTTGCAGAAATCCGTCCGGGCGGCGCCCGGACTCCGCCTTCGCTCCAAGAGCGAAAAAAAGCCGATTCGGTCGGCGGGCGACGTGTGTCTTGCGGGACCGCAAATTTCGCAATTCAGGCGAAGATCTTCTTCAGCTCGTTTTTCATGATCTTGCCGTTGGCGTTGCGCGGCAACGCCTCCGGCCAGAACACGATTTTTACCGGCACCTTGAAGGCGGCCAGCCGTTCGGCCACGAACGCGCGCAATTCGTCTTCGCTCGCTTTGGCGCCCGGCTTCAGCGTCACCACGGCGCCCGGCTCTTCGCCCAGCGTCTTGTGCGGAACCGGAACAAGGGCGGCGTCCATCACCGCGGGATGATCGTAAAGGACATTCTCGACCTCGATGCAGTAGATGTTTTCGCCGCCGCGGATCAGCATGTCCTTGGCGCGGTCGATGATGAAGCAGAATCCCTCTTCGTCCAGCCGCGCCAGATCGCCCGTTTTCACCCAGCCGTCCACAAAGGTCTGGGCGGTCGCTTCGGGCTTGTTCCAGTAGCCTTTGACGATGTTGGGCCCGCGCGCCCACAGCTCGCCGACTTCGCCCACCGGCAACTCGCGTGTGCCGTCCACCGACATGATCTTCAGGTCGCACACGGCAATCGGCGGTCCGCAGGAATCGGGATGATGCTCGTAATCCTCGGCCTGGTTGCTGGTGCAGGTGGCCGACGTTTCCGTCATGCCCCAGCCGTTGCCCGGCAGCGACTTGGGAAACACCTGCTTGATGCGGCGCACAAGTTCCGGCGCCGAGGGCGCGCCGCCATAGGACACGTTTTCGAGCGAGGAGAGATCGTATTTGTGGCGGTTAGGATGTTCGATCAGCTGCCAGGCGATGGTGGGCACGCCGCCGGCCAATGTCACCTTCTCGCGCTCGATCAGCTGCATCGCAAGCTCGGGATCCCATTTGCGCATGAGCACAAGCTTTCCGCCGCTGAAAAGCGTGGGGTTCATCACCGCAAAGCAGCCGGTGGCGTGAAAGAACGGCACCGAAAGCAGGCCGCAGCGCTGCAGGTTGGGGTCGGGCGCGGGCGGCATTTCCCCGCGCCTGAGAAAGCTGCGCGCCGCAACCGAGGCCGAGGCAAAGATGTTGCAGTTCATGTTGCGGTGCGTGCCGAGCGCGCCCTTGGGCTTGCCCGTCGTGCCCGACGTATAGAGAATCCAGGCGTCGTCTTCGGGGTGCAGCGGCACCGCCGGCATCGGCCGGTCTGCCAGCTTTTCCCAATCGTTCACCGCGCCGATAACGCTTTCAAGCTTGCGGACGATCGGGTTTGCGATTTTCTCGTCATGCCGGCTCACGAACACGCGCGTGAGCGCCGGACAATTGTGCATGTGCTCGGAAATGCGCTCCAGCCGTTCGGAGTCCACCACGGCGATCCTGGCGCCGGAATCGGAAAGCCCGTATTCCAGTTCCGGTCCCGTCCACCAGGCGTTCAGCGGCGTAACGATCGCGCCCACAAGCGCGGCGGCATAAAACGCTACCGGCCATTCCGGCAGGTTGCGCATGATGATGGCGACACGGTCGCCCTTGGTCACGCCCTCGGCGATGAAGGCCTGGGCCAGCGTCAGCGTGGCGCGGGCAAAGCCTTCGAAGGTCGCGCGGTCGTTTTCATAAACAAGAAATGTGCGCGGCCCGAATGTCCGTCCCTGGAGGAACACGTCCCGCAAGGTCGCCGGCGCATTCTTCCACACGCGCGTCGCAACGCCGCGGATGGCGATGGTCTCCATCTCGAACGGCTGGCCGGGCGCGGTGAGCAGCCTGTGCGCCTCGGCGATGGACATGGCGGGCCAGGCTGCTTTTCGGGTGGATTCCGGGGTGCTCATTCCGGAATCGGCTAAACGAGGATCGCAATAAAAACAAGCCAACCCGCGGACTTATGCTATATGGCGGGGGGAGGGCGCTGGGTTATCGGGGCGGGATGGTCACCTTAAGCGAAGCAAAGCACCTGCATGAGCGGGCATGGCTGCGCACGGAACGGCGCGCCAATGTGATGCGCATCCTGGCGGGCGGCGACTGGGTGGTGCCCGAGGCGCCGCGCCTGGATATGGCCCTGCGCAAGCTCGATTTCGGCGATGCGCCGGCGGTCGAAATCGACGCAGACGGGCTTGAGATGCTCGACACGGCGGGGGCCTGGCTCCTGCTGCGCACCAAGCGGGAGGTGGAAGAAAGCCACCGGCGGCTTTCCGGTTTCAAGGTTTCCGCGGCCTATCGCACGCTGTTTGAAACCATCGACCGCGTGCACAACGCCCCGCCGGTGGTCATCCATCACCGCCACACCTTCAGGCATTTTCTGGAGCGCACGGGCAAAGGCTTCATCCATTTCCTGATGCAGTCTTACGAGATTCTGAACTATGTGGGCCGCGTCACGATCGAAACCGGCGAAGCCATCATCAAGCCGCGCGGGAACCTGCGCGTGGCGGCGCTGTTCCATCAGATCGAGGAAACCGGCATCACCGCGCTTCCGATCGTGGGGCTGCTCGCGTTCCTGCTGGGCGTGGTGCTCGCCTATCAGGGCGCCGACCAGCTGAGGCGTTTCGGCGCGGAAATTTTCACCGTCGATCTCGTCGGCGTCGCCATGCTGCGCGAAATCGGCGGCCTGATCACGGCCATCATCGTGGCGGGCCGCTCGGGTTCGGCCTTCACCGCCCAGATCGGCACGATGAACGTCAACGAAGAGATCGACGCCATGCAGACGCTCGGTCTCAACACGGTGGACGTGCTGGTGCTGCCGCGCGTGATCGGGCTTGTGATCACGCTGCCGCTGCTCACCTTCTACGCCGACATCATGGGGCTCGTGGGCGGCGGGGTGATGAGCTATTTCGATCTCGGCTTCACCGTGCCCGTTTACATGCGCGAACTGGAGAACGCGGTAACCCTTTCCACCATGATGGTGGGGCTCATCAAGGCGCCGGTGTTCGCTTTCATCATCGCGCTGGTCGGCTGCTTCGAAGGGCTGAAGGTGGAACGCAACGCCGCCAGCGTGGGCAAGCTGACCACGCGGTCGGTGGTGGAATCCATCTTCCTCGTCATCGTGTTCGATGCCGGCTTTTCGATCCTGTTTTCGATATTGGGGATTTGAGGGTGAGCGGCAACGGCACTGCAGGCGGCGGCGGCAGGGACGATGTGGTGATCCGGGTCCGCGGCCTGGTGAACGCATTCGGCGATTACATCGTGCATGATCATCTGGACCTGGATGTCAAGCGCGGCGAAGTGATGGGGGTGGTCGGCGGCTCCGGCACCGGCAAGTCCGTCCTGCTGCGCACGATCATCGGCCTCAACAAGCCGGTGTCCGGCAGCATCAAGGTGTTCGGCGAGGAAATCGTTGGCCTGAGCAGCATGGAACTGCGCGGGCTCGACATGCGCTGGGGCGTGCTGTTCCAGGAAGGCGCGCTGTTCAGCTCGCAGACGGTGGCCGAAAACATCCAGGTTCCGTTGCGGGAATACACCCGCATGAGCCAGGAGCTGATGAACGAAATCGCTTCCATGAAGCTCTCGATGGTGGGCCTGCCGGAAGATGCGGCGAAGAAATATCCGTCGGAGCTGTCCGGCGGCATGCGCAAGCGCGCGGGCCTTGCGCGCGCGCTCGCCCTTGACCCGGAGCTTGTGTTCCTCGACGAGCCGACGGCGGGCCTGGATCCGATCTCGGCGGCGCAGTTCGACCAGCTTGTGCGCGAGCTGCAGCAGAGTCTGGGCCTCACCGTCTTCATGGTCACGCACGATATCGACACCTTGCGCGCCACCACCGACCGCATCGCGGTTCTCGTGAACAAGCAAATCAAGGTCGGCACGATCAAGACGCTGATCCACGATACCGACCCGTGGATCCATGAATATTTCGACGGCCCGCGCGGACGCGCGGCTCTCGCCGGCTGATATCGGGGAGCAAGAGCACGATGGAAACGAAAGCAAATTATGTGGCAGTGGGCGCGTTTGTGCTGTTGTGCGTCGTGGGGCTCGTCGTGGCCATCCTGTGGCTGGCCGGCGCGCAATACAGCCAGGAATTCGCCTATTATCAGGCGGATTTCACGGGCTCCGTTACCGGCCTGGGCAAGGGAACGGCCGTCCGCTACAACGGCATCGAGGTCGGGCGGGTGGAAAGCCTGGACTTCGATCCCAAAGATCCGCGCGCGGTGATCGCAACCCTGCAGGTGCAGCCGGGGCTGCATCTGCGCACCAATTCCTCGGCCACGATCGCCAGCGAAGGACTGGCGGGCGGATCCTATGTCGAAATCGACGGCGGCACGAAGGATGCGCCCGAACTTGTCGCCCAGCCCGGGCAGCGCTATCCCGTGATTCCGACCAAGCCGTCGACCTTCCAGGAAATCACCGACAAGGTGAGTAAGCTTGCCGACCGCGCCAACGACGCGCTGAACGACGAAAATCGCCGCCAGCTCGCGCTGATGCTGAAAAACCTTCAGGAAACCACGGCCGCCATCGACCGGCACTCCAGGGACATCGAGGCCATTCTCGCAAACCTCAACAAGGCCAGCGCCACGCTGGATGACACGCTGGTCAGCGCGCGCGGAACGGCGCAAAACCTCGACCGGCTGTCGGCCGACGCCGATACGGTCGTGCGCACGCAGGGCATGGGCCAGCTGCCGCAGCTTGTGATCGAGACGCGTGCACTGGTGTCCAGTCTCAATCGCCTTTCCAATGACCTCGACCGCAATCCCACCAGCCTCGTGTTTGGTGATCGCCGTGAAGGATACACGCCACAATGACATACCTGATGCTCGCGCCTGCGCGGCGCACTGTCCTTGCGTTGGCGGGATTGTTCCTGCTGGCCGGCTGCAGCGGCATGATCGGGCCGGGGCCCGCGCCCCAGCTTTACACGCTCAATCCGCATTTTTCGGCCGCGGTGGATGCCCCGCCCGCAAACTGGGCGCTGTCCGTCGCAACGCCGGCAACGGTGGACAGCCTCGACAGCCAGCGCATTGCGCTCACCCGTCCGCCCACGCAGATGGATTATTTTGCGAATGCCGCCTGGACCGACCGGGCGCCGGTGTTGCTGCAGGGGCTGATGATCGAGGCCTTCGAGACAAGCGGCAAGATCGCTTCGGTGGCGCGCGAAGCCGAAGGATTGAACGCCGACTATGTGCTGCAGACGGACGTGCGCGATTTCGATGCGCAATACGATCAGGCGGGCGCGCCGCCGAATGTCACGGTGCGGATCTCCGCCAAGCTGATCAGATATCCCGACCGCACGGTGGCCGCGAGCACGGAAATCCTGCAGACGGCGCGCGCGCAGGCGAATGACATGAATTCCATCGTGATGGCATTCGATCAGGCAACCGGTGCGGCCCTGACGCAACTTGTGGGCTGGTCATTGCAGGCGCCATCCGCGGGCGCCGAAGCGAACATGCCGCAGCCTTTGCGCCATCGCCGCCATCGCCGGCGATAGTCCGGCCCGGCCTGTTTCAGCTCGGGCTGGCTCTGCGTGCCTGCGCGGAGACCAGAAGATAGATCGCAAGAAGTTCGCGTGCGGATTCCGGCGCCGACGGGGAGAAGGCGGCGCTGACGGCAAGTCGCGCGCCGCCGGCGTCGAATGCTTCGCGGCCGGAAAGGCTGTCTCCGGCTTTGTCCCGGCGGTGTTCGGCGCAGCCAGGACAATTCGTCCGAAGGTGTTGCCCAAGGGCGGGCCCGCCCGGCAACAGCAGAACCGCGCCCAACGCTATCGCTCCCATGCGCATGATGTTCCCCAGCTCTGTCCTGACGGGAGTCTGGACCGCATGGCAGGGGAGTCGATGGCGAACGTTGTGGAGCGTGAAGTCGCCCTTATGGCGCCTGCAAAAAATTTCTGACAATTGCAGCGGAGCAGGGGATGGAGAAAAATCGAGATATCGCCACCCGCATAGGCTGCCGCGCGCTCGGCCGGAACATGGGGTTGAACGCTGGCGGAGCCGGAGGGATTCGAACCCTCGATACGGCTTTTCAACCGTATAACGGTTTAGCAAACCGCCGCCTTCAGCCTCTCGGCCACAGCTCCGTTTCAAGCCTTGGAAAGGCGGGGCTCTTTTGCCCCAGAACGCCACGGCCCTCAAGTCCGGCCGGCCGGGGCTCTGTTCCTGCCGCGGCAGATGCCCTAGCGTCGGCCCGCACAGCCATCCACATCCCGGAGTCATCCCATGTCTGGAAATTTTCGCCTTGCCGGAATCGCCCTTCTGGCTTGCGCGGCTGCCGCACAGGCAGACCCCATGCCGATGGATGCGCCGATCACCGACAACGGAATCGAAACCGTATGCACGGGAATCGGCGACGAAGCCCAGAGCGATCCGCGCTGGAAAACCTATCCCGTGCGCATCGAGTTCTCCAATGGCGGCGCGCAATATCTTTCCGGCGTCCACCTCACGCTGGCCGATTCAGAAGGCAAGACGCTGACCTCGATCGATTGCGCCGGCGCCTGGGTACTCTTCCGGCTCGCGCCGGGTCAATACAGGGTTTCCGCAACGCTGCTGTCCCAGCCCGGCGCGCCGCCGCGCAGCGTGACGATTGCGCCGCCCGCCACCGGGCAGAAGCGCTTCGTGATTCAGTTCGCGGGCGTCGGCGCCAACCAATAGCAATGTGGCGGCTTGCGAGCCTGCTTGCTCTGGCGCTGCTTGCGGCATCGTCGCAGCCGGCGCCGGCGCAAAAGCCCGGCCAGCTGACGCGGCTCACATGGCAGAGCCTCTCGCTCAAATATGCCGATCCGCAAAACCAGGCCGAGGTCACGATCAGGTTTGAGCGCAGGCTCGATCCGTTGTCCGGGCCGCGGCTGGAAAGCATCGTCGTGATGGCGGGAACGCAAAGCTATGTCGTGCGCGGGCCCAGCGTGCAGCTCATCAGGGCCGACAATGCGGCGGCGGCCTGGGCGACGCTTTATGTGGATCGCAATGGCGAAAAATATGTCTCGCTCTTCATCCCCGAACCGGGCGGCGCAATTGCGGAGGTGGACGTTCTTGCCATGAAGGCCTACCGCATTAACTTTCGCGGCGGGTGAATTTCTCATTCGCTAACGCGGGCAGAATGAGGCCGCAATTCTGCCATCGAAGCTCCTTGCGCCGCATTCTCGCACACGCGGAACCGCACACACCCAACTTCATTCCCAATTGGAATGTGGACGGCGGCGCGTCTGGGCCCGCGCCCGGAGCAAGCAGCAAGTCATCCGGTCTGGCGTAGCAAACCCTTTTGCGGTGCCGCCGCATCTTGTGAAGAAGAGTCCGTTTTCGGACGCGTTGAACAGGAGGTTTTGATGCTGAAGAGAGCTTCGAACACCAGGCTGAAAATGCTCATGGTCGCAGCACTTGTCGGTCTGGGCGCGGCGGGCGCGGCAAGCATGCCCGCGAAGGCCGATGTCATCCGCAACAATTGTATGGGTGATGATTGCGTGCGCCTGCGCTGCAACGACTGGGGCGACGACTGCATTCGCATCGGGTTTTATCGCCGCGGCGATTTTGGCGATGCCTATGTGCGTTATCATTCGCGATACGTCTGTGACGAAGACGGCGAATTCTGCCATTGGACCCGGGTTCCGGTTTACTACGAGGACCGCGATTCCGGCGACATCTTCAGCGACTGACGGCTGAAACCGGCCGCCCGCGTGCATCCAACGCGGGCGGTTGGGCGTTTTAACGGAAGGCACCGCCCTTTCGGCGGCTGCATGTTTTTCTGCAAGCGAGCAAGGAGAGTCATCATGTCTGGAATCGCAAGGTTGCGCAGCCTTCTGCTCGCGTCGGTGCTTGCCGTTGCAGGCGCCGGCGCCGCGCTGGCGCAAATGCCGCCGTCATCGCCGCCGTCGCCGCAGGCCCAGCCCGCGCAACAGAACGGGCAATCGGCCGCCGGCCAGCCGCAGAACGCCGGGCCGTCCGCCATGCCGGCGCAGTACAACAACCAGAACCCCACGCAGGCACAGCCGATCGGCAACGCGAATGCCGCCGAAGGCCAGCAGGGCCTGCCGGTCGATCAGGTTGTGGATGTGCAGGGAACGCAGGTCGCGTGCTCCGGCATCGGCAAGGGCGATGAAACCAATCCGCAGTTTGCGGGGCTTCCCGTGAAGTTCTCGCTCGTCGGCGGATATGGCCAGTGGCTTGGCAACGAAACGCTCACAGTGTCCGGCCGGAATGGTGGCCAGGACATCAGCGTGAAGTGCAGCGGACCCTGGGTCCTGATGCGGCTTGATCCCGGCCGTTACACCGTCACCGCGGATGTTCCGGATGCGGGCACCAAGACGGTGAGCTTCAGCGTGCCCTCATCGGGTTCGCGCGAGGTGACGATCCGCTTCCCGCAGGCCATGCAGGGCGAATCCAGCTACCACGCGACGGAAAGCCCGGCGGCGACCACGCTTTAATTCGCAAACGGCCGCTCTGGACGAAACGGGCGGCGGAACGATCCGCCGCCTGCCGCCTCGTGCGCGGCACGGATGCGGCGCCCAAACGTTTTCTGGTGAGGAAGGGCAGAGCGGGGCTCGGCAAAGACAAAGGAGCATCGCAATGCGAAGAATCACCAGGACAATTGCTGTGGCCGCGCTCGGTGCCGCGCTCGGCGCGACGGCGATGCCGGCGGCGCCGGCATTCGCCCAGCACCGCACATTCCGGCAGGCGCGCGCGCATGCCTTCAATCGCGGTTTTCGCGCTGGCTTCCACCGCGGATTCCGCGGCGGCTTTGTCAGGGGCCGGCGGGTCTGGCACCCGGGCGTCTGGCGTGGCGGACGCTGGTTCGCAGGCTGGTGGGGTCCTTCGGTCGCAATCGGCGTGGGCTACCCGTACTATTATCCGTATTACGCGGGCTACAACGCCTACTGCGATCCCTACAGCCCCTACTACAATCCGTACTACTGCTAGCCTCGGCCTGGCCGAACGCCCTCTCCCCGGACGCCGGGGAGAGGGTTTTTGCGCGCCGATGGAAGGCTTTGGTAAGGGCGCCCGTGCGAATCTTGGCGCGAAATGGCGGCAATCGGGGCCCGCGCGCGCATGAACACGATCACGGACGTGGTGCTTCTGCTGTGGCCCATGATGATGGGCGCAGGCTGGCTTGCCTTCTGGCGCGAGGGGCTTTCGCCGCAATGGCGCAACTTCCTGTGGCCGGCCTGGATGGCGAGCGGAGCAATCCTGATGAGCCTTCTTCTGTGGCAGCAGGATGCCGGCATGCTCACGCGTCTTGCGATGATGGCGGGCCTCTGGATCTACGCCGCGTCTGTCAGCTGGCGCGTGCGGTTCTGTCCCAATTGCGCGAGCATGGAAACCGGCACGGGATTCTTCGAGCGCCCGCGCGTATGCACGGCCTGCGGCAGGCCGATGGATGAACCCGCCGCAAAGCCCGCTTCCGGCGACGCGAATTCGCAATCGCCGCCGCGCTGAACGCGCGCGGGCGGCAACCTGTTTGTATCAAATGATGGCGCCGCCGCAGGAATGCCGCGTTCATGAACGTTTTGTTTCTCCCGCGTTCATGATGAACCGGCGACACTTCTTCCGGAAACGGCGGGGCTGAACGGAAGGAGAAACATGATGAACAGATGGATCGCAACCGCGCTGAAGGGCGCCGCTTTCGCGGCGCTGGCGGGGGCAAGCGTTGCGGCGATGCCGGCGCCGGCAAGTGCGCACTGGTATGGCGGTTACCGCTACCAGTCGTGCGACCGCGACGGCGATGGCGACGGCCGGCCGTGCCGGTACGACAGCTATCGGCCGTATCGTTCCTACTATCACCGCAGTTACGGCTACCGGTATGGCGACCGCGACTACAGCTACCGTTATCGTCATCGCGACCGCGACGACTACAACCGCGACCGCGACGACTGGCGGTAACCGGCGTCACGCCGCAAAAAGCAGAAGGCGGTCCGCTTGCGCGGGCCGCCTTCCGTGACGCTCTTCGAAGCCCGTCTCAGACGAGCTTCAGATTGGCCGCTTTCGATCCGCGCGCGTCGGGCTGGATGTCGAACGACACCTTCTGCCCTTCGTTGAGCGAACGCAGGCCCGCCGCTTCCAGCGCGGTGGCGTGCACAAACACGTCCTTGCCGCCGCCTTCCGGCGAAATGAAGCCGAAGCCTTTTGCGGTGTTGAAGAACTTCACTGTTCCGATGGCCATTTGCGTTTTCCTTTGCATCATCGGGTTCCGCCATGCGCAACATGCGCATGACGGACGCGGTCGACGTGGTTGCAGGGGAGAAGGGTAGTTCGACTGTCTCGTCCGGGCGCGCTTTAGGCGGGCAGGGAGTAACAACGATTGCGCTTCAGTCCGGCGGACGCCGTCACGTGGGGCCTGTATAGGCGCAAAAGGTAAAGAAAGCAATGCGCGCCTTCAGGCATTGGTCTTGCGGGGCTTTTTGGCCTTTTTCGGCGCGGCCGGAAACAACGCGCCCATCGCTTCGGCGGCCAGCCGGTCTTCGGCCTCGCGCGCCAGGCGCGCGGCGCGCTGCTTGGCGATGCGGGTGTTGACGGCCGCGCGCTCGCGTTCGATCTCCTGCTTGATCGCGCTGTCGCGTTCTTCAGACGCCGCGAAATGGTTCTGGGCGCGCCGCCTTGCGGCGTCGCGCGTGTCGGAAGTCTTGTCCATGACCTGTCTTTCCAGAAGGGCTTTGCCCGCGCAAAGGCCGCGGCGCGGGAAACAGCTTATCCTATGTGGGGACGAAATGCTTGTCTTTCAAGGATTCGCGGGGCCGGAAAAGAAGAGGCGGCCGGGGCCGGAAAGCCGCGCCGCTTCATTCGACAGACACGATTTCGATCGCGCCCAGCGGCTCGGGCGCTTCGGCGATGTCGCCCGCGGCAAGGCCCAGAATGGCCTGCGCCAGCGGCGAGCGGATGCTGATGAGGTTCCGCTTGGGATCGGCTTCATCCACGCCGACAAGGCGGATGGTCTGCTCGCGCCCCTTGCGCCGGATGGTGACCCACGCACCGAACGCAACCGTCTGATCCTCCCCCGCGTCAGCGGGGGAGGGGGACCGCGAAGCGGTGGAGGGGGCGTCACGTGCAGCACCAATCTTTTCCTCCCCCGCGTGCGAGGGAGGGGGACCATGCGAAGCATGGTGGAGGGGGCGCACGACCACCTGCGCCGTGGATTTCTGATGCCGCCAGTAGCGCAGGTCGCGCTCCAGCGTTTCGCGCAGCAGCGGATTGGCCTCGGCCTTCAGCGCCGCTTCCAGGCGCGCAACCTCGGCTTCGATCTGCGCCATGCCCTCGGGCGTGACGGGATTGGCGCCGTCTTCCACCATCCGCTCCGGCGGCGGAGCGGATTCGGCTGTTTCTTTTACGAAGGCGCGGGACATGGGAATTCATCGTAGTCCTATCCGCCAGATATGGGCAATTTTGACTGCCCTATGTGCATAACCTAGAATTTCCAAGTCATGGCCACAAAAGCCCTTGTTAGACCGTCCATACTTTCGTGGGGAAGGACTACGGCCGGACTTTCGGTCGAAGACGCCGCACGTTTGCTAGCTGTGAAGGTTGAACAAGTTACCAGTTGGGAAAGCGGAGCCGATCTTCCAACCATAGGCCAGGTGCGTAGGATGGCCGACAAATATCGTCGGCCACTAAATGTGTTCTTCTTGCCGAACCCACCCACTGAATCTGGCGAGCCGGCTGTTCCCGACTTTAGAACTGGAGAAAACCATCAACACGAGCATTCGCGATATTTGCGATTTGCATTGAGGACAGCCAATGAATGGCGTCTTGATACTTTAGATTTGTACAAAGAGTTGCAAGAAGAACCTATAAAGTTTGGTCTAAGAGTTTCACGTGAAGAGGGTGCTGATCATGCTGCGGATGTAATCCGGTCGTGGCTCCAGATTTCGGTGGGAGATCAATTGGCGTGGCCAAACGATAGTTACCGAGCTCTCAGAGAATGGCGAGACGCCACAGAGCGGAACGGCATATTAGTATTCCAATTTGGCCGAGTGGAAGTTCACGAGATGCGCGGCTCTTCGCTTTTCTTCGAAGAACTCCCAGTTGTGATTTTAAATGCTGGGGACAGTCCCAACGGTCGCATTTTTACGCTCATGCACGAACTTGCCCATTTAGCGCTTCGTGGATCGAGCTTGTGCGATGTCAGATATGTTGAGCCCTTGCCCGGGGCGCTGGACAACGTCGAGATTTTTTGTAACGCGGTGGCGGGTGCTTTGTTGGTGCCACGCAACGCGTTACTCGCTGAGCCCGACGTGGCAGCGGCAAATAGTCAATCGGAATGGTCGGACGTTCGCGTCGCTGAGTTGGCCGGCCGTTTCAAAGTAAGTCGACTCGTCATATTGAGGAGGCTGCTGTCTCTCGGAAAAACGAATGAGGCTGCATACAGCGCGAGGCATTATCTTTGGTCGGTAGCTGGACCGGATCGAGAAGCTGGTGGCGGGGATGGACGTCGGATGGCGTTGAATTCTCGAGGACAGTTATTCACGAAGCTTGTGTTGGCTGCGTATAGCTCAAAAAAGATAACGCTTTTTGATACGGCGCGCCGACTCGGTATCAAAGCGGACAGTATCGAATTCGCCAGAGACTTTATACGCTCATGACGTATTCGATAGATACTAATGCCTGCATTGATGCTTGGAGAGAGTTTTATCCGTACTCCGTTTTTCCCAAAGTATGGGATGGATGGCTTATCCAGCTATTCAATAATGGCACACTAATTATGTCTCGTAGCGTGTTTGAAGAGCTTGAGGTTGGTGGCGATGACTTATTTCAATGGGTCAAGAACATCGATGCCATAGCGGTTAAAGAGGATAACGAAACAGTTCAAAAGCGTGTGATCCAAGTGCAAAGCAATTGGCCGGTGAAGGAAACGGATTTTCAGCGACGTTTAAAAGGAGCAGATTTATTTGTGATCGGTCATGCCGCAGAAGCTGGCGGGTCAGTTGTTTCACATGAGCAAAAATCAGGAAATTTGAGAGACCCCAAGATTCCGGACGCATGTTCGTATATGGGAATCGAGTGCATCCAAATCGCAGAAATGTTCCGGCGAGAAGGGTTTTCTTTCTAGCTTGCGTTCCCCCTGGTCAGAATCCCTTGAGTCTGCGCCGTTGGACATTCGGATGTGCTAGATGTCTCCGATGCCCTTCCTCATCAAATCGCCCGTCCCCAACCCCCGAGCCCGCTCGTTCGCGTTTGCGAAGGCGCGGACGATGTATGGCGGCAAGGGGATCAGGAAAGGCGACGAGATTTTCGTCTTTGCGTCCGAAACATCGGGCGGCGCGGGCCTGATCGCGCGGGGCGTTGTCACCGCTGTCACCGCGCACGCCAAGCCGCGCGGCGTTGCGCGGTGGACTCCGCGGGTGAGCATCGAAGTCCGGCGCACCGCGCTGGCCAGGCGTCGTCTCGGGCGCGATCAGCTCAAGGCCTGGCGCGGGAAGAACGATGGCTCGCCGCAGGCGGAGCTCGATTTCAAATTCTACCGCCAGGCCACCGGCAAGATCGGCGGCATTTCGGATTCGGCCGCGAAGTTTCTGCGGGGGTTTTTCTAGCTCCTCATGCTTCGACAGGCTCATGCTTCGACTAGCTCATGCTTCGACAAGCTCATGCTTCGACAAGCTCAGCATGAGGATTTTGATATTTCCTCACCCTGAGCTTGTCGAAGGGTGAGTAGCCCCCTCCGCTTCGCTCGCGAGGGCTCGCTCAGCGCCTCCCCCGCACGCGGGGGAGGAAAGCGACCGGGCAAGCGAAAAAACTTTTCCTCGGGGAGCGAAGAGAGCCAGCAAGAAAGCGTGCTTCCTCCCCTTGAAAAGGGAAGGTCGGCGCGCGCAAGCGCGCCGGGTGGGGATCATTCTGCCGGTGGCTTGATCCCTCCCCGGATCGCTTTCGCGATCCGACCTTCCCTTTCCAAGGGAGGGAAGAGAATTCACCGGCTCCTGCTCCCAAACGTTTTCGGCACATTCGGCCGGCCCGCGCGGCGCATCCGTGTCGAAGGGTGAGCTTGTTGAAGCGGCGCCCGCTGCCGCTCGCTCGCAAAAATTCGTCATTGCCCGGCTTGTCCGGGCAACCCATTTTTTTCAAACAAATTGGGTCGCCCGCATGAAGCGGGCGATGACGATGTTTAGAAGTTTACCGGCTCCGGCTCCCGAACGTTTTGGGCACATTCGGCCGGCCCGCCCGGCGCATGCGGGTGCGCGAGCCTTTGCCCAGCGCCGCTTTCGGCTCCGCGCCATCGCGCACGGCGGAAAGAAACGCCGCGTCCACGGCGTCCTCCACCGCGCTTTGCCGCGCGAAGGGATCGTCGGCAATCGCAAGCTCGGTGGCCGAAAGCCGCTTGATCTCGTCGCGCAACCGCGCGGCCTCCTCGAATTCCAGGTTGCCGGCCGCCTCGCGCATGCGCTTTTCCAGGTCCGCGATGTGCGCCTTGATGTTGTGGCCGACCAGCCCTTCCTCGGCCAGCCCCGTGTCCACCATCACATGGTCGCGCTCATACATGCTGCCCATGATGTCGGCGATGTTCTTCTTGATGGATTGCGGCGTGATGCCGTGGGCGGCGTTATAGGCTTTCTGCTTCTCGCGGCGGCGCGTGGTTTCTGCCATCGCGCGCTCCATCGATCCGGTCACGTGATCGGCATAAAGAATCACCTTGCCGTCCACAT
>Ga0209581_1001935_pt1 | contig 21915 bp, 13 predicted proteins | sample Coa_R2_FD_187160 | JGI IMG/M metagenome (GOLD analysis project Ga0209581, IMG submission 187160) | Surface soil microbial communities from Centralia Pennsylvania, which are recovering from an underground coalmine fire - Coalmine... | ecosystem: Environmental > Terrestrial > Soil > Unclassified ...
GTTGTAGGTGTAGGAGGGAGAGGAGGCGTCGCCGCTGGGGACGGTGATGAAATGTGTCAGCACCTCAGAGCCATCGATGCCGCGCCAGCGGAAAGTATCAACCGGCAAGCGATTAAACTGGTTCCAGCTAATCTTGGTAGTCATAAAGCAGGGGATATTGCAGCCGCGCATAATCTGTGGCAGCGCCGCGCTGTAGCCAAACACATCCGGCAGCCAGATGAGGCGAGGCGTGATGCCGAACTCCTCGCGCAGGAAACGCGTGCCGTGCATGATCTGGCGCACCAGCGATTCGCCCGAGGTGAGATTGCAATCGGCCTCGACCCACATCGCGCCAACCGGCTCGAAGCGGCCCTCCTCTGCCCGTTCCTTGACGCGGGCATAGACCTCCGGAAGGTCCTCTTTAAGCCATTGCAGGAGCTGTGGCTGGCTTTGACTGTAGTGATAATCGGGATAGCGTTCCATCAGGGCGAGCACGTTGGAGACGGTATGCGCGATCTTCTGGCGCGTGCGCCAGTAGGGCCAGAGCCAGGCGACATCCAGGTGCGCGTGCCCGCTGAGAGTGATGCAGGGGCGTGCGCCGCGCTCCGGCAGGTCGTCTATGCTGTTTTGCAACAGCGTCTGGGCCAGATTTACAGAGTGGCGCAGGCGTTCGCTGTGCCATCCCTCGCGCAGATCCAGCAGGTTGTAAGCCTCGTTCAGCGCTTCCAGCAGGCGAGGGCGCGCCGGTTCGTCTTCATGAAGCGCAAGATAGACATCGAGCAGTGTTTGCATAGTCTCATACAGACGATACATCCGATCATAGCGCGTCAGCAGGGAGAGTCCGCCAAAGGGCATGGGATGACGAGTATAGACCTGAAGAGTCAGGCAATGAGGCCGGTTCTGCTGTAACGTTTGTCCTGCCGAACTACGGGCAGGAAGCGCCAGCAGAGGGTGACGCCAGTCGAACGCGCCGATCGCGATCCCATCGAGGAAGACAGTAGCCTCCAGACGACGAAGCAGGCTATCATCGCCCCCCTGGTCCCAGTGCAGTTGCAAAACGGGCGTCTGGTCCTGGACATAGCGAAGAGGGGCAAGCTCTGCCCGGAACCAGCAGGTGCCGTGGGTCAGCCCCCAGGTCTGGCCGATCTCCAGATGCTGCCAGCGTGCGTCATCCGGGGCCGGAGGCAGGCTCATAGGCCCGTCGGCGGGAATACAGGCAATGGGAGCGACTGCATGCATACACACTTCGGCGGCCCCGCGTAATTCGCGCAGGCGCAATTGCAATTTTTGTACGGTTAAAGGCATTCCAACATATCCTCATTTCAAGAGAGAAAAGGTCCCGATCTGGCCCTGGAGGTGTTAGCACAACACCTGTGGCCATTGGTTTCTATTATAATCGTGAGGGAAAGAGAAAGTTACCCGATGTACATGTCTTGCATCTTGGGAAATAAGATGGCATAATATCTATGCTCATCGAAAAAAGAATAGCATTCTGCGAATCGTTTGAGCGATGCCCAACTATTCTCCTTTGTTTCCACGTAACAAACAGGTTATTGAGGCAATCGGACAGTTTTCCGCTTTGTCGCGGGATGAGTGCGCTGCAGCACAAAAGGCAGGATGTCGGTGTTTTCGTATAGACGCGCACAACTGAAGGAGGCTTCGCGCATGTCTCAGGGAGTAAACAGCTTCACGCTCGGGGTGGAAGAGGAATTTCAGATTATCGATCCCCAGACCTTTGCTTTGAGCGCAGATGTAGAGCGTATTCTGCCGCGAGCCCGCGAAATTTTGGGCGAGGCGGTGCAGTATGAGTTGATCCTCTCGCAGATCGAGGTCGCCACGCCGATCTGCCGCACGCTGGCGGAGGCGAGGACGGCCATGACTCGTTTAAGGAGCGTACTCATTGCCTCGGCTGAGCAGGTAGGGAGAAGAATCGCGGCTGCCGGCACGCACCCTTTCTCGCTCTGGCATGAACAGCCGATCACCCCCAAAGATCGCTACCGGGCGCTGGTGCAGGATTTTCGCCGTTTGATCAAAGAGCAGGTGATTTTTGGCTGCCACGTGCATGTAGGCTTGAGCGACCGGGATGCGGCGCTCGATGTGATGAACCGGGCGCGCCTCTGGCTCTCGCCTCTGCTGGCTTTGAGCGCAAATTCTCCTTTCAGCGAAGGCGCGGATACCCGTTATGCCAGCTTCCGCACCGGCCTCTGGTGGACATCGCCTCTGGCGGGTCCACCACCTTTTTTCTCTTCCAGGCAGGCGCACGACCTGTTTATTCAGACGCTGGTCACGACCGGAAGCGTGGAGGATAGTTCGCGCATCTATTGGGACATTCGCCTGCCGGAGCGCTATGAGACGATCGAATTTCGCGTCATGGATGTGTGTCTGACGATCGACGAGGCCCTGATGATCGCCGGCTTGATTCGGGCGCTGGTGCGCACCTGTTATGAGGAATCCCTGCGCAGGGTCCCGGTGCCCAATGTACCTGCGGAACTCCTGCGCGTCGCCAACTGGCGTGCGGCTCGCTATGGCCTGGAGGGCGAGTTGATCGATGTCTGTGCAGAGCGTACCATGCTCGCCGGCGAGCTGATCGAGCAGTTTCTCACGCGGCTACGTCCGGCGCTGGAGGCTGAGGGAGACTGGGAGTATATTTCGAGCCGGGTGGCTCATACGCTCGGGTATGGCAATGGTGCGATGCGCCAGCGCGCCGTCTTTGCTCGCACCGGCAGCGTGACAGACGTTGTACAATATATCATTGATGAGACCGCCAGAGGATGCGAGATGAGCTAGCCTGTCTCTGGCTCCAGACCTCGTTCGGGTCCTCATACGGTGATCTTGCTTGCTGTCCGGTTTGCCGGAAAACGTATTGGATGCGCTTGTTGTTGAGAACAAAGAGAGAAAAAGGGATAGCGACGCATGCAGGTGATTTTTGTGGGGGGCGCGCAGTCTGTCGGAGCCAGTTGCCTTGCGCTTGAGCTGGATGGGCAATGGATTGTGATCGATGCAGGGGTGCAGGTCAGCCGGAAGACCGACCCGCTGCCGGACCTGGCGCTGCTGGAGGGCCAGGAGATCCAGGCCATTTTTGTGACGCATGCCCATGCCGACCATATCGGGGCCTTGCCCGTCCTGCATCGCGCCTTTCCGACCATCCCCATCTTTGCCTCGCGAGCGACCGGTCTGTTGATGGAGGTGATGCTAGCCGATGCCTTGCGGATTATGAACCGCCGGGCCGCCGAGGAGATGGAGATCCCGCTTTTCCCGCCGGAACTGGTGGGGAGCATGCTCAACCAGGTGAGGCCGCTGCCGATCGGCGAGAATCTGATCCTGCCCCAATTGCCAGGCATTACAGTCCATGCCAGTCGCGCCGGACACATCGCCGGCGCCGTCAGCTATGCTTTTCGCGGTTCGGAGGGGACCGTTGTGGTCTCTGGCGATATCTCGATGACCCCCCAGCGCACCGTCGAGGGCGCCGTTCCGCCTCCGGTCAAGCAGTGCGACCTGCTAGTTTTAGAGTCCACCTATGGCGCTCGCCTGCACCCCAATCGCCAGGCCGAGGAGCAGCGCCTGGCGCAGGCAGTGGCCGAGGGGATCGCCCGGGGCGGTCACGTGCTGCTCCCCTGCTTTGGTCTGGGACGCGGCCAGGAGATTCTGCTGATCCTGCGGGCCGCACAGGAGCGCGGGCAGATCCCCGATTTTCCCATCTTTGTGGATGGCCTGGTCAGGCGCATCTGTTCGACCTATTTGCTGCTGCCCGAGGCCCTTCCGCCTGTTCTGCAGCGCCAGATTCGGCGGGGCTACCTGCCTTTCAGCGGCGGCAATATCGCGTTTGTGCGCGATGAACGCCACCGCGAGCAGATCCTGGGCGGTCCTCCGGCCTGCCTCCTATCAAGCTCAGGCATGCTGACGGGCGGGCCGAGCGTCTGGTATGCGAAGCGCCTGGCCTCTCTGGAGAACGCCTCGATTCTCATCACCGGCTACCAGGACGAAGAGGCTCCCGGCAAACGCCTGCTGGACCTGGCCGAGCAGAAGAGTAGCACGCTGGAGCTGGACGGGGCAACGATTCCGGTGCATTGCCGTGTCGCAAAGTTCAGCCTCTCCGCCCACGCCGATGGGGGCGAACTGGCAGCCTATGCGGCAGCCCTGAAACCGCGCCAGGTGGCTCTGGTGCATGGCGATGAAGAGGCGCGCGTGTCCCTGCGCCGGCTACTGACCGAAACCGAGGTGGTGCTGCCTGAGAACGGGAGCGCGCTCTCCCCGCGCGTGACAAAGGGCAGGCAGACTGCTGTGCCAGCGGAGGCGCACACGCTGCCGGCGCTGCCCAAAGGTATTGGCCAGGGACGCGAACTGACGCTGGATGATCTGCCGCAGCTCTGGCAGGTGGTCAGCGAGATTCCAGCCTTGCGCATTGTGACCGCTCGCCTGCTGGCTTCACTGTGGTATGGGGAGAGCGGGGAGGAGCAGACCAGAAGCGTTCTGGCGGTTCTGGGCAGCGATACGGAGCAGCGCTATTTTATTCACCAGCAGGCGCTGGAGGAAGCATACCGGGTTCGAGGTCAAAGCGAAGAGGCTCCGGGCGACTTCCTGGGCGACCTGGTGGGCAAGCTGCTCCTGGTCGAGGTGAGTCCCGGCAGCACCAAGCCGGTGCTGTGCCAGGGCATTGAGCCGGGGGCCAGGATACGCGTGCAGCATCCGCGCGGCGTCGATTTTGTGCGAACACGCTATCCGTTCTCGGCCATCATTGATCTGCTGGGCGAGGCCGATGAGCTACTCAACGGGCAGGCCGAGGATCGACGTTTCGGCGCGCCGGAGGCCCTGGATCGCCTGGTGAAGGCGGCGCGCCGCGTGCGCCGCCGCCTCTCCGCGCATACGCTGGCCGAACAATGCCAGGAAGACGCCACCTACACCCTGAGCGATCTCTGCCAGCTTGCCGGCCTCTCCGCGAACTCGCCGGTGGACCGCCTGGCTGTGGCGAAGCTCCTCTATAAGCATCCCCTGATCTTTATGCAGCAGCGCACGCTGCTGGAGGGTGAGGGTTTGACGCTGTACGCCCTCGCGCCTGAGTGGCGTGAGATGCTGGAGGAGCCGGAGGAACAGCCGCGCCCGGACCAGCAATGGATACAGGAAGTGATCGAGAAGCACCTGGGCAGCGCCGCTGACCTCTATCGCCGCAGCATCGACCCGGAGACGGGAGAGATCACGCTCTCGTTTCATTTTCCCACAGTAGCCGAGAGACGCTATGCCGCGCAGCTTGCGGCGATTGCCGAGGAGACGGGCGTGCAGGTGACGCTTGCCTCCCGCCCGCATCAAGGCGAGCTGGTCCACGCGGCGCGCCAGGTGCTCCCGCCCGGTCTGACCGATCGCGGCTTTCCCTCGCTCTATCATGAGGAGCAGCGTCTTCACGTCAGGTGCGTAGGCGAGGCGTCTCCTGCGGCCATTGCGGCGGCTCAGCAGATATTTGAGGAGCAGACGGGCTGGCAGTTGGAACTGGACATTCAGCCCGCCGATACAGGGGACGAGCAGCCGTCCACGCGGGAGCAGTTGCCGGCCCAGGCACGTATGGATCAGCATAGTGCCGTTACAACGGCGCAGAGCATGCTGCGCAACCTGCCGGGCTATGTCAAAGTTGGAGCAGAGCCAGGCCGCTGGATGCTGCACGCGCGCTTTCACTTTCCCTCGGTTGCCCGGCGGCGCTTTGCCGAGGTCTTTTCCGCGATCGAAGCGCGCACCGGCTGGCAGGTGGTGGTTCCTGAGGGAGTCCACCAGGAGGCGCTGGCCGACATGGCCCGGCGTGTGCTTCCGCCCGGCCTCACTCCGCTTGGCATGCCCTCGCTCTATCTCCAGCAGCAGGCCGTGCTGATCCAGTGCAAAGGAGAGGCGTCCCAGGAAGAGGTGCTGGCAGCCCAGGAGCATTTTGAGGAGGAGACAGGCTGGCAACTCACCATCACCGTTCCCGGCTCGCGCGAGGCGATGGAGCAGGCTCCGCGTATGGCGCAGGGCGAGGCTATGGCTCAGGTGAGCGCGGCCTTTCGCAGCGTTCCCGATCTCTACCGCATTGGAGTCGATAGCCGGCTGAAGATTTTCTGGCTCCATTTCCATTTTCCTGAGAAGGCCAGGGAACGCTATGCCGAACTCCTGACCGACCTGGAACGGGAAACGGGCTGGCGTATCTACCTGCATCCACACATTCACCAGAAAGCTCTGGTGGAGGTCGCGCAACGTTTGCTGCCGGACGGCCTTCATCTGACCGGCCCGAAAAAGCTATTCCGTGAGGAGCGCACGCTCCATCTGCTCTATAGCGGTTCGCTGGATGAGGCGAGTTACCAGACCATCCAGGCGCGTTTTGCCGCTGAGACGGGCTGGCAGCTTCGGCTGGACCCCCAGGAGGTATCCTGAACAGACGCTCGATGCCGGCAGTGGACAGAAGGGGTGCGCTGGTATATCATTGATTTCGTGATAGCAAGGGGGGTGTTCCCTGATGCGCTTGCCCTGTATCACAGGCAGGTAGTGTATTGACCAACCGCAGCAAAACCAGGCTGCCCGAAGGAATATGTCGCGTGAAAGAAAAAACCGCGAAATCCACGATCAAACTGCTCGAAACCTCTAACAAGCAGGAAACACGCTCTTCTCTGGATGCTGAGCAGGCTCACCGGGTCGGTAAGGAGGCTCCTCAGACCCCTGCCTTCCAGCAGCATTTTGTGGCTGAGTCGACAACAGATCCCCGCCTGCCCGCACAGAGGAGGCGTCCGGCGCATCGCTTGCGCTCCTGGTTTATGAGCAGCACCTTTGCTCCGGCATGGCTCCCTGAGAGTCTTCAGCATCCTGTTTTTGGCTATCTCATCGCGATCCTCTTGCAGACGGTCGCAGTGCTGGCGACTGTTTATCTGGATGCGCTGCTGCGCGTTTTCATTTTTTCCGGTTTGCTGGAGGTGCTGGCGATTGCGCTGGTCGCGTTGAGTTGGGGCGTGGGGCCGAGCATACTGGCGACGCTGTTTGGCGCGTGCCTGTTCGACTATATCGTGCTGCCGCCTCAATATAGCTGGCACCTCAACGAGCCCAGCGATATTTATCAACTCCTGGTCTTTGCGCTGATTGGCCTGGCGATCAGCATCGTGGCAAGTCAGACAGAGCGCGCACGGCGGCGGGCGGAGCGCCTGGCCGATTCGCTGGCGAAGGAGCATGCGCGCCTGGAGGCGATTATTGAGACGGTACCCGACATTGTGACGATTTACGATAAGCACGGGCGTATGGTTCAGATGAATGAGAATGGACGCCGCAGCCGAATCTTTGATCCCGCGCTGAAGACTCGCTCGTTGGAAGCGTTGTTTAGCACGCATGAGGCTTTTACTCTGGATGGGCGATTAGTGGATCTGGAGGCTTTGCCGATGGCTCATGCGCTGCGTGGGGAGACGGTGGAGAGCCAGGAGATACGTTTCTTCACCGATGACGGGAGCGAATATTTTCTCTCGATCAGTGCCGCACCTCTGCTCAATATTCGCGGGAAGGTGGATGGCGTGGTCTCGGTGACGCGCGATCTCTCCGCTCTCCATCAATCTGAGCGTGAGGCGGCGAACCGGGCAATCGAGTTGGAGGCGATCTTTCAGTCTCTGGCCGATGGGATCTATGTGGTTGATAAGACGGGAGCGATTATTCGCTCAAATCCGGCTTTTATGGAGATTATCGGCTACACTGAGGAGAATCGGAAGGAATTCTTTGGACTTTCGCGCGATCAGCGCCATGCGTTGCTGGATGTGCGTGACGAGCAGGGCCAGCCGTTGCCTTACGAGGCGTGGCCGGAGACGCGCATCCTCGCGGGCGAGATTCTCAAGGGTCCGACGGTTGTGGATTTGCACCTGCGCAACCTGGAGGGGCAGGAATTGCAGCTCAATGTGAGCGGCGCGCCATTGTATAACAGGGAGGGCGAGCTGATCGCGGCGCTCTGTATCTGTCGCGATGTGACCGAGCGGCGCAGGCTTGAGCAGCGCACGCATGATGCGCTCGACGCGCTTCTGACGATGGCTGAGGCGCTGGTGATGCATGGTGATGAGGAGGTGGTGGCTGAACGGAGTCGGAACGGCAACTCAAACGGTATCGCTCTGCGTATGGCCAGGCTTACCAGCCGGGTGTTGAATTGCCCGCGCATCAGTATTTTTCTGATCGAGTCCACTACCGGCCTTCTCCGTCCGATGGCTGCGGTGGGGCTCGATCCGCTTTCTGAAGAGGAGTGGCGCAAGGCTATGGAGCAGGCCGCCCTCAATATTCATGCCGCGCCTGTCTCCCTGCTCTTTGCTCACCTGCAAGCAGGCGAGATTGTCTTGCAGGATATGCGCGTTCCGCCATTCGACACTATCTGGGGGGCTGCTTGCCCGTCTCGTACCGCTCTGGTGGCGCCTATGAGCGTGGAGCAACAGTTGATCGGCTTGCTTGTTCTTGGGCAGGACGGAGATGCGTATAGTTACACCCAGGAAGATATCGCGCTGGCCGGTGCGGTTGCTCAGCTTCTGGCTCTGGTCTTTGAGCGTGAGCGCCTGCTGCGCGAACAGGCGGAGGCCCAGGCGACCGAGCTGGCGTTGCGCGCCGCTAATCGGCACATGGAAGAGTTTCTGGGGATGGTCAGCCACGAATTGAAGACGCCGCTGACCAGTATCAAGGGCAACACGCAACTGGCGGTTCGCCAGCTTAGAAATAGTATGCAGACCTTTGAGCGCATTTTTAGTCTCTATGACGCGGCGGAGCAGCAGACGCGGCGCTTGAATCGCCTGGTTGATGATCTATTGGATGTTTCGCGCGCTCAGGCTGGCCGCCTGGAGCTTATTCCCGCGCGCTGCGACCTGCGCGTTCTGGTCCATGAAGCCCTGCGTGAGCAACAGAAGATGTGGCCTGCGCGCACGATGAACCTGTCGATGAACGAGGAGGAGCCTTTGCCGCTGGAGGCTGATGCCGACCGGGTGATGCAGGTGATCTCTAATTATCTGACCAATGCCTTGAAGTATTCTGAGCCGGAGCGACCAGTCTTTGTCAAGGTCCAGCGTGAGGGGCAGGAGGCGTATCTGGCTGTGTGCGACGAGGGACCGGGCTTGCCCGCCGAGGAGCAGGCTGCGATCTGGGAGCGTTTTCATCGCGTGCCGGGTGTGGAGGTGCGGAGCAGCTCTCATAGCTCGCAGGCCGGCCTGGGGTTGGGATTGTATATCAGCCGAACGATTATCGAGGGTCAGGGGGGAACCGTCGGCGTTCAAAGCCGGCCCGGCGAGGGTTCGACCTTCTGGTTCCGTCTCCCGCTGGCACCGGCGGACGTGGAGACGGATAACGCCGGCTAAGTCTTTCCTTCGCTTTATCGGCTAGCATTGCTGCCGGTCCAGCCATGTTGTCATGCAGGTGTAGACGCGCTCCGGCTGTTCGACGAACAATGCATGGTCCATGTGATCGAGCAGGACGCCTGTGCCGTTAGCCACGTTGTGCGCGATGAGCGCAGACTGAGCAGGCGGCACGATACTGTCCTGGCTGCCCGCGATGGCCAGGATGGGCGACTGAATGGAGGGCAGGTGAGGAGTGAGGTCGGCGACCTTGCGCATTTGATAAAACCACAGGCGCATGGCCCGGCTCTCAAGCCTGCTTACATGCTGCATGATCTGTGGCCGCATCTGCCGGTAGCTGCTGTTGTTTTTCAATCCTTCTTTGTCGTATGAGCACGACCTCCAGACGGCATCGACCATCCACGCGCTGCGCGTACTCAGGTAAATTTGCGCGTCAAAGAGCCAGGCGCCGGGCGTTCCCAGGCGGTGCAACCGTTGGAGATAGCCCAGCAGTGAGGTCCAGGTGCCGCGTGCAAAGCCTGCCAGGGAGATGACGCATTTGACGAGTTGAGGGGCGCGCCAGGCTACGGCGAGGCTGGCATAGCCGCCGGTGCTGTGCCCGATCAGAATCGCCGGCTGCCCTCCGCTGATCTGCCGAATTGCCTCTGCTATTGTATCGCCCACCCAGCTATCGGTGATTGTGGACTGCGGCATGTGTGCCGGGAAGCGGGCGGGATAATGGCCGGGGAGGCTAAGCGTGAGGACGCGTCCGTACTGTTTGAAGCGCAGCGGGAAGTCGAGCCAGGTGTACTGACTGCTCAGAATGCCATGAATGAAGATCACCGGCATCTGATCCGCGCTGCCCGCGAGTTCGATGTAGTCTAAAGCTTGGTCGCCAATCTGTAAGAGCGTCAACCCTGTCTCTCCTGTTTTGCCGGTATGGACTTTCCCGGTTGCCTGCACACCTGCGTGCAGCAGGCAACCGGAATGTCGGATTAGTCGTGGGCAACGGGCTCAGCCGTGCGGGCCTCGCGCTGGATAAGCGCCGGGGCAGTGGGCGGGCGTTTGCGTCCGCGCCGCATCTCTTTCTGGATGCCGCGCACGTAGGGCAGGAAATCGACCTCCATCGTATGGCGGGGAGCGTTGCCGAAGCGTTTGCGCAGCTTCTCGCGCTCTTGCTCGATATCTCGCAAAAGTGCCTGCTGCGGGGGCAGAGTATACTCGCCCAGCAGGTACTTGCTCACCCAGATGCTCTGCAGTTCGGCTAGCGGCATAATCGCGCCCAGGGGTTGCAGCAGGCCGATGAAGAACAGGTCGCGGTACTTTGGATGGAAGACGCGTCGGAAGAGGGGCAGATCGTTCTGCTTCGCCTCGACGACTTCCGGCCTGAAAAAGGGAAACGTTATCTTATAGCCTGTGCAATAGATAATGCTATCGATCTGCTCGCGCGAGCCATCGGTAAAGATCACGCCGTCGCCATCCAGTTCGCGAATGTTGGGTTTGATCTTAACGCGTCCATGCGTGATGCGTGTCAGAATGTCGGAACTCACGGTCGGATGGGCGTGCAGGACCGGGTGATCGGGCTTAGGCAGGCCATAGTTAGTAACCTTGCCCACCTGGATGGCCAGTCCCAGGGCCACCAGGCGCAGGAGCAGGGCGTTGGGCAAATGATAATAGAGGATTGGCTGGTCGAGCGGGCGTCCCAGGACATACTTGGGAATGATATGAAATCCCCTGCGCACGGCCAGGTAAGTCATTTTGGAGACGCGGGAGGTCTCTGAGGCGATATCCATCGCGGAGTTGCCGAAGCCGAGGACCAGCACATTTTTATCGACATAGGGATCGGGCACGCGATAGTAGTGGCTGTGGATGATATCGCCGTTAAAGTGGCCTGGAAAGGGAGGCTCCGGCCAGCGTGGGTCCCAGTGGTGCCCGTTGGCTACCATCAGCGCGCGGTAGCGCTGCGTCGAACCATCCTGCAGCGTTATCTCCCAGCCCCCGCCCTCCAAAGGCTCTGCCTGCGTGACCAGACAGTTAAAGCGAATATGCTGCCTGAAGCCAAAGTGGTCCACGTAATTATTGAAATACTCAGCGATCTGCGTATGATGCGGGAAGACCGGATAGGTTTTCGGCATGGGATAGTCCGAATACTCCATGCGTTCGCGGGAGGTGTTGATGAACAGCGATTTATACGCGCTCGACATCTTATTTGGGTTATCGTAGGCCCAGTTGCCCCCGACGCGGTCGCTGGCCTCGAAGCAATCAAAGGGGATATCGTGGTCCTGCAGCACCTTGCAGGCGGCGATGCCTGACGAGCCTGCGCCGATAATGCAGACCCGGTTCGGGATCTCACTCATAAGGCTCCTCCTTTTGGATAAAGCAAGCAAACTGATCTGTTGCCCGGAACGCGTCTCTGCGTCTCATGAGATAGCTCTTCTCTGCTAGAGTATACACGAAGTCCGATCTGCATGGCCAGTGCTGGCAGAGGTTTCGCCGGCAAGAAAGCTCATCAGGAGAAAATTACTTCTTGACTTTTCAGGGAGACTGCGGTATATTTTGAGTGTTCTTACCGCAGCGGTTTTGGGGACAAAGCCAGCCCGGCGGGAACAGGTACGGAGAGGTCGCATAGTGGCCTAGTGCGATTGTTTGCTAAACAATTGACGGTGAAAGCCGTCCGCGGGTTCGAATCCCGCCCTCTCCGCTCTCAGATTTCGTAATCTTCAGCCCAATGGAATCGTGGATCAGTGATCTCCTCATAAGGTACAGTGTGAGTCTTTTTGTGATTTCCCCGGACCAGTCCGGCGCTTTTGAAGCGCAGAATCATATCAGAGCTTCTTGGAGCCTCATTAACCGGGATCATATAAACCTTTCCATTCTCCGGCAGATAAACCGCGAAGTACTCAGCCTTCCCTATATAGGTTCTCTTGCGGGTACTATGCTTCCCCGGTGAGGTGGACACGGTGTTGAACGCAAAGCAATTGCCATCCTTTTCCAGGCGTGCTGTCTTGCACTGTACTCGTACAAGATGACTCTCCTGGTATGCAAAGAACCCAAAGTTGCGATGTTCCTCAGTGACATAATAGGCCAGGTCGTACCCCAGATAATCGGCCCAGGGCAACAACACCTCGTATCCTAACTGCACCAATCGGTTTAAAATGGCGGTATGGCTCATCAAGCCCCTTTGCGACGTGTCACTCATGCTCTCTCCCTTCTTCAACACTTGCGACATCTCTCTTGCCGAAGCAATTCCTAAGAATACGGATAGATAGATGTATTTACATGATTTTGCTTATTTTTCTGGAACTGGTGTACGTGCATAGTATATCTATCTTTAGAACGGGAGTCAATATCGGCGAGCGTGCATTCTTAAGCAGCCATCATGCGCAAAAAGGGCGCTTTCCACGACTTGACAAAATGTTCTCGCTCTGCTATCATCATGGCGTCAATCACCGTAGGGGTGTAGCTCAATTGGCAGAGCAGCGCTCTCCAAAAGCGAAGGTTGAAGGTTCGAGCCCTTTCACCCCTGTTTGAAGACCGTCTGATTGCTTTCAGGCGGTCTTCTTTGTTAAGCGTTGATTGCGGTCAAACTGACGTGCATGTTCTTGTCTCCTCTTCTTTGAGCAAAAGTCCCAAGCCTGAAAAAGATTGCAATTTTGCCTCATTGCGGTGTAGAATACGTTCGGTGGGCAACGATGTTCGTCGATGGATCAATGCGTTGGTGATGCAGGGCGTTGTTCTACGCCGCGCTTGGTGACGGAGCCAGGAGGAAAGCGATGAGAGCGAGCATTATCGAGATTGGGTTGCCAACCGGCAATATACCGCAGGTCCAGCCGGTGATGGAAGCGTGTTTGCGCGAGACGGGCGATGTCCTGATTGGCCGGCAGGTCTACGATGATGAGACGCTTTTCGTCGTGCGCCTGTTTGGCGATTCCATCCAATGCCACCTCAAGGTACTCTCCGAGGCTTTTCACAATAAACTGATCGATTCATTCCAGATTGTCAACTGCCATCTCTTTAAAGTGGTCTTCAAGGACGAAAGCTATTACAGAGTCCTGCGTGGCTTTCCGCTCCATCCCGGCGAGTCCTGGTTCCAGGCCGCCGATGAACCGCGCGCCGCGTATCTCTGCCTGTTATCCCCTCAACTGACGCAAGAGCAGATCTCCTGGCTGGCTCAGCAAAAATCCATTGTGCAATGGACCAGAGAATCATAGCACCCCTCTCTTTTCAACGCTCCCCGGACCCTCCAACGCTCGCTTTTCGGCGATACCTTTCCCTCTAACAAATGCAGCCTGCCGGTCTGGCGGGGAATTTCAGGATGGAAGATCCCTGTCAACTCAACAACATGCCTTGCAATCTGACTTGCAGTCAGATAGAATGAATGCGAAGTTGACAGTTCGCGAGATGCTGAGACGGACAGATGAGAGGGTGTGGCACACGGGACTGAACAACGCAACTCAGGGCCAGGAAAAAATCCCCACATATTAAAGGAGGGACAAGCATGAGTATTGAAACCCGTCATGGTTCATTCCAGTTTCCCACCGCTACAGGCAGCATCGTACCCTCGACCCGGGACGAGATGGAGGCCGCGCTTGCGACGCTGCAAAAACAGAAGCAGACCTGGGTCCAGGTTTCTGTTCCTGAGCGGATCGCGATCGTCGATGCGCTCATCCGCGACTTTGCCGCTATTTCCCCGCGCTGGGTGGAGGCAGCCATCCAGGCCAAAGGCATCAGCCCGGACTCGCCGGACGTGGGCGAGGAGTGGGGGGCCGGCGCCTGGCCGGTTGTCAAACAATTGCGCCAGTTGCGCCGGGCGCTGGCCGAGATCGCCGCCGAGGGCCAGCCCAGAATTCCCGGTCCCGTCACCATCCGACCGGATGGGCAGGTCGTCGCCCAGGTCTTTCCCCATTCTTGGTCTGACAAACTCTTCTTTATGGGCGTCACGGCGGAGGTCTGGATGGAGCCGGGCGTGACAAAGGAAGAGACCATCGCCACGCAGGCCGCCATTTACAAAGACAAACATCACGCGGGCAAGGTCGCGCTGGTCCTGGGCGCCGGCAACGTCGCCAGTATTGGTCCGCTGGACATCATCTACAAACTTTTTATGGAGGACCAGGTCGTTCTCTACAAAACCAACCCCGTCAACGCCTATCTCGGTCCGCTGCTCCAGGAAGGTTTCCGCGCCCTCATCGATCCCGGCTACCTGCGCATCGTCTACGGAGGTGCCGCCGAGGGAGCGTACCTGTGCAGCCATGAGAGCATCGAAGAGATCCACATTACCGGCTCGGATAAGACCTTCGACGCGATCGTCTTTGGACCCGGCGAAGAGGGAGCGAAGCGCAAGGCCGAGAAGGCTCCCCAACTGCACAAGCGCATCACCGGCGAGCTCGGCAACGTCAGTCCCGTAATTGTCGTGCCCGGACCCTGGAGCCAGAGCGACCTGAGCTACCAGGCCATGCACATCGCCAGCATGCTCACCAATAACGCCGGCTTTAACTGCAACGCCACGCGCGTCATCATCCAGCACGCCGGCTGGAGCCAGCGCAGCGACCTCTTGCGCGAAATTCGTCATGCCCTGGCAAAGATCCCCCTGCGCGCTGCCTACTATCCAGGCGCGCAGGATCGGCAGAAAGCCTTTGTCCAGGCGCATCCCGATGCAGAGGAGTTCGGCACGCCCCAGGGCCACGAACTGGCCTGGACCCTGATCGCAGACCTCGATCCGCACAAGACGGACGATATCTGCTTCACCACCGAGGCATTCTGCGGACTTTTCAGCGAAACCGCACTGGAGGCCGGCAGCGTTGTGGAGTACATCGAGCGCGCGGTTGCCTTTGCCAACGAGCAGATCTGGGGCACGCTCAACGCGACGATTCTGGTTCACCCGCAATCGCTCAAAGATCCCCAGGTCGCCGAGGCCGTCGAGCGCGCCATCGCCAATCTGCGCTACGGCTCGGTCGGCGTCAACTACTGGGCCGGCATCAGCTATGCCATCGGCACCACCACCTGGGGCGCCTTCCCCGGCCATCCAATCTACGACATCCAGTCCGGCAACGGCGTGGTACACAACACCCTGATGTTCGCCCGCCCGCAAAAGAGCATCCTGCGCGCGCCTTTCCGCAGCACACCCACGCCCACCTGGTTCGCCTCCGAACTGGGCAAAGGGCGCAAGGTCTTCCCCAAACTCGTTCAGTTCGAGGCCAATCCGTCGCCTTTCAAAGTGCCCGGCATCATGTGGGCGGCTTTGAGAGGGTAAATTCTGAACGAACCAAAGCTAGCGAGCCGGGCAGATGCCGCATCTGCCCGGCTCGCCTCAGTCCAGCTTTGCTCATCCTTTCCCCAACGCAAGAGAACACTCCAATTTTCCGGCGTCCTATACTGAGAACAGGAATAAAGGTGAGACAGGCTCCCTGACAAACGCAGAGAAGCCCGTTCGATCCTTCTGATATGCGCGAGATGCGCAATGTCTAGTGAGAAAACGAAGGAGAGCAAGAGAGATGAGCAATCTCTTTGTTTTGAAGTGCCAGGATGAGGCGACGGGCGAACGGATTCTCAATACGCTGCGAGAACTGCAAAAGCAGCACCTCATCACGGTAGAAGATGCGGCATTAGTGACGCTGAGAGCGAATGGCAAGCCCAAGATTCGCCAGGCCAACGACTTGGTCGGAGCAGGCGCGCTGGGAGGAGCCTTCTGGGGCATGCTCATCGGGCTGTTATTCCTGTCTCCCCTGTTGGGAGCCGCGATTGGAGCAGGGATGGGAGCCATCGCCGGCAAATTCACCGATATTGGCATCGACGATACCTTTATCAAACAGGTGAGCAGCGCCATTCATCCCGGCGAATCCGCACTGTTTGTGCTCACCCGGCAAGAGGTAGTCGATAAAGTCGTGCCGGCCCTGAAGCCCTACCAGTTCGAGATCATCCAGACTTCGCTCTCGCAGGAGGCCGAGGAGCGCCTGCACGAAATGCTCGGTCCGGCGATCCCCTCAAGGGGATAATAGAAACCGGCTGACCATTCTAGAGGATGCTTATAGCTGCTGGAAGAGAGGCTACGAGCATCCTCCCAGAAAAGCCCTCATTTATGATGACTTTTTAGAGCGTTTATCGAGTACATACTGCACTGAAGGGCTTATTGCCTTATCCGTGCGGTGAATACAGCCATACCAGCAGCACGGTCGGCGCATCCCCTCTTTGAGTTCTGTGCGCACCCGTTCCACGTGCTGCCTTCTAGTTGCTGGTTGTTTCACAGAGATTGTCCAGCAGATCCATTCATTGCGCGCAAGAGGCGTCAAATCCTCCCATATCGCGAGCGCCTCCGCGTCAGAAGCGAGAGTTTGTCGTAAGTCCTCTGGCAAGTCATGGACAACACCACCGGAGATGTCATTGTTGGTCTTGGTCATGCATCTATACTACCACAAAATAGCCCTCTCTCGCCAGAATTTCAGAGGCTAACCGCGTCTTCAATTTGCTTGTTCTCTCATGCCGAATTGACAAAGAGAGTGTGCAAATGCTCGCTTGTGGAGCGGCTTGGTCTGAGTCCCTCGGCTGTGTTGCTCATGATTGGAGGCAAACCGCCCGCTCAAAGGGCAAAATCTGCTCACTTCATAGAGCCTTTACCAACTCCCCTGTTCATTGGTGAACCAGCGCATTCTGTCGTATAGTATAGTGAAGGGCCATATCGGGATGACGACAGATTTGCTATCATAAAAAAGAGAGGAATTGCCTGGGAAAGCGAGATTGATTTGATGAAATGTCCACATTGCGGAACAGAGAACTGGCCGGAAGATCATTTCTGTGAAGAATGCGGCGCGCAACTCGTCGCGTCGGAAATCACCGGCCCCACTACTGGAGCGGCGGGACTGGCAGCGGGACTCGTTCCAGGCGCGAGTCTGCAAAATGGTCGGTATGTAATCGCGAAGGCGCTGGGCGAAGGCGGCATGGGGTCGGTGCTACTGGCAAAAGATACGCGCCTGGCCGACAAGCTGACCGTGATCAAGGTGCTGAACGCGGAGAGCACCGACCCGGATAAATTGCAGGAGGACGTGCGCAATTTTAAACGCGAGGCTGAGACTCTGGCCCACCTCGACCATCCCCTGATCCCCGATGTCACCGATCACTTCGAGGAGGGCCTGCGCTACTATATGGTGATGGACTACGTGGAGGGGGAGAATCTGGAGCACTGGCTGGAACGCACGAATCAACCGATGAAGGAGCAGGACGCCCTGCGTTACGCGCTCGAAGTGCTGGATATTCTCGAGTATCTTGCGAAGCAGCAGCCGGCAATTGTGCATCGTGATATCAAGCCGGCGAATATTATCATCGGCGCGAAAGATAAACACGCGCACCTGGTGGACTTTGGCATCGCGCGCGCCAACACGATGATTAATGGCAAGCTGCGCAAGACGACGGCCCTGGGCACGCCTGGCTACGCGCCACCTGAGCAGTATCAGGGCTTTGCCGATCCCCGCTCAGACCTCTACGCGCTGGCTGCGACCCTGCATCACCTGGTAACGAACCGCGACCCCGGCGAGTACGCGCCGTTCCAGTTTCCGCCGGTGCGCACGCTGAATCCCAGGCTTTCGCCGAGCCTGGAGCAGATTCTGCTCAAAGCTCTCAAGACCAACGCCGATGAGCGCTACCAGACAGCCCAGGAGATGCGCGCCGACCTCGAATCTCTATTCGCCGGCACCTCTGTCGTCGGCACAACCGATGGCTACCGGCTGAGCGACTCGACTCCCTTGCGCGCACTGCCGCCTCAGTTCCCAAAGCAGCCGGCCTCCAGGGGCCGCTCCACGCGCGATCCGTTCAACTCTCCAACTTATGCCGGTGAGCGCATGCGCCGGCAGCAGCAAATGCAGGAGCCGGATTACCGCGATCCCGACTATTATCAGGAGATGCAGAGCCAGGACTTCCAGCCGCCACGCCAGATCTTCCAGCCGCCGCCTCCCTTCAGGCAGTATATGCAGCCGCGCCAGCAGTATTACGGGAATCGCGGGAACATGCCACGTGACCAGGAGAATCAGATCATGTGGCACTTCATCCTCTTTGTAGTGGCGATCTGCATTATCGCGCTGGTCGCAGTTCTGCTGTTTAGCTCGCTGCATATTTACTAGCATTCGCATGGGAATGCGCGCTTTTTAATAAGCCAGCGATCACAGGCGAGGCGAACGTTCTCGCGCTGGGTTTGGAGCCTACCCTCCTAATAGCTAGAGCATTCTCATTTCTGCTATCTCTCTATTAAAGGGAAGAAGAGCGCAGCAGAGCAGGCGCACGTAGCTGCCTGTGCTGTTTTTTCGCTTGCGCAGGAGCGATCGCCAGCCTGAAAAGAGCCGAAGCGAGAGCGCCTGGATAGTGCAAATGTCACTTGTTCCCACGCATCGGCTCCGCTATAATCTCGTATATTGACACGAATAATTGCTCTGTTTACACAAACTTAAGAAACAGATGTACTCGTAAAGAAAAGAGAGGAAAGCAAGATGCAGATTCAGTCCACAGCCCAGCAGCCGGGCAAGCCAGCCCTGCGCAGCGGGGCCATTATCGGCATCGCCCTGGGAATTATTCATAGCGTGATTACAATCATTGTCACTCAAATGAACGCCGCCACACTGAATACGGTGGACGGGGGACCTGGCATGTCCACGATCACCATTATTCTCTACCTGCTCACCCCTTTGATCTGGATTATTGGTTTTCTGATTACGGGAGCCTGGGCGAGCCGCGAAACCGGCAAGATCAGCACCGGTGTGCTGGCGGGCCTCTTTGCCGGCACGTTTGGAGGAGTTATCGCCGGAATCGGGCAGGTCATCGCCACGGCCATCGCCAACAGCCAGCAGGGCTATACCAGTTCAAACTCAAGCCTGCTCCTCTTCAGTGGATTTGCTGCGGTGTTTTATGTAATGGTCCTGGCGCTAGGGGCGGGAGCCGGCTTTGGCGTGCTGGGAGGTCTGATCGGACAGAGCATGTCCAATGTGCGCCCACAGCCCGCAGTTCAGCCGGTCTATGCCCAGCCCGTTGTTCCCTACACCTACGTTCCGGCTCAGCCGCCGCAGGTGCCGCTGCCTCCCCAGCAACCGCCGCAGGTGCCACTGCCGCAGCAGCCGCAAACGCCCCCGCTGAGCCAGTTGCCTGAGCAGTAGTTCGGAGCGTGCTTGCTGGGCGTTGCCGGAGATGGTGATATACTGCAAGAGAATCTGCCCGCGCATGCCAGCTGAGGGGCTGAGCAGCAGGTGAGCAGAAAAACTATGCAGAGAGTGGAGCGAGCAATGGCAGCGACGTTTCGTGCATTTATTGTCGACAAGACCGACGAAGGTTTTCGCGCCGGCCTGGGCGAACTGAGCCAGGGTGATCTGCCAGCGGGCGAAGTGCTGGTCCGGGTGGCTTATTCGGGAGTGAATTACAAGGACGGGCTAGCCTCGATCCCGGAAGGCAGGATCGTGCGCAGCTATCCCTTTGTGCCGGGGATCGATCTGGCCGGCGTCGTCGAGCAATCGAGCGATGCGCGTTTCAAAGCGGGCGACGAGGTGATCGTCACCGGCTACGACTTGGGGGTGAGCCACTATGGCGGCTTCAGCGAGTACGCACGTGTCAAAGCGGACTGGGTGGTGCCAGAGCCGGAGGGCCTGAGCCTGTGGGAGGCGATGGCGTTGGGTACGGCGGGCTTTACGGCGGCCCTGGCGATTCATCAACTGGAGAAGAACGGGCTGAGGCCCGGCAACGGACCGGTGCTCGTCACTGGCGCGACCGGGGGCGCGGGCAGCGTCGCGGTCAGCATCCTGCACAAACTCGGCTATCAGGTCGCGGCCAGCACGGGCAAAGAATCCGAGCATGACTATTTGCGCGAGCTTGGGGCCGACGAGATTCTCGATCGCGCCGTGACCTCGGCGGAGAGCAGCCGTCCGCTGGAGAAAGAGCAGTGGGCGGGCAGCGTCGATGCGGTGGGTGGCTCAACCCTGGCCTACCTGATCCGCACCACAAAGTACGGCGGTTCGATCGCGTCCTTTGGTAACACCGGCGGGGTCAATTTCAGCACAAGCGTCTTCCCCTTTATTTTGCGCGGAATTAATCTGCTCGGCATCGATTCCGTCTTCTGCCCGATGGAGTTGAGGCGCGAGATCTGGCGTCGGCTGGCAACTGACTACAAGCCGGCTCAGCTTCACAGCCACATCGGGCATGAGATTAGCTTTGGGGAATTGCCGGAGGCCCTCGCGCGCGTCCTCAAGGGAGGAGCGCGCGGGCATACGGTTGTGAAGATAGGGTAAGAGCATGGGCGAATACGATTCATTACTGCAAACCTTGCTGCTACAAGAGACCGAGTTCCAGTTCACCAGCTTTACCAACGAGACCGCGCTGGAGCTCGGCATGGCCTTGCTGGAGGCAGCAAAGAGCCGGGGCAAAGCGGTCACAATCGATATCACACGCTATGGTCAGCAGCTTTTCCATTACGCAATGAGCGGAACCAGCGCGGACAACGACGAGTGGGTAAAGCGCAAGAGCAACGTCGTGCGGCGCTTTGGGCACAGTTCCTACTACGTGGGCATCTCATTGAAGAACGCAGGGCAGACCATGCAGGAAAAATACTTGCTGCCCGAAAGCGAGTACGCGGCTCACGGCGGCTCGTTCCCGCTGTTGATTCGCAATGTAGGGGTAGTGGGCACGATCACCGTCTCAGGCTTGCCCCAGGCCGAGGATCATGAACTGGTCGTGGGAGTCTTGCGAAAAATGCTGACCTGAGTCCCAATTTGGCCAGAACGTCTGGTATTTTTCACGAAGCGATGGTATACTAAATACATTCTCAAAGGCGGCGAAAACCCGCTTGAAATGAAAAGCAAGACAAACAAATAGTTGTGGCCCGCGTTGAGCGAAGATAGTATGAGGAACAGCGGCCTGCAGCGATCCGATGGTTGGTGCAAGTTCGGAAGGTTCTCGCCTCCTCAGAACCGCGTCGTGAGCGGCTGTCCGAAGAAAGTCTCCTTGCGGGAGGCAAGTAGGACGGGTGGATGGTTCCCACGCAGCCTTTGAACCGCAAATGAGTGGTCAGCCTTTCAGCTTTTCGTCACGACGATGTGAGAAAGAATCCGTAGGGGGAATTGAAAGACGGCAATCTGGGTGGTACCACGGGAGTCTTTTCGCAACAGAAATCCAGCTCTCGTCCCATGAAGTTATGCAAAACCTGGGACGAGGGCTTTTTCTATGGTCGCGAGCGCCCTGGCGGTAGTTCTGTCGGGATCTTCTTCCACAGTGCCCCGTCCCACAGACCTGACAGGGAAAGGAAAGGTGGAACACGATGCTTAGCGTCTCAATTGTGAACGTCACAAGCTACACGGGTCTGGAACTCCTGCGTCTCCTCGCGGGCCATCGGGAATTCGTCGTCACGTCGGTCAGCGCGCGCAGTTCAGCCGGGCAGCGCCTGGATGCGGTCTTCCCCCAGTTTGCAGCGGGACGCAACCGCAGCGCCGGAACATCGCCCGGCAGCCTGGTAATTGCAGAGAAGCCTGAGCGCACAGACCTGGCCTTTGTTTGCCTGCCGCATGCTGCCGCTGCCCAAACAGTGCTGGAACTGCTGGCCCAGGGCGTCAAGGTCGTCGATCTTTCGGCGGATTTCCGCCTGCATGATGCCAGCGTCTATGAAAAATGGTATCAGCACACGCATCCCGCG
>Ga0209581_1001936_pt1 | contig 21887 bp, 22 predicted proteins | sample Coa_R2_FD_187160 | JGI IMG/M metagenome (GOLD analysis project Ga0209581, IMG submission 187160) | Surface soil microbial communities from Centralia Pennsylvania, which are recovering from an underground coalmine fire - Coalmine... | ecosystem: Environmental > Terrestrial > Soil > Unclassified ...
GCGCCTGCCTCGGGTGGCCGGCCCTTAGAGGTTTCCGGTTGAAGAGGGGGGACTGCCGCACTTCCTCTTACGCGTTCGCCGCCTTGCCGCTGAACGCGGGCAAGAACACTTCCTGCACAAAAGCCTCATACGTCGTCGGCGTGCGGTTCGCTTCTGATCTCGCCTCGAGAGCCTTCAAATGGCCGTCGTTCAACGCATCGGACAGCTCGCAGAGCAGCTTTGCGACGTTCCTTGAGATTCCCATTCCCGTCATGGCCTGAATCACTTGCTCATTCGGAAGCTGCACGTACGCCAGCAGCGGCTTGCCAATCGCTTTCCCCACAATCTTCGCCACGTCGAGATACGTCACGTCGCGCGGCCCGAGAAGTTCCCGCGTTTGCTGCCCCTGGAAGTTCAGCGCCAGCAGCGCGTTGGCCGCAAACTCGCCGATGTCCTTCGTCGCGATCATCGGCAAAGCCAGATCCGGGCGCACCGGCCCCGCCATCATTCCAAAGCTCTGAATGATCCCGATTTGCGCCAGCGTGTTCTCCATGAAGTAGCCGGCGCGCACGTGCACCGCGTTCAAGCCTTTGATGGCGCCCAGCCGTTCTTCCAGGTAATGCAATCCAACCACCAGGCCTGTTCTATCCTTCTTATCCGCGCCGATGCTGCTCAGCGCGACCACATTCTTTACGCCGGTGTTCTCCAGAGCCCCGGCAATCGCTTCCGTCGCTTTGTCCTGATACCCCAGGAAGTCCGTGCTCTTCATGTCCGGCGGAAGCATGGCGTACACAGCTTCCGCGCCCCTGAACGCTTCGGTCAGCGCCGCGGCATCCGTAACCTCTCCCGTCGCCGCTTCCGCCCCGCGCTGCACAAATTTCGAAAGGCGCGCGGCGTCCCGCCCGAATACGCGCACCTTTTTCCCGCTGTCCAAAAGCTTGTTCGCGACAACCGATCCCGTATTTCCCGTCGCTCCTAGTATTACGTACATGATCTTCCTCCTGCCGCCGAGTCTTCCGTCTCTACGTTTGAATGCCTCGGCGGTTTGGCACGCTACTTCTCGGCCCGCTGCCCTGGATATTTGCCCGCAACGCCTCCTCGCTCGCCTCACAGCATCGGTATCTTCACGCTCTTGCGCTGCGCAAACTCAATCGCCTCCGGGTAGCCCGCATCCGCATGCCGAGCAATCCCCATTCCTGGATCGTTCGTGAGCACGCGCTCGATTCGCGTGGCCATCTCCTTCGTGCCGTCCGCCACGGTCACCTGCCCCGCGTGCTGCGAATATCCGATTCCCACTCCTCCGCCATTGTGGATGGAAACCCACGATGCGCCGCTCGCCGTATTCACCAGCGCGTTCAGCAGCGCCCAGTCCGCGATGGCATCGGAGCCGTCCCGCATCGCCTCCGTTTCGCGGAAGGGCGACGCCACCGAGCCGCAATCCAGGTGATCGCGCCCAATCACGATCGGCGCCTTCAATTCGCCCTTGGCCACCAAGTCATTCAACGCCACGCCGAATTTGTCCCGCTCTCCATACCCCAGCCAGCAGATTCGCGATGGCAAACCCTGAAACTTCACACGTTTCTGCGCCAGCGTAATCCATCGCCGCAGATGCTCGTGCTCGGGAAACATTTCCAGTACCAGCTTGTCCGTTCGCGCGATGTCCGATGGCTCTCCCGAAAGCGCCGCCCACCGGAATGGCCCCTTGCCTTCGCAAAAGAGCGGCCGGATATACGCGGGCACGAACCCCGGAAAGTCGTACGCGTCCTTCACGCCCTGTTCGAACGCGAATGTCCGGATGTTGTTGCCGTAATCGAACGTCACCGACCCCAGCTTCTGCAGCGCGAGCATCCCGCGCACGTGATCCGCAATCGCCTCGAGTGCGCGCTTCTTGTACTCCTGAGGATCTTTCTTCCGCAGCTCCAGCGCCGCTTCCAGCGTCATCTTGTTGGGGACGTACCCGCCGATGGGATCGTGCGCGCTGGTCTGATCCGTCAGCAAGTCCGGCACCACGCCGCGCCGGGCCAGCTCCGGAATCACATCCGCGCAGTTGCCCACCAAACCGACCGAGGTCGCTTCGCCTTTCCGCACCGCGTTTTTCAGGATGCGCAGCGCCTCGTCCAGGCTCGTCACCATTACGTCGCAGTATCCGGCCTTCAGCCGCTTCTTGATCCGTTCCGGATCAACCTCGACCCCCAGGAACGCCGCGCCGTTCATCGTCGCCGCCAACGGCTGCGCGCCTCCCATGCCGCCCATCCCGCCGGTCACCACCAGCTTGCCCGCGAGCGTCCCGCCGAAGTGCTTGCGCGCCGCCGCCGCGAACGTCTCGTACGTTCCCTGCAAGATCCCCTGCGTGCCGATGTAAATCCAGCTCCCCGCGGTCATCTGCCCGTACATCATCAATCCTGCCCGGTCCAGTTCGTGAAACTTCTCCCAGTTGTTCCAATGCCCCACCAGATTCGAATTGCACAGCAGCACGCGCGGGGCATACTCATGGGTGCGAAAAACCGCCACCGGCTTGCCCGATTGCACCAGCAGCGTTTCGTCGTTCGCCAGCTCGCGAAGCGACTTCACAATCGCATGGAAACATTCCCAGTTTCGCGCCGCTCTGCCCGTTCCCCCGTAAACCACCAGCTCTTCCGGCTTCTCCGCCACTTCCGGGTCCAGATTGTTCAGCAGCATGCGCAGTGCCGCTTCCTGTTGCCACCCTTTGCAGGAGATTTCCGTTCCCCGCGGCGCGCGAAAAGGGCCCCTGGACAATGCTATTTCGCTGATCGTTCCGCTCGTGCTTGCGGTCATCGTTTCTCTCCGTCCGCCATCTTAGCCCAATTCTTCGCCCGCGGCGCGCTTGCTTTTGTTGCGCCACTGCGCTCTATCCATCTTGGTCACGCTCTTCCCCGCGTCATTGCGGACCCCGCCCCGGTAGGTTAGAGTCAGCCTTAGAACATGAACTACGGAACCCTCCCCTCCAAGTTCCTCCATGCCGTGGACACCTGGCCCAATCCGCGCGCGCAGATGATTCGCCGCGGCGGCAAGTGGGAAGCGATCTCCTCTCAGGAGATGCTGCGCCGCGTTGCGGGTCTTTCCCAGGCCTTTTACGAACTCGGCGTCAAGCCTGGCGACCGCGTAGGCCTTTTCTCCGCGAATCGCCCCGAGTGGCACACCGCGGATTTCGCCATTACCGGCGCGGGAGCGGTCAACGTCCCCGTCTATTTCAATGAATCGCCGGATCGGATGATCTACATCCTCAATCACGCCGAGGTGAAAGTCTTCTTCCTTGCGGGACGCGCTCAGCTTGAAAAATTCCTCGCTGTCCGCTCGCAGTTGCCGCAGATCGAGCAGATCATTATCGCCGATGCCGGTCCGGACTTTCCCGCCGAATGCCTGCGCTACGAAACTCTGATCGCTTCCGCAGGCGGCGCGGAAATCGCCTCCTACCGCATGCGCGCCGCCCAGGTTCTTCCCGGCCAGCTCGCCTCCATCATCTACACTTCCGGTACCACCGGCGAGCCCAAGGGCGTCATGCTGACGCACAACAATTTCACTTCCAACGTCACGGACGTCGGCAGCGACTTTTCTCTTCGCACCGCCACCGACGTTGCCCTCTCCTTCCTTCCGCTCGCCCACGTCTACGGCCGCACGCTCGACTACGTCTATATCTTTCAGGGCGTGCCGGTGGCTTACGTGGAATCCATGGACGACGTCGCCCAGGCTCTCCTTGAGATTCGTCCCACTGTCCTGGCTGCCGTTCCGCGCTTCTTCGAGAAAATCTATGCGCGGCTGATGGAGAAGGGAACCGCCGAGCGCGGCATCAAGAAAGAGATTTTTCTTTGGGCGGTGCGCGTCGCCGAGCGTTCCGCGCTCTGGCGCTGCGGCGAACGCTCCGCTGGTCCGCTCCTCAAACTGCAGTGGTACTTTGCGAACAAGCTGGTTTACTCAAAGATTCGCGCGGGAACCGGCGGCAGGGTTCGTCTGATTTGCTCCGGCGGCGCGCCTCTCTCCAAGGCCCTCGCGGAATTCTTCTGGGCCGTCGGCATCCCCATCTACCAGGGATACGGTCTTACCGAAACCTCGCCCATCGTTTCCAGCAACTACCCCCGCAACCGTGTGGGAAGTTCCGGGCGGCCTATTCCCAACGTGGACGTGCGCATCGCCGAAGACGGTGAAATCCTCGTCAAAGGCCCATGCGTCATGCAGGGCTACTACAAGAATTCCGAAGCGACCCGCGAAGTGGTCACCGAGGACGGCTGGTTCCACACCGGCGACATCGGTTATCTCGACAAGGACAACTACCTCTTCATTACCGACCGCAAGAAGGACCTCCTGAAAACCTCCGCCGGGAAGTTCGTCGCTCCGCAGCCCATCGAAAATGCCTTAAAGACCAGCCCGTACATCCTCAACGCCATGGTCCTCGGCGACCGCCGCAAATTCATCGTCGCGCTCATCGTCCCCAATCCGCAGACCGTTTCCGCCAAAGCCGAGGAGCAGGGAATCACTTTCCCGTCGAATCTTGAACTCACGCGCCATCCTTTTGTCTACTCGCTGATTGAAGCGGAAGTCCGCCGCCTTACCGCCCACCTCGCTCAGTACGAAACCATCAAACGTTTTGCCTTGCTTCCGAATGACTTCACTTTCGACAATGGCGCTCTTACCTTCACCATGAAGCTCAAGCGCCGCGTGGTGGAAGAAAAATTCCGCGACGTCATCGAGTCCCTTTACGCGGACGTCGCCGAACCCCGTCCGGTCATTCAGGAATAGCCCTTCGCTCTTTCCAGCGAGGGCAATCTAAGAGCATTTTCGGGTCTCTCTGCGAGGTCTGTGCTCTTCGCGCCTCTGAGGTTCTTCTGTGCTCTTTCTTTCTCCTCGGATTTGTCGCCCCAGCCGCAAAGGGCTACAATCCTCCCGAGGAATCCATGTCCGATCTACTCGTCATCGCTGGCCGCGCTTTTCAGTCGCGCTTGATTGTGGGAACGGGGAAGTACCGCAGTTTTCAGGAGATGGCTCGCGCCCACGCCGCCTCGGGCGCCGATATGGTCACGGTCGCGGTTCGCCGCGTCAATCTCACGGACAAGTCCAAGGAATCTCTGCTCGATTACATCCCGCGCGACAAAATCTTCATCCTGCCCAACACCGCCGGCTGCTACACCGCCGACGAAGCCGTCCGCACCGCGCGCCTCGCCCGCGAAGTCGGGCTTTCCCACTGGGTCAAGCTCGAAGTGATCGGCGACCAGCAGACCCTTTTTCCGGATACCGAGCAACTCATCGAAGCCACTCGCATTCTCGTCAAGGAAGGCTTCGTCGTTCTCCCGTACACCAACGACGATCTCATCGCCGCGCGCAAACTGATTGACGCCGGCGCCTCCGCCGTCATGCCGCTTGCCGCGCCCATCGGCTCCGGCTTGGGCATTCAGAATGCCGCCAATCTCCGCATTCTCCGCGAACGTATCACCGAAGTTCCGCTGATTGTCGATGCAGGAGTAGGAACCGCCAGCGACGCCACCGTCGCCATGGAGCTCGGCGCCGACGGCATTCTGATGAACACCGCCATCGCGGAAGCCGCCGATGCCGCGCTCATGGCCGACGCCATGCGTCACGCTACGATTGCCGGCCGCCAAGCCTATCTCGCCGGCCGCATGCCCAAGCGCCTTTACGCTTCGGCCTCTTCGCCACTCTCCGGCGTCGTCCGCTAGGCCCCGTGCTTCACCGGCCTTGCGAGGATGGATGATCTGCTTTCACGCCATGTGCAATCCTTCGCCAGGTTGATCGCTGATTTTCGATCACTGACTGCTTGACGCTTTTCTCGCCTGCGCGTCGTCGTAACTTTCCCCGTAAATCGACGGCACCTTCGCGCCCATGCTCCGCAAATACGCGGACAATTGCCCGCGATGATGAATCGTGTGGTGCAATCCCATCATCAGAAACGTCACGGCCGGTCGCTGGAACATCCCGCGGAAGTCCACTATCTTGAGCAACTGCTCCGGCGTCACCTTGGCCAGCGCCTCGAAGTTCCGGTTGAAGCGTTCCTCATACCGCGCCGCAATTTCCTGCGGCGTTGCGCTGTCCGCAAAGTTCGCAGGAGTCGTGCGGAACTCTCCGGTCGTCACCGCTTCCACAAACCACGGATCCGACGTCGCAATGTGACGCACCAGCTCCATCGCGCTCTTCGAGACTGGATCCGGCCGGTACTCCGCCTTGGCCGCCGGCACCGCCTCCAGGACCTTCCGCGTGATCCGGCTCTCGTTCTTCAGTGCTCCCATATAAACGTTCTGCAGCAGGAACATCGCCTGCTCTGCCGTCATGTCGGCCATAGGCCCTCCTTCAGTTTGTTTCAGGTTCGAGAACGGATTATACCTCGCGTCCAGCTGTCACACGGTGCGAAAGAAAAAGTGCCAGGTCACGTCCACCGCCGCATGCATAATCGCCGACGCGAAGATTGACCCCGTCTTCCGCCACGTCCACCCGTAAAATATCCCCGCGATCGACGCCAGAATCACGTATCGCCAGTTGGGAAACCCCAAATTCGTGATGTGCGAAAACCCAAACAGCACCGAAGCCGTCCACCAGCCCGCCAGATCGCTTTTCGATGCCTTCGCCAGAAGATTCTGCAGCAGCCCGCGAAACAAAAACTCCTCGGGCCACGCCGTGAAAAACAAAATCCCCAGCGATGTGAATACCAGCGAACTCCACCGCGACCACTGCGGCGCAAACGCAATGAAGTGCATGCCCGTCCCCAGCGGAATCGCGATGCACGCGAACACTACGAAGCTCGCAGCAATCCAGAAGCCCCAGGTTTTTCCCCACCCGATCGAGTACCCGATGCCGCCCAGCCGCCGGATCAGCACAAAACTCGCCAGCGCCGCCCCTACCGCCACCAGCACCGTGAACACGTACGCCAGCTTCGCGCCCGGATAAGGCCACAGCCGGTGCGCCGGCGAAAACTTCACGAACACCCACACTCCCGCCACAATCGCAAAATCCTGCCACGCTCCGGCTGCCGCCCCTTCGGCCGACATCGCCAGCGCCAGCGGCACGAACACGAGCCCCGCCATCGCTCCGATGCGCGCCAGCGAAAGCGTATCCGTGCCCAGCAGATACGCTAGGTACGCCACAAACACTGCTGTGCCGAGCAGCAACCCGCCGCCCGCGCCGAACCGCGCCGCAATCCGTTCGCCCACTCCGCGCGCCGCAAACAGCAGCATCACGCCGAACAAAAAGCAGGACACCGTCAGTGTTGCCGCAAACGCCCGGCCTCCGTAGCCGTCCCACGACGCGTACAGTCCGCCCGCCAGGCACAATGCGGCCCACAATCCGAGCATCGGAAGCACACCGAGTTGGCGCATCGCAGCCAAACCGCTATTCTATCGCACAAGGAAAACCTTCTTTTGAAACGTCTTTCTTATATTGACTGGATGCGTCGGCCGCTGTGCGGCCGCCATGGAAAAAGTGGGCCGCGCCAATTGGTGCGCCCAGGCGAATTGTCCATGGCTACGTTATGAAACGCCTTTCTTACATCGATTGGATGCGTCGGCCGCTGTGCGGCCGCCATGGAAAAAGTGGGCCGCGCCAATCGCTGTGCTCAGGCGAATCGTCCATCTCTACGTTATGAAGCGTCTCTCCTATATCGATTGGATGCGCGGCCTCGCCTGCGTCGTGATGTTCCAAACGCACTGTTATGATTCCTGGCTCAGCCCCCAGGCCCGCCATTCTTCTTTCTTCGCCTGGTCGCAACTCGGCGGCACGCTCCCCGCGCCTCTTTTCGTCTTTCTCGCCGGCGTCTCCTTCGCTCTCGTCACCGAGCGCCTCCGCGAAAAGGGAATCGCCCGCAACACCATCGCCAAGCAAACCATCCGCCGCGGTGCCGAAATCTTCGGCCTCGCGCTCCTCTTCCGCGTCCAGGAATTCGCGCTCGGCTATCCGTGGTCTCCCTGGACCGATCTCCTCCGCGTGGACATCCTCAACATCCTCGGCCTTTCCATGATCCTCATGGGCGTCCTCTGCTGGTTCGTCCACTCGAACGACCCCGCCGCGGCCCGCACGCGTTCCATCTTCGCCGCGCTCCTCACTTCCGGCGCCATTTCCATGCTGACTCCGCCTATTTGGACTACCCACCGCCCGCGTTTTCTTCCCTGGCCCATCGAGTCCTATTTCAACGGCGTGCACATTTTCGACCAGCCGCAGCCTTGGCTCTTCCCTCTGTTCCCCTGGTCCGCGTTTGCTTTCGCCGGTCTGGCCGCCGGTTTCTTTCTCTTTACCTTGTTTGCCAAGCGCCGCGAAGCCCTCGCGTTTTTCCTTCTGGGAGCCACAGGCATTCTCGCTTGCGCTCTGTCCATTCTGTTTGACCGCTCCCCCATCCATCTCTACGCCGTTTACGACTACTGGCACTCCGGCCCCAATTTCTTCCTCATGCGCTGCGGCATTCTTCTCGTCATCCTCTTCCTCATCTACGCCTGGTGCCGCTGGGGATTTGCCCAGAAGGGCTTCAGCCCGCTCATTCAGCTCGGCCAGACTTCGCTTCTCGTCTATTGGGTTCACATCGAGTTCGTTTACGGCCGCTTCTCGATCCTCCCGAAGCGCGGTTGCACTATCACCGCCGCGTCGCTCGGCCTCGCCGCTATCTTTCTTTCGATGTTGCTGCTTTCCGTTCTCCGCACGCGCTGGAAGAAATCCCGCGCGGAGTCCCTTGCGGCCAAATTCCGGGAAGTATTCTTGGGAACCTCGCGCCTCTCCCGCGCCTGATGGCTCAGGCAACTGTCTAACCTCGAACAGCACCCAGTCCTCTTGGTGCCAGTCAAAAGCAAAGAAGTGTCATCCTTTGTGTCCCGATTCCCGTCGGGACACGAAGGACCTCAACCGCAATTCAGCTGCTAATCGAGAAATGCAAGCGGCCGCCTCGTTGCCGGCTGCTTCATCTCAATGAATGAGGAATAAGTTTTTTCGGAGAACTATTTCGGCGGCGCAGCGCCCTGTCCCGGCTGCTGGTCCTGCGGAATTTTGATGATCACTTCCCCCGGCTTCGCCAGTCCCAGTTCGTCGCGCGCAATCGACTCGATCTTGTGCGGATCCGTCTTGAGCGCCTTCACTTCGTCCGCAAGCCGCTGATTCTCGCCGTTCAACCGGTTGAGGTCCGCCTGCACCTTCTCGATCTCCTTCTTCGTCCTCCGCATCGCCAGGTAGCCGTGCGTGCCGAAAATGTCATGCACGAACAGCGCCGCGACGAAAAGGATCAGCATTGTCCGCCCGTACTGCCGCAAGAACCCTTGTGCTCTCTCTTCCAGGCTCATCGCGCTAATCCTTCAAAATCCAATCCGTCGCCTCGCGCGCCAGCTTCGCCGTTCCCGCCGCGCTTTCCCCCTCCACGTACAGCCGCAGCAGCGGCTCGGTTCCGGAAAGCCGCAGCAGCATCCACGATCCGTCCTCGAACGCGAATTTCGCCCCGTCCGTCCGGTCCACGGACGCCACTTTGCGCCCCAGCAGCGTGGACGCCTCCGTTTTCGACTTCTCGATCGCCCGGGCTTTCTGCTCCTCGCTCAGGTGCAAATTCTCGCGCACCGGCCAGAACTCCCGCCCTACTTTCTTGAAAAGCCCCTTCACTTGCTCCCCGATGGACGCGCCCCGCGCCGCCGTCATTTCCGCCACCAGCAGGCACGCCAGAATTCCGTCCTTCTCCGGCACGTGCCCGCGAATCGTCAGCCCCGCGCTCTCTTCGCCGCCCATCGCAATCTTATCCTCGCGGATCAGTTGCCCGATGTACTTGAATCCTACCGGCGTCTGAAATACCTTTTGCCCGTGCGCTTTCGCCGCCGCGTCCATCAACTCCGAAGTCGCCACGCTTCGCGCCGCCGGCATCTTCCACCCGCGCGTTTCCACCAGGTAGTCGTAGACTAATCCCAGAATCAGGTTTGGCTGCACCCACGTTCCATCCCCGTCAATAATCCCGAACCGGTCCGCGTCGCCGTCGCTTGCCAGTCCTGCCGTCGCCTTCGCTCCCAGCACCTTCTTTTTCAGCGGCGCGAGATTTTCATCCGATACGTCCGGCCCGGTTCCGTCGAACAGCACGTCCCGCTCTGCGCGGATCACCTGCGCGTCCACTCCGTGGTCTCTCAGGATTTTGTCCAAGTATCCCGCTCCGCACCCGTGCAGCGCGTCCACCACAAACTTTGTCTTTGCCTTCTTCAGCACGTCGAACCGTACCAGCTCTTCGAGCCGCTTCAAGTACGTCTCGCGCAGGTTCACCTTTTCCGCTTTGCCCGCCGCATGGCCTCTCAGCGGCGGAATCCCGCCCTTCTCATGCAGCCGCGCCGCGCGCGCTTCGATGTCCTTCGTCACCTCCGGCAGCGCCGGTCCCGCGTCCGACGACGAAAACTTCAACCCGTGGTATTGCGCCGGGTTGTGGCTCGCCGTGAAGTTGATCGCCCCGTCCAGCTTCTTCCGCTGAATCTCGTACGCCACCGCCGGCGTCGGGGTGAACGTTTCGCACAGCAGCGCGCGGATTCCGTGTTCCTGCAGAATGTCCACCGCCAGTTGCGAGAACTCTTCCGAATAGAATCTCGTGTCGTAAGCCACGAGTATTTTCGGTTCTTTTGTCTTAGACTTGACGTGTTCGGCAATCGCCGTCACAGCCAGCCGCACGTTGGCGAACGTGAAGTCGTCGGCGATCAGCCCGCGCCATCCGGACGTGCCGAATTTGATGGGTCCCACCGGGGCTTCTTTTGCGGTGCTCATGGCGCTGTATTCTAAACCCGCGTCGCCCGGGACAAAAGCACCCTGCGCAACACCCGGCCTTTTGACTCGGTATGGCGATCCGGGGCGGATTGAGTTTGTGTGGCAACTCTGATTCTTTAGGGGGCGGGAGCCTGCCTGTCGGCAGACAGGCTTTAGCTCCCGCGTAAGCTGCGTGTTATCAAACGGGCTTCAGCCCCTGAAGAAAGTCTTTTTCCGTAATCACACAGATTCGGATCCCCCTTGCTTTGGAGGATACTCGTGAAACCTGCAAAAGGCGCTTGCATCGTGCTCGTGACCTGCGATTCGCTCATCCAAGGCCGTGCGATCGCCAAGGCCGTCGTCCGCAACCGCTTGGCCGCCTGCGTCAATCTTGTTCTCGGCCCCGTTCAGTCGATCTACCGCTGGAAAGGAAAGGTCGAAGTCGCCCGCGAACATCTCCTCGTCATCAAAACCACCCGCAAGCGCCTGAAGGCCCTCGAAAGGGAAGTCCTCCGCCTCCACTCCTACGACGTCCCCGAATTCCTCGTCCTCCCCGTCTCCGCCGGCTCCGTCAAATATATCTCTTGGCTGAATCAATCGGTCCGGTGAACCTATAAGCTTCGACGATTCCGCGGACCGTGGACTTGCCTGTCTTTCGCTGACAAAATTTGCGGATGGCCGTCTTCCACGTGTACATCCTGTGCAGTGCAAATGGCGTGCTCTACACGGGCGTCACAAATAACCTGGAACGCCGTGTGTCTGAACACAAGCAGAAGCTTGTCGCCGGCTTTACGAGAAGGAATGATGTCTCCCGCCTCGTTTACTTTGAGCCGTTCGCGGATGTTAGAGACGCCATTGCGCGCGAAAAGCAAATTAAGAGATGGCGGTGGGAGAAGAAACTCGCGCTAATTCGAACCACCAATCCTCGATTCGAAGACCTGCCCATGCACTAGGTAATGGCGCGCTTCTCCGGATGAAAAAGAAAAGCTGCCTTCCAGCAGCGGGTACAGCGTGGACGATTTGTGTCATCCCGACCGGAGCAGCCCGGCCTTTCTATCGCGCGGTTCTTGCGCGCCGGGCTGCGTAGCGGAGGGACCTTGGCGCTGCCCTGTACCATTCATAGAACGATGAGATTAGGGCTATCGTTGGTTCTCAAACGTACAGCAGGGCCTGATCCAAATCCGCGATAATGTCCTCCAAATCCTCGATCCCTACCGACAGCCTTACCAATCCTTCGGTAATCCCAATTCTCTCCCGCACTTCCGCCGGCATCGACGCGTGCGTCATCAGCGCCGGCAATGAAATCAGCGTCTCCACACCGCCCAGGCTTTCCGCCAGCGAGCACAGCTTCACCTGGTTCAGAAACCTCCGCGCCGAATCGAGCGAGCCCAAATCGAACGAAAGCATCGCCCCGGGCCCCCTCTGCTGCCGCCTCGCCACGTCGTGCTGCGGATGCGTCGCCAGACCGGGATAGTGCACCTTGCGCACTTTCGGATGCGCGTCCAGGTGCCGCGCCACCGCGATCCCGTTTGCATTGTGCTGCAGCATCCGCACCGCCAGCGTCTTGATCCCTCTCGATACCAGGAAGCAATCCATCGGCGCCAATCCGGCCCCCGCCGAACGCTGGATAAAGTAAATCTTCTCCGCATCTTCCGGCTTGGTCAGGATTACCGCGCCGCCCGTCGCGTCGCTGTGCCCGTTCAAGTACTTCGTCATCGAATGCACCACGATGTGGGCGCCCAGCTCAATCGGCCGTTGCAGGTACGGGCTCAGGAACGTGTTGTCCACAACGAGCTGGATGTTCCGCTCATTCGCCAGCTTGGCCATTGCCGCGATGTCCGTCACCCGAAGCGTCGGATTCGTCGGCGTCTCGATGTACAGCATCTTCGTGTTCGGCCGCATCGCCGCCAGCACCATCTCCGGAGCCGCCGTGTCCACAAAGCTGAACTCAATCCCAAAATGCACCAGCAGTTGCGTGGAAAGCCGGAACACTCCTCCATAGACCGCTTCCGAAAGCACCACGTGGTCGCCCGGCCGCAGCAGCCGGAAGACCGCGTCGATCGCTGCCATGCCCGACGTGAAAACGTACGCGCTGTGCCCTCCCTCGAGCTTGGCCAGCGTGCGCTCCAGCGCCTTCCGGTTCGGGTGATTCGTTCGCGCGTAGTCGTACCCCTTGTCCTTGCCCAGTTCTTCCTGCACGTACGTGGAGGTCTGGTAGATCGGCGCGACAATCGCCCCTGTCGCCGGATCCGGCTCCTGTCCGACGTGGATCGCATTTGTGGCAAATCCCATGGTTCGCTCCTCGTTTGGCGGGAACCTTCGTCCTGCCTGCCCGCCCAAGCGGGCTTCTTGTGTCAGGAATTTCTCTCTCGTGGACGGAGTAGCGCGGCCAGACGCGTGTCCGCTTGCCCACTTCTGACCAACAGAGTCTCTAAAACTTACAGGAGGACCCGGCAAGCGTCAATTGTTCCCGCGTCGTCAATTGCCGCCTCCCCTTACGCATCGCCGCCTCCCGTTCTTGCATCATAATCTCCAGGTGACCCGCTTGACCTTGGTGCGCCCTTTCTTACAGGATGGAATCATCATGTCGCTCAGATTCTTGCGTTTTGGCCTCGTTCTTCTCGCCGGTGCGGTTCTAGTTTCCTCCGGCTGCGTGTCCGCTTCCGCCCAGGAAAACCCTCCGAAGGACAAGCCTCAGCCGGCTCCTCGCCTGACGATTGAAGTTACCGGCGGCGACACCAACAAGCCCGTCGAAAATGCCAGCGTCTATCTCAAGTACGTCGAGGAAAGAACTCTTCGAAAAGATAAAAAGTTCGAGTTGAACGTCAAAACGAATCGCGAAGGCGTCGCGCACGTCCCCGATCCGCCCATGGGCCGCGTGCTGATTCAAATCGTCGCCGAAGGCTGGAAAACTTTTGGCAAGTGGTACGACATCACCGATCCCAAACAAGTCATTAAAATTCATCTCGATAAGCCCCCGCGCTGGTACTGAGCTTTTTCGCGCCGCTCTTTTCCCCGCTTCTCTGCACAGAAACAGTGCAAACCGTATCAGCTTATTGAACCGTGTGAAGTTAGCTCGCTAAAAAATGCCTTTTCCACAAGCTTATCAACACTTGTGTTGAAATCTTCCCCGCGCAGAAATTTTCTTCGCGCACTTCGGCATTTTGTTTGCTTCCCTCCGCTCTCCCTTTCTTTTGACCTCCGCAAATTTCTGGTGATACAGTGAACTCCGGCTCGCGCCTGCAAATGGATACGCACCTCACCGAATCACTCGAAGGACCGATCTCGGAATTTCAATTGCTCTGGGGCAACGTCGTCGCGCGTCCCGTGCGCGCCTTCCTCACCATCACCGCCATCGCGATTCAAGTCATTCTCGTTCTTATGATTGTCGGCCTCACGTCCGGCGTTGTTTCAGAGTGGGGCAAACGCGTGGAAGGCGTCGGTGCCGACATCATGGTCCAGCCTCCCAACTCTTCCATTTTCTTCGCGTTCTCCAGCGCCGTGATGCCCGAATCGCTCGGCGACCAGATTGAAAAGCTCCCGGGCGTGGACGAAGCCGCTCCCACGCTCATCCTCATGGATCAAAAGAACTTCGCCATGGTCTATGGCATCGACTACAAACGCTTCAATGGTTTGAGCCGTGGCTTTCTTTATCGCGACGGCGGTCCCTTTTCCTCTCCCGATGAAGCCCTGGCCGACGACGTCATCGCGCAAGCTCGTCATCTCAAGGTCGGCGACACCATCACCATCCTCAATCGCTCTTTTCGCATCAGCGGCATCGTCGCCCACGGCAAAGGCGCCCGCTTTTTCATTCCTCTCAAGACCGCCCAGGACATCGCTGGCGCCGAAAAACGCGTCTCCATGTTCTACGTCCGCAGCAAAGGCGATACGGAAGGCGCTCGCGAACAAATCCTCAAGCTCGATCCCCTCAATCGCGTTCGCTCCATGTCCGAATACGTCAGCCTGATGAACTCTTCCAATCTCCCTGAACTCAGGCCGTTTATCCGCACCATGGTCGGTATCGGCGTCATGATCAGTTTTCTCGTCGTCCTCCTCAACATGCACACCCTGGTGCTCGAGCGCACCCGTGAAATCGGCATCCTCAAGTCTCTCGGCTTCTCGCGGCTGGACATCGTCAAACTTCTTCTCGGTGAAATGCTCATCCTTACTCTCTTTGGCTGCCTCTTTGGAATCGTCGTGACCTTTCTCGTCCAGTTCGTTCTCCGCCAGACCACGCCGACGCTGCAAATCCTCATCAGTCCCGACTGGCTTTTCGCCGCGATTCTCCTCGCCATCGTCGGCGCGGCCGCGGGCGCCGTCTATCCCGCTCTGCGAGCAGCCAGTTACGATCCCGTAGTCGCTCTTGCTTACGAATAACCGGACGCGTTCTCATCCCCGCGTGATTTCACCCATTGCGACTTGCCCGCGGAACTGCTAAGAAGGAGGGCAGCATCGACCTGGTTTTGCCTCCGGTCTCCGGGTTGACGAGGCAAAATCCAAAGGAGCCCACTTTCCATGAAGCGTCTGTTCTCTTTTTCTTTCGGTGTGTCCGTGTGCCTCGCTCTGGCCTGCGCTGCGTCGGCCCAAATGGGCATGAATCTCTTCAAGAAGCCCAACATCGCGAATATCTTCCGTCCGGTCGTGGGCAGCGGCGCCGCGTACCAAATGACCGATTCCGACGGCAAGAAATCGTCGCTTGAGCTTTCGATTGTCGATAAGGAACTCTTCGAGGGAAAGACCGCGTACTGGTTCGAAGTCGGCCATGACGAAGAGCGCACCGGCACCATGTCCTACGCCAAGATGCTCGTCACTCCCGACGATTTTCAGTTTCACAGGATGATTTTCGTGATGCCCGGTTCGAATCAACCTGTCGAGATGCCCTTCAATCCTTCGCAGCGCACCCGCCAGCGCATGCAAGAGGAGATGGAGAAGTGGCACTCCGTCGGCACCGAATCCGTCACCGTCCCCGCCGGAACCTTTTCCTGCGAGCATTGGACCCGGGACGACGGCAAGGGCGACGTCTGGGTCAGCACCAAAGTCTCTCCGATGAGTCTCGTCAAGTCCGTCGATAAGAACTCCACCATGGTTCTCACCCGGCTCTTTTCCGACGCGAAAGATCACATCGCCGGCACGCCGCAGAAGTTCGATCCGCAGATGATGCGCCAGATGATGCAGCAGCGTATGGGTAAAGACCAGGAGTGACGCAGGTCACTGCGCCTCTTTTGCTTACTTGAAGTAAAATAGCGTCCGTGGCACGGTTCTTCCGTGCCCCGCTTTTTGTCACGGCGCGTTGTAACGCGCCTCTTTTCAACAACCAAGGAGCCCCATGTCCGAGATCCGGATGGCGCCAGCAGGCGACAAGCACTACATAGCGAAAATCCTCGAACGCCGCGATCTTTCCGAAGACCTCTGGCTGATCCGCGTGGATCCGGGCGGCCCCTTCAAGTTCGTTGCCGGCCAATACGCCACACTCGGAGTCGATTACGACGGCAAGCGGATTGAGCGGGCCTACTCGATCGTTTCCTCTCCTTATGAGGAAGGCCTCGAGTTTTTCATCGAGCTCGTCCCGCAAGGCGAGCTCACCCCCAAGCTGTACAAGCTCCAAGTCGGCGACACCATGCTCTGCCGCAAGATCGCCAAGGGCCGGTTCACGCTGGACGTGAAAAGCGGGCGCACGAACCACCTTCTCCTCGCGACCGTCACCGGGCTCGCGCCGTTTGTCAGCTACGTCCGCACGCTGTACAAGGATTGGAAGTCCGGCGGATCGCCGATGCCCGGCAATCACAAACTCTATTGCATCCAGGGCGGAAGCCGGTCGTGGGAGTTCGGCTATCGCGAGGAAATGGAACGCTACGCCGCCGAGGTCCCCTGGCTGAAATATGTTTCCACGATCAGCCGTCCCTGGGAGGACACGAACTGGAAAGGAGAGACGGGCCGCGTGGATGATTTGATCCGCAAGTACGTCAGCGACTGGGGACTCAGGCCCAACGACACCACAGCGTATCTTTGCGGCCATCCCAACATGATCGAGAATGGCCGCGGCATCCTCGCCCGCGCCGGCTGGCAGAAGGGCTCGATGTTCGAGGAAGTTTACTTCCAGCCCGCGAAAGAAGACTGACGGCCGGCCTTGCCTCCGCGCTGGGCAAATCGCGCGAGGATAACGCTGCTTGTCCGAAGCTTCCCAGCAGGGCCCACCCGCAAAACGCGGACAGCGCCAATTTTCTTGTTACTGATGCGCGCGCTGAGCAAGCTGTTCGGCTACATCCTCGATCATCGAAATTGGAATCGCCACGTGGACATTTTCCTCCGGGTCCACGACGTCCACCTGCAATTTGCCGTCGTGGGTGCGGACTTGGGCATGCTGTTCGCCGTCCTGAACCTCGACGAAATCCACATTGGGATGTTCCTTCAGGCTTGCGGCGACGGCCTGCATCATCGGATACCACTCTTCGACGTGCTCGGTCGCCTCTTGCAGTTTATCATCGGGGACGAAGTGCAACGCCATGGGGACCAGCTTGGCCGGAAGCCAGAAATGCAAATGCGATCCGCCGGCGTGATGTTCATCCACGTCGATGCGAATGGTTCCTTCGTGGAGAGTGTAAACAGCCGCCAGAGCGAGCGTCCCTACGCCGGTCAGCGCGATTTTTGCCAGAATCATCGTCGTTTCCCTTCGCCTCGCGCTTAGTCGGAAATATTCTTCGCGTCGATCCAGACGCGAACGGTGTTGTCGTCGTCCTTCACGCTGACCAATTCAACGTCGCCGGTCGAGGAGAGCGCGCGCAGCGCGGCCAGGATATCCAATTCGTCCGGTTTGCCGGTGGAGAAGAGCGCGTCCACGACCTTCATCGGAACTTTTACTTCGACACGATGCGGCTCCATTGTTTTCGTTTTGGATTTGCCTTCGGCTTCGCTCTTTGCGCGCAGGTGGCGCTCGCGGTCGCTTTTGTCGGTGACGTAAATCAGGAGGAAGCCGCTGTCTTTGGCGATGCGTACGTCGCAGTCGTGGCTTTGCACGGTGACGAACTCGCCGTCCTTGGAGGTGCGCACGGCGTCGAGAATGGCTTTGACGTCCACGCCGTCCATGTCCGCCCGGTCAATGGTCACCCGGCCGTTGTGCAGGCGATCCTTGTTGATGGCGGGCAGGATTTTCTCCGCCATGTCCAGGGGGACGTTGACCTTTACGGTTTCGTTTTTGTCGTCGGCGCTGGTCACGCGGACGTGAATCCAGCGATCCGCGGTGGAGGCGGAAGAACGGGTCGTATTTTGCGCGAAGCCGGCGAGAGGCGCGAGCAGCAGGGCCAGCGCGGAACCGGCTACCGCCAATTTCAGAGACCTTGCTGAGCGTACGGGCTTCGAGGGTCGATCGGGTTGGTTCATGGAGACACAGCCTCTTTTCTTGGCCGCCGCCCATGCGGGGCCGGGTCTGCCAGCCGAAGAACGGCTGGATGGGTACTTGTTGTGGGATACGCGGGAGGGGCAACGAAAGTTCCCTTGAGCTGAGAGTTCACAACCGGCGGCCACCAGCCGACAGCCCACCAGCCGAAAGCGCACAGCCAAGAGCCCGCCCACAACGAACATGGGAGACTTCAAGCAAGAGTTGAGGATTGGGCGGGAGAAAGAGGCATCACCCCTATTGTTTTGGCAAGAGTGCGGAAGCGATTGGAGAGAAAAGAGTTGCGGGAAAATTTGGCGGCTTAAGGTGTGAATTTGGGACCGAAAGAGTGCGGAAGTGACTGAAAGAAAAGGCGTTGCAGGAGCGAGGATGCGACTACGATGGCTCAAGAGCGTGGAACACGTTGATGGGAAAGAGATTAGGCTGGATTCCGAGGCGTTTATTGGAAAGCAGAAGCAGAACATTAGCGGATCATGAGGAACGGGGCGGATCGGACGGCCGGACTCGGGCTTCAGATGATGGGGAAGCAAGGAAAGCTACGGCAGGAGCCTGCTTCTCCACGGAAGTTATTATACGGGAAGAGTACCAACAAGTAAAGGAGATTTTGCAAGGCGGGTCAGATTTGTGGCGGAATGTTTCTTTGCAGGCGGGAAGGCTTTGGAGTAGAGTACCGTCCCATTCCGGGAATACCTCGAAAGGCGCTTACACATGAATAAGTTCCATTTTGTTCTTTTGCATTTGGCCGGGATTGGCCTGCTTGCGGCAGCGGTTGCTTCGGGACAGTCGTCCCAAGGGACTCTGGCAAAGGCGGCGAGCAAGGCCCAAACGGCGGAGGCGGAGGTGCGCCGGCTCAATACGGAGGAGGTGCAGGCCTTCCTCGACCGCGATCCGAGCGCGATGGCGCGGCTCTGGTCCGATGATTTTGTGGTCACGAATCCGCTGAACAAATTTGTGACGAAGAGGGACGTGCTGAGAATGGTGGCGTCGGGATTCCTGGTGATCACGGCGTATGAGCGGCAGATCGAGTATGCGCGGGTTTATGGAGACATGGTGATCGTGGCGGGCAGCGAGACGGTAACCTGGGGAGGGAAGATGCCCAACGCGGGAAAGAAGGAACATCTGCGGTTCACCGCCGTCTGGATGAAACAGGGCGGGCGATGGCAGGAGATCGCGCGGCACGCGAACATCGTGCCGCAGGCGTAGCGGTTCCAGCGCGGCACTTCGACTCCGGAGAACAGCGCGTCGGAGAAAGAGGCATGCGAAGGGTGGTTTATGGGGTGGGAGTCAGCGGTTGCGAGTGGCTGGGGAATGAGGGCTTCGGCTGGTGTTGGCGGAAATGAGAAAAAGACGGAGGAAGAAGGAATGAGCCAGGCAAGTTCAGACAGGCAGATTGGGCGGAGCATCTGGGCCATTTTTGCGGGTTTTCTTGTGGTGCTGGCGATAACGCTGGTAACCGACGAGATTTTGCACTTGGTGCGCGTGTATCCGCCCTGGGGGGAACACACGCCGGACGGGCCGCTGGCGCGGGCGACGTTCTATCGGATCGCGTACGGCATTTTGGGGAGTTACATCACGGCGCGGCTGGCGCCGAGCAAGCCGATGGGGCACGCGCTCCTGGGCGGAGCGATCGGGGTAGTCGTAAGCACTCTCGGGGCGATTGCGACGTGGAACAAGGACCTGGGACCGCATTGGTATCCCGTTGCGCTCATCGTGGCGGCGATGCCGTGCGCGTGGCTGGGCGGGAAGCTGCGTTTTGCGCAGTTGCGCGAGACTGCGAAAGCGGGAACGTAAGCGGGAAATCACGCCGAGGCGTGACGGCGAACACAGACAAGTTAGCGGGCTATTGGGTAGAAAAATGGCGTGGCCGGGCAGTGGGCAGCGGGTAGGGCGTTGCGCACTCAGAGCGCAATACCGCTGCCGCCCGGCCCGCTTCTGTTTGCCGACGTTAGAGTTTTTTCCTGCAACCGACAATTACCGCGAAATTGTCCGCCACGTGCTCTTGCAGCGAAGCACGATGGTTCGGGTCCATTGCATGCCTGGACTGGACCAGTTTTATGGGGCAAAAGAGGGAACTCCGCGGATTTTTGCTAATACAAAAGAATCGGCGCATACGAAGGAATGCGGCAACCCGCGGCCGCGGGACCTGCGTCACAATTTTCGAGTGGCGAAAGAGGCCACTTCCGCAGGCTAGTCTTCGATCCGCCGCAGGTGCGCGGCGAATCCCCAGGAGAAGTTTCTAGCCAACGCAACGAGGAGGATGTTTATGAGAGCTCTAACAGGAGCATTGATGATGGTGTGCGCCGCTCTGCTTTACGGGGTGTGCAGTCCTACTGCACGCGCCGACGAGTGGAATCAGAAGACCATCGTGAAGGTGAACGCGCCGGTGGATATTGCCGGGCGCGTGCTGGAGCCGGGAACGTACGTGTTCAAGCTGATGGACTCGCAGTCCGACCGGAACATCGTGCAAATCTGGACGGCGCATGAGAGGCACCTGGTGGATACGATCCTGGCGATTCCCACGTATCGCGACGAGCCGACGGGGAAGACGGTGTTTCGTCTCGAGGAACGGCCGAGCGAATCTCCGGAGGCGCTGACGGCGTGGTTCTATCCGGGCGAAAACTACGGGCATGAATTCCCCGGGCAGACGAATTGGGCGGAGGGGAAGATTCATGGCTCCGAAGCGGGAGCAATGAAGGGAGGCAAGTGATTTTTGCTCGTGGGGAAGCGGGGAAACCGGGGCGCGGCGGTGGCCGTGCCCCGGCGCTCCGCTGCACGCGAGGCTGAGGATTGCGTCGCGTTCAAGGAGCGTTTTGCGCACTGAACCATCGGACAGGTGGTGCAAGAAAGAAGGACCTGTACCTTTTCGGCGTTGAGTTGGAGGGCGCTGCGGTTCTAAGTTAGATAGTTGCCAAGGCAGTTGCGGGAACGCACAGGGCGCAATCCATGGAATCGCTTTTCGGCGCCAGATCGAGCAGGTCCAGCCCCTCGCCGCTCGAGGGGACGGCGGCATTTCGGGCGCAGCTTGCCGAAGCCGGATTGCAGCAACTGGGACGGCGCGAGTGGTGGCTGTGGTTTTCGGCGCTGGCCGTTACGGCGCTTTCCGCGACGGCGCTGGTGCTTTCCTCCATTCCTTCCTTTTTTCAGCGGACGGCGCATTTTTACGAGATTCGTTCGGACCAGGCGCGCTGGGGAAGCATGGCGCTGCTGCTGCTTTTCAACTGCTGGCTGCTGTACCGGCAGCGAGCGTTCCGGAAAGAGCGGCGGGCATTGCTGGAACAGAGAGCACCGGCGGGGAACGAAGCGGGACAAATTGCGGATCCGAGCGGCGTGGATCCGGTGACGGGGTTGTACACGCGGGCGTACATCGAGCGACAGCTAGGGAAGGAAATTGCGCGAGCAAAGCGGGAGAAAACGGCGCTGAGCATCGCGACGGTGAAGCTCGAAGAGTTCGGCGGGGTGAGCGCGAAATTCGGGCAAGCGGCGACGGAGCAGGTGCTGAAGGAACTGGCGCGGCGGCTGAAGAAAGCGTCGCGCGGGTCGGATTTTGTGGTGCGGCTGACGGGCGACGAATTTTTGCTGGTGCTGCCGGAGTGCGGGCACGGCGAAGTGAAGAATGTGCTGGACCGGATTGGGTCGCTGGAGATTGTGGTGTCCGGGAAGAAATTGAGCCTGGATTACACAACGGGATGGGTGGATTACCAGGCGGGAGACATGCCTTCCGATTTGATCAAGCGGGCGACGCAGATGCTTCACCTGTATGACGGCGCGGCCAAAGGCGCGGCGAGCGTGGCGCTGCGCTGAATCACGGACAATTTGC
>Ga0209581_1001942_pt1 | contig 21829 bp, 25 predicted proteins | sample Coa_R2_FD_187160 | JGI IMG/M metagenome (GOLD analysis project Ga0209581, IMG submission 187160) | Surface soil microbial communities from Centralia Pennsylvania, which are recovering from an underground coalmine fire - Coalmine... | ecosystem: Environmental > Terrestrial > Soil > Unclassified ...
GGCAACGACAGGCTCGACAGATTTGCCCACACGCTGGAAAAAGTCTGCGTGGACACGGTGGAAGCCGGCTACATGACAAAGGATCTGGCACTCCTCGTCGGCCCCGACCAGACGTGGCTCACGACCGAGGGCTACCTCGACAAGGTGGACGAGAACCTGAAAAAGGCGCTTGCGTGACGCGCGTTGCGCAATGCTGCTGCGGCGCGTGTTCCATCACGGTGGAAGGCGAGCCGGTGCTCAACGCCATCTGCAACTGCACAAGCTGCAGGAAACGCACCGGCAGCGCCTTCGGCTGGAGCGCCTATTTCCCCGATGACAGGGTCGTCGCGAAATCGGGCGAGACGCGCGTGTATGCGAAAGAAGGCGCGGCGGGCTACAATCGCTACTTCTGCGCGCGCTGCGGCACCACGCTGTACTGGAAATCCTTCGGCTTTCTCCCCGATCACACCGGCATCGCCGGCGGATGCTTCGTGGATGATCCGCTGCCGGCGCCCAGTCTTTCCGCGCAGGACAAGGACCGCTGCGCCTGGATCACGCTGCCGGACGCGTGTTTGAGGACATGAGACCGGTTCAATCCCTATTTTGCCAGCGGCACCATCCCCATCAGCGCCAGCGCATTGCCGTCCGGATCGCGGAAGCTGCGAAGCTTCAATTCGTGCGTTTCGTTCCGCTGGACCGTCTGAACCGGGCTTAAGAACGCAACCCCCTTGGCTTCGAGCTCAAGCCCAAGCGTCTCGATATCCGGCGCGTCGAAATAGACAACCGATCCGCCGATCGCCGCATCGGGATCCTCGGTCCTGCCAACCATGAGCCGCATGCCCTCCAGCTGGAAGAACATCATGTTGGCGGCTTCAAAAAGCAGCGGAAGCCCAAGCGTGTCGCGATAAAAATTGCGCGCGCGGTCAAGGTCGCGCGTCGAAAGCGCAACCTGCACAAGCTTCCGTCCGGCAAGCGTGGGATTGTTCGGCATGGGCGCTCCGTCTCCAAGAATCGGCATCCGATTTTGGCAGCAGGAATTGCACGGGCCGCAAGGCAGGCATGCGATATTGTTCTTGATTTGTTCGCACATTCCGTTTATTCATGACGGCCTGCAACCGGGGAGATTTCAATGATCGGCTACATCACCATCGGCGCCAATGACAGCAAGGCGTCGGGCGCCTTTTATGATGCGGTGCTTGGCGCCATCGGCAACGAGCGCAAATTCGAAGATGGCGGCTGGATCGGCTATGGCCCCAAGGGGTCGGGCGATCAGTCGGTCTATCTCTGTCCGCCATTTGACGGAAAGCCCGCCACATTCGGCAACGGAAGCATGATCGCGTTCAAGGCGCACGGCAAAGCCGAGGTGGATGCCGCGCACAAGGCCGGCCTTCGCCACGGCGGCAGGGACGAAGGGGCGCCCGGCTTCCGGCCGCCGGAGAAGCAGGAATTTTACGGCGCGTATTTGCGCGATCCCGTGGGCAACAAGATCTGCATCTATTTCAAGCCGTAGCTTCAGGCGGCGGTTTCGGATGTCCGTTGCGGCGCGCCGCGCATCCCCGATTCCTCCTGGATGCGCTCGCGCAGCTTCGGATATTTGTCGGTGAGCGAGGCGAAATCCTCGGACGACAGCACCAGAAGCCGCGAAGGCTTCACCGCGATGATCGTGGCGCGGCGCACCTGTTCCTGAAGCAGGGCGCGTTCGCCGAAGAAATCGCCCGCGCCTGCAAACAGCCTGCGGTCGTGCAGCTGGATCTGCACCTCGCCGGAAACGACGAAATACATGGCGGTCGCCGGCTCGCCGCGGACGGAAATGATGCCGCCCGGCGCCACGCTCTGCGCCCGCAGGTGCTGCATGATTTCGTTCAGCACCTGCGCGTCGAAATCCTTGAACAGCGGCACGCGCGCCAGCATCGAAAAGGTGACCACGAAATCGCGCCGGTGGATTTCCTGCACGAATCCGGTGGCGATAATGCCCACCGGAAGGGCAAAAAGGCCCAGGCCCACGATCATGGTCGCCCCCGCGATCAGCCGGCCCAGAACCGTCACCGGCACGGCATCGCCATAGCCCACGGTGGTAAGCGTGGCGATGGCCCACCACATGGCGCCCGGGATGTTGCCGAATTTTTCCGGCTGCACCCCGCCTTCGGCCGCATGCATGGCCGCGCCCGCAAACACCACCGAACAGAGCAGCAGCAGGAGCGTGCCGAACAGCGCCCGCCGCTCCGATGCGATGACATGCGCCAGCGTGGACATGGCCGGCGAATAGCGGGCGATTTTCAGAAGCCGCAACAGCCGCACCAGCCTGAGCAACCGCAAGTCGAAGAACGGCATGAAGATCTGGACATACGCCGGCGCGATCGCGAAGAAATCGATCACCATCATCGGCCTGAGCGCATAGCGGAAGCGGTTTCGAAACGGGCGCCCGTCTCCCACCAGCGGATCCTCCGGCGAAGCCCAGAGCCGCAGCAGATACTCGACCGTGAAAACCGCGACCGAAAAATATTCGAACGCGTCGAATTGGGCGAAATACTGCCGCCCGTAGGCGGGAACCGTCTGCAGCACATAAGCCGCCACATTGGTCACGATCAGGAAGATCAATCCGCCCTGCACAAGGCCGGCCCAGAACCCGCCGGCGCGGCCGCCCTCAAGCAGCGTGTAAACCCGGTGGCGCAGCCGGTCGCCATGGCCGCCGCCGAGTGCGCCCGCGCTCATGCGGCCAACGCGGCCAGGCGCTGCTCGATCGCCGCCAGCGCGTCTTGCGCCCTTGCCGTTTCGGGGCCGCCAGCCTGCGCCATGTCGGGCCGGCCGCCGCCGCCCTTGCCGCCAAGCTTCTCGGCGCCAAGCTTCACAAGATCGACCGCGCTGATCTTTTTCGTGAGATCGTCGGTGACGCCGACCACAAGCGACGCCTTTCCGTCGGCGAGCGCGACAAAGGCCACCACGCCCGAGCCGATCTTTGCCTTGGCGTCATCGGCAAGGCCTTTCAGGTCCTTCGGCGCCACGCCTTCGACCACGCGGCTGACAAGGCTGACGCCGGCGATCTTCTTTGCGGACTCTTGCGCCACGCCCCCCGAAGGACCGGCGAGCGCGAGCGCCTTTTTGGCCTCCGCCAGCTCGCGTTCCAGCCTTCGGCGCTCTTCGGCGAGCTGGGCTGCGCGCGCGGGCAGGTCCGAAGGCGTTGTCTTGAGCGCATTGGCGGCCTCGCGCGCCAGCTCGGCCTGATCGGAAAGATATTGCCGCGCGCCTTCGCTTGTCAGCGCCTCGATGCGGCGCACGCCCGATGCCACCGCGCTTTCCGAAAGAATGGTGAAAAGCCCGATGTCGCCCAGCCGCCGCACATGGGTGCCGCCGCAAAGCTCAGTCGAATAGGGCTTGTGGGCCTGCGCATCCTCGCCCATCGAAAGCACGCGCACTTCGTCGCCGTATTTCTCGCCGAACAGGGCTTCGGCGCCCGCCGCAATCGCCTGATCGGTGGGCATCAGGCGGGTTGCGACATCGGTGTTCTGGCGGATGACGCGGTTCACATCCTGCTCGATCCGGTCAAGCTCATCGCGCGTCAGCGCCTTCGGATGGGAAAAGTCGAAGCGCAGCCTGTCGGGCGCCACAAGCGAACCCTTCTGCGAAACATGCGGCCCCAGCACGCGCTTGAGCGCGGCATGCAGAAGATGGGTGGCCGAATGGTTGGCGCGGGTGGCACGCCGACGTTCGCCATCCACCTTCAGGTCCACGGTGTCGCCGACATGAAATTCCCCGCTTGTCACGCGCACCACATGCACATGCAGGCTGCCGAGCTTTTTTTCCGTATCCGTCACCGCGCCGGCGGCCTTCGCCGAGGTGATGGTGCCGGTATCCCCGATCTGCCCGCCGGATTCCGCATAGAACGGCGTCTGGTTGGTCAGGATGCGAACGGTCTCGCCGGCCTTCGCGGATTTTTCGCGCGCGCCGTCCTTCACAATGGCGACGACCACGCCCTCGGCTTCTTCGGTCTCATAGCCGAGAAATTCGGTCGGGCCGCTTTCATCGCGCAGAGCGAACCACAGGGCGTCGGTGGAGGCTTCGCCCGATCCCGCCCAGGCCTTGCGCGCTTCGGCGCGCTGCTTTTCCATTGCGGCATTGAAGCCCGCCACGTCCACGCCAAGGCCGCGCGCGCGCAGCGCATCTTCCGTCAGATCCAGCGGGAAGCCGTAGGTATCGTAAAGCCTGAACGCGACATCGCCGGAAAGCTTCTGCCCCTTCTTCAATCCGCCGGAGGCTTCGTCGAGCAGCTTGAGCCCGCGCGCCAGCGTTTCGCGGAAGCGCACTTCCTCGAGCTTGAGCGTTTCGGCGATCAGGGGTTCCGCGCGGCGCAGTTCGGGATAGGCCGCGCCCATTTCCGCGACCAGCGCCGGCACCAGCCGGTACATCAGCGGGTCCTTCGCTCCCAGAAGCTGCGCATGACGCATGGCGCGGCGCATGATGCGCCGAAGCACATAACCGCGTCCCTCGTTGGAGGGCATCACGCCGTCGGCGATCAGGAACGAGGTGGAGCGCAGATGATCGGCAACCACGCGGTGGCTTGCCTTGTGCGCGCCTTCGGCGGGCGTGCCCGTCGCCTCCACCGACGCGGCGATGAGGTGGCGGAAAAGATCGATGTCGTAGTTGTCGTGCACGCCCTGCATGACGGCGGTGATGCGCTCAAGCCCCATGCCGGTGTCGATGGACGGCTTGGGAAGCTTCTCGCGCGCGCCGCCCGCAAGCTGCTCGAACTGCATGAAGACCAGATTCCAGATCTCGACAAACCGGTCGCCATCTTCATCGGCGCTGCCCGGCGGGCCGCCCGGGATGTGGCTGCCGTGATCATAGAAGATTTCCGAGCATGGCCCGCAGGGGCCGGTGTCGCCCATGGACCAGAAATTCGCGCTGGACGCGATGCGGATGATCTTCGAATCCGGAAAGCCGGAAATCCTTTTCCAGAGTTTGAACGCTTCGTCGTCTTCCGCATAAACGGTGACAAGCAGCCGGTCTTTCGAAATGCCGTAATCCTTCGTGATCAGGTCCCAGGCAAAACCGATCGCGCCTTCCTTGAAGTAATCGCCGAAAGAGAAATTGCCCAGCATCTCGAAAAAGGTGTGGTGGCGGGCGGTATAGCCCACATTGTCCAGATCGTTGTGCTTGCCGCCGGCGCGCACGCATTTCTGCGCGGACGCGGCGCGGGGCGTGGCGCGCTTTTCCTGGCCGGTGAAGACATTCTTGAACTGCACCATGCCGGCATTGGTAAACAGCAGCGTCGGATCGTTGCGCGGCACAAGCGGCGACGACGGCACGATGTCATGCCCGCGGGCGCGGAAGAATTCCAGGAAGCTCGCGCGGATGTCGTTAAGACTCTGCATGCCCTGCTTGTAGCCTTGGAACAAAAAGCCGTCCAGAACGCCTGTTCCGGCGCGCCGCCCGCGCGCCTTGCGCTTTTCGCCCGGGCGGCGGCCCTGATAATCTGGCGCCGGAGGGCCCCATGGACACACCATGCTGACGATCGGCGATCCGGCGCCCTGGTTCGAAGCGCGCTCGCCCGAACGCCCCGACTTTCACCTCAGCCAGGCAGCCGGGCGCTATGTCGTGCTTTCCTTCTTCGGCTCGGCGGCCAGGCCCGACGTCCGCGCCATGCTGGCGGCCATCCGCGCCGAAACGCGCATGTTCAACGACGGCTTTGCCGCCTTTTTCGCCGTGAGCTGCGACCCGTCCGACGAGACGGAGAAGCGGATCGAGCAACGGCTGCCGGGCTTCCATGTGTTCTGGGATCCGGAAGGAAAAATCCCCGGCCTTTACGGTCTGACGTCCGAAAAGGACGGCAAGAAAATCATGCGCCGGGTGAGCCTTGTGCTCGACAGCCTCCTGCGCCTCATCGCCGTGGTGCCGATCAGCGATATCAAGACGCACGCCCGCCAGCTGATCGAAACGGTTGCCGCGCTGCCGGCGCTGCCCGAAGCCGGCGTGGCGGCGCCGCCCGCGCCGGTTCTGGTGCTGCCGCGCGTGTTCGAGCCGCAATTCTGCAAGATCCTGATCAGGCTTTTCCAGAAAGGCGAAAGCGTCGATTCCGGCTTCATGTCCACCGACATCAGGACCGGCAAGACGGTCTTCAATCTCGATCACGCCTTCAAGAAGCGCCGCGACGTGCATATCGACGAAGAGCTGGTGCGCCAGCAGATCAACGCGCGGCTGGTGAAGCGCCTGGTGCCGGAGGTGAAGAAGGCGTTCCAGTTCGAGGCCACGCGCATCGAACGCTATATCGTGGCGCGCTACGATGCCGATGACGGCGGCTTTTTCCGCGCCCATCGCGACAACACGACAAGGGGCACCGCGCACCGCCGCTTTGCCGTGACGATCAACCTGAATGCGGACGAATATGAAGGCGGCGATCTGCGCTTTCCGGAATTCGACCGGCGCAGCTATCGCGCGCCGACGGGCGGGGCGGTGGTTTTTTCCTGCTCGCTTCTGCATGAAGCCATGCCTGTCACAAAAGGCACGCGCTATGCCTTCCTGCCGTTTCTCTATGACGAGGCGGCGGCGAAACTGCGCGAGGATAACCTGCCGTTCCTGGAAAGGCCGGGCGCGAAGATCGCCGAATAGCCGCGGGCCCGCCCCGAAAGGTGAAGGGGCGGCTCTTGCGAACCGCCCCTTCGGGAGCCGTTCCCTCATGCCATAAGGGAACAGGCAAGCCTGCTTGCGCCATTATTCGTCGATCGCCTCCGGCTCGCTGCTGCCGTTGGAAAGGCCCGCGTTGATCAGGCCCGCATTGGCGCGAATGGCGCGTTCGATCCTGTCGGCGATATCCGGATTCTGCTGCAGGAACTGCTTGGCGGCTTCGCGGCCCTGGCCGATCCGCTCGCCGTCATAGGAGAACCATGACCCGGATTTCTCGACGATATTGGCTTTGACGCCCAGATCGAGAAGCTCGCCCGTCTTGGACACGCCCTGCCCGTACATGATGTCGAATTCGACCTGCTTGAAGGGCGGGGCGACCTTGTTCTTCACCACCTTCACGCGCGTCTGGTTGCCCACCACTTCGTCGCGGTCCTTGATGGCGCCGATGCGGCGGATGTCGAGCCGGATGCTGGCATAGAATTTCAGCGCGTTGCCGCCGGTGGTGGTTTCCGGATTGCCGAACATGATGCCGATCTTCATGCGGATCTGGTTGATGAAGATGACGATGGTGTTGGATTTGGAGATCGATCCGGTCAGCTTGCGCAGGGCCTGGCTCATCAGGCGCGCCTGCAGGCCCGGCAGCTGATCGCCCATTTCGCCTTCGATTTCCGCTTTCGGCGTGAGCGCGGCCACCGAATCCACCACCACGATGTCCACCCCGCCCGAACGCACCAGCGTGTCGGTGATTTCCAGCGCCTGTTCGCCGGTATCGGGCTGGGAAATCAGAAGCTCTTCGGTATCCACGCCCAGCTTCTTGGCATAGACGGGATCAAGCGCATGCTCGGCGTCCACATAGGCGGCCACGCCACCCTTTTTCTGCACCTCGGCCACCGCATGCAGCGCAAGCGTCGTCTTGCCGGAGGATTCGGGCCCGTAAATCTCGATCACGCGGCCGCGCGGCAGCCCGCCGATGCCAAGGGCGATATCCAGCCCGAGCGAGCCGGTGGACACCACGTCGGCTTCCGTTACGGGCTCCCGCTGGCCCAGTTTCATCACGCTGCCCTTGCCGAAGGCGCGATCGATCTGGGAAAGCGCGGCTTCCAAAGCCCGCTTCCGGTCGCTTGATTCCTCCTTGCCCACGACGCGCAAAACCGCCTCTTTCATGGCCTGATCCTCCTTCTTTACACGCCACCCCAGGCGGCGCAATGAAGGCTAATGTGCATGTTTTGTTCCTGACTGCAAGCCGCTGGATAAAGGGTTGGAACGGAAGCAAAATACGAGAGCTTGTTCATCTGCCGTTCCCGATTTCCGGATTTCGAATTCGGGTGCCGCCGGGACAGATTCCGGGCGCCGGCCGGAATCCGGTTTTTTCGATCGCCGTTTTCCCCCCGCCCGCGCGCAAAGTTATGTGGCGCGGACGTGTTCGGGTGTTCCGCTGGGCCGCGAGGCGGCCGGGGAGCCCGTCAGGGCGAGGGGCAGGTTCGGCGTTTCGTGCGATTCATGGGGATGATCCTTCCGTGTGACCGGGTGATTCGGGGTCTCTCCACACGCGCGAAAAGCGCTGGAAATCCCGCGGCCTGGCGGGATTCCGGCGTTTCGGACGCATTTCGGGAGATGGCGCGAATGTAACGCCCGACAGGCCCCCTGTCAAGGATTATTAGCAAATTTCAGGAGCAATAGCCCTGCAATAGGACAGGGGACGATTCGGCGGACCGGGGCCGCCTTTTCGCTGCGCGGAACCTGGACCCCCGCCCGGACCGGCAACCGGGAGCGGCTTCAACCGATCGCCCTGGAATTTCCCCCGGCGCGGCCGGCAAGCGAATCCGCCACCAGCCAGGCAACGCCAGTGAGCGTGATGTTCTCGCCGTTTTCGCTCCAGTTGAACTGGCCCAGATGACCGGCGAGCAATTGGGGAATGTGCACAAGCGGCGTGAACGAGGCGTACATGATGGTGAGCAAAATCGCCGCCAGCCGCGCCTGCACGCCGGAAAGAATCGCAAGGCCCGCCGCAATGTGGAAGACGCCCGTCGCATAGCCCCAGAAGACCTGGTTGGGCGGCAGCCAGGCGGGCACAAGCGGCGCGGTGAGATTCATGTAGGCAAAGTGCGCGCCGCCGAAGACGATGGCGCAAATGCCGAACGTCATCCGGGCGATGCGGATTGCGTGCGCCGAGACCGCCGCATCGATTGCCGCGCGGCTTGCAAAGATGATGACCGCACCCAGCATGACCGCAAGCTGGATGGCGAGGCTTTCGTAAATGCCGTATTGCGCGTAATTCGCGGGCAAAAGACGCCCGTTCATGACGAAGACGACAATGGCGTAGTAGATGACAAGCGCCCCGGCCGCCCAGGCCGCGGTGCGGCGCCATTCGAGGCCCGCGCCGGCGGCGATCAGAAACACCGCGGCGATGTACGCAAGGGCCGTGTAGCCGGGGAAATCCCTGGGCACGGACTGGCCCGAAATGAAATTCCCCCACACAAGGCCGACGAGCCCCAGCCATATGATGCCAAGACCATAGACGCGCCAGCCAAGCGCCATCCGGTTTGCGGCGGCCATGACCGGCTTACGGCTTCACGAATTTCAGCGCGTATTGATCGGTGCGGCCACGGATGGAGGGATCGAAAATGGATTTCGTGTGATCATCGCCCGGCCGGTGCAGGAAATCGCCTTCCGCCACAAGCCGGAAGCCCGCGGCGGTGACTTCGCGGATCACTTGCGCCTTCTCAATGCGGTGAAGGCGCGCGATATCGGCTTCGGCCGTTCCCGGATTGGCCTGATGGTCGAGAATGAAATAGATGCCGCCGGACTTGAGCGAATCGAACACATGCCTGTTGAACGCCGCCATGTCCACCGCGCCATATTTGGCGATGTGAAGATCGTGATAGTTCTGCGTGATCCAGAACAGGTCCACCTTTTGCGGCAGGCTGAATTCGCCGAACGTTGCGGTCTGGATGGATACATTGGCGCGGCCCGCCGCGGCTTTCGCATCCGAGCCGTCATCCCATTTGACGTTCTCGATGCCGTAAACATGGCCCTTGGGGCCCACCACATCGCTCAAGGGCCGGGTGAAATAGCCGCCGCCCGGAAAAAGCTCCGCCACCGTCATGCCGGGCTTCACGCCGGCGAACGCAATGGTCTCCCCCGGCATTCGCAGCGCATCACGATCGGTGTCGGCCCTGGGCCGCGTGGAATCGGCGATGGCCGCGGCTACATAAGCCGGAAGCTCCGCCGCGAGCGCAGGCCCGCTTGCGGTAAGCGCCAGCATGAGCGCGCCAATGAAGATCGTTTTCATGGAATCCTCCCCGGGGCCGGCGCAAGCCTAGCCTGAACGGGCGCCCGCGCATGCGCACAATTGCGTTATGCCGCACTGCGGAAAACCGGTGCAGCGCCGGCGAGGGCTATTCCGCCGGGTGCAGGCGCGGGATGGATTTGAGCTCCTTCCGCAGCTTGCGTTCGGCGATTTCCAGATCGTAACTCTGCTGCATGCGGAGCAGGATTTCGGGATCGTCGCCGATCATCTTGCCGATGCGCAACGCCAGACTGGCGGTGATCGGCTGCCTTTCGTTCAGCACATCGTAAAGCGTCTGCCGGGTCACGCCCAACAGGCTCGCAATTTCCGTTTTCGACTTGCCGAGCGCGGGCAGAACGTCCTCGCAGAATCTCGCCCGAATGAACCGACCTAAGCCTTGAGAAGCAGATTTCCAGCCTTCAGTGATAATCCTCCATGTCAACCGACCGGAAAGCGTTGCTTTGCCGCTGGCAACCCGTGCCTTACAGCGCCTTCCGCGGCACCGGGGCGCCGGAGAGCACTTCCTTCACCTTGGCCGCCAGCTGCTTCAGGCCGAAGGGCTTTGGCAGGAAGTGGAGATCGGCCGCATTCTGCTCGTTGCGGCGGAAGGCTTCCTCGGCGTAGCCCGACATGAAGATCACCGCCAGGCTCGGCTTGATGCGGCGGATGTTTTTCACCAGCGTCGGCCCGTCCATGTTGGGCATCACGACATCGGTGATGAGCAGGTCAATGGCGCCGCCTCGGGCCTGGACGATCGCCAGCGCTTCCTCGCCGCCGGGGGCTTCCAGCACGTTGTAACCGCGCATGCGAAGCGCGCGCGCCGCGAAGCTGCGCACCGCTTCCTCATCCTCGACCAGCAGAATGGTGTCCTGTCCGGTCACGTCCCGCGGCGCCGCGGCCTCCGGTTCCTGGGGTGCGGCGGGCGCCTGCGCGCGATGGCGCGGCAGATAGATGCGGAATGTTGCGCCCCTGCCGATCTCGGAATCGACGGTGATGAAGCCGCCGGTCTGCTTGACGATTCCGTACACGGTGGCAAGGCCCAGCCCGGTGCCCTGGCCCACGGGCTTGGTGGTGAAGAACGGATCGAAAATCTTCGTCAGATGCTCGCTGGAAATGCCCGTGCCGGTGTCGGCGACCTCGATCTTCACATATTCGCCCGCGGGCATGACGCCGGAGCCGAGCGCGGCCGCTTCCTTGACGACTTCGTTGGCCGTGCGAATGGTGACGGTTCCGCCGCGCGGCATGGCATCGCGCGCGTTCACGACAAGGTTGATGATCGCATTGGAAATCTGGGACTCGTCGGCATGCACCGGCCACAGGTCGGGAGCGTTCTCGAGCTTCACCTCGATGCCTTCGCCCACCAGCCGCCGCAGAAGATGGCCAAGCTCGGACAGCGCATCGCCCAGCGCCAGCGTGCGCGGCTGAAGCGTCTGCTTGCGCGAGAACGCCAGAAGCTGGCGCACCAGATTGGCCGCGCGCAGCGCATTCTGGTGGATCTCGTTGATCTCCTTGAACGACGGGTCGCCCGCGGGATGGCGCATCAGCAGGAATTCGGAGTTGCCAATGATGACGGTGAGCAGATTGTTGAAGTCGTGCGCCACCCCGCCCGCCAGCTGGCCCACGGCCTGCATTTTCTGGCTCTGCGCGAATTTGGTTTCCAGCGCCTTCTGCTCGGAGACATCCACGAGATAGAGGACGGCAAACTGCCGCTCGCCGCTTCGCATCGGGCTGGCGAAGAGTTCCGCCATCCGCTCGCCCTGGACGCCGCGCAATTCGACGGGGGCGGGCCTGGCTCCGGCGATGGCGCGCGACACAAGATCGCCCGCGGCCGGCTCGCCGGCAGCCCCCACAAGATCGGCCAGCGGACGCCCGCTTACGGCTTCGGCGCCGAAGAAATCCGCAAACGCGGCGTTGAATTCGACCAGCTTTCCGCTTTCGTCGGTCAACGCAACGCCCATGGGCGCATCGCGGAACAGATCAATCACGCCGGCCTGGGCGCGCGGCGCAGCCGCCGCGGCTCCGGATGGGCTGGCGGCGGCATGTCCGTCCAGCCGCGGCACAAACCACCATGCGGTTTGCCTGTCTTTCAACGGGCGCACGCTTGCCACGATCTCCACATTGGGCGCGATGGCGAGCGTTTCTTCGCGCGCCTTGCCTTCGGCGGCATCGCGCGTCAGCCGATAGAGGACCGACGCGCCGTCTTCGCCCATCAGCGCCAGTTCCGGGGGCGGCGCGGCTTCGCCCGTTCTGGCGCCGGCCATGCGCCGGTAAACATCGTTGCACTCGACGACCGCGCCATCGGCGTTGGTGATCGCCCAGGCCACATTGGCGCGCGCCGCCGCCTCGGCCACCCGGCGGCTTTCCTGGGCGTTCAGTCCCTCCCGCGGCCAAACGGCATAGAGCAGCAGACACGCAACCGCGCCGATGCCCGCCAGAAACGCCACGCCGGGCCAGCCGGCCTGGGCCGGCGCCAGCAATGCAAGACAGGCCGCCGCCAGCGCAAGAACGACGAACCCCAGCGCAGCCCAGCGCCAGAGGCCGGCGGAGATGCCCAAATTCGTCGAAGACAGCGCGCGGGCGCTCATGGCGCGAATCTATACGATTTGCCGCTAGTTCGCGCGGATTTTGCCCGTGAGCCGCATGACATAGCCGATGACCTGCGCCACCGCCTTGTAGTGCTCGGGCGGAATCGCCTCGTCGAGCTCGACGGTTGCGTAAAGCGCGCGGGCAAGGGGAGGATTTTCGACAATGGGAACGTCATGTTCCTCGGCCAGTTTGCGGATGCGCAGCGCAAGCGAATCGGCGCCCTTCGCCACGCAGACCGGTGCTGCCATTTTGCCTGATTCGTATTTCAGGGCCACCGCGAAATGGGTCGGGTTGGTGATGACCACCGTGGCTTCGGGCACCTGCGCCATCATGCGTTTTCTGGCCCGTTCGCCGCGGATCTGCTTGATCTTGGCCTTGATGGCCGGGTCGCCCTCCGACTGGCGGAATTCCTCCTTGATTTCCTGCCGGCTCATGCGGTTGCGGCGCATGAAGCGGAAGCGCTGGAGCGTGTAGTCGGCCGCGGCGATCACCGCGAGCACCGCCAGGGCTGCGATCATGATGTGCAGAAAAAGCGAGATCATGTCGGCGGCCACATCCGCAGGCTGCTGGGAGAGCACGCTCTCGAGTTCGCCGCGCATGGGCCAGATCTGTGTCCAGACGGCCGTGGCCACGAGGGCGAGCTTGAGAAGCCCCTTGACGAGGTTGGAGATGCCGTCGAGGCCGAACATCCGCTTCAGCCCTTTCAGCGGCGAAAGCTTTGTCAGGTCCGGCGACAGGCGGGCGGCGGAAAAGACGGGCCTGTGCTGCAACAGGTTGCCGGCAAGGGCCGAACCCATCATCACGGCGAAAATCGGCGCAAGCAGCGGCAGAAGATGCAAGAGGACGCCTCCGAAGAGATCGACGATGCCGCCGGGATCGGCGGCAAGCTGATCCGGCGCCTCCAGGAACACGCGGAAATCGCGCGTGAAGCCTTCGGCGAGCGACTGGCCGAACAGCATGATCGCAACCGTCGCGCCGCCCAGAAGCACAAAGGAGGAAACTTCCGCGCTCTTGACGACATCGCCATGCTCATGGGCCTGGTCGAGCCGTCTTTGTGTGGGCTCCTCGGTTTTCTGGCTGTCGTCGCGTTCCTCGGCCATGGCGCTACTGGAAGGCGCCCATCTGGTGCGAGTAGAAATCGAGGAACAGCGTCATCAGCGCGCCGAGCAGGAGCATGAGAAGGAAGAATCCCGCCATGATGTTGATCGGCATGGCGAGAAAGAAGACCTGAAGCTGCGGCATCAGCCTTGCGAGCACGCCCAGCGCCGCATAAACCGCAAAACCGAAAACCAGAAACGGCGCGGCAAGCTCGAACCCCAGCGCGAAGGCGCCCGAGACGATGCGGATGGACAGCTCGGCCATGTCGCCGGTGGGCAGCGCCGCGCCGGGCGGAATGAGCGCATAGCTGCCCTGGATTGCGCCGATCGCCAGATGATGCAGGTTGGTGGCGAAAATCAGAACTGCGCCCATCAGCGCGAAGAAGTTGCTCACGATGGCGGCCTGCTCGCCGTTCTGCGTGGGATCGATGGTCTGCGCATAGGCAAGGCCCGTCTGCGTGGCGATCAGATAGCCCGCAACCGACAGCGCGCTCATGATGAGCCGCGCCATGCCGCCGACCAGCACGCCGGCGGTGACTTCCTGCGCGATCAGCGCGCCCAGCGCGATGATGTTGGCCGGCGCGGTTTGCGGGTAGCTGTGCTGCACGGCCGGCGCGAGCGCCAGCGAAACGGCCAGCGCCAGCGCAAGGCGCACGCGCGGCGGCACGCCCGCCTCGCCAACGGCCGGAAGCAGCATGATCATGGAGCCGGTGCGCGCGAAAACCAGGAGATAAACGAGAACCAGTCCCGACAGTTGCGGCAGATGAACCGTCATGGGCCTAATAGGCGGCTATGCGCGTGGCGATGTTTGTCATCATGCCCTGCATCGCTTCGCCTGCGAGCGGCAGGGCGATCAGCAGCACAAGAAAAATCGCGATGATCTTCGGCACGAAAACAAGCGTCATTTCCTGAATCTGGGTGAGCGCCTGCAGCAGGCCGATGGTGAGGCCCACCGCGAGCGCGGTCAGCATGGCGGGCGCGGCGATTTCCAGAAGAACCCAGATCGCCTGGCGCGCGAAATCGATGGCTTCGGGTCCCGACATCGGTTCCTCAGATCGGCATGTTCATGATGGACTGATAGGCCTGCACGACCTTGTCGCGCACCGCCACCACGGTATCGAGCGTGAGCTCCGCCGAATTGACCGCGTTGACCACATCCACCATGTCGGCCTTGCCCGCCACCTGCTGCATGGCCATCTGCTCGCCGTGCTGAACATTGCTCACGGCATCCTTCAGCGCGCCGGACAGGAAATCGGAAAAGCTCGCCGGCCCGGCTTGCCCGGGCGCGGGGCTGGCCGGCGCGGAGGCGCCGGCGCCGATTTTCGACATGGTCTGATAGGCGGCGGCTGCGGCCGACGGGGCGATGGTCATGGGTTGGGTCTCTCTGCTTGGCTTTCCTCATCGCCCGCTTCATGCGGGCTGTTTGGGGACACGGTCCGCACGGGCTGCGCCCTGACGAATGGGGGACATGACAGGGCTCCGCTCATCGTCTCAGAAGATCGATCGTGTTGGCGAGCATCGTCTTGGATGCTTCGAGCATCGTCAGATTGGCTTCGTAGGAACGCTGCGCCTCGCGCATGTCCATCATTTCGATGAGCGGATTGACGTTGGGCAGCTTCACATAGCCGCTCTTGTCGGCGGCCGGATTGGACGGATCGTATTTCTTGCGGAAATCGGACTGGTCGGGAACCGGATCGCCCGCCTGCACCATGGCGGCGCCGAGCGCGCTGTCGAAATCCGATGTCATGGTCGGAATCTTCCGGCGGTAAGGATCGCCGCCCGGCGTCTGCGAGGTGGAGTCGGCGTTGGCGATGTTTTCCGCGATCACGCGCATGCGGCTGGATTGCGCGCGCATGCCCGACGCGGCGACCAGCATGGAAGTGGCAAGATCCATGAGCGCCTCCCTCAGCTTCCGGGTCTGCCGATGGCCATCCGCATCAGGTCAACGGCCTTGGCATAGAGATTGGACGCGGCCTGGAACTGCGCCTGGTTGTCGGCGACCTTGATCATCTCGTCTTCGAGCGAAACCGTGTTGCCGGTCGGATCGGGCGAGCCGTCCGGCGCATCCGTAATCTGGTAGCCGGGCGACGTATCCGCAGGGGCCGGAATGTCGCGCGGATCGGTCAGCATCAGCGCGCCTGTGGCATTTTCCGCGCCGCTTGCGCGCTTGAGCAGATCCTCGAATTCCAGCGGCTTCAGATCCTGCGCGGCATAGCCGGCCGAATCCGCATTGGCCACATTCTGCGAAAGAACCGATTGGCGCGCATCGAGATAGTTCATGCGCTCGCGCAACAGCCCGAGCAGCGGAATGCCGGGAAGGTTCATCTGCGTCCCTCCGTTTACGCCCTGTTAGGCTTAACCCGATGCATCCTGCGCCCGGTTGCTTAAGCCCGGCTTAACGAAACCGAACTTTTCTGCCCGGCAAAAACATCCCGCGCTTAACCCGCGATTAAGCTTGACGCGCCAACCATGCGCGCGTTCGAGGGGGTGCGCGTCCGTCCAATGGAGATGATCGATCTGTTGCGCTATGTGGGCGCGCTTGTGCTTGTGCTTGCCCTGGTGGGGCTTGCCGGCCTTGCGGCGCGCCGCTTCGGCATTCCCGGAATCGCAAATGCGAAATCCGCGCGCAGGCTCGCGGTCATCGAAACGCTGATGCTGGATGCGCGCCACAAGCTTTGCCTGGTGCGCCGCGACGGCAGCGAGCATCTGATCGTGATCGGCCCCCAGGGCACTGCCGTGGTGGAAACGGGCGTGAAGGCCGAACCGCTGCTTCGCGCCGTGCCCGACGAGGCGGCGGCATGAAACGCCGCATCGCCGCCATCGCCGGCCTTGCGCTGGCTCTTTTGCTTGTTCCGGGCCTTGCGCTGGCGGCGCCGGCTGCGGCGCAGACGGCCGCACAGACCGGCTCGAACATCCTGTCCTTCGATTTCGGCGGCGACAGCGTCTTCACCGAGCGCGTGTTCCAGATCATCGCGCTGATGACGATCCTGAGCCTTGCGCCATCCATCCTCATCATGATGACAAGCTTCGTGCGCATCGTGGTGGTGCTTTCGCTCCTGCGCACGGCGATGGGCCTGACGCAAAGCCCGCCCAACAGCGTGATCGTGAGCCTTTCGCTGTTCCTGACGTTCTTCGTGATGACGCCGACCCTGACGGATGCCTACAACCAGGCGGTCAAGCCGCTCATCGCCAATGAGATCACGACCGACCAGGCGCTCGATCGCGCCAGCGTGCCGATGAAGAAGTTCATGCTGTCCCATGTGCGCGAAGACGACCTGAAGCTTTTCGTGGACATGAGCCGCGCAAAGCCCCCGGCAACGGCGATTGACACGCCCATGTCCACGGTCATTCCCGCCTTCATGCTGTCGGAGCTGAAGCGCGCCTTCGAAATCGGCTTCATGATCTTCGTGCCGTTCCTCATCATCGACATGGCGGTGGCCTCCATCCTGATGAGCATGGGCATGATGATGCTGCCGCCGGTCATCATTTCCCTGCCGTTCAAGCTCATCTTCTTCGTTCTGGTGGACGGCTGGCGGCTCGTGGCGGGAAGCCTTGTGGAAAGCTACATGCGTTCGCCTCCGCCGCACTGACGGCGGTTCGCCGGGGCTTGACCGGCCGTATATTTCCATTATTATGGAAATATGAAACATTCTCAGGCCGTGGAATCCCTGGCCGCGCTGGCGCAGGAAACGCGCCTTGCGATCTTCCGCAGGCTGGTGCGCGCGGGGCCCGAAGGCGAATCCGCCGGCAGCATTGCCGCGGCGCTCGACATTCCTTCGCCCACGCTCTCTTTCCATCTGAAGGCGCTGGAAGCGGCAGGCCTCGTGGACCAGCGGCGCGAAAGCCGCAACGTCATCTATGGCGCGCGCTACGGGCGCATGCGCAGCCTGCTTGCCTATCTGATGAAGGATTGCTGCGCGGGCCACCCTGAAATCTGCAACATCGACATGGAGAGCTGCCGTGAATCGCCTGCACGTACATCTGCATGTGGCTGACCTTCAAAAATCCGTTCGCTTCTACACCGCGCTGTTCGGGCAGAAGCCCGCCAAACACGAAACCGACTATGCCAAATGGATGCTGGACGATCCGCGCGTGAACTTTGCGATCTCCGCGCGCGGGCGGACGGCGGGCCTTGGCCATCTGGGAATCCAGGTGGAGAGCAGGGCAGAGCTTGAGGCCGCAACCGCGCGCGCGAAAGCCGCCGCCGGCGCCGTGCAGATCGAAGACGCCGCGCGCTGCTGCTATGCGGTGAGCGACAAGAGCTGGGCCGAAGATCCGCAAGGAATCCGCTGGGAGACTTTCCTGACGACGGGCGATCTTGCGGATTTCGGCACGGACGCGGAAAGCCTTCCGCGCCCAGCGGCCGCCTGCTGCGGCGGCAACTGCTGATGCCCGCGCCCTACAACGTGCTTTTTCTCTGCACGGGAAATTCGGCGCGCTCGATCCTGGCCGAAGCCGTCCTCAACCACGAAGGGAAGGGGCTTTTTCACGCCTATTCGGCCGGAAGCTTTCCCAGGGGAACGGTCAATCCGCTGACGCTGGCGACGCTTCGGGAAGCGGGCCTTCCCGCCGAAGGCCTGCGCTCGAAGAGCTGGGACGAATTTGCGCAAGAAGGCGCGCCGCACATGGATTTCGTCTTCACCGTCTGCGATCAGGCGGCGGGCGAAGTGTGCCCCGTCTGGCCGGGACATCCGGTCACCGCGCATTGGGGCATGCCCGATCCGGCCGCCGCAGAGGGTGGCGATTCCGCCAGACGCCGTGCCTTTCGCGAGGCCCTGCGCACGCTCACCAGCCGCATTCGCCTTTTCGCCGAATTGCCGATCGAAAAACTCGATCGCCTGAGACTGAAGGACAACCTCGATGCCATCGGCAAAAGCTGAACCGCGCGCGATCGCGGCCGAGGCTCTTGGCACCGCATTTCTGGTGATGGGCGTCGTCGGCTCCGGGATCATGGCCGCGCGGCTCACGCAGGACATGGCGCTTGCATTGCTGTGCAATACGGCGGCGACAGCCGCAATCCTGATCGTGCTCGTGCGCGTTTTCGCGCCGGTCTCGGGCGCTCACTTGAACCCGGCCGTCACGTTGTCCTTTGCATTGCGCGGCGAAATGGGCTGGACCTGGGCTGCGGCCTTCATCGCGGCCCAGATCGCCGGCGGCCTGGCGGGCACGGCGCTTGCTCATCTCATGTTCGCCATGCCGGCTTTCGCGGCGGGGCTTCGCGCGCGCACCGGCTTCGGCCAATGGCTCGGCGAATTCATCGCCACCTTCGGGCTGCTGCTCACGATCTTCGGCTGCCGCAGCCGGCCTCGGGCGCTTGCGTCCGCGATCGGCCTCTACATCGCGGCGGCCTACTGGTTCACCGCTTCCACATCCTTCGCCAATCCGGCGGTTGCGATTGCGCGCGCGCTGACGCCGAGCTTCTCGGGCATCCGCCCGCAGGACGCAGGATTCTTTATCCTGGCCGAGCTTGCGGGTGCGCTGGCTGCAACAATCGGCGCGCGCTTTCTGTTCCGGCTGCCCAGGACAGAAGATTCCGGCGCGCCGGATTATTCCGCCGCCACCCTGACCTGAGCATCCTTGCGCGAACGGTGGAACGGCCTGTCGCCGAGGATCGTGGCACGATGCATGACGCGCCGCTGGGGCAGATAATCGTTCACGGCGTAATGCTGCGTGATGCGGTTGTCCCAGAAGGCGATGGCATTTTCCTTCCAGCGCCAGCGCACCTGGAATTCCGGCTTCTGGATGTGGGCGAACAGCATGTTGAGGATCGCGTCGCTTTCGTTGCGCCTCAGACCCTTGATGCGCGCGGTGAAGCCGTAATTGACGAACAGGCCGTCCGCGCCGGTTTCGGGATGGGTGCGCACGACCGGATGGACGACAGGCGGATGCTCCTCAACGGCCCTGGAATGCTTTTCCGCGCCGGAACGCTTGGCCACGATGCCGCGCGCCGGAAAACCGCGCGCGAAATCGTGCACCGCATCGAGCCCCGCCAGAAAATCGCGCATCGGCGCAGAGAGCGCTTCGTAAGCAGCCTGCATGTTGGCCCACACCGTGTCGCCGCCGACCGGCGGAAGCTGCTTTGCATAAAGCACCGCCCCCAGCGGCGGGGTTTCAATGAAAGTCACATCGGTGTGCCAGGAATCGTTGTCGGTCGGATTGCCGGCATGATTGTCGAGCACGAACATCTCCGGCGCTTCGGGAACGCCGGGATAAAGAGGATGGGTGTGAAGCGGCCCAAAGCGCGCGGCGAAATCGCGATGCTCCAGCGGGGTCAGGTGCTGGTCCTCGAAGAAGATCACCTTGTGTGCGAGCAGGGCCGCGCGGATGGCGGCGATCTCTTCATCGTCCAGATGCCGCGACAGATCGATGTTGCCGATGACCGCCCCGATCGTGGGCGTGAGCGCCCGCACCTCGATCCTGCTTCCCATCTGGGCCTCCCTGTCCGCGCGGCGAAAAATTAGATCAAGGCGGCGCGCGGGGCCAATTTCGCCTGACCCGAATTTCCGCCAGGCCGCGTCAAATCATTGGTCTGCAAGGAAGATTTTGTCTTTTTCCGCCGGGGCCTCAAGCCATGCAGCCTTGGCATCCCCCGTTCCCCGTTGAAATGGCCTATGGCTGACCCTATTGTTCTGAACTCTGAACCCTAAAGGGATTATTCACATGAACAGGTTCAAAGCCCTTGCCCTGGGCGCCTCCGTGGGGCTTTCCACCATCGGTTTGGCCCATGCCGACAACGCCATTACCGGCGCCTGGAAACTGACGGTCGGCGAAAACGACGCCCCCTGCACCATCACGCTTGCCGCCAATGCCTCCGACCGCGGCGGCACGGTCAGCTCGACAGATTGCGCGGGCGGCCTGAACGCCATCGGCCGCTGGCAAACCCTTGGCAACCGCCTGCAATTGCTGTCCGCCAGCGGCCAGCTGATCGCCTATTTCTCGCCCAAAGGCGACGAATATGCCGGCACGCGCGTCAGCGATGAGAAAAAGCTCGTACTGAGCCGCTAGCTCCCAGCGACTCTTCCTGCGAGCCACAGGGCCGCACCCGGCTTCGGGTGCGGCCTTTTCTTTGCCGGTCGTTCACTTGCCGCTCAGGCTACCCTTGGCTAAACCGCTTGCAGGAAAAACGAGAGGCCAAGCCTCCATCACAAGGGAAGAAGGCCATGAAAGAGATCGGGCATTTCATCGGGGGAAAACTGGTGAAGGGCGCGTCGGGCCGCTTCGGGGATGTGTACAACCCCGCGACCGGGGATGTGCAGGCCAAGGTTGCCTTTGCCAGCCGCGCAGAGGTTCGCAAGGCCGTGGAGGCCGCGCAAAAGGCGTTTCCGGAATGGGCCAGCGTCAATCCGCAGCGCCGCGCCCGCGTGATGTTCAATTTCAAGGGCCTCGTCGAGAAGCATATGGACGAGCTGGCCAACATGCTTTCCGCCGAGCATGGCAAGGTTCTGGCGGACTCGCGCGGCGATGTGCAGCGCGGCGTTGAAGTCATCGAATTCGCCTGCGGAATTCCGCATTTGCAAAAGGGCGAATACACCGAAGGCGCCGGCCCCGGCATCGACATCTATTCCATGCGCCAGCCCTTGGGCGTGGTGGCGGGAATCACGCCCTTCAATTTCCCGGCCATGATCCCGATGTGGATGTTCGGCGTCGCGATTGCCTGCGGCAACACCTTCATCAACAAGCCGAGCGAGAAGGATCCCAGCGTGCCCATGCGGCTCGCCGAGCTTTTTCTCGAAGCCGGCGGCCCGCCGGGCGTGCTCAACGTCGTCAACGGCGACAAGGAGGCGGTGGACGCCATCCTGGAAGATCCCGACATCCAGGCGGTCAGCTTCGTGGGTTCCTCGGCGATCGCGCAGTATGTCTATGCGCATGGCACCGCGCATGGAAAGCGCGTGCAGGCGATGGGCGGCGCCAAGAACCACGCGATCATCATGCCCGATGCGGATCTCGACCAGGTGACCGATGCGCTTGTCGGTTCGGCCTATGGCTCGGCGGGCGAGCGTTGCATGGCTGTGCCGGTCGCGGTGCCGGTGGGCGAAAAGCTCGCCGATGCGCTTGTGCAGCGGCTGCGGCCGCGCGTGGAATCGCTGAAGGTGGGCCCGCCCACCGATCCGGATGTCCATTACGGCCCGATGGTCACCGCCGCCCAGCGGCAGCGGGTGATCGACTATATCGACATGGGCGTGAAGGAAGGCGCCAAGCTTCTCGTTGACGGCCGCGGCTTCCGGCTGCAGGGCTATGAAAAAGGCTTCTATCTCGGCGG
>Ga0209581_1001944_pt1 | contig 21817 bp, 12 predicted proteins | sample Coa_R2_FD_187160 | JGI IMG/M metagenome (GOLD analysis project Ga0209581, IMG submission 187160) | Surface soil microbial communities from Centralia Pennsylvania, which are recovering from an underground coalmine fire - Coalmine... | ecosystem: Environmental > Terrestrial > Soil > Unclassified ...
CTGTGCCATGTGCGCTAGATCCACGCCGAAAACGAAGGAGACTGCGCTTGTCGATAGCGGACTTCGAGTGCCCGCGTCAGCACGGAGTATGTGCGGCGCAATCGTTGTTGCCCGTCTTCGCTTATAAGTGAACTCCGTTCTGAAATGAGCTGCTGCACGGGAGTCCGCGCGAACTGCTTGTCATCACTGCCGCAGAGAATATGCAGGTCTTCAAGCGTGAGACCGCACCAGGGAGCGCGCAGTATAGAGAGCCATGCGATGCGGTCCATCGGGTGCAGCAGAGCGCGGATGAGCGAGAGCAGATCAAGGACTTCCTGCCGTTCAGAAAGAGTTTCCAATTCGACTGAACGGTATGGAATGTTCTTCTCACGCAGCTTCTGCGCAATCAGGGTAAGATGCTGACGCGCGCGCGCCAGCACGGCCACGGTATAGGACTTTTCGGGGTCAGCGACGAGGGCAGATGCTTTTTGTATGCGAGGCAGATGTTCTTCAATGATGCGCAGCGCTTCTTCGGCTTCATGTTCGCGGGCCTTCCGCAACGCATCTTCATCTGCGCGTGGAACAAACTGCGGATGAAGACAAACCGAATTGCCGGAAAGAGCCTTCCCTATAGATTCGGAAGGGGAGAAGGAGACAGCGGCGGCTCCAGGGGCGAGAGCGCTGGCGAAAATCGTATCAAAGTAATTGTTGAGAGGCTTGGTCAATCCCGCATGCGAGCGAAAGTTGGCCGAAAGCTGGAGCGGCGTGCAGGGATGCTGCTGTTCCGGCGAAACAATGCCGTGCTGCCGCACCTGTTCGAAAAGCTCGACCTCAGCCTGGCGAAACATGTAGATGGACTGCATGGGATCGCCGACAAAAAAGCAGGTGCGTCCATCGCCCGGATTCCAAGCGCGCAGCAGCATGCGGACAAGCGAATGCTGGCGGCGCGACGTGTCCTGAAACTCATCGATCAGCAGGTGACGGACACGCTCGCTGACGCTGAGCGCACGTTCGGTGGGATGCTCCTGCTCAAGCACGTTGAGCGCCGATATGCCGAGTTCCACAAAATCAATCGTGTTGCGCTGTGCAAACAGGACGCGCAACTCGGCAACGGAGAAATGAAGGACGGTGAACAGATCGCGCAGAATTTGCCACTGCTCCTCGTTGTAGCGAGGCGGAGGCAGGTTGCGAATATCGCAAAGGGATTGGAGCAACGCATCTGATTGCGAGAGCCGTCTGATGAGGTCCATCATGCGTTCTTTGTATTGCTGCTCAGGTGAGTCTTTTCGCCGGACAGTGGGTGAAGGGAATCCTTCTCTGACGGTGACCTGCTTACGCCATGCATTTCCTGTTTTGGTCAGCAACAAAGCGCAAAGGCATGTCCATTGGTCGAAAAATTTCTCATTCGGCTCGGGCAAAGAACGGATGTGACTAAGAGCGCGCAGGTCTATTTCTGATGGATTGCCGCAGGCATAATTTGCCAGCTCTATAAGCTCCTGAGCAATGGTCGGTTCTGCCTGGAGAAGAGCATGGACTTTCCTGAGCACGCGACGAATGGCATGCCGGAAAGGTGCTTCAAAGCGCAGCCGTATTTCGTCCCAGTCTTCTTCAGTAAGTTGTCGATTCAGCGGTAGATTATGGACCCACTGGTCGCGGTGCGCCAGCATCTCCGCAATCAAACGCTGTGCATCAGGAAGATTGTTGTCGCGCAGTTGCAGAAACCGCATCAGTGAAGCGTGCAGCTCGCGATTGCTTCCACCCAGGTGGGCGAGCGTGCGCTGTGCGGCCTCTTCATAGAGCGGGAATGCATTTTCCTGTGGTTGGAGATGCCCACCCATGCGCGCGAGCAAGGGTTGCTCGTGGGCGATACGCATGCAAAGGGAGTCGATGGTCTGGATATCGAGGCGATGCGGCTGGTCCAGCAGCTTCCAGCCGCGTGCTTCGCTGTGCGCGAGAGCGGCGCGCGCGGAGACGAGCATTGCATCATCATCAGGGTGCGCTTCAGGCTTGCTGCGTGCCTCTTCGAGTTTTTTCAGAACACGCGTGCGCATTTCCGCCGTGGCGGCGCGTGTGAATGTAATGGCAAGAATCTCTTCCGGCTCGTCTACGCATGCAAGCAGCTTGAGGAAGCGATGCGTGAGCAGCTCGGTTTTACCGGAGCCGGCAGGCGCCTGAACGATATAGGACGATTGAGTGTTGAGCGCCGTGTTCCGAGCAATCTGGTCCGGCGGCGTAATGCCGAGGTCAGGCATCCTCTGTCTCTCCGTCTTCCACTTCGTTGATATTGTCCGCTTCAGCTACACGGCAGAGTCCCGGTAGTGGGCAATACTTGCAGGTTTCATCGCCGTGTTTCGGATCGACCGAAGCTTCGCCGCGCAGGAATTCTTCTGCCAACTGCAGCAGCGCCTGCTGCCATGTGTCATATGTGGTGTGGTTAAAAGGTTGAGTTACCAGAGCGCTTGTGGGAGGCAGATCAGCCATGACCATCTGCAATGGCTTAGCGGCTCGTCCGGAAAAAAGCATCTTGCCGGCGCGAATCTGCGCGAAGAGCAATCCGCTGACGCTTTCAACATTGCCGTATGTGGCGTAGAGAGGAAGCTGAGGCTCATCCGGTCTTTCGCCTTTCCATGCAGAGGGAGATACTTCGCCGGTTTTGTAGTCCAGCAGCAGGTGAGAATCATCGGGGAGCTTATCGATGCGGTCGGCGCGAAGATTCAGTTTCAGATCACCTACATTGACATCAGTCAACTTCTCCTCGCGCTTTTCGACGATGAATGGCTGCCGTTTTGCTTCATATTGCATCCATTCGCGCAGACGGGTGAGCAGCCGCTGCTGCTCTGATTCGAGATACGCCTGCATCCATGCATCGTCTGCGTGCTGGCTGACGAGATCATGGAAGGCATTTGTAATGTGATAGCGAAGGGCTTCGTCCAGCCGCTGCGCAGCCATGATTGCCTTCAAATCCTCAAGCGAAATCATGCGAAACGGCTCAGGTGTCTCCGGCGACCACACCGACTCCAGAATGGAATGCAAGAGACTGCCGCGCTCCGCAGGGTCCAGGCCTCGATCCGTTCGCTCCAGTGGCCGCGCTGCGAGACGTCGCAAGCCGAAGGCCCGAAATGGGCAGGCTGCCTGATCTTTCAATATTTCGGAGCCGCCTGCAATACGTTCTGAGGGCCACGGGACAATTTGAGACTGTGTTATTGCCGATTCGATTTGAGGATTGGGGATTACATGCTCTGCTACCCCGATCTGTCGACGAAATTCTTCAGTAGAAACAGGATCGAATCCTTCCGGAAATATCGAGGCAAGAACAGGCGATGCCCGGAGTTCTCCTTCTTTGTTCTGCGCTGCGTAACTGAAGATACATTCCGGAGCGCTTTCAGCAATGCGTCGCGTGACGCTGAGAGCAAGCTCAGTATCGGCTCCCGCATTGCAGTGAGGCATCTTTGCTCTTCGCTGCAGCGCGAGCGGCAGGAGCGAATGCGGCCTGCCGGCCTGCGGCCAGTGCGCGTCGTCCACGCCGAGGAACCATATGGCGTCGAATGTCTGACCTGACGACTCGAATGCGCCCAAAATCTGGATGGGTGCGTGGTGGGACTCAGCCGTAAAGATGGTATCGGCTGCGTGTTTTTCAAGCGTCTGCAGAAAGTGCTCAAATGTAATTTTGCCGCCGGCAAAATCCAGTAAAGCAACTTCATCGAGCAGCCTCACCCAGCGCTGCTGTGCCTGAAACTGAACGCTATCCGGCGCGCGAAAGCCCGGCCATTCGGCAACGCGCAGAAGGTGCTCTGCCAGGTCTGTCCAGTAACCATAAGAATGACTAGCGCTGAGCGCGCGATTCTCCTCCGTTGCTCTCAGGACTTTTCTCATTCGGCGTGCGAACAGAACGGAGGCATTGCGGTCGACAAACGTTTCCAGGTCGATCTCAGGCGAGAGAGCTCCGGAATCACGCCGTTTGAAATCCAGTTGCGCCAGATTGAGAATTTCAGAATCGCTCTGGTGAAAGAAGCCGGACAGCAGGAGCCATGAGACATCCGCTTCCGGCAGCGGACTGCTGATCCAGCGCAGGAAAAGCAGAGCCGCGCGCAGAACCGGTACGGTCAACAGCTGCACACCAAGAGAAAATTCGAAGGGCATTGCGCCGGCATCCTGGGCGAGATCAAGAGACTGCGGCATCAATACAGCGCGAAAGATGCGGTCGGCTGCTGCGCGAATGCTTCCTGCATCTGGCGCAATCACGCCGATCCGTACCGTAGGGTCCTGCTCGAGCTTGTGCCTGCACCACTCCGCGCATACCATCAGTTCGTCATGACTGTCGGCTGCTGCCAGCAGAGAATGCGTAGAAGGCTGCGGCTCAGGAGCTGCTTCTTCCACGCGCACTCCTGATTCGCGCAGGTTTTCGATGAGCGATTGTTGCGCCGGTGTGAATCGGTCGAATCCTATCAGCAGAACCTGCTTTGGTAGAGGCAGCGAGCTGTTGCGGTTTGCTTGTACGAGCAAAGACTCGATTTGGCTGCGGCTGGCCCATTTGCGGGCTTGACACATCTGGTCGAAAGCTTTTGCCCATTGGCGGAAGTGCTCGGCATCGGTTTCGAGCCATGCCCCAGCACGCGCTTCGTGTAATTCGTATTCACTCAAGAGCGCATAAGCGCCCTGGGCCAGAGAGGCCAGCTCCTCTGGAGATACTACAAGTCGGGCGTCATTCTGCTGCACGCGCAGCCAAAGCTGATGTTCCTGCAGACGGGTTAACAACAAGGGAGCATCGGGGTCATCAAAAGCCGCTGCCTGCCAGAGATGGTTCAGCCAGCTGTCCCAGTCGAGGATGGCCGGGGAGGCCCACATGGCAAGGCCGTTTGCCCGCTGATGCTCCGCATATTTCAGAGTCAGCGCTCGGGCGGCGCGGGCATTGGCTGTGACCACAACCGCGCCGTCTGCAAGGGCGCTCAGCACAATTTCCATCAGGTTGGGCGGAACCTGTGAATCGAACAGAGGGAGCACATAGAGAGTGTAAACTGAACTGTGATTCGTTCTTTTCTCTGCCTGTGCATCGTAGGTATGGCCCTTTGTGTATTTCCGGGCTGTCGTCAGAAAGTAAATTCAGGGACAGGGCAGCCGGCTTCCGATGCAGGCGCGAAGCACTATCCAGTGCGAGGCAAGATCATTGGCGTTGACCCCGTGCGCGGAGAAATCGTCCTGGATGCAGCGGCCATTCCCGGCTTTATGGAAGCGATGACGATGCCGTACAAACTGAAGAATCCCGGCATTATCAGCGAATTGCATCCGGGCGACAGCATTACGGCGACGCTGATTGCAACGAATGATTCAGACCTGCTGGATGAGATTGTCATCATTGCGCAGGCTAAACCGGACTACAAGCCCAGCTTCTTCTATCATCCGATTCAGCCGGGCGACAGGATTCCGGATTTTCATCTGCTGAACCAGAGCGACAGGCAAATTCATCTTGCACAGTTTCGCGGCAAGGTCTTGCTGATGACGTTTATCTACACGCGCTGTCCGCTGGCGGATTTCTGTCCGCGGATGAGCCGCAATTTTGCGCAGATCGATAAGATGCTGGCGGCTGATCCGGAACTTTATAAGAAGACGCATCTGCTGAGCGTCAGCTTCGATCCGGATTACGATACGCCCGCAGTGCTGAAGAGCTACGGATCATCGTATACAGGCAAGTATACGAATGAGACATTTGCACACTGGGATTTTGCCGCGCCCAGCAAGGCTGATCTCGCGCCGGTCCTGCGTTTCTTTGATGTGGGCGCGACGCCGGAGAAGGACCGAACGATCACACATTCGCTTTCAACACTGGTGATTGGGCCGGACGGTAAGGTTTTCAAGTGGTATCCGACGAACGACTGGACGCCGGAGCAGATTGTGAACGATGTGAAACAGCTGGCTGGACAGCAGGGGAAGGCATGATCGTTATCGTGATGGGAGTGAGCGGCTCGGGAAAAACGACCCTCGCACAGGCTTTGGCAAAGTTGACGGGGTGGCAGTTTGCGGAAGGCGATGATTACCACAGCGAAGCCAATCGGCAGAAGATGCATTCCGGCATTCCGCTTACGGATGAAGACCGGGCGCCGTGGCTGGCTGCGCTGCATGCGCTGATTCTTAAATGGCATCAGCGAGGCGAGCATGGCATTCTTACCTGTTCGGCGCTGAAGCAGGCGTATCGCGAAACTCTGACGGCTGGGCTTCCTGCCGATGCGTACCGCTTTGTGCTGACCGAGGCCCCAAAGCAGGTCATCGCGCAGCGGATGGAGGCACGGCATCATTTCATGCCGGTTGAGTTGCTCGACAGCCAGATCGCCACACTGGAACTTCCGGCAGATGCGCTGCATGTTTCGGCGCTTCAGTCTCCGAAAGTGGAGGCGCGAAGGGTTCTGGATGCGCTGGGAATCGTCTCCCCGGCACAAACAAATTGAGTCCTGTTGGTTTCTGCTGCGTCTGAGGAATGTGCTTCCGCAATGCTCTATGCTAAAGACATAGCGGAGGCGCTTTTTACGCATGGCGAAAACTACCATCAGCTTTGGCGTTGTTCTGATTCTTCTCGGCATTTTTGGCTTTGTCGCGACTGGAAGCCATGCTCCAACGGCGCTGATTCCGGCGTTTGTCGGGCTGCTGCTTGCGATCCTTGGATTTCTGGCGATTACTGAGGATGCGAAGAAGCGCATGCTCTTCATGCATATCGCAGTTACGGTTGGGCTGCTTGGATTTCTAGGGACTGTAAAAAGTATTTACGATTATATCCGGCTGGTACAGGGCGTACAGTTTTCTCATCCGGCTGCGGTAGAAGAGAAGGCCGCGATGGCGGTTCTGCTGCTGGTTTTTGTCATTCTGTGTGTACGCTCGTTTGTGGCCGCGCGAAGGGCGCGGGCTTAGATGGCGATGCGGCCCGGTTCCATGACTTCGATGAAGGCTGAACGCAGCGGCGGCCATCGCAGCGGCATGCGCGCCACATCGGGTGAGGAGCTGAAAAAGAGAAAAACAGACTATAAAAAAGTCCTGCCGGAAATCTGGAAACTGATTCGTCCCCGTCGCTGGCTGCTGTTGTTTGGTCTTTGCCTGATGGCGGTAAATAGGGTGGCCGGCCTGGTGCTTCCGGCCTCGACCAAGTTTCTCATCGATACCGTTCTGCGACAGCATCATGCCGATAAGCTGCTGCCTCTGGTAGGCGTGGTCTTTACCGCGACGGCAATACAGGCGGTAACTTCATTCTCCCTTACGCAGCTTCTTTCCAAAGCTGCGCAGCGCATGATTGCGGATTTGAGAAAACAAGTCCAGCAACATGTAGGGCTGTTGCCGGTAAGCTTTTATGACGCCAACCGAACAGGAACGCTGGTGGCGCGCATCATGTCTGATGTGGAGGGTGTCCGCAACCTGATCGGGACCGGGCTGGTTGAGTTTATCGGCGGAATCATGACCGCGGTTTTGGCGTTTGGCATACTGTTGCATACGAGCCGTAGGATCACGCTGATCGTCTTTGCGGTGATTGCGGTCTTTGTCATCATCCTGCAGAGGGCGTTCAAGACGATTCGCCCGATTTTCCGCGAGCGCGGCAAGATCAATGCCGAAGTAACCGGACGGCTGACCGAATCACTAGGCGGCGTGCGCGTCGTGAAGGGCTATCATGCCGAGCGGCGCGAGGCAGGAGTCTTTGCGCAGGGCGTACAGCGGCTTCTGGACAATGTGATGAAGTCACTGACGGCAACGAGCGCGCTGTCATTTGCGGCGACTACGGTGCTGGGCATAGTTGGCGGTTTGGTGATGCTGCTGGGTGGACGCGAAGTGCTGAACCATCAGCTCACTCTGGGCGATTACTTCCAATACAACATGTTCCTTGCCTTCATGATTGCTCCGGTGTTCCAGATTGTGAATATCGGGACGCAGTTGACGGAGGCTGTTGCCGGCCTTGACCGGACACTCGAAATTCTCGGTGAGATGGACGAGTTCAGCGATCCAAAGCGCACAGTAACGCTGGGCGAGATTCGCGGTGATGTTGTGTTTGACGATGTTCGCTTCAGTTATGAAGCGGACAAGCCGGTGCTGCATGGCATCTCTTTTGAGGCGCGTCCGGGCACGGTGACGGCGTTGGTCGGTTCGTCGGGTTCAGGCAAATCGACCATCATCAGCCTGGTCTGCGGCTTCCATAATCCGGATTCAGGGCTGGTCCTCGTGGATGGGGTTGATCTTTCCACGGTCAGGCTGAACAGCTATCGCAGCCAGCTTGGCGTAGTGCTGCAGGAATCGTTTCTCTTCGATGGAACAATCCGTGAGAATGTCGTCTTCTCGTATCCGGACGCGACCGAAGAACAGTTTCTCGAAGCATGCCGCATTGCTCGCGTGGATGAGTTTGCGGAGCGTTTTCCTGATGGCTACGACACCATTGTGGGTGAGCGTGGCGTGAAGCTCTCAGGCGGTCAGCGTCAGCGACTTTCGATTGCGCGGGCAATTCTGGCTGATCCACGAATCCTGATTCTTGATGAGGCGACTTCTTCACTCGATTCTGAGTCCGAGCAGATGATTCAGCACGGGCTAAGCTACCTGATGCAGGGCCGGACTACATTTGTCATCGCGCACAGGCTCTCAACGATCCGTCGTGCCGATCAGATTCTGGTAGTCGAGTCAGGCGTGATTCTGGAGCGCGGAACGCATGAGACGCTCTATGCCCTCGGCGGTCGCTACTATGATCTCTACACGCGACAGCATGGGTTGGAGGCAAATTTATTTCTTGCTCCGGGCGAGGGCGATACGGTTGAAGAGACGACCTGATTCAGCGCAGTATTTTTCAAGACAGTGAGACAGGTCTCTCAGAGCGCCAGACCGGAAGTAAACTTTATGGAACTCACGTCGGGCATTCTCCATTGAACAGTGAATTAGTTGCTTCCTGAGCATCTACAGTTCAAAAAAAGCGAATCATCATAGCCTTGTCGTCTCAAATGACATCAATCAAGATGCACCAATCCTCGTTGCAGAGCGTAGATAGTCGCTTGCGTCCGGTCACGAGCCCCCATCTTGTCCAGTACAGAAGAGACATGAATACGTACCGTTTTTTCTGCAATGTGCAGATCGTCGGCAATCTCGCGGTTTGACCGCCCCTGTACGATGCAGGCAAGCACTTCGGATTCACGTGGAGTCAAATCAACTGCAGGAATCCTCTCTGCCAGACGATCAAGAGCAACACGAGGCAGATAACGAAGTCCACGGCTTACGCTCTGAATAGCATTTACAAGCTCCTCGCCGCTTGCATCTTTCGTGAGATATGCCATCGCGCCGAAGCGCACAGCGCGATAGATATCCTCGCTCCCCTGATAATTCGAGAGGACCACGATGCGCGCCTTCGGAAACTCTTGCCGCAATTTTGTAATCACTTCGAAGCCGCTCATTCCGGGAAGGCGCAGGTCGAGCACGACCACATCAGGAAGCAGGGAGCGGTACAATGAAAGTCCCTCTTCGCCATCCAGTGCCTCACCTGCAATGCGAATCTGCGAATGGCTTGAGAGAACAGAATGTAGTGCCATGCGAGCCAGAAAATGATCTTCAACCAGAAGGACACGAATCTCTTTCATATGCCGATCCACGGAACAATATATTGATGTTGATGTTTGCTGATTTTTTGTAAAGCGTTGAAAGAGACATACACAGAAACCTCTGTCCCTTCATCGTGAGAACTTTGTAAGCGGAATATACCGCCAACCTTTCTTGCTCTTTCTTCCATCACCGGAATGCCGAAATGTCCGATCTTGGAAGAATCACCGCGAAAGCCCCTGCCGTCATCACGAACTGTGAGATTCAGGGAATTTGTCTCATATCTCAGGTGCACGGCGATATGCGAAGGTGAAGCATGGCGCATCGCATTGGAAACCGCCTCTTGTCCAATACAGACCAGATGATGAACATAGGCAGGCGCAAGTGGCACCTCATCTCCCTCCACGCGGAATGTGACCACAGGAGAGCCGCCGGGATCCTGTGCCATCAGGGTACGTGACAGCGCATGAGAAAGAATGTTGGTCATGTCGCCTGTATCGCGCAGGTCCCAGATGATCCGGCGTGCCTCAGCCTGGCAATGCGAGACCATGCTGCGGGCAAGCTCGCAGGACTTTGCAGCAGCCGTATCCGCGAGAGCGCCATCACGAAAGATCTTCGCGGTTGCCTCAAGCTGCCATGAAATGGCGGCAAACCCTGCCATCAATGTGTCATGACATTCGCGGGCAATTCTATTCCGTTCTTCGACGATGACGCCGATCTGTCCTTTAACCATATGTACCCGTTGCCTGAAAAATTGTGCGGCCAGAGCAATGACCAGCAACAATACGGCAACGTAGAAATACCATGTTTGGTAAAAATAACCATACTGTCTGACCGTCGCTGATGCCATCGAGGCTCCCCACAGTCCCCCGCTGTTGCGCGCCTGCACCTCAAATGTGTATTTTCCCGGAGGAAGCTTGCGATAACGAGCCATTCGCGCGTGAGTTGTTGTCCAGTCCTGGTCGTATCCGGTGAGACGATAACGGAATTCAATCTGTGATGGGTTCGATAAATGAATCGCGTTGAAAAGAAAAGTTACATCCGACTGGCCGGCTGCGATTTCAACATCTGATCCATTGCGAATATGTTCTGGATTCAGATCATCACTGAAGGTCCAACTGAGAGAAGGAAGAATTGAATTCGATGCAGCGGGATCACTTGTTTCGCCTGTTGTATGGGCAAAACCTTTAATGGTTGCAAACCAGAGCACGCCATCCGCGGTGAGGGCTGCTCCTGGCTGCGAAGGCTCGCTGCATTCGCTGGACTGCAAGCCATCCTCTCGCCCAAATAGAACAGGCGCCAAATACTGATCGTTCCCATCAGCAACCGCGTGGAGAGCGGCAACAGGAATCCGTACGATGCCGCGCGACGTTCCCAGCCACAGCCGGCCGTGTGCGTCTTCAATAGCCGAGCGAACCGGCAGTGCCGGTAATCCGCTTTTTGCGCTCAATTGCTCCGCATGATCTTTTCTCAGAAGCGCAAGTCCACCTGTCTTTGTCCCAATCCATGTGTAGCCGAGACTATCGCGAATGAGCGAAATGACATGTGGATTCGGCAGATCAGTAATGGGGAAAGAACCTTCTTCGCTCAGTCGAAATAGGCCTGTATTCGTGCCCACCAGCATAGAGCTGTCGACGTCTTCAAGAATGCACGTAATCAGCTTTGCATCAAGAAATGTGGATCGTCGTGCGTTCGGCTCGCCATCGGGGAAATAAAGCAGGCCCGTATACGTTCCGATCCACAGGCCGCCTTTGTGGTCCACCAGTATAGAACTGACCGCGTTACCCGGAGACTCGGTGCCAAGCGTGTAGTGATGGAATGAATGTCCATCATAGCGATAGACTCCGTTAAACCATGTTCCAATCCAGAGTTGCCCGCGTTGGTCTTCCGCGAATGCGCGGATATGCGTAGCCATCGGCATATTGGGTGGCGTGACGTTGGCCAACTTCCCGTTATGAATTCTAAAAATTCCTTTGTCCCATGTTCCGAACCATAAGTCGCCGTGGCTGTCCGGGAAGACGTTGGCTGCAAAACCATCTGGAAGACCAGCGGACTCTTTATACGGTGCGAAAGTTGACCTCCGCCAGCGGCTCAACCCTCCGGCAAATGTTCCGATCCAGAGGTTCTGCTCATCGTCGATGAATAGTGAACGGATCGTATCTGCTGGCAAACCGTTTCGCGACGACCACGCACTTACGCCATTGCTTCCGATACGGCGAATGCCATTACGGAGCGTGCCGACCCAGAGATTTCCATGCGCATCGCCGAGCATCACTGTTACCGGACTTGGCAGGCGAGCAGCGGTAATTTCGTCATATCCTTTTCCGGACTTTCGAGTCACCAGCCGCACGACGCTATTCTCTGTGCCTACCCAAAGTCTGTGCTGCTGGTCGCGATAAACAGCAACCGGGTTCCCCAGTGACAAATTTCGCAGTGTATACGGCACCGGCTTGCCCCCGGGCGCGATGTGGAAGAGTCCTTTCGACGTGACAAAGAAGATGCCGTGGTCGTCTTCAGCGAATGGCGCAACTATATCACCGGAAATCATGCCGGCTTCGCTGAAGCTCTCCAGCTGGCCATCTCGGTATCGTTCAATGCCATTCTGCGTGGCGATCCAAAGCGAGCCTTTCGAATCCTGATACAGCATTCGTACGCGCTCGTTCATTCGGCCGGCCAGTTCGCTGATATTGTCCGCAGCATGAGATTTGCTGTACTGCACCACCCCGCGACCGTCGGTGCCAATCCAGAGGTCGCCATCTTTCCCCACGAGAACAGCGTTCACTGCCTCGCCATCAATATCTGGTACAGGAAAACTTTGAAAATGCAGTCCATCGAAGGTTGTGAGCCCCGAAGCGGTAGCAAGCAACAAGGATCCGTCCGGCAACTGCGTGATCATGCGGACATTATTTTCCGGCAGGCCATCTTCTACCTGCCAGACCTGTTTCTGGTATTCAGAGAGCGGAAGAGCAGCTTGTCCTACGCTCTTCGAACAAAGGGCTGTAGCAAACCACAAAAGCACAAAAATACTTCGAGAGCTCCGGAAGACGAGCTTAAGCCGACATCGGACAGTGTGCTTCATGCTGTAGCTGATTCTTTCTACGGCATCATAAGTTGATAGGGATTGTAAAGAAGGCAGAATTCCCTGTTATCGGCTGCATTAGATTTATCGATTTTCCTGCGTTATCTCCAAAGGCCGCTCAGGATGCACAACCAGCCAGCACAATGCGCCAATTAACGCGAGTGCCGCAGCGGCGCCAAAAGAGCTTGTCCAGCCAAAGTGCTGCGCAATCCAGGGGGTAAGTGACGCCGTCACAGCGCCGCCAATCTGTCCGCCCATGTTCACGATGCTTGAAAAAACGCCGGAGCTGCGCCCTGCAATATCCACCGAGACTGAAAAGAAAGAACTTTGCGAGATGTACAGCATCCCCGCACCGCCAGCCAGGATTACCCCTGCCAGGCTGGGATTATGCACCTGCGATCCGAGGATAAGAAAAACCGCGGTGGAAAACAGCGCTACGGCGGCAAGCATGCACCGTCCCGCGCGCAGGCCATATTTTTTGGTGAGCCGGTCGCTCAGCACTCCGCCCGCCAGGCAGAAAAACGTCATGGACAGAAACGGCAGCATCGAATATCGCGCGCTCGACTTCAAGTCAAAACCTCGCACCTGGGCCATATAAAGAAAAAACCAACTGAAATAAATCCACGCAATATAGCCAAAGCCGAAATATCCGACCATCAGGGCAGCAAGGTCTGTGCGGTGAAAGATCGCCCTCCATGAAATGCCGGAAGATATAGGCCTTTCCTCCATAGCGGTTGTGCGCGCCCGGTAGGTTTCAAGCCCTTCCTGAATCGTTTCGAGTTCCGTAGGAGAGACGGCTGGGTGCTCTTCGGGTGTATCGCGAGCTGCCAGCCACCAGACAATTCCTGCGATAACCCCGATCAAGGCGCTGAACCAGAAAGCTGCGCGCCAGCCGTGATTTGTAATCAGCCATGTTAACAATGGCGGTGTCAGACCGCTCCCCGCTCCTACGCCGGCAAAAATCAACCCATTGACGATTCCCCGTTCCTGTTGCGGAATCCACTGCGCTACAAACTGGTTCGCAGCTGGATACACCACCGATTCGCCCACTCCAAGAGCGAAACGGATCGCAATGAAAACAGCAACCGCATGTGACATGCCCACAGGCAACAGCGCCGTAAGTTCAGTGACCACTCCCCACCACAGGACTCCCAGTGCCAACACGCGCCGCGGACCATATCGTGCTGCCATCCAGCCGGCAGGAATCTGAAATCCGGCATATCCAACAAGAAACGCCGAAAATATCCAGCCAAGATGCTGGTTCCCGAGCCCATATTCCGCGCTGATCTGCAGCCCGGCAATAGAAATATTTGTGCGGTCAAGAAAAGCTACAGCGCTGAGAATGAAAAGCAGGAAAGAGAGATAAAAACGTACCTGCGTGCGACGTTCTGGTGACATCTATACTCCATCAATAAAAGTGTCGACTCGATGATTTACTGCGCGTTTCAATCAAAGCTGTTATTGCGCATTAAGCCTGTCTATAGAACTATTCCAGCACGCGCACATAGCCGGCACGCAGCCCATCAGCGCGCCTGCCAGTATCACACCACAAGCATATAAGGATATGCGCGACGAAATACCCACTATCGCCAGATGCACTCCGAAACGCTCCTCAACTGGAAAACGAATCATCCATAACAATCCATAAGCCGCACCAAGACCAAAGGCCAATCCGGCGGTACTAAGAAGCGTTGACTCCAGCACAAACAATAAAAAAATCTGCCGCGCATGAAGTCCCACTGCACGCAGTACGGCAACTTCTTTTTTCCGCTCATTCAATGTGGCATAAGGCACAGCAAGCATGGCCAGCAAGCTTACAATCAATGCAACCCCGCTCACGAGTGAAATTGCCGTATCCACATAGCCGAGCATGCGCCACATACCCTGTGCGGCAAGCACTGGAACAACAGCCGTCAATGGCTCATCAAGATAATGATTGATCTCGTGCTGAAGAAGCTGAGTGTCGGCCTGCGATCGGGTTCGGACAAAAAATGCGCTGATGTTCTGGATGCGCAGGTTTTCTTTGCGAATTTCTGTGTCGGCCGATGAATTAAGATGAATCGCTTCCTGCCCATAGAGTGTGATGTAGATGGTATTATCCACCGGCGTCGATGTACGTGTCAGAACTCCGGTAACAGTAAATGGTTTTACATTATCTTGACGCGAGCGTATCCCTTCCTGACCGCGGCCTAGAGCTATCTTTGACCCGACATGATATCCGAGGCGATGGGCCACTTCATTCCCAAGAACTGCGTCGAAAATATTTTCAGGAGGCATTCCATCGGCAAACTGAAGTGACCGGTCGCCGTGTAAACGGTAGTGTTCGTAGAAATTTTCGTCCGTCGCAATAACGTGAGAACCCTGGTAACTGTCGTCTATCGAAAACGGGATTGTCCATTGAACTGCCGGGTGATCGCGGAAATGTTCATACGATGCATAGGAGATTTGATCCGGAGAAGGACCTGCATGGAAGATCGCATGCAACAGCAGCGGCAATGAACTCCCACGTGCTCCTACCAGCAGATCGGTCTGGCTTAAAGTATTCGATAATCCAACCTGCGCGCCTTGGAGCATGCGATCTGTACCAACAAGTATAAAAAAGCTCAATGTAAAGGAAAAAATAATGAGACCAGATACAACAGCCCTGCTTTTTAATGAAGAAACACCAAGTCGAAATAGAATCAGCATAGGACCGCCTGATTCATCTCTCGCATCGATATATGGCGTTCGAATTCTGACATCAGCAGGCGGTCATGGCTGGCAAATATCAGCGTCGAGCGGATCTCTGAGCATACTTCAATCAGAAGCCGCAGGAAATTTTCCTGTTGATCGCGATCAAGTAAGGAAGTGGGCTCGTCTGCAATGACAAGGCCCGGTGCACCAATAATAGCCCTGGCAAGAGTAATGCGCTGTTTCTCGTCTACCCGTAGTTTTGCCGCGGGTTTTTGCAAACATTCACCGAGATCGAGCCGCCCTGCAATGCGAAGAACTTCTCCATCAAGAGTAGAGGCGATTATGCGTTTCATTCTCTTTGCATGTACATAGCAAGGCAACGCGATATTCTCGCGGACGGAAAGATACGGAATCAGATTGAAGTTCCGAAAGATATAGCCCATTTCGGCTCCGCGGTGGCGGCCTCTTTCCGCTGACGATATGCGCCGCAAATCTTTTCCCAGCACTTGTACTTCTCCAGTATCAGGGCGCAGGATACCGCCAATAACCCCAAGCAGTGTTGACTTTCCGCTGCCGCTGGGCCCGTAGAGAAAAACGCGCTCGCCCTCATCGATCTCTAATGCACTGATTTGGAGAAGTTGGGTGTTTTGCCGGTATGAGAACGTGACGTCTTGCAGATAAACCGCTGACAATGAATGCTCCACGAAAGCTCAAGTAGTAAGAAAGTCATTCAAAGACATCTAATATTCAGAAACGGTCATGCGTATGTCATCAGCCACAGGTCCGCGAATAAATATATGTCAATTAACCTAACATATAGCCCGAATAACAATTAGCCGCTGCATGTGTGCAGCGGCTGTGAGGAGGCCAACATCGAAGGGAATAAGCATTTTTAGAAAACCAGTTTTCCAGCGAGCTGAATGATGCGTGGGCTATAAAAAGTGCTTGTAGTAGTCACCGAACCAAAATTACTGGTAGCTACAGGATTATTCGGATCAAATCCCTGCTCAATTTCTGAGTTAGGATTGCCTGCGCTGGGATGGTTGAACAGGTTCCCGGCCTCTGCGCGGAACTGGAACTTCAAATTCTCCCAGATATTGAAATTCTTAAAGATTGAAAAATTGACATTACTGAATCCTGGGCCGTGGATAGAATTTCTCCTTGAATTTCCATACGTTCCCACCGCCGGAATAACGAATGCGGATGCATCAATGCACGAAGTTCCTCCGTTGTTATAGCCGCCGTTCCGAATGTAGTCGTGCAGGCTGCAATTCGCGAACGCTTTGTGCAGGATGTTGGGGCGCTGCACATTGCCTCTCGGTAAACCAACGTTGGCATTGTCAAAGCCGAGCGTGACATTGAACGGCTCACCGGACTGCAGGGTTACGATAGCATTCGTCTGCCATCCTCCCAGAACTTCTTTCACCAGTGCATTGGCATGGGGAATGTTCGGCAGATCGTACGTAACTGTGCCCACAAAACGATTACGAATGTCCCAGTTCGAGTCTCCATAATCCAGTCCAATGTTGTACTGGTCCATGGTTGTAGTCGCGCCATTCGAGTTATCCGTAATGTCCAGATCGTGGCTCCACGTATAGCTCAGCATCCCGGAAAGGCCATGGCTCGCGCGTTGCCGCAGGATCGCAGTAAATCCGTTGTAGTGTGAGTACTCGTCATTCTGAATACGTCGGATAGTCCCAAAAAGCTGATTCGGTCGCCGGCTATTGATGTTTTTATTCGTCGATGGCTGGGGTTGGTTATTATAAAAATCCCGATCTAGGTGAATAGCATGCGATCCCAGATACTGCAGTTCGGCCCCTGCTCCTTTCCACAAGTCCTGCCCCCAGGAAAGATTCCATTGATACAACGTCTGCGTGGGTAAATACGGGCCCATGGTGACGGCGCTTACATAGGTGCACGTCGGGGTACAAGTCCCTGCAACTTTGGAACCGACACCAGCGCCGGGCGTGGGATTTGCAAGTGAAAGCAGATTATCCGAAGTTGTGAAGTAATTGACGAAGGCTGAGAGTGGATAATTCTGCGTCGTCAATGTGTAAGTATTGAGTTGGTTCGCATTGTAGTAAATACCGAACCCGCCGCGGAGTGTCGTATTTTCCGTAGCACGATATGCAAACCCTATCCGCGGAGCCCAGTCATTATGGTTAGGGCCGTTGAATTTGAACCCGGGAGTGGGTTTGAAGTCGGCGGCTACAGTTGCGCCTGACGCCGGTATCAGTGCAGTCTGATCAGGATTGAGAATACGCGCATAGCCATTCAGGCTGTACGGCACAGTTGGAAGTTCATATCGCAGCCCATAATTCAAGGTCAACTTACGCAATGGCTGCCAGTTATCCAACACAAAGAACCCGTCACGCCATTCACCAATCGATCCCTTTACGGGAAACACAGGTGTTTGCGAGCTTTGTGCCAGCCCCAGAACAAAATCGGCTGCTCCGTAACCAGTGCTGGTGTAGCCGGCATCTGTAGGCCCAACGCCATTAAAGTTGAAAGACCCGCGTGGATCATTCGTTGCCTGCCGCCCAATCGTAAGCTTGCGCAGCTCAACACCCGCCATGATGTTATGTTTGCCGCGGACCCAGCTTATCTGATCATATCCGTCAATGGTGCGGTCATCCTGATACCAGTTTGACGCGTCATTTCCCGCCTCATGGTAAGTATCAAAATTAATTGAAGGAATTCCAGGGTTGTTATAAGTCGAATCTGAGTTAAATCCCGGAATGCCAAGTTTCGTTCCTGCGTCCGTCAGACCGTTCTGTGCAAAGTAATTCAGGTTATTTGAAGTAACGGTATTCAGGCCGATCCGAAAATCATTGACCAGATTCTGCGTAATGATGTGCGTATAGCCAATCGCAGTATTTCTGGTATTCGTTGGTCCATACGATGCGTCAGTCGGAAAAGGATCGCCACCAACAATACTTAAGTTCTGCCAGTGATAGCGAATAAACAGCCGAACATGTTCGCCTATGTTCTCATCCACACGGTCCAGTGTCTGATTGATAAAAAGATTGGCCGGATAGTTCACGTTCAGGTTGTTGGTGCTGCCCGAAAGATTTGGCGGAGCAATATACTGCTCGATATTCTTCGCAATCTGCGCCGCAGGAGTGTTCAGTTCGTATGCGGGAATCTGGTTATTAGGATAAGGCTGACCGGTATACGGATCGTACAACTGCTGGCTCCCATTCAGGAAGGAGAAATCCCCTGCCTTCATTGCGTCCGTTAATGTAGAAACCGGGCCCTGATTCGACTCCTGGACCTGATTAATCTTCTCGTAAGAGGCAAAGAAAAAAGTCTTGTTGCGCCCGTTATAGATCCTGGGAATGTATACCGGTCCACCCAGATCAAAGCCATACTGGTTATAGTGCTGAACTGGCGTCGGCGCGCCGGGAGGATTCAAAAACGGGGCAGCATTAAGCGCTGTGTTCTGGATATAGTCATAAGCTGCGCCATGCAGATCGTTTGTGCCCGACTTACTTACAAGGTTGATATGTAGCCCAAGATACGAGCCATACTGTGCCGTATAGTTGCCGCTTTGCATCTGCACTTCTGAAATCATGTCTGTGCTGGGGCGCGCAGGAGCCAGGCTTATCAGGTTATTCATAATAGACACGCCATCGAGGTTCAGGCTGTTCTGAATCTCGCGCTGTCCCGCTCCGATAAAATCTTCGCCCGGCGGGACACCCGAGTAATTACTCGTCGGCCCGATCATCACATTCGATGCTGTTGCAGCAACTTCCAGTGCGTTATGGCCAATCAGAGGCAGGTCTTCGACAGCTTTTGTATTGAACGTCTCCCCAATCGTCGCGTCATCGGTAGCGATTGCCGGTAAAGAAGCGGAGACCGTTACGGATGCGGACGTCGAGCCTACTTGAAGCGTGAAGTCCGTCCTCAGCGCCTGGTTTACAGTCACAATCAGACCTGTTTTTGTTAGCTTTTCAAAGCCCGATTGCTCAACCGTAATGTCGTATGTTCCTGGAACAATGAAGGTGATGGAGTAGAACCCTTCAGTATTCGTCGTGCCGGGATACACAACCTTTGTGCCTTCGTTCACTGCGGCAACATTCGCCCCCGAGACAGGAGCGCCGGACGGATCAACCACGGTTCCTACAAGCGAAGTATTATTGGCAACCTGCCCATATAGAAATGAACTTATGAGCGAGATCCCAATCACTATCACTGGCTGAATACACAGCAAGCGCACGCTTTTCATGCTCTTTTCACCCTTTCCAAAATGAAATCAATTGGCAATCGTGAGCAGCGACTCTTAGGAACACGGCCGCTGATATTACTTTGAACTTGGAAGGATTGAACAACAGCTGATCGCGCCTGTCATCAGGCTGCTATACAGTTTCTGAGCAGGGCAAATGTCCTATTACTGCCGTCGGAGCGAGCGCTAAAAAATATACTTGATTGCTAACTGCAGCTCTCGATTGTCTGATTGTGTAGAAGTAATCTGTCCAAAGGTTCCATCTCCCAGATTGGAATCCGGTGTTGACCACTCTGGAGTGTTGAAAGCATTGAAGGCTTCGAATCGCATTTGCAGTTGTTGTATCTCGCTGAATGGCATTGCAAAATTCTTCATTACCGCAAGATTCACTACATGGGTTGCTGGAGATACGAGCGGATTGCGGTTGGATGTCCCATAGTTCACGGTGCTGAGAGTAAATGCGTCGGTGTTGAACCAGTTATCAATCGTCCGATGCGCCACGCTCAGCTTCGAGCCTGGTACCCGGTCAGGGCGCTCCCACTGATTGTCCGTGTTCTGTCCATCGCTGCTCTGGAAAATGTCATACGGATTGCCGCTGGCAAGCTGCACCAGCCCATTCAAAGCCCATCCACCCGCAAACAGTGTGACGGCTCTGCCGGAACTGGCAGGGGAGGGAAGCATCCACACATATCCAATCGAAAGATTGTGCCGCTGGTCCGTCGTGCCGCTGGCCCACTCATGCGGATTGCGCGGGTCCTGGCATCCGCAGCCGCCGCCATTTGTATCCCATGCCTGATTATCCAGTTCGTGTGAGAACGTATACGCCGCCGTGAAGCTGAGCTGCCGGGTCAAACGATGTTCAAAATGGATTTGCAGTCCACTATAGTTCGAGGCGCCATCGAAATCCTGATAACGGATGCGCGCAAAGGTAGGATACGGCCGTCTCCCCTGAACCGGGTCGGCCAGATCTCCCGGAGCAGGCGAATTGTAGTTCTTGATGCTGCTGTCGATATGAGTCCCCAGCACGCCCACATAACTTACATCCAGCACATTTGACCAGAACTGCTTGGAAACCGTCAGGTTGAAAGTCTGCAGATAAAGATCGGGCCGCTTGCGGGTCGCAGGCAAAGTCACGGCGTTAAAGAATGGATTTGACGGATAGAGCGAAGCCGGCACCGGATTCTCAATCGTAGCCACTGGGTCCGTGCTGGGATTCGTAATCGTCAGGCTGCCTGCTGTTGGCGGATTCAACTGCAGAATATTGATGTTGTCGAACTGGCCTCCATAGTAGAAAATCCCGTACCCGCCGCGGACCACAATCGTCGGTGTCGCGCTGTAGGCGAAGCCGATTCTCGGCCCAAAGTCTTTATGCGTGATCTGCCAGATGTCGTGCAGTTCCTGCCCGGGAGCGGGAATGAATGTCGGCTCAGGCATGCTGAAGTCGAGTGTGCGAGACACGGCATTCACATCGAGCGGCGGCGCGAAAAGATCGTAACGCATACCAAGATTAATGGTCAGCTTTGCATTTGGCCGCCAGTTGTCCTGCACATAATATGCAGAGCGCCACTGCCTCGCCTTCGTAATGGGAACACCTTCCGGTGTCAGGCTTGTGCGTGGGTAGCCCAGCATGAAGTCTGCAGCCGGGTCCCCCGAGATATCCCCGGTAAAATCCTGTTCCCCAAAAGGCGTATTGTTCGTCGTCGCATCGTCGAGCACATAGCGAATGTCTGTGCCAAAGATCAGCGTATGCTGGCCTCTGGTCCAGCTCACATTGTCCACAAGCTGATACGTGCGACTGTAGTCCAGATTGGAAGCCGCCAGATCGTCGCCCATTCCGAGATAGCCGGCGATATTCAGGATAGGGAAACCTTCTTCATTCGGCTTTAAAGGCCGCCCATTCGGTCCGCCCACCTTAAAGCCATTGATTCCCAGTGACTCAATCGTGAAACCCGTGCCCGTCCGCGTGCTCAACTGCTTCACATGCTCAAGATCGGCGCCGGCGCGAAATTCATTCAGCAGCTTCGGTGAGAAGACATGCAGATACTGCGCCGCGACATTGTAAATAGGATAAGTGCCCGTAAAATGAAAGTTAGGATTAACATCTGTTACCGGAAAGTTACGCATGGCATAAATAAAGTGCGCGAACAGTTGGTCTTTCTCGCTGAACTTATGATCGACACGCGCAATGCCTTGGTCCACACTGAGCCGTCCGGAGTTAGTTCCGGCATAGTTGGTGCTGCCGCTGCTGTTCGGCAGAGGCATATAAGTATTGATGATGCTTGCAGAGACAGGATTGACCGGAATCTGATTATTCTGAT